>WNFA01004184.1_pt1 | contig 12050 bp, 8 predicted proteins | sample 5400481 | NCBI WGS metagenome assembly WNFA01 (sample SAMN13153340, study PRJNA577476) | soil metagenome | isolation source: 120 cm saprolite under Douglas fir tree site 2 hole 1 replicate 2 | place: USA:California | collected 2015-04-18
CAGCGAGTAGGCTATCTCCGGCGCACGCCAGGCGGCGTACATCAGAGTTGGCAGGAGCGTATCTCGTATGTAGCGAGCATCGCGGTCCTCGTCAGCCTTGGAGATGAGGAAGCGCAGCCGCGCACCCAGGTCTCCCTGCGCCTCCGCTGCCTTGACGATGGGCAGCTCGGGCTGTTGTACCGGTCGGTAATCGAGTGTCTCCAGGTCGATCACGTCAAAGACGGTTTGTCCATCGCGCTGGGTACGTTTGTAGAACCCACTGCCGGTCTTTAACCCGAGCAGACCAGCCTTAGCCATGCGCAGCAGCGGTTCGGGCGAGATCAGTTCCTCGCGGAACTGATCTTCGGGAATCAGGTCGTAGAGGTTCTGTGCGACCCCGAGTGGGATGTCCAGGCCGACCTGGTCCATGAGTCGGAAGGTAGCGGTATTGGGCCGACCGATGAGCGGCCCGGTCAGCGCATCCACCTCCTCGATGCCATAGCCGTTCTTAAGCGCATAGCGTATGGCCTGCTGACCGCTGTAGCTAGCAATCCTGTTCGCGATAAAGTTCGGGGTATCTTTGGCGATCACCACCCCTTTGCCCAGCACTCGCTCCCCAAAAGTGCGCATGGTTTCCAGTACCTCGGGGTCGGTGTCTGCGGTCGGGATGATCTCCAGCAGTTTGAGATAGCGCGGCGGGTTAAAAAAGTGTGTCCCCAGGAAACGCCGTTTGAATTCCTCAGAGCATCCCTCGGCTACGTTGGCGAGTGGAATGCCGGAGGTGTTGGAGGAGATAATAGCCCCAGCTTTGGCGGTCTGCTCGATGCGAGCCATCAGCTCCTGTTTGGGCTCCAACCGCTCGATGATGGCTTCGAGGATCCAGTCAGCTTCTTTGAGACGCTCAAAGTCGTCCTCGAAGTTGCCGAGGCGGATGTGCTCTGCCAGGCTCTCGTGCATCAGAGCAGCAGGCTTGGCTTTGAGCATGCGCTCAAAGCCAGCCTTGACGATGCTATTGCGCTCCTTCCCCTTCGCTCCTGGGGGGACGATATCCAACAGGTCGACTAACAAACCGGCGTTGGCTGCGTGAGCCGCGACGGCTGCTCCCATGGTTCCGGCTCCCAGCACGGCCACGCGGTGAATGTGATGGGTCATAACACAACCTCCAGCATCAGAATCTTCGTTCATTCAAATAATGAAACGCGCATGTTTCGCGGTCTAGCGGTGCGCGAAGGCCTGTATACTTCATTTTCGCCAGCGTGCCATCGCGTCCGTCATCCTACCCTCATTCTGCAGCTGGCTGAGCCGCAGGCACAGCAGTTGCATCGTCGTCATGCTAGCTAGTATAGTCGACGAGCGTTAAGAAAAGCGTTTATCGAACTATCCCAGGAGGCAGACAAGCGTTTGTTGTGACCTACTTGTCTGTATGAAGAAGAAAGTTGCCCACTTCTCAAGCTAGTTACCACTCGCAATCAGTGACCTGAATAGTTACAAATTTTATGCATTACGGATGGGCAATTGTGCGTCGGCACGCAGGTAGAGTGGAATGCGGTCCAATGGTGCCTCAGCTACGATGCGCTGACCGCCGTCAAAGGTCTGCCTGCTCCAGGCATCGGTCCAGGTTGTTTCAGCGGGGAGGTACACCTCATGAGTGCGCACTCCCTCCGTTAATATTGGGGCCACCAGCAGGTCCGGGCCGAAGAGAAACTGATCATCAATGCTTGCACACTTCTCATCCCTCGGAAAATCGAAGAAAAGCGGGCGCATAGGCGGAATTCCTTTCTCATGGGCGAGGTTCATTTGCTCCAGGATGTATGGGCGTAGTCGCTCACGAAGGAAGAGGAGATCTTTGATTATCGTGTATGCTTCCTCACCGTAAGACCAGGCTTCGTTTGGTCCGCCAGTGCTTATCATCGTTGACGCCTCTGGTGTCGGAAGGCGATAGCCGTGCAATCGGAACAGTGGACAGAAGGTGCTGTACTGGAACCAGCGGATGAGGAGTTCGCGAAAAGCGGGCGACTCAGGATCGCCGCCGTAGAAGCCGCCGATATCGGTGGTCCACCAGGGAATGCCGCTCAGGCCAATATTCAATCCGGCACGGACCTGCGCCTGGAACGCCTCAAACGTACTGTTGATATCGCCCGACCAGACCGCCGCACCATAACGCTGGCTCCCTGCCCAGGCGGAACGGCATAAATTGAGGATAGCTGTCTCACCGGCATCGCGCATGCCCTCGTAGAAGCCACGTGCATGCAGCAGAGGATACGCATTGGCGACGGCCAGCCCGTTCCCCAGGTGGAAGCGTAAGTTATCCGGGTCCATGGGAAACATCTCCGGTTCGCACGCGTCAAGCCACCAGACCTTAATTCCGTACCGGTAGTAATGCTCACGGACCTGCTCCCAGATGAACTGTCGTGCCTCAGGATTGGTCGAATCGTAATAGTGTATAGAGACAGGGCCTTGAGGGCGGTTATCCATGAAGGTCATGAGCGCAGGAAGGCCACGTTCCGTGCGTATGAGCAAACCGCGTCGCTGCATAATGGGAAAGTTTTCGCTCACGGGGTTGACGGTAGGCCAGATCGAGACCATCAACTTGACTCCCATCTCCTCCAACTCGCTTACCATCCCTGCTGGATCAGGCCAGAGTTCTGGATCGAAGCGCCAATCTCCTTGCAGTGTCCAGTTGAAAAAGTCGATAACAATAACCGAAAGTGGCAGACCCCGCCGTTTGTATTCGCGTGCTACCGACAGGAGTTCATCCTGGGTACGATAGCGGAGTTTACATTGCCAGAAGCCTGCTGCCCATTCAGGAAACTTGGAAGGATGGCCGGTCGCATCGGCGTAATGTTCCATAATCTCAGCGGGGGTAGCGCCAGCGGTGATCCAGTAATCGAGTTGCGGCGTAGCCTCGGCCACCCAGCGCGTCCCGTTGTAGCCTAGTTCGACACGGCCGATACCAGGGTTGTGCCACAGAAAGCCATAGCCCCGGTTGGAGAACAGAAACGGAATAGATACTTCTGTATTCCGTTGTACCAGGTCGATAGTGCAGCCCTTCTGGTCCAGTCGTCCATGCTGGTGTTGTCCTAGCCCGTAGAGCCGCTCGTCGTCATAGGCCCGCAAGCGCACCTCCAGGTGAAACAGGTCGCTATGCACAGCCTTAAAGGAGCGCGGAGGGAGGCGAGTGGCACGTACTGACTGCTCCTCTGCCAACAGTTCAGTGCCGTTGGCAGTGTTGGAAAAACGGATGAGCCCCTCTGGAGAGATGCTGGCAGTTAGAGCGCCATTGCGTATGATCGCACCTTCTGCCCCAATGGTGATCTGTGCGTCCGTCTCAGCAGGAGGAAGTAGGACGCTCACCAGGTCATCGCGAATCCCCGCACTGATAGTTGCACGCACTCGCAGGCTATCGCGCCCCCAAGGCTCAATTTGCATCATCTCGTGGTTCTGTTCCCACAGTAACAAGTTATTTTGTTGACGAAATCCCTGCATAAATAACCTCTTGAGCGTCTCTCTTATCGCTAATCCATTGGATAAAGACTGCAACCGCCGTCGATCAACAATACTGAACCAGTCATGTAGTTCGCCATGTCAGAGCAGAGAAAGAGGAACCCGTGTGCCACACTCTCTGGGGGCTGCATAAAGCCCAGGGGAATAGCTTTACTTGCACGAGCACGATAACCAGGGTCAGTGTCCCATTGACGTTTCGCCAGGCCGACGGCAACGATACCAGGAGCAATAGCATTGGCACGGATGTTTTTGGTACTCAACTCACGAGCGAAGCCACGCATCATCGCTTTCATCCCGGATTTACTGATCGCGTATGGCGTTATCTCCGGCCAGGGCACATCTTGAACCCAGGAGGTCGTGAAGATAAGATGTCCTGCTATGTTGTTCTCGATCCAAGAGCGGGCCGCTGTCTGGGCCACGATATACGCTGATCGCAAGTTCAGGTTGAGCAGTTTATCGAATTCCTCCAAAGGGTATTGCTCAACCGGGTAAGACTCGACCATACCGGCATGGCAACAGACCACGTGGGGGAACTCCCAGGTGTCTCGCACCTCTTTAAACAGCGCATCTACGGATTGCTGCTGTGTGGCATCAGCCCTGAAGTAGGTAACATTGGGTCCGGTCGCCTTGGCTGCAACTAATACCTGGGTAGCTTCATCTTCAGGGATAATATCGTTCACTGCCACCCTGGCTCCATGTTCAACCAGGACCCGCACAACAGTGCGGCCAATTGCTCCACACCCACCCGTGATCAAGATGGTTTTGCCAGTGAGATCGAGGACGTTCATTGCTTGCGCAGCTCCTTTTCAAACTACATCCAACTCGATTTCTTGTAGGCACATGGCATATTTGCTCCCCGGAGGATCAGCGGGGAAATTCGTACCCAAATAGGGATTTGTAAAGTTTGCCGAGTAGCACAGCCACATGCTTGTCCCGCTGGAGCTGATGAATTTCGATGGAATATTCACGAAATAGCCCTGCGCCCCGAATTTTTCCATGAACGTGACGAGTTTCCACGGACCGGTGATGGTACCGGATTCCAGAATATACGTGTTCATGGTGCTGATAGTTGGCCAGCCATCGGTCACACATAGGAGGTATTTCTTCAAAGCGGGATGATAGGTCATAGTTGCATGGCCAACGCGCCCGTTCCATTCTATCAATGGCTTGATACGGCTGAAATCGCTGGTCCAGGTGGGCTCCCCCTGAGTGGTGTGGCCGCCGAAGAACTCGTACTTTGAAGCATCGTTCATACTTTGGAGCGAAGGCGTTACCCGGATGAGATAGGCCTGGTCTCCAGCAATCCAGCCCAGGTTCGCATCCGGGCGGCTAGCTCCATGTCCGACAAGATATGCCTTGCCATCTGGCGAATATTGCAGCTCTTTGCCAAAATCCACGAAGTGAGGCGCGCCGATCTTCACTTTCCGGCCATCCTTGCCGGATTCTCCGAAGATCGGCTCGGCCGGAGTATGCGGAGTATCCATCCAGGTTTTTCCATAATCCGTTGAAATACGGAAGCCTACGAAAGGACCTAAGATATCCCAGTTGAGCCCCCGGTCGGATTCGTCTAAACAATACGTGCCATAGTACCACACGCCAGCATGAACCAGGCTCCCGCAGGGATAGCGACCGCCATAGGGAGCAGTAGGAGCATAGTGGATGCCCAGCGGCTCAATCTTCAAGTTGAGAGGATCATCCCCGATGATCCTGGCCTGCCCGGTTCCTGATTTGCCACCTCGTCCTGCATTGACAGGATTTCTAGAATCCGATGAGCACTCAATTTCACTGAGCGGCGCCCCCTCTCCACGCAGTTGACTGACATTCCCGTCGGTCCAGGGAGAGTACATCGTATCGTCAGCTGCCCACGAGGGGTACCATGTATCTGCTTCTGTGTAGGCCACATGTCTACCCGTAAAGATCAGTCCGACAATCTCCTTTGATGGTTCAAAGGGACAATCGATTGGCGGTTGTGATGGCCATTTTCTCTTATCCATTGGCATGAACTCCTTCTACCATACAAAAAGACAACGTCATCAGGCAGAGGGAGTTCTCGTGAGATTGATCCACTTGAACTCCCTCTACCAGCCGCCGATTCATTTTTTATGATGAGGACTGTACAACCTATGGGTAACCAATGAGAGCACAATCACGACACCGTAGATAAACTGCGTCCAGTAACCAGTGAGACCAGCAGCCACGATGCCAGACTCAATGAAACCAACCGTGAAGGCCCCAATGATACCTCCTGCAACGGTGCCGATGCCCCCAATCCCAGGGGTGCCCCCCACAAAGATTGCTGCCAGCACCGTCAACAGATAGCCGTCTCCGACTGTGGGGTAAAAGTTGTTATTGATCAGAATCGCCAGAACACCCACCAGGCCCGAGGCGAGCCCGACATACACGAAACTGACCACTTTGACCAGGCGGACGTTGATACCCATCTCCTGAGCCGATTGCGAGTTGTCGCCGACAAAGCGGGCGTATGCGCCGAATTTGTGGTAGGTGAAGAGCACTATCCCGATGATGGCAAAGCCGGCTGCCCAGAGCATCTGCACCGGGATGATGCCGACCTGTCCCACGAACACATTATGGAATGAGGTATTCTCCAGGAATGCCAGGGGAGCGCCACTACCATTGGTGATAATCTGGATGAAGCCGCGCCAGAAAAAGTTCATACCCAGGGTGACGATCAGCGCCGAGAGCCCAAAATAGGCCACCAGAATGCCGTTGATGAGCCCGGCAATGCCGCCGGCTAGAATCGCCAGCACCAGGCACAGGTAGGGGTTCCAGCCGGCCAGGACAAACTCGCTGAACACCAGGGCTGCCACGCCTACGACCGAGGCGAATGAGAGATCGATTTCGCCCGCCACGACCACGAACACCAACGGAACAACGAGGATGATATAGATCGGCAGGGAGACAAAGACCGCTGTATAGGACAGGCTGTTAAGCCACACTGAGGGGCTGGCGATGGTGAACACCAGCATCATGAGCACGAAGAAAGCCAGGGCACTGGCCAGCTCCCGGTGCTGACTGAGGAATGACACCACTCCCCCTGGGCGACGAGTCAGCTGTTCCTGCGGCGGAGCCTTCTGGTCAGTAATCACGCAAGTGACCTCCTGTCTGTTTGCGATGAGGTTATCTCGCTCGTCTCCTCCAGTGAGATGGCGTCGCCCTTACGTGCGAGAACCTCTCTTCCCTTGGCCAGGTCCTGCATCAGCTCCGTTAGTTCGATAGCGGAAATATCCTTCTTACCCATTTGGGCCGCAATCCGCCCGCGATCCACAATTACAATGCGATCAGCGACCTGGTGCGAATGGAAGATGTTGTGTGAGATGAACATGACTGTGGAGCCTTCCTGGCGGGCTCTCTCCACGAAATTAAGCACCTCCTGTGATTGAGTGAGAGACAGCGCCGTAGTGGGCTCGTCAAGAATGATGAGGTCGGCTTTGAAGAACATGGATCGTGCGATAGCTACCCCTTCGCGCTCGCCACCAGACAGGCTCGATACGACCGAATTGGGCGACATGACCTTGGAGGTGAAGCCGATGCGGCGCATGAGCGCTTCGGCCTCCTGGCGTTGTCTCCTGCCGTTGATGAATCCTAGCCAGGTGGCGATCTCCCTGCCCATAAAGATATTACTGATCACATTCTGATGTTCTGCCAGGGCCTTGTCCTGGTAGACCGTCTCGATGCCCATGAGACGAGCCCTGGCAGCATTCCAATGCACGACCTTATTCCCTTTGATATACAGCTCACCTTCGTCGGGGGAGTGCACGCCCGAGATAATCTTGGTGAGGGTCGACTTACCGGCACCATTGTCGCCCAGCAGGGAGACAATCTCTTTTTCATGAAGAGCGAGGGTGACATCCCGCAGAGCGTAGACGCTTCCAAAGGACTTGGAGACGTGGCGGAGTTCTACTAGGGGTACAGCCATGACTAGATAGCCTCCAGTAACTGTATCATTTGACATGGTTATCGGCGCGTCTGACAGATAATATGCCGACCAATTTCCTGGCTTTAGGCAAGCAGCCAGTGCCACTGATCAAGTCAAACCACAAGTAGGGTACGTTTCATCGTATGCCTTCCTTCACGAGTTCGGTAAAGGGTTGATAATTATTGTTGGTCACGAACGAGGCGGACGTATCGTAGCTCAGGGGAGCAAACAGCCACTTTTTCGTGAGGCAGAGGCTCAGGATCGGCAGATAGCCTTGCAAGAATGGCTGCTGATCAGATGTAAGCTGAACGTACCCGCTCTTGATAGCGTCAAGAACGGAGGGGTTGAGGTCAAAACCGATGTTGTAGACCTGGCCAGGCCCCTTGCCAATCGCCTGCATATATTGCTGAGTAGCTGCCAACGTCTGTCCGCCTGCCTGTACGATCAATTTGGTGTCAGGGTTGCGCCTGAAGGCGCTGGAGAGGATTGGCGTGAGCGTGTTGGGGTCGGAGGCAGCAGCCGGTGGCGACACGATCCGCGTGACAATCAGCCCTGCCGCCTCCAGCGCTCTGGCTGTCCCCTCCTCACGAATGTAGCGACCGGGCTGTCCCCATGCTCCGAACACGATGGCCTTGTCACCGGCCTTAAGTCCAAGCATACTGATGGCTTGCTGACCTAAAGCCGCCCCCTGAGCGGCAAGATTAGCGCCAATGTACCCTCCACCGAATTGGCTGCGTACCTGCGGGACATCGACATTTTGATACTCCATCACGACCCCCAGGCTGTGCGCTTGCTGGGCCAGGGGCAAAATCGCTGTGTCGCCTGGGTGGCCCATCATAGCAATAGCATCGGGACGGGCTGCGACGGCCTCGCGCAGCTGGTTGGTCATCGTCTCGACGTCCCAGCCTGAGAAGATATAGTCGACCGTCGGGCCCAGGTCAGCCTGGGCCCGTTTGGCCCCGTTGAGCACAATCGAGGCAAAGGCATCCCCTGGGTTTCCCCCAACGAAGAAGCGAATGTGAATGCCCTTCGCCCATCCAGAGCTACTCGATTGATTGGAAGTGGAAGTTTGGCCTATTGTCCCGCAACTAGCGAGTGCTGCCGTCACACCAGCCAGTCCGGCGATCTCAAAAAAACGACGACGATGAAATACGGGGAAGACCTGGTCAGCGGCCTGCTGGGGGGACCGCTCTTCCCTTTGACCCTCTTGTGTCATGAGCATTTCCTCCAAGACTCTGAACTGCCGATACATTATCTGGCACTAGCCAGTGAACAAGCGCGCCTATGCGAGGGATTCACTCTTCACAACTGGACGTAGAGAGGATCCTCTTAGGGCAATGCGTTAAACACAACTTCTAACTGAGATCATTCCCTGGTTCAATCGATCCTGGTGATCCGGTGATGACCCAGTGGGGTAACTGCTCTATGGGTCCTCGTGGTCCTATCGGACTGTCCCAGCTCTCACCAGTTTAGCCGGGCTGCTCAGGTGCTGATGGAAATCGTCCCTGTATAGGGACAGAGGAATGTCAGGCACATGAACACAACGATAAGTTTGGGGATGTAATTCATCCTTTCCTGGTGGCAAATGGTACTCAACAAATATCTTTCCTTAGTATACATTAAGTCATCTGATAAATCAAGTGGTCATCTGATGATTTAATACCTAAATTCTGTTTGCAGGCTTCTCTCTCCTTGCTCCGCTACCTCTTTATCTTCTGAGGTAGGAGGAGTATACAGGCGCCTGAATACTGCTACATTATCGTCCATATGTTCTTGCATCAGCACCCGTGCTAACACCGGTTTGTGCTCGTCTATAGCTGAAGCAATAAGGAGATGGAAGCGACAGGCGCGTTCACTGACCTGGTGATCACGCATAGTCTGGCGTCGACTATCAACTAAAAGATCGTTGACCCGCTGCAGCATGCCCTCAAGGACCGAGTTGTTCGCCGCCTCGTAGATAGCTGCGTGAAAGCCAAGGTCAGCCTCCATCCAATCGCGCCCTGCACGGAAGTTCCGATTCATGCGCTCGGCATAGTCTTCAATGCGCTTGACCTGGTCCAGAGAAGCTCGTTCCGCAGCAAGAGCAGCAAGTTCAGGTTCGATTATACGGCGAGCCTCCATAAGTTGTCCGAGCGAAGCTACTTCCGTCGTTGTAAAACGCTTACGCAGTTCATCTGGCTGTGGAGGCTGTGGACTCACGAACACACCACTGCCCTGCGCGATCCGTACCACGCCGGCAGAGGCTAGCACGCGGAGCGCTTCGCGAACCGAAGATATTCCAACATGTAATTCTTTTGAGAGCTGCTGATTACTAGGCAATCGTTGCCCTGGGCGCAACTCAGCATCAGCGATGCGGCGTTTAATCTCATCAAGCACCACTTCATAGATCAACATCTGCTTTGGCATACTGCAACTTCCTTACTAGTTTTGTAACAAGGAGGAACAAAGAGCTTCTTCCATTGTAGCTGTCCTCGTTCGAGGCGTGCAGAAACATGAAAGCCGCTATCGTATTTCCTCTCGCTCCCAGTGGTCACCCATAGCCCGCCGCCCAACGGCGAGCCCTGGCCCCTCGGAGACCTGGCGGCTCAAGTCAGCTCGAGAGAGCACTTCTTCCCGTAAGCGCACACCGAGTCCTGGGCCACCTGGCACCGCGAAGTGACCATCTTCTAGCTGCGGCGTATAATCGGAGAGCACCGAAAAGTAGGTCTGATAGAATGCTCGCACGGACTCAACAAATGCGAGGTTGGGCAGGTGTGCCCCAAGGTGCAGGGCTGCTGCATGGCAGAAGGGACCAGCGACGTTATGCAGAATAATCGGCGTACCGAATGCCTCCGCCATATTTGCCATCTTGCGTGTCTCACCAATGCCTCCGCTCCATACAGGATCAGTCATCAAGAACTGTGAGACATGCTTTTCAAGCCATTCACGCACCTGCCAGCGGGTCATCAAGAGTTCAGAACCAACGAGAGGAATGCGAATACGCTGAGATAAGGCTTTGATCTCATCAAGATTGACCGCCGCCAGCGGGTCCTCCAGAAAGAGAATGTTGTAGGGCTCCAATGCATGCGCAATACGCTCTGCACTGGCACGATTCCAGCGGAAGTGACACTCTATTGCGATCTCCATCTTTTCACCCACAGCGTCACGAATTTGCTTGATAGGGCGCAGACCAGCCTCCAGGTCGGCAGGCGCAATGTATTGACCAAGTGAACGCTCTGAGTAGGGGTCAAAGGGCCATATTTTCATCGCGCTAATACCATCAGCAAGGAGACTCTTTGCAAGTGCTCCTGCATCACGGTCGTGATCGTGCCATGCCCGATAATCATCGACACCAGGAGTGCCTATGCAGGTGTTATAGGTAGGAATCCACTCGCGGGTGCGGCCTCCCAGCAGGTGAAAGAGTGGTGCCCCATAATGCTGCCCTAGCACATCCCAGAGCGCTATCTCGATAGCCGAAAGGGCACGCAATTCAGCACCACTATATCCATGATACATGAGGTTATCGAACACAAAGTGCCAATTTCCCTCGATATCGAGAGGATCCTGGCCCAGCAGCAGTGGTGCAATGGTGCCATGAAGGGCTCCGAGGGTTCCCGGAATTTTGTCCACTGTCTCGCCAATGCCAACCAGCCCTGTATCTGTATGGACGCGCACAAGAAGCAAGCGTTGATAGGCCTCCAGACGCAAACTTTCAATGGCAGTGATATGCATGTATAGCCCTCATCCAAGAACGAGCGCACTTGCTAGACATCCGTCCGCAGCTCGACTCCATTACCTAAGAGAACTTGGCCAGCCCTCCAGAGGTATCGCTTGGGAAACAGGACCATGTAAAATCGGACATGGCAGCCGCAAGGCTGCTAGTGTCCCATGGTCTTGCTGACACCGGCAATCCTTGCGGTGGCCTTGTCCGACGCGAAGAGAGCTCGGCTAGCTTGAGAAAAGATGCTCCTTGAATACAAGGACGTTATCATGTATGATAAAGGTGATAAGATGATACACTGAACACACTACGTTGTCATCAGATGACTTTGTTAGTGTAAGTATACCCTGGTGAAGAAGTGAAGTCAAGAGGCTGTAGAACGTATGCTCTTGGAATAAAGAGCCACGAAGCGTATTCTGCTCGTTACCATGAACAGATGAGGAAGAGGAGGACAGCATGGAAATTGTCCCTGGTATCCATCGCTTGGAACCATATATTGGGAAAAAGCTGGTTGCCCATCACCTGATCATAGGAGAGCGCTCATTACTCATTGATGCTGGAACGCCAGAATTGGCACGAGAGGCATTACTCCCCTGGCTTACTGAAGTGCTTGGTGATCCAGCGAACCTCGACATGACTCTGATTACCCATGCCGATGTCGACCATTACGGTGGCCTGGACGTTCTGCGCACAGCGTGTCCTCATGCAACTATTCTGGCTCCAGCGCAGGATCGACGCTGGATAGAGAATCCAGACGCTATCTTCGCCGAACGCTACGATGCCTATCATGCTGAACATGGTCTTACCTATGAGCCATCCTTGACACAGATGCTCCATGCCTGGCATGGTCCTCCTGTTTCGGTTGATCTTGGTTTAGTTGGAGGAGAGGACGTGCATTGTGGCCAGGAACTTATCTTGCATGTCCTTCAT
>WNFA01004188.1_pt1 | contig 12045 bp, 9 predicted proteins | sample 5400481 | NCBI WGS metagenome assembly WNFA01 (sample SAMN13153340, study PRJNA577476) | soil metagenome | isolation source: 120 cm saprolite under Douglas fir tree site 2 hole 1 replicate 2 | place: USA:California | collected 2015-04-18
ACATATTGAATCCGCCGAACGGGTGTGCGCCCACCATTGCGCCGGTGCACTTGCGATTCAGATACAAATTTCCCACGTGAAATACTTCCTGGGCCTTTTCCAATTTTTCCTTGTTGCGTGAATAGACGCCGCCGGTCAATCCAAACTCGGTATTATTCGCAATCTCCAGCGCGTGATCGAAATCCCGCGCCTTGATCACCGCCAGCACCGGCCCAAAAATTTCTTCCTGCGAAATGCGCGCCTTCGGATCGACGTCCGCGATAATCGTCGGCTGCACGAAATAGCCGTCCCCCGGCGCGCGATCGCCGCCGTGCACCAGCTTCCCTTCTTTCTTTCCCACTTCGATGTACCCCAAAATCGTGGTCATCGCATTCTTGCTCACCACCGGCCCCATGTAATTGTTGGGATCCTCGCTCGGCCCCACGCTAATCTTCTTCGTCCGCTCCACCAACTTCTGCACAAAATTGTCGTAAATCTTCTGCGACACAATCGCGCGCGAGCACGCCGAGCACTTCTGCCCCTGATACCCGAACGCCGATTGCACCACGCCTTCCACCGCGGCTTCGACGTCCGCCTCCTCATCCACGATGATGGAATCTTTGCCGCCCATTTCCAGCACGGTGCGCTTGATCCACATCTGCCCCGGCACGGCCTTGCCGGCCAGTTCGCTGATGCGCAGGCCTACTTCCTTCGATCCCGTGAACGCGATGTAGCGCGTCTTGGGATGCTGCACCAGCGCATCGCCGACAGTGGCACCCGCGCCGGTCACAAAATTCAGAGCTTCCTTCGGAATCCCCGCTTCGTAGGCGATCTCCACAAATTTCGCCGCCACCGTCATGGTGTCGCCCGCCGGCTTCAACACCACGGTGTTGCCGGTCACCAGCGAGGCCATCGCCATCCCCGCCATGATCGCCGCCGGAAAGTTCCACGGCGGAATCACCACGCCCACGCCCAGCGGAATGTAGACGAGATAATTCTTCTCGCCCTTCATCGGCACGACTTTTTGCGGGCCGGCGAGCCGCAGCATCTCCCGGCCATAAAATTGCAGAAAGTCGATCGTCTCCGCCGTGTCCGCGTCCGCTTCCGGCCAGCTCTTTCCCGCCTCATAAACAATCAGCGCGTTCATCTCAAACTTGCGCTCGCGCAAAATCTGCGCCGCGCGAAACAAGCACTGCACCCGCTGCTCCGCCGGCACCCGCTTCCAAGTCTCAAACGCCTTCGCCGCCGACTCCACCGCCTGATTGGCGATGTCCGCCGTCGCCGACTGGAAGACGCCAATCACCTGTGAGGGATGCGAAGGATTCGTGGAGGTTTTCTTTCCGGTGGTAATCACCTTGTGCCCGCCAATGTACATGGGGTACTCGCGCCCAAACTCCCCCGCGACTTTCTTCAGCGCTTCCTGCATGCGTTTGCGGTTTTCGGGCCGCGAAAAATCGATGAACGGCTCATTCACAAACTCCGAAACGTGCGGTCTGGTTTCAGCAGTGGCCATATTCAGTCTCCTAGTGAGTGCCCAAGATCCTAATTCTACTGCGGCGCTCGCGAGGGCGGCAAGGCGAGCCAAGCGGCTGGGCTTTCAGCCCTGCTAGGAAGCCTGTTGCCGCAGGCGGGCGACTCCGGTTGGCGCAGACATTGGGGCAAGCTGGGGCGCAGCAGTGCTGCGCCCCTACGAAGCGAGCGTGTCGCGCAAACATGGAGATCAGTTGGGCTTGCGGTCTAGGACTTGGGCGGCGAACTCCTGGGCCGTGGCGGGCAGAGGTTCCTTGCCAGGCCCGACCGAGCTGGCGGCCACGGGTTCGGGTGGCGGCACGTTGTTGGGCGCGTCGTCCTTTTCGTTGTCCGTTTCGACTGAGATGTCTTCCGATTCTTCCTCCGGATCTGCGTCATCTGGGGTGAAGCGGTCGAGGTCGTAGTCGATGGCTTTGAGGCTGCGGAGCACGAGGCTGCCGATGTAGGCGAGGACCGCGCCTTGGCGAGGCGAGATGCGTCCTTGGGCGAGCAGCTTGTACAGGGCGATCAGAGAGTGATTGATTTGCTGGGCACGCTGGAAGTCGCCACAGCCGTCGAGGAGCTCAGCGGAGAAGTCGACGGAAGGCTGCGGCACCGCGGCGGCATGGCGAGCGCATAGCGTTGACTCTGGCGCAGCAGCGGGGGAGCAGCACTGGCGGCCGGTGGGAGAGAGATGCCGGCAGCGTTGGGGAGCGAGGATGGACTTCGTGGTTTTGGCTTTCATGGTCATACCTTTCTAGGATGGGTGGATACCCCACCCGGGTGTTTTTGGAAAAGAGGCTGCAAGGTATTGAAAACAAAGGGAACGGGCGCTTGGAAGCGCGGAAAGAGGCGCTAAGCTATTGGAAACACGGGAGTAACGGGATACAGGGGTGGACCGTCGAGGAGAGTTTCCGTGCTGGAGTCGAGAATTCACGACCTAGGTTAGCATGGTAGATTTACTCTGTCAATAGATATTTATATAGTACTAGTATTTAGAGGTTGAGCACAATCTTTCGAAGGAATCTGCAAACGTAAGAAAAGAAAGGGGTAGAGCTCACTGGTGGGGGCGGACGGGAAAGGAGCCACCCTTCGCAGAACGCTAAACCACGGCGGTAGGGCTGCCGTCTATACCCGGTTTAAGGCTTGTATGGCACGCAAGTGCGGCAACGGAAATGAGGGAATCGTCTCAATTCTCGTTCCGCAGGAGGCGAGCCGCGAGCGACCCTACGTTGTCACTAAACTGGTGGAGAACACGGGAAGGACGGTCGGTACTTACGTAGGCTTTTTCGAGCGCACACGTGACAGCGCCACTCCGACCAAGCCCAGTGAGCTGCGGGATAGGCTCCGGGACGGTCGACGATTTGCCGAACTGGACACGCGGTTGGGAAATATTGAGGAGATGATCGGCAGGATTACCCCAGGTCAAGAGCCCCAGCAGCCAGCGTTTACAGCCGAAATTATATTCGGACGAGTTCAGCGTGCACGTCGAGAAATGGGCTACGAGGGGAAACCCGCCCTTTCGCTTGCGGCATGGCCTTTGCAGTCAACCGACTTTCCTAACCTCTTTGAATCGCACGAGGTACCAGTCGTTCGCCTCCTCGAGCAGCCGCCGCGGCTCCGTGACGGAGGGTTTGACTTCGCAACTAGAAGGTTGTCTGCCATTGTTGAGGGACGACTGCGACGCTGCCTAATTCCTGAACACAAAATTCTTGAGGTTGGTGCCCGGAGATGATTGGCACCTATGTTGGGGGATGCGCTCAACGGCTGAGACTGGCTTGAGGATTAACAACCTGGCGCTGGCCGAAACTGTCTACTTGTTCTGCGATTGGACATTGAAAGTTTACGGAAATGCCGTTCCTCCGCCGGAAACCTTCAAGATCCGGGTCATGCTATCTGATATGACAGTGAATGGCATCGTTTGCAGCCTTAGTCCCTACCGGCCCAACGATTTCACAATTGGCGAGAATCAGCGCCCTGCCCCCGGAGCTCAAGCAGGCCAACATTTTGAAATAGATGTGGAACGCGCCACCGGCAACGCGGGCGTCATGGCATATCGAATCCTGTCGGATGTTTATGCATGGTTTGGATTCAATTCTGCCGAGATGCCCTACGTCGACAGAAACGGGGAATCTCCGAAAATCGACCTGGCACAGATAAGGTAGTGGATGAGGTCCAAAACCTTCCACCTTTATGTGCTTACGCGGCCTTGTACCTGCCAAAAATCTTTCGGCAAATTGGAGTTCAACGGGGGAAGGAGATTACCTGGTAGGCCTTGGTTACGTTGGCGGTTACGGATTTGGGGAAGTTGGGGTCGAATTGGGCGGCGTATTTCTTGGTGAGGAAGGCGGAGACGGTTTTTTGGGCTTGGTCGAGGGAGGCGCCTTCGGCGTAGGCGGCGGCCGTGCGGTCCATCAGGTCCTGAAAATATTCCTTCCATAGCTCGAATCGTAGTTTGCCGTGCATTACGTCGCCGTGGCCGCCGAGCACGGTGTGGAAATCGAGTTTTTCGGCGGCGTCGAGGGTCTGGATCCATTCATAGGGATAGGAGTCGCCCATGAAGGGAGTCCAGCCGTGGAGGGCGTCGCCGGTGGCGATGAATTTTTCGTTTGGGAGAAACACGAAGACGTCGCCATCGGTATGGGCGCGGCCGAGCCAGAGAATTTCTACGGTGCGGGAGCCGTGGCGGAGGATGAGGCTGCGGTCGAAGGTCATGGTGGGCAGAGTGACTTGCATGAGCTTGAGCTCGGAGAAGTAGGCGTCGGCCTGGCGGAGATTTTCCTGGATGGCGGCTTTCTTGTCGGCGGTGGAAGCTTTTTCCAGATCATTCTTCAGGCTGGCGATTTCCTGGGGAATGGTGACGATTTCGTTTTTGATGCGGGGAATGCCGAGGCGCAGAATATTTTGGCGGGTGGCTTCGGAGGAGATGATCTCGACGCCGGCGGGCCAGGAGCTGGGATAGGCTTCGTTGCCCTGATAGTGGTCCCAGTGAAAATGGGTGTTGACGACATACTTTACGGGCTTGGGCGTGAGCTTCTTGATTTGCTCGATGAGCGCGCGGGCGGCGGAAGGCTTGGAGTGCGTGTCGACGACGAGCACGCCGTCGCCTAGGATGATGATGGCGGCGTTGCAATTCACCTTGTAGGCGGGCTTGGCGATGGCGGCGTAAACGCCGTCGGCGATGGGCCTGATGTCGAAGAGGTCATCGGCGGCAAGGCAATTGGCCGGGAGCAAGAGGAAAAGAGAAAGCAAGAGGCGAGATTTCACGGGTGCGTCCTCCGGTTGCTGGGCTCGGACGGCGGAGAGAGTACTACACGGGAAGCGCAGACTGAAAGCGGCGGTTGGGGCCGCAAGGGCGGTGCAGCCAGCCGCTCGGCTCTCACAAGGGAAGTTCGGCTTTGGCGGGGGGGAAAAGTGAGGAATAATGCGGGGCGTCATGCCGAGGCGCGCTGGAACCTTGGCGGCGGGCTTGGCGTATGGTTAGGTAGAGGAGGGACACTCCATGTTTTGCGACCGATGTGGTACGGCCCTTACCCCCGGCGCGCAATTCTGCAGTTCCTGCGGGAAAGCGGTTGGCGCGGCGCCCGTCGCCGCTCCGGCCAGCGCGACCCGGCCGGTCTCCGACGGACGGGTGCAGCGGCACATTCAGCTTCTGGCCACGCTGTGGCTCGCGACTGGAGTTCTGCGCTTCGTGGAGGTGGGATCGATTTTTATCGCCGGGCGCATGCTGCCTTTTTTGGCGGGCTGGGGACACGGGATGCCCTTCGCGAACTGGCCGTTTGATTTTCTATCGATCGGACTTTATTCGATCGGCGGTTTGCTGGCGCTCTTTGGCGTGGCGCACCTGGTTTTGGCCTGGGGACTGTTTCAACGGGAGCCCTGGGCGCGCATGCTGGGCTTGGTGATCGGATTCCTGGCGCTGCTGCGCCCTCCATTTGGCACGGCGCTGGGCATTTACACTATCTGGGTGCTGCTCCCGCAGCAATCCGGCCAGGAGTATGAGCGGCTCTCGCGGGCGTATTAACTGTAGAGGGCGGACTTTCGAGTGTCTGTGAGAACCGGCACGCCCAATCTAACGAGGCTGCAAAAAGACTGATGCAACCTGCAAGCTGATACGCGTGCCTGAACTGCCTGATATCGCCGCCTACATCAGTGCACTCGAACCACGAATCGTCGGGCAGGCGATCGAACGAGTGCGACTGGCGAGCCCTTTTCTGCTTCGAACAGCACGACCGCCAGTCACGAGTGTGGAGGGCCGCGCGGTGCGCGAATTGCGGCGAATCGGCAAGCGAATCGCGATTGGAGTAGAAGGGGATCTTTGGCTTGTGCTGCACTTGATGATTGCCGGCCGGTTGCACTGGCGACCTCGACAGGCAAAGCTGGCAGGCCGCCGGAGCCTGGCAGCCTTCGATTTTTCCAGCGGCTCTCTGGTGCTTACCGAAGCCGGCACAAAGCACCGCGCATCATTGTATGTCGTCACTGGGGAGGACGGTTTGCGTTCCGTCGACCCGGGAGGAATCGATATCTTCACGAGCGATCTCAGCTCCTTTCGGGATGCACTTACGGCCGAAAACCGCACGCTCAAGAGGGCACTTACCGATCCGCGCATATTGAGTGGCATCGGCAACGCGTATTCCGATGAGATTTTATACGCGGCGCAAATGTCGCCTATAACGCTCACGCACAAGCTGGGGCCACCCGAGTGGGAAAGGCTGTTTGCCGCGACGCGCCAAACCATCCAGATCTGGATAGACCGCCTTCGCGCGGAGGCGGAAGGTGGCTTCCCCGAAAATGTGACCGCGTTTCGGAAGGATATGGCGGTTCACGGACGCTATGGAGAGCCGTGCTTGAGATGTGGAGAAAAGATTCAGCGGATTCGCTACGCGGACAACGAAACGAACTACTGTGCTCGGTGTCAGACTGGCGGAAAAGTTCTTGCGGATCGCAGTTTGTCCCGACTACTGGGATCGGACTGGCCGCGCACGCTCGAAGAACTGGAGGCTCTCAAGCGCCGCTAGAATTGAAAAATCGGGCGACTCGCATATTGTCCCAACTCGGAAACCGAACCACACCTCGTCGCTGTTGGTCCCTCACTGGGCTCGATGAATAAAATGGATATGCAGAGGCAATTTCGAGCGTTCGGTCCTTCAGTCAGAGACTGTGAGTCGCGAGAGCACAGCCAGATTCATCTACTCACTGGTTCCTCCTTTGGAGAAGATCGGATTTTCGATCGTGCCGCTGATCCGGAAAGGAAACGTCAACTTGCCGTCTACCAGTTTGCCTCCAGACAGACGGCCGAAGGTGTTGGTGAAGAAGCCTTGCTTGGTGGTGATTTGCGCGATGCCGCGATAGTCGAGCTGGTCCGAGCCGGAAACACTGACACTTCCCGAGCCGTCAATATCAACGCCGTAGCCATCGACATCGATCTTGGTGCTGGCAATGCGCAGATTGGCAAGCTGCAGATCGGTGGAAATAAGATTAAACGAAGCGGGATCATTTTTGGCAGGGCCAAGATCATTGAAATGCATCAGCTTCATTAGGTTAGCGTTAAGCTCGAGACTGGGCACCTCACCGTTGCGCACGGTTACGTGTCCGACTCCGCGCAGGCCCGCTAGGGGATGTGAGGAGTGCTCGATGTCTCCGATTAGCGTCAAGTCTCCCGCCATTTTTCCGGTCATGATGCCACGGGCATTCCCAAATGCGGCAAGAAGATGAGCCATCTCGATCCCATGAACTTGCGCTTTGGTCGCGAAGCTCGGGGTTTTTCCCGATAGTTTGAAGACGAATTCACCGTTCACGCTCCCGCCGTACGTTTCCGCGGTGACATTGCTGAAAAGAACCTGCCTGGCCTCGAGGCGGAGCTTGGCATTTACATTTGTCGCGTGAACCGAGCCGAAGCGCAGGCGGCCGGCCTTCAAAGTACCCTCGCCGTCGACGGAGGACGAAGAAGGATTGAGAATTGCTTCGAGATCCACTTGCCCCAGTTCACTGGAGATGTCGTGAGCTTCGAACAAGATGGGCCCCTGAGCGTCGGATGGCAGAAGATTTGACGCGATCACCTCACCGCGCTTGATTTGTACGGTGTCAATCGGTCCAAGAGGAAAAACGTTTTGGGAAGACGTCGCCTGAGGATTTTCGAAGTTCCATGGGCCATCGGGATCCGAAATCAGGTGGATGACGGGATTGTCCAGCACTAGCGATTTAATGACCACCTGGCGATGCAGAAGCGCGGCCGCATCGAGGCCAGCGTCGATGCGCGCGACCTGGACGACATAACCGGGCGGAAAAAATGTTGAATTCCTCACGCCAAATCCATGGACCTGAATCGAAAGAGGAAAGAAGGTGAGCGCCAGCCGCCTGATCTCGACCTGCTTTCCCGTTTTCTGTTGAAGATAGGAGATTACCTGGTCGCGGTAGCGATCCACGTTAATGAGAGCAGGTAGGACAAAGAGCAACGCCGCCAGGAGTACGGCGGCGACGATCAGAGCAGTGCTGCGGCGGATGGCCATGGCGAGGTCGAGATCGGGACTCCATCGCGGATTCGCTGGTTGTACTCCGAGGAACCAGAAATAATACGACAGCGCGGCAGGGAGCTCCAATGATCAGGCCGTAAGCTCGCGGAGTGCTTCGGCGAAGATTTTGGTGTGGAGGTCGATGTCGGCTGACGTTGTGGCTGGACACATTAAGGCCATGTTGTGGAATGGCGTCAATAGGACGCCGCGATTCGTGGCGTAGAGGTGGAGGAAGCGTTCGAGCTCGAAGTCGGCGGCGGCGGATTCGCCACCGTTGCGCGGGGGCTTGGCGGCGAAGGTGTATTCGGCGCGTGCGCCGAGTTGCTGGACATTCCAGGGGAGATTCGCGGCGCGAATGTGTTCGGCTACACCGTCGGTGAAACGCTTGGCGAGCGGGAGCATTTTTTCGAAGGCGGCGGGTGTCAGGACGTGTTCGAGCGTGGCGCGCATGGCGGCCAGGGAGAGCGCGTTGCCAGCTAGCGTGCCGCCGATTCCGCCGACGTCGCAATCTTCGAGTTGAATGCGCGCGGAGATGCGCTGGGCGACTTCTTCGGTGACGCCGTAGGTGGCACCGGGGATGCCGCTGCCGATGGGCTTTCCAACAACGACAAAATCGGGATCGAGTTTCCATTCGCGGGTGCAGCCCCCGGGACCGGCGCAGATGGTATGCGTTTCGTCGGCGATGAGGAGCGTACCGTAGTGGCGGGTGAGTTTGCGGGCGGCGCGCCAGTAGCCGTAGTCGGGAAGGATGATGCCGACGTTGGTCATGGCGGGCTCGGCGAGGACGCAGGCGACGTCGTTATGCTTGAGGGCTGCTTCGAGCGCGTCGAGATCGTTGAACTCTACTACTCGCGTGGTTTCGGCGGGATTTATCGGCGGCCCGATGTTGCCGCGGCGGGGGCCGACTACGCCCTCGTGGAGAGAGGCGAAGGATTCGTCGACGGTGCCGTGGTAGCAATAGTGGAAGACGAGAATTTTCGGGCGCTGGGTGATTTCGCGGGCGATGCGAATGGCGAAACGGTTGGCGTCAGTGGCGGTGAGCGTGAATTGCCAGTAGCGAAGGCCGAATCGGCGCTTCAGCTCTTCGCCGACCCAGAGGGAATCTTCGGTGGGAAGCATCAGGGTGATGCCTTCGCGAACGCGGCGGGCGACGACTTCGGCGACAACATCGGGGGAATGGCCGGTCATGGCGCCGGTGTCGCCGAGACAGAGGTCGACGTAATCGCGATTGTCGACATCGGTGAAATGCGCGCCTTTGGCGGATTTTACGAAGATGGGAAAAGCGCCGGCCCATTTTTTCATCCAATTCATGGGGACGCCGCCGAGGAGGGAGGATTGGGCGGCGCGATACAGGGCCGCGGACCTGGGGTGGTCCACCATGAAACGGCGCTCTTCACGGTGGCTGAGATCCTTCAGGTTCTTGCCATCGATAGTGGTCATGTTGGGTTTGGAGGAGAAAAGATAATCGGAACGGGCAGAATGGGCAAGGCGAAGTGCCCGCGACGGTAGGCGGCCGCTACCGGCGAATGGGGTCGATTCGCGCATGCTCGTCGGGTGTGCTCAGGATGGCGATCCTGTTTTGCGATGGTGATTAATCGTAGCGATTTAAATTTAGGGATTCATTATTTGACAGTAACCGAATGAATTATTAAGATGTGTCAACCTTACCTGGTGCAGCTATCCCCAGCCACCTCTGGAGGAGAATCATGAACAAAAGGAAAATTCGGTATGTGACATGCAGCATGTTGTTCGGCCTAGTTGTGCTCACGCTTTCGCAGGTGAGCGCGTTTGGCCAAACGACCGTAACGACCAGCAGTTCGGCAGCTTCGGTACCACCCGCCGCTAACCCTTGCCCGCGCTTCGCCGCGGGCAGTGTTGTACGCCAGCCAGCAGCGCTGTTCAGTCAGAACGGCGTGCTGTCAGTCCAGTTTTCATATCAAACGACTACTGACTCCGTGGGCAGAACTCTGTTTTGCTTCATGACCCCGAGCGGCCTGGAAAACCCCACGCTGCATGTGAAACCGGGCGATCACCTGATCATCACAGTTACCAACAACACGCCGGCGCTAGCGTTTCACATGACGATTGATGCGCCGAACTGCGGCCCGGGCGGAATGCAGATGACGCTTTCGTCGCTCAACATCCACTACCACGGCACCAACACGTCTCCCACGTGCCACTCCGATGAGGTCATCAAGACCCTCATTAATTCCGGTCAGACTTTCCAGTACAACGTGGCGTTTCCTGCCAACGAGCCCCCGGGGCTTTACTGGTATCACCCCCACGTGCACGGGACTAGCCGAACACGCGCTGCTGGGTGGCGCTTCCGGAGCTCTGGTAGTCGATGGCATTGAAGACATACAGCCGGCGGTCTCGGGTCTGCGTCATCGAATCCTGATGATACGCGACCAGAACACCATCCAGTTTACGACCCAGAACCTGATGGAAGGCGCCGGCGGGGACCCCAACGGCATCCCTTTCCAAGACCTCACCATAAACAATATTCCGAATAACGCCACCACCGACACCACCAAGACTCCCCCCACCACCACCTATACGCCCGCCGTCCTTCACATGGAGGCCGGGGAAAAGCAGTTCTGGCGCGTTTCCAACTCGACCTCTGACACCATTCTCGACCTGCAAGTGCAATTCGACGGAGTGCCGCAGACCATACAGTTGGTGGCGGTGGACGGTGTGGCGGTGAACTCCCAGGACGGTACTCAGCCTGGTAGCCTGATTCTCGTGAATCACTTCCGGCTGCCGGTCGCGTCGCGGGTGGAATTCATCGTTAATGCGCCCTCCTCCAGAGTGCAGCTGGCGGCGCAGTTGGTGACCCTGAATATCCTCTCAGGGATTAATGGCGACGATGCCCCCAACCGGCCCATCTTCAACATTCAGCTACTCGCCGCGGACAACGACGAACCAGCAAGCGATGACCGCGTAGGTACCTTCACCGCTTTGAATCCCAACCAGAAGCGTTTCGCAGGCCTGGCAGCCGCGCCCATTGCAGCAAGGCGGCTGGTGTTCTTCAACGAAAACCAACCGACACAGTTTTTTATGGACGTGCAAGGGCAGCCGGAAATGGTCTTCAACCCGAATGCTGCTCCGGCCATTACGGTCACCCAGGGAACCGTGGAGGAGTGGACGGTGGAGAATCATACGCTGGAGAACCACGAATTCCACTTCCACCAGCTTCATTTCCTGGTGGAATCACAGAACAACTTTGAGATCAACGGTGACCAGCAGGCGCCCGCGATCACTGGCCAGTACCTGGACATGATCGAAGTTCCTAACTGGGATGGCAATACCGCCCACCCATTTCCCAGCGTCACGCTCCGCATCGACTTCCGTGGGAATGACATTGGCATTTTTGTGTTTCACTGCCACATTCTCGGCCACGAGGACTTGGGCATGATGAACATTATCCAGGTGGTTCCGCAGGCATCCGCCAATGCAGGCAGTTCCACCAAGCTAAAAAGCTTAACGAAAACGGGTAATTCCGTTCCTGCCTCTACAAAAGTAGGGGACAAGATGAAAATGAACTGAGGCGTTTGGCAAGCGCGGCCGTCACCAGGCCCCGTTTGCCCTTTGCTTGCGAATGCAAAAGCGGCTCCAGAGGTTTCTGGGGCCGCTTTTGCACTGGGGGCGATTGGTATTGAGGTCCCTCGGGTTGGATCAAGTTTCGCTGCGAGGATGCGCTTTTACCAGCGCCGCGGGCTCGAAAGCGGCGGCAAGACCGCCGCACTCCAAAATTAGCGGAGGGCGTGGATTATTTCGCGGGCGGCGTTGGCGCCGGAGGCGCCGGTGAGGCCGTTGCCGGGGTGAGTCGCGGAGCCGCAGAGGAAGAGGTTGCGGATAGGCGTTTTGTAGCGGGCCCAGTCGAGGACGGGGCGCATGGTGAAGAGCTGGTCGAGGGCGAGTTCGCCGTGAAAGATGTGGCCGCCGGTGAAGCCGTAGGAGGTTTCGAGATCCTGCGGCGTGATGACTTGCATGGCTTCGATTAGGCCTGGAAGATTTGGAGCGTAGGTCGAGAGCGTTTTTACTA
>WNFA01009423.1_pt1 | contig 12041 bp, 10 predicted proteins | sample 5400481 | NCBI WGS metagenome assembly WNFA01 (sample SAMN13153340, study PRJNA577476) | soil metagenome | isolation source: 120 cm saprolite under Douglas fir tree site 2 hole 1 replicate 2 | place: USA:California | collected 2015-04-18
TTCGCATCCGGCTGGATCGAAGGCGACCAGGGCTATCTCGGCCGCCCGGCCGATATCATCCAGGACAAGGATGGTTCTATCCTCGTCGCCGACGACTGGGCCGGTGCGATCTATCGCATCAGCTACAGCAAGAAGTAAGACGTAAATCATCAAAGGCTGCGGCTGCTCCAACAATTGGAACCAGCCGCAGCCCTTTTATTTAGAGTACGTGGCGATCCAACTTCGATCGTCATGCCCGGACTTGATCCGGGCATCCATCAAAACGAAAACATCTTGCGAGAAAGATGGATTGCCGGGAGCGCAGACAAGTTTACGTAGTCTGCGCAAGGCAGACTACTATGCCCGGCAATGACGGGAGAGGTAGTGATGCGTAGTGCGTTGTTTGGAATACTGTCAGTTGCAATGACCAGCGGATCATTTGCCCACGCCGCCGACATCGCCGCCGGCAAGGCAAAAGCCGAATTATGTATCGGCTGCCACGGCGAAGCCGGTATTTCGCAAACCGAGAACACTCCCTCGCTCGCAGGCCAGCCCGACCAGTTCATTCAGTGGCAGCTGGTGTTCTTTCGCAGCGGCACCCGCAAGAACGAGCAGATGCAGCCGATCGTCGAGCAGATCAACAACGAGGATATCCGCAATCTCGGCGCCTATTTTGCCTCGCTCACGCCGCCCAAAGCCACAAAACCCGACGACAATCCCGATTTATCCACGAAGGGCGCGCAGGCTGCCGCGGGTCGGCGCTGCGCCTCATGCCACACCGATACATTTGCCGGAACGAAAGCCGTTGCCCGCATTGCGGGCCAGCGCGAGGAATACCTGCTCAAGGCGCTGCATGATTACAAGTCGAGCGCGCGATCCGGCGGCGGCATGGCGGCGATGGCGGATGTCGCCTATCCCCTGAGCGAAGAGGAAATCGAAGCCCTGGCGCATTATCTCGCGCATTTGTGAAATGCGATAGGACGTCCATCAAATCGTCATGCCCGGCCCTGTGCCGGGCATCCACGTCTTCCTCGGTTGAGAAAAGCCAAGACGTGGATGGCCGGGACATCTAGCGCGAAGACGCGCTTCGCGCTTCTGCCCGGCCATGACGAACGCTCCTGGTGCTTTAGTTTTCCCGCTGCTTCTCATACGCCTTCAGATGCGTGTAGGCGGTGCGCAGTTTTGGCACCGGCACTTTCGCGGCGTCGCCGCGTGCGACCAGGTCGCCGATCACATGATCAGCCTCAACCGGCGCGCCCGCTTTGATGTCGCGGAACATGGATGCCGTCAGCTGCGAGCCTTCCGCGGTCAGCATGCCGCGGGTCCGCTCAAAGAACGGGCCGCGGGGGTCATGGCCCTCGGCCGCCGCGACCGCGCTGCATTCATCGAGCATGCCGAGGATAAAATCCTTGCCGCCCGGTGACGCCAGGATATTGCCGACCGAAGCCCGCATCAGGCAGGTACAGGCCGCGAGCGTGGCCAGGAACACCCATTTCTCCCACATCTCCTGCACGATATTTTCGCTGGCCACCGAGCCGAAATTGCCGCTCGCCATGGCTTCTGCAATAGCGCGGACCCGGTCCGACAGTCTGCCGTCACGTTCGCCGAAATTGAGCGACTGCAACGGATTGAGCTGCACGACCTCGCGCTTGTCGTTGAGCGTGGCGGCGATGGCACAGAGACCGCCCAGCACCCGCTCGGGTCCGAATTTGCCGTCGAGCACATCGAGGTGAAGCATGCCGTTGAGCAGCGGGATGATTGACGTCCGCGGTCCAACCGCTGATGCAAACGACTTGATCGCATCGTCGAGGTCGAACGCCTTGCAGCTCAGCAAGACCACGTCGAATTTTTCGCTCAATTTGTCGGCCTGCAATGCCGGCGGATGTTTCAGCGTCACGTCGCCATTCGGGCTTTTGATCACAAGGCCGGCGTCAGCCAGCTCTGCCGCGCGCCTGGGGCGGACCAGAAAGGTCACATCGCGGCCAGCCTGCAGCATCCTGCCGCCGAAATATCCGCCGATGGCGCCGGCACCGACCACGAGAATACGCATTGCTGAGTTCCTTTTGTTGTTTGTTCTTGAAGCGGCGAATAGGGAGTGGCGAATGGCGAATAGGGAAATTTCCATTCGCTATTCGCCATTCGCGTCCTCTTACCACTTTTCCCCGAACGGGCGGATCTCCAGCTCAAAGGTCCAGGCGCTGCGCGGCTGCTGGTAAAGCTGCCAATAGGACGCCGCGACCGACGCCGGCGGCATCAGCAAGTCCGGATTGTCGAGCGCTTCCTTGCCCCAGAGTTGCTCCCGGCGCTCGCGCACCCAGGCGGTGTCGACGCCGGAATCGATGACCAGATGCGCGACATGGATGTTCTTCGGCCCGAGTTCGCGCGCCATCGCCTGCGCCACCGCCCGCAAGCCGAACTTGGCGCTGGCAAAGGCCGCAAAGCCGCTACCGCCGCGCAAGCTCGCGGTCGCGCCAGTGAAGAAGATGTTGCCCTTGCCCCGCGGCAGCATCAGCCGCGCCGATTCGCGCCCGGCGACGAAGCCTGCCCAGCAGGCCATTTCCCAGACCTTGCGGAAGACGCGGTCGGTGGTCTCCAGAATGGGAAAGCTGACGTTGGCGCCGACATTGAAGATGCAGACCTCCAGCGGCGCATGCTTGTCGGCGTCATTGAGGAACGCCGCCACCTCGTCCGCCTCGCGCGCGTCGAGCGCGCGCGCGACGATCGATCCGCCCGCGGCCTCGATATCCCGAACCAGCGGCTCGAGCTTGGTGCCGTTGCGACGCCCGGCGAATACGGTGAATCCCTCGGCGGCGAATTTCTTGGCGATTTCGGTGCCGATATAATCGCCGGCGCCGATCACCGCGACGGTTGCGTTGCGTTTTTCCATTCTGGGTTCTCCACCAGGCCTGACGAGCCTACCCGCCCTCCTCGCAATGACGGCAAGTCACTTACCCGAAACCAACTCCTCGACCTCGCGCAATTGCTCCTTGCCGAAAAACATTTCCTTGCCGACGAAGAAGGTCGGCGAGCCGAAGGCGCCGCGTTCGACCGCCGCTTGCGTGTTCTCGATCAGCTTCGCCTTGACGTCCCCTTCTTGCGCGCGGGCGAACAGTTTTGCTGCGTCGAGGCCGGATGCCGTGAACGCTTTCATCGCCACTTCGGGATCGTCCATTTTTTTCGGCTCGCCCCACATGTGATGAAACGCGGCATCGACATATTTCTCAAACACGCCCTCGAACTGGGCTGCGACCGCGGCGCGCATTAAATTGAGGGTGTTGACCGGAAAGAACGGGTTCATCGTGTAGGGCTTGACCCCGAAACGCTTTACGAACCGCTCGGTCTCCAACACCTGAAACTCGGGCTTGTTCTTGATGCCGGCAAGTGTTTCGGCGGGAGACTTGTTGTTGGTGGCCTTGAAGATGCCGCCGAGCAGAATCGGCACATATTCGAATTTCACGCCGGTGCGTTGTTCGATTCCCGGGATGGCCTCGTGACTGAGAAAGGCATTGGGGCTGCCGACATCGAACATGAATTGCGGCGACGTCTGGGTCAAGGCGGCCTCCCGGGCTTTTCTGCTACCGCCGTATTCTGGCGCAGCACGCCCGGCGCGTCCACTGTATTCATGACGACCATAATACTCTGCGGGCGAGGCACGGTCAGATCAACCGTCGTATCGCGCGTTTGCGCCATACCAGCATATAGTAGCTCATCTGCAGAATGAACATGGCGGTAAAGGTGATCGGATAGGCGGCCCAGACGCCTTCGATGCCGATGGCGCGGCTGAGGATGACCGCGGCCGGCACCTCGATCGCCGCAATCACAAAAATCGAGATCAGCAACGGCATCAACACCGTTCCGCTGGCGCGCATCATGCCCGAGAACACGGTCGCCATGCCGAACAGCACCGAACTCCACAACACGATGTGGAGCAATCCCTGCGCGAGATCGAGCACCGCCGCGTCGACGAGATCGAGCACCGCCGCGTCGATAATGAAGAAGCTCATGATGGCGCGTGAGAACAGGTAGGCGAGCGCCACCAATCCGCCGGTCAGAACGAGGTTCATCACGAGCCCGGTGCGGACAATGGAACCAAGCCGGTCGGCGTTGCCGCGGCCGATCGCCTGAGCGCCGAAGATCGAGACCGAAATCGCGATCGACATCGCCGGAAACTGCACGTAGCTCATGACCTGGTTGACCGCGCCATAGGCTGCCGTGGCGCTGGAGCCAAAGCCGTTGACGAGGCCGAGCAGGACCAGCTCCGCCAGCGACATCACGACCATTCCGACGGCGGCGGGGATACCCAGACGCAGGACCTTGCCGAGCAGCGCGCCGTCCAGCCGCATGCTGCGCAGAAACGCCGCGTCAAAGGCAAGGGGATGATGGCGGCGACGAAGGTTTACGGCGAGCCACAGCAGGGTGAGCAGGCTCGATGCCGCCGACGCCCAGGCGGCGCTGGCGACGCCGAACCGAGGTAAGCCCAACCAGCCCCGAATCAACGCCGGGGTTACGGCAAGACCGACGGTTGTCGAGATCGTCAGCGCCAGCAGCGGCGTCATGGTGTCGCCGACACCACGCAACATCGCCGTCAGCAGAATGAAGACAAAGGTCAGCGGCATGGTGATCATCATGATGCGCATAGGCGATGGCCTCCTCGAGAATGTCGGGCGGCGTGGCGAGCGCGATGAGGAGCGGCCGGCTGAACACGCCGCCGAACACGGCAATCGTTGTCGCGCAGAGCAGCGCGACCGTCAGCGTCGCGCCGGCGACGGCCCTCACCTTGCCGGGTTCGCCCGCACCCCAGGCCTGGCCGATCAGGACGGTGGCGCCCGAGCTCAGCCCCATAACGAAGGCGACAAAAAAGAACATCACCGGGAAAAACACCGAGACGGCCGCGAGCGCATCGACCCCGATCATCTGGCCGAGGTACACGTTGTTGATGGTGCCGAACAACGCCTGCAGAATATTGCTCAGCATCATCGGCGCGAGGAAAACCAGAAATGTTTTCCAGAGGGAAGGGTTCGACACGGGGTTTCCTTATTGGTCGGCGTGACCGGTCGAGGCCACGCAACGTTGTTGTGTCGGAGGTGACTGCTTTAGAGAGCGGGCTGGCGGCCGGTGATGCCTTGGATGTTCAAGGCTTGCGCGTTCAGGCTTTGGGCGGTTCGGCGCGATCGCTGAAGGCGAGCCAGACGATGTGGTCGCGGATATCGCCAGGCCAGCCGGCGATGAGCTCGACAAAACGTCGTCGGTCGTCCGCGAACAAGGCCCGCGAGGCTTCCTCGAAACGCGCGAGATTGCCGGCCATGACAGCCATGAAATGATAGGCGGCGTCTCTGGCGGCGCGGCTGCGATCGCGGTCGCCGCTGGCGCGACGTGCCGCCTCGACCAGCTTTCGCAACGCCACCGAGGCGCCTCCGGGCTGTGCCCCGAGCCAATCCCAGTGCCGCGGCAACAGCGTCACCTCGCGGGCGACGACGCCGAGTTTGGGCCGCCCGCGGCCACGCGGCTCCGGCGCAGACAGGTCTTCGGCAGCAGTTTCCGCATTCGAAGCCGGCTTGGGCAAACGCGCGACGATATCTTGCTCGGTGCCGCGGAGATCCAGATCGATGGGCCGGCCGGTCGCATCGTCAAAGATGACGATAGGCTCCGCGCCCAGGCCTGTGGGCGCCTTCAGCACGGCCAGCGCGACCTCGGCCAGCGGGCCTGAAGCCAGCCGCTGGTGACCTATGAAAGCGGTGAAGCGCTGGGGAGCTGCGTCGATCATCGATCAATACTCTGAATTCCTGTAGCGTTTGATTTATACCCGGGTAAATTTAGATGTCAATATCACCCGGGTATAATATCCTGGAGCCGGTCCAGCCCCATCGCGTGGCGAAGCCCGAACCACCGTCCAATCGCCAACCTCGCCGCCTGCTGCTACGAGGTCAGCACATCTAACGTCGCCAAAGTGCCCGGGGGAATTCGCCATGCTGACCGTCCACCATCTCAACAACTCCCGCTCTCAACGCGTGCTGTGGTTGCTGGAGGAACTCGGCGTGGCCTACGAGATCGTCCGCTATCAGCGTCAGCCGGACATGCGTGCCCCGGCGGAGTTGCGCGCGATCCATCCGCTCGGAAAATCGCCAGTCATTACCGACAATGGTAACACCATCGCCGAATCAGGCGCGATCGCCGAATACATCATCGATACTTACGGCAACGGCCGGCTGATCCCGCCGCCGAAAACGCCGGAGCGGGTGCGCTATACCTATTGGCTGCATTACGCCGAAGGCTCCGCGATGCCGCCGCTGCTGCTGAAATTGTTGTTTACGCTGATGCCGAAGCGCGCGCCGGCGCTGCTGCGGCCGCTGGTGCGCAAGGTCTCCAATCAGGCGCTGACCACGCTGGTCAATCCGCAGCTCAAGCAGCACATGGCGTTCTGGGAAGGCGAGCTTTCCAAGCGCGAATGGTTCGCCGGCAACGAATTCACCGCCGCCGACATCCAGATGAGCTTTCCGCTTGAAGCCGCCGCCGCGCGCGGCGGGCTCGATCAGGGCCACCCCAAGGCGATGGCATTCCTGGACCGCATTCACGCCCGCCCGGCTTACCAGCGCGCGCTTGAAAAGGGTGGACCGTATTCGGTGGGGCGGTAGAAACTCGTCATCCTGAGGTGCTCGCCGTCTTCGGCGGGCCTCGAAGGATTGGCTACGTCATCGCCGTCGCCCATCGAGGCGCGCAAGGAAGAGCGCGCACCTCAGGGTGACGGCTACGGCTGTAAGGCACGCGCCCCGAATCGGCAGCGCTTTTAGTGCTACTTCTGCACCTGGCCGACCGAAGGCAGCGCCCTCACGGTGACCCCGGGCGGCGGCACGTCGTCGTCGGGCACAAAGAAATCCGACATCAGGGGCACGGATTGATCGACGCGGTAGTGGTCGAAGGCGCGCACGCCGCTGGCGTAGAGCACCTTGTCGTCGATGCAAAATTGCCCGGTGAATTCCCGCGACGGCTTTGTGAATATGACATGGGCGGCGTCGCCCATGATCTCGGGTTTGCGGCTGGCGCGCATCATGGCGTCGCCCCCTAAGAGATTGCCGACCGCGGCGGTGGCAATGGTGGTGCGCGGCCACAGCGCGTTGACGGCAACGCCTGAGCCCTTCAGTTCGGCCGCGAGACCGAGCACGCACATGCTCATGCCGAACTTCGCCATGGTGTAGGCGGTGGAGTGCTCGAACCATTTCGCTTTCATGTCGAGTGGCGGCGACAGCATCAGGATGTGCGGGTTTTTCGATTTCTCCAGATGCGGGATGCAGTATTTCGACACCATGAAGGTGCCGCGGGTGTTGATGCCCATCATCAGGTCGAAGCGCTTCATGTCGGTCGCTTGCGAGTTGGTCAGGCTGATGGCGCTGGCGTTGTTGACGCAGATATCGATGCCGCCGAATTCGGCGACGGTTCTATCGATCGCCGCCATCACCTGGGCTTCCTCGCGGATATCGCAAAGGATCGGCAGCGCCTTGCCGCCGGCGGCGCGGATCTCGTCGGCGGCGGTGTAGATCGTGCCCTTGAGTTTCGGATGCGGCTCGGCGGTTTTCGCGGCGATCGCGACATTGGCGCCGTCGCGCGCGGCACGCAACGCGATCGCAAGCCCGATGCCGCGGCTGCCGCCGGATACGAACAGCGTCTTGCCCTTGAGTGTGGTCATCGAAACAGCTCCAAATCGATACGGAACGCGTGAGTTTCGTACCTCTCCTACCGGGAGGGAGCACGCTCCGGCAGATTCATGTCACGACAAAATGCAAGAAGGCTGGTGTGTTCGATCGCTGCGATTTCGATCGCCCGCGCTGGCCCGGCCGTACTCATAATGGATGTTCCCCCGGCGAATTCTGACCGACCTTTCGGTCCGCCCCGCGTTGGCCGGTTGGCGCGGAGGATACCCAAATCCTACGCCGATCCCTGATGCTGTCATCAGGCAAATCCACAATTCACCGTCGGCAACGGGTTTATTGCCCGGCGGCCTCCGCGCCACGGGTACGCGGATCGGGGGCGCCAAGCAATCCATTCGGCGTCACCGCGATCGAATTGGCCGAGGTCTGGCCGAGCGGCTCGATCACCTGATGGCCCTTGGCCTTCAGCTCGGCAATGGTGTCGTCGGCAAAGCCGCGTTCGATCCGCACCACGTCCGGCAGCCATTGATGGTGCAGGCGGGGAGCCGCCACCGCGGCTGCGACGTCCATTTGATAGTCGAGCACGTTGACGATCACCTGCAGCACCGTGGAGATGATGCGGCTGCCGCCGGGCGAACCGGTCACCAGAACCGGCTTATTGTCTTTCAGTACGATTGTCGGCGACATCGACGACAACGGCCGTTTGCCGGGGCCGGGCAGGTTGGCCTCGAATCCGACGAGGCCAAAGGCATTGGACGCACCCGGCGCCGCGGTGAAATCGTCGAGCTCGTTGTTCAGCAGAACGCCGGTGCCCTCCGCGACCAGGCCGACGCCATAGGGAAAGTTCAGCGTATAGGTGTTGCTGACCGCATTGCCCAGGCTATCGACAACCGAAAAATGCGTGGTGTTGCTGCCTTCGCGTGGCGGCTTTGGCGAAAATACGTCGCTCGACGGCGTCGCATGGTCGAGATCGATGCTCGCGCGCTGTTTGGCCGCGTAATCCTTCGCCACCAGGGTTGAGGTCGGCGCGTTGACGAAGGCGGGATCGCCGAGATAGCGCGCGCGGTCGGCATAGGCGCGCTTCATCGCTTCGATCAGGAGATGCAGCGAGGGTGCGGTGCCCTGCTTCATGTCATGCATCGGAAAGCCTTCCAGGATGTTCAATGTCTCCAGCAGCACGACGCCGCCGGAAGAAGGCTGAGGCATCGAGACGATGTCATAATCGCGGTACGTGCCGCGCACCGGCGCGCGAATGACAGCCTGATAGGATTTAAGATCGTCCAGCGTCATGATGCCGCCGGCGTCACGAACTGCCTTCACCAACTTTTCAGCGCAAGGCCCTTCGTAAAACCCACGCGGCCCTTGTTCGGCAATCGCCGAGAGCGTTGCCGCCAGATCGGTCTGAACCAGGGTGTCGCCATCGTGCAATGACTTGCCGTCGCCGCCGGAAAACATTTTTGCTCCCGAGGGCCAGCGCGCCAGCCGTCGCTGCCCCGCCGACAGCGTGTCGGCAAGGTCATCGGCGATCGCAAAACCGTCGCGCGCGAGAGCGATCGCCGGCCGCAGCAATTCCGCAAGCGTGAATTTGCCCGAGCCGTATTTCTCCAGCGCCAGCGCCAATCCCGCCGGCGTCCCGGGCACCCCGATGGCGAGCGCGGAGTCGCGCGATTTCACGATATCGGGTTTGCCGTCGGCGCCGAGAAAAATATCCGGAGTGGTCGCCGCCGGCGCGGTCTCGCGATAATCGATGGCGACGTCCTCGTTATGGTCCCTCGAATGGATGACCATGAAGCCGCCACCGCCGACGTTTCCCGCGCGCGGATAGGTCACGGCCATCGTAAAACCGGTTGCCACCGCCGCATCGACCGCATTGCCGCCACGCTTCAGCACATCGGCGCCGATTTGCGCCGCGAGCTTTTCCTGCGCGACCACCATGCCGTGTTCGGCGGGAACGGCATGAACGGCATCGGCGGCAGGCGGTGTGTAGAGGTCGCGGCTGCGCTCCTGGGCTTGTGCAGGTACGCAAAACACGGCAATCAGCGCGATTGTCGCAAATATCCGGTGTCGTCCAGCTGCAAGGAAGCTCATCAAAAATCCGCCGTGAGTAAGAGCCAGTTTGGATCAGAGAAAACGCAAGGACTGTCGCAACCCGGATGCTATATGGGGGGCCGATGCTGTAAGCAAAACGCCTCGTCGTAATAGGTCAAGGATATTTCGGGCATGGCGATGGCAGTTTCAGACGCACTCAATACTGATACGCAGCCGATTTATCCACGCCGTGCCGCTGTCATCAGCTGGATTTTCTTCGATTGGGCCGCGCAGCCTTATTTCACGCTGATCACCACCTTCGTGTTCGCGCCGTATTTCGCCACCCATGTGGCGTCGGATCCCGCCAGCGGACAGTCGCTGTGGGGCTTTGCCACCGCGGCCGCGGGGTTGCTGATCGCGCTGATGTCGCCGGTGCTGGGGGCGATCGCGGACGCCAGCGGCCGACGCAAGCCGTGGATCGCGGCGTTCGGCGCGCTGCTGGTGATCGGCTCCTGCCTGATGTGGTTCGGAAAGCCGGGCGACCCAAAGGTGATTCCGCCGCTGCTGCTGGCCTATGCGATCGCCACCGTCGGCGCTGAATTCGCCACCGTATTCAACAATGCGATGATGCCGTCGCTGGTGCCGCCGGACCAGATCGGACGATTGTCCGGTACCGGCTGGGCCACCGGCTATGTCGGCGGCATCCTCAGTCTCATCTTGGTGCTCGGCTTCCTCGCCGCCAGCCCGGACACAGGGCGCACGCTGTTCGGTTTCATGCCGCTGTTCGGCCTCGATCCCGTGACGCATCAGGGCGACCGCATCAGCGGTCCCTTGACCGGCGTCTGGTTCATCATTTTCGTGCTGCCGATGTTTATACTAACGCCGGATTATCCCGCCAGGCATTCGCCACGCGACGCGCTGCGTGAAGGATTGATCGAACTGAGGCAAGGCTTGCGCGAATTGCCGAAGCAAAAATCGATGGCGGCGTTTCTGCTCGCCAACATGATCTACACCGATGGCCTGGTGTCGCTGTTCGCCTTCGGCGGCATCTATGCCGCCGGCACCTTCGGCTGGAACACGATTCAGATCGGCACTTTTGGCATCCTGCTGGCGATCGCCGGCACCTTCGGAGCCTGGCTCGGCGGCAAGCTCGACGACAAGCTCGGGCCGAAACGCGTGATATCAGGCAGCATGCTGATCCTGCTATTGTCGATCGTCGCCATTCTGCTGGTCGACAAGGATTCAATCCTGTTCGTCAAGGTGGCAGCCCCGGCGCCGGGTGGCGCGCTGTTTTCTGGCGCCGCCGAACGCGCCTATCTGGTACTCGGATGTTTGATCGGCGCCGCCGGCGGCCCGTTGCAGGCGGCGTCGCGCACGCTGCTGATCCACATGGCGCCGAAAGACCGCATCGCCCAATATTTCGGACTGTTCGCGCTGACCGGAAAGGTCACGTCGTTCGTCGGGCCGCTCTTGATCGGTGTTGTCACGGCAGTGACGGAAAGCCAGAAGGCCGGCATGGCGGTGCTGGTGCCGTTCTTCGCGGCGGGGTTGGTGTTGCTGGCGCGGGTGAGGGACTGATGATTAGCCTCAGCTGCGATCACATCTCAACGAGTCGTCCCGGCGAACGCCGGGATCCATACGCTGTGTCCTAACGTTCGAGCACTGGGGCCGAGACCCTTTGTCACAACAAACGCCAGGGGTTATGGGTCCCGGCGTTCGCCGGGACGACGAGATGATAAATCGTCTCAATGCCTGAAATGCCGGACGCCGGTGAACACCATGGCGATGCCGGCATCGTCGGCGGCCTTGATGACCTCATCGTCGCGGATCGATCCGCCGGGCTGGATCACGGCGGTGGCGCCGGCTTCGATGCACGCCAGCATGCCGTCTGCGAAGGGAAAGAACGCGTCCGATGCGACGGCAGACCCCTTGGTCAGGGGCTGGTCGAGCTTCAACTCGGCGGCGGCATCCTGCGCCTTGCGCGCGGCGATGCGCGCCGAATCGACCCGGCTCATTTGTCCGGCGCCGATTCCGACGGTAGCGAGATCCCTGGCATAGACGATGGTGTTGGATTTGACATGCTTGGCGACGCGGAACGCGAATTTGAGATCGTGCAGTTCGGACTCGCTGGGCGCACGTTTGGTCACGACTTTCAGCGTGATATCGTCGACCACGGCGTTGTCGCGGCTCTGAACCAGCAATCCGCCGGCGACGGTTTTTGCAGTCAAGCCGACGGCACGCGGATCGGGCAGACTGCCGGCGAGCAGGAGGCGCAAGTTTCGCCGCTTGGCGATGATCGCAATGGCCTCTTCGGTCGCGTCGGGTGCAATGATGACTTCGGTCAAAATTTCAGTGATGGCGCGGGCGGCTTCGGCATCCAGGATGCGGTTG
>WNFA01010754.1_pt1 | contig 12040 bp, 7 predicted proteins | sample 5400481 | NCBI WGS metagenome assembly WNFA01 (sample SAMN13153340, study PRJNA577476) | soil metagenome | isolation source: 120 cm saprolite under Douglas fir tree site 2 hole 1 replicate 2 | place: USA:California | collected 2015-04-18
ACCTTGCGGTTAACAGATCGCTGCACCCCGTTCAGCAATGGCGTTCCGAATTCGCTGAGTGCCGCTGAGTGTCGCCGTTTGCCATGGTTTATCGCCGGCGTTGCTGTACGACGCCTCCGACGAAGACCTTCTTGGAAGGCACCCCGGTGAGGCGTCGCATCAACTAATAAGCGGCAACTGAACTGCTGGCTTACGCGACCGAGCATCGCGACGGCGAGCTCTAAGCTGGAAGGCGAGCAGGATGACTTCATTCACTCGCCGTTCGAACTCACCAACGCTCGCACCCTCAAGGGACTTGAAGACTTCGCGCGCCGCGGTTTCGAGCTGATACCAGATGTCACCCGCGCGCTTCAGAAAAAGCGGGTGACGCGAGTTGATCACTACCGTAGTGACGTCACGCTCGATTACTGTCTGGCTGCGAATCGCTGGATCGAGTGGGCGCACGACGACCTGGCCGAATCCACGACGTTTGGGCTCCTCTGCGTTCGGCAGTCGAGGCGGCGTTGCAGGACTCTTGAGTTGCGGCATGTGTCGACGAGTAGCTGGCATACGTGCCTTCGCCCGTGTTCCGGCGGTCGCAAGCCCTGGAAACGCCTCCTCACGTTCAGCGAGCTTGAGAACCTGGCTGAGCAGCCGTCTCACTTGCTCCGCGGTCTTCAGGGCGGACGCCGGGGGTGGGGCCAACTCGTCTTCCGCGAGCCGTTTGGCGATCGGCGTGAGGAGCGCGTGCATTCGTTGCTCGACCGCAATCCACTCAGTGCCGTCGCGAGCGAAATCGCTCTTGTTCATCGTCAGCGGGACAGGCGCCAGGTCGACCTCCCCCACCAGGCGGGCCATTCCCGACACCTGTACCGCGTTCGGGTGTCCGAAGAACTCGCCTCCAGCGATCAGCCTGCCGAGCTTGTAGCAGCGCAGACCGGGTACGTAATCGACGCCGCGCCCTTCAGGCTCGGCGAGGCCGTACCAACCGCGGATGGTCGTACCCGCCGCTCGGACCGCGAAGCGATGCTCCTCCTGGAAGTTGATCGGTAGCGCTTCGACCCGGGCGCCGTTGATCGACATCCTTAGCTCGGCTCGAACGATCAAGGGACGATAGGTATCGCTTAGTCGAGCGCCCAGTCGGCGGGGATCAATGCGCTTGTCGACACCATCGATTCGGATGCGTACGTAACCCTGCTCCAACGCCACTCGTTTGGCCACTTCCTTCAGCTCGTAAGTCTTGAGCTTGGTGCGGTCCCGGTAATTCGGGTCGGCAAACCGCCACGCCATCCTGTCTCCTGGCCGACTAGCTTCGACTGTGAAGCTCCTGCCGAGATGGCCGACCGCGGCTTTGCCGCCCTGACCGTATTGGCCGAGCAAGTTGCGGTCGCGTTTCGGTGATCCACCCCAGCGCAGGTAATGCCGCTCGAGCTCGGCCGGCCCCATCCCTTCCCCACCGCGAGTTTCGATGACAAAGTACGAGGAATGGACTTGCACCAGGATGTCGAGCGGTGTGCCCTTAAGTCGTGAGTCGATGGCATTGTCAACCAACTCCATGACTGCGTCGGCGGAAGAGCGGTAGTTGGCGAACAGGGACGCGGTGATCGCCGGGTCGATCCGTTCGCGGACGGTCACTCGTTGGGCCATTCAGCTGAAATCTATACCCGATTCACCCCTCGGTCTTCGCTCAGACGCTGAGCCTCCGGGAAAGGCTCGCTCCAGCCTGAGAGTGGCCCGATCGTCCTTGCCGAGGTCGGCACTCTCCCTGAGCCAACTGATTGATCAGCTTGTAAATCCCTTGGTGCGAGCGTCACCTCCAGTTATTGCCATTTGGGTATAATTGCCTTGGTGACAAAGCCCGAGATCGGACTCATCTTGGCGAATGCCAGGCGTCGCTCTGGCAAGACCCAGGCAGAGCTTGCCCAAGTGATGGGAACGACCCAACCTGTAATCGCCCGTGCAGAGGCGGGTTACCGCATGCCCACGCTAGACTTCATCGACCGATGGGCTCGCGGGACGGGCGTGCCGATCGTACTCAAACTCGGTCAGAGCCGACCTGGGATGCCAGCGGCTGCGACCCGCCGAGCTTTGGTGCGGTCTGTGCTGGGACCAGGCCGTTTTAATCCATGGGATAGGAATCCGGCGCCGGTTGAGGCGGCGTTGCTAGAACAAGCCGGCCTGAGCCGTGAGCACTTCGAGCGCATGAAGCGGCAACGTGACAAAAGGTACTAAGCGTGATCAGGCGCGTGCCGAGGCCCTCTTGCGTCAGATCCCTAGCACCAGGTCTCGGCTGCGCCAGCGGCTTCTCCTAGCAGCGGCAATGACCCAGCTGTTGAGCAACGAGCCGATCGTAGTCGGCGGAACCGCCGAAGAGTACTGGGCGGGAGGCGAGTACCACCCAACCGACCTGGACCTATGTCCTCGGCCGTCGCCGAGCGATCTCAAAGCTCTGGAGTCGATTGGGCTGCGTAAGAGCGGCCGGCATTGGACGCGAGAAGATCTACCTGTTGCGGTGGAGTTTCCGGGGTCGGGTGACGACATCGAAAGGACTGTCACTGTCAAGATCGGCGGCGTTTCGATCCGGATGATCAGTTGTGAGGACTTGTATCTGGACAGAGTCCGTCAGGCCACCGTGGCCTGGCCGCGCGAAGATGTCAGTTTCGACAGCGCATTCGAAATCGCACTAACCAACTACGCGACGATGGATTGGGATTACGTCCGCGTCAAGCTCAGGGCGACAGCGTCAACCGAGCGCGGTGTCGGCACGCTCATGGTCAGTGTTAACCGGCGGGTTCGGTCACGGGCTCGGCGAGGGTCAGGCGGCATGCCTTCCGCGCCCGTGTAAGCACGCGCGCGTGCCTTGCTACCGATAGCAGCAGGGTATCGATTGCTTCCAGAGCACAGGAACACTTTTCGGCGCTGATCAAAGGACGCGGCGGATTCCCGATTCTGTGACTGCCCAAACCATTGGACCCGCATTGCGCGCGCGTTGAATGATCCTGTTGATGTGTTTGAGCAGAATCGCAGCCTGCACCTCGCCTTTCAGTCCACCCGCGGTCAGGTAAAAGGCTTTCACGCGGTGCTCACGGATAGCGGCAAGTTCATTGGGGCGACGACGAATTCGCTCATCCTTCGCGAGTACTATCCAATTCCGTTTGCCCGCTTCGACTAGCCACACTTCATCATCCAAGTCTCTGGCAACGTTGTCCCCATAAACCGTCTGCAAGGTATGGACCATGAAGCCACGAGCGATTAGAGCAGTTGGGACGATGACCGAGCCGAGGCTACGATCGACCAGGAACTCAGGCGGCCGCTGGGATTCGCGTGGCGACACGAATGACGTCCTCTACTTCCGCCTCATCAAGGCCGAAGTCTTCAGCGAGGACGTGGATTGAGTCCCCCGCCCACCACCGATCCACAAGTTCCTCGACCGGGACTCGAACTCGTTGGATCACCGGTCGACCAAAGGCGCGTTTGGGGTCAACGATGACCGGGGTCTTCTCATATCCGGGTAGTCGAAGACGCGAAGCCCAGTGGTCAGGTCCGTATGTAATGTGTCTTAGATATTGCTCAACAACAGGAATAAAGATCCTCTGCTGGTTTCGGACGACCACCAGCTGCGAGATTTTCTCCTCCCCCGCTTTCTGGCCGTAGTCGAATAAGATCTCGGCTCCGTCGGTGTACAGCCGGTCACTCGCTAGCGCATGGCGAAGGCCGATTTCATCCTGAAGCCGCTCAAGCGCAGGTCGAATCCGTTGCATTGGCACGCCAGCTCGTCGGAAAGCGGATAGAGCGAGACCCTCTGCAAGTCCGATGAAAGGTATGTTTGGTGACCCCGGTGGGCTTTCGACAACGGTAACGAGAGGCGCACCCACAGTGGATCTGCCAGGCCGGTTGTGTCGCTCATATCCCTGGACCCAGGTCTGGAAAGTGCTTGGTGGCACGTGAAGGTATACAGCGGCCTCCCGTGTTAGGAACAACGGCTGTACAAGGCGAGGATCGTCTCTGGAGAGTTGGGTGACTTTTGCCACGGTTACTTACTCCGCACACGAGGGCAATGGACTGCGCATAGCTTACTTGTGGTAGCCGGGCCCTGTATCGAGAGCTGTTCCGACGGCTTGAGTTAGCTGCGCTGCATGCTCCACACATACAAGGACGCGCGAGGGCCCTTTCTTCGGGCTGGCGATTATGAGCACTTATCGATAGCAACCCACGCCGACACCACATAAAAGGAGACGCACGCGCGAGAGGCACTCGGGTTTCCAAAGCCCGCAAACGGTTTTGGAAACCGCGGGGCTGCCATCCGTGGGCGTCCGTGGAGGCCCGTTGCAGTTCGATAGCTTGCCTGCACATTCCGACAGCGTCCGCCTTTGTCCGCCGCAGTCCGACATGTTGGCTGTCCTCTTGGCTGTCGTTGGACGCGAAAGGCCGCGGGTTGGACACTGAGAGGGACTCTTCAAGGTTCAGGCCGCGTTTGGTTGCGATCGCGATCACCTAGCCGGCATTTTCACGCGTCATAGAAGGTACGAGTCTCCTTACGGTGCTGCAAGAACACTTACGACTGGGCGAGGTTGATGCTCCTTGCCACCGTTCATGAACTGTCTGGACCTTGACCCTGGAGGCCTCTGAAAAGCGCACCACGGTGCAGGAGGACATGCAATGTGCAAATTCGACAGCCGCCATAGCTCACGCGTCATTGCCTCAAGCCTCACCGCGGCCTGCCTGGCTCTTCTCCCGCTGATCCCCGTCGCGGGCCAGGCCGCCTTAACGACCACCTTTGCCCCGGGCGGCCCTGGCGCGCTCTCCCATTTCGACCTTGCCCGGAAAGACTGTCTGGGCACCGCCAACAACAGGACTTCGAAGGTCTGGTACACGGTGGCGGGCGGGGTGCTCAGCGACGTTTACTACCCAACGATCGACAACACCAACGTCGAGACCTTGCAATACATCGTCACTGATGGATCGAGCTTCACCGATCTGCAATCGCGCGACATGTCATACACGGTGCAGACGCTCGACCCAAGCGGCATGGAGTGTCAGGTCACCGCGACCGCTAAAAGCGGCGCTTACAGTATCGTCACCGACTACTTCACGGACCCTGGGCGCAACACCCTCCTGCTGAGGGTCCGGATGCACAACAACACTCACAATTCGCTGCAGCTATTCGTGCGCTTCGACCCATCCATCAATGGCAACGGAGGAGGGGGCGCAGGCAACGGCGGCGCCGACTCGGCGACCCTGGACAGTTCGACGGGGCACCCGGTCATGATCGCTTACGACACGACGACAACCACCAACGCGGTGAACAGGAATTACGCGCAACCAGTCTTCGCGGCGCTCGACGGCTCCTTCACTGAAGCTACCAGCGGTTTCGCGGGGACCTCGAGCGACGGCTTGAGCCAGCTGGACGCCTCCCACACACTGACGCAGCTCTACTCGGACGCCGTCGACGGCAACATCGTCCAGACGGGGCGGGTGGCTCTGCCCTGGCGCGGTGATGGCAATGTCATCCTTGCGCTCGGCTTCGGCGCCGACCAGGCGTCCGCAGTCGGCAGCGCGGAGGGCTCGCTTCACTCTGACCTCGGCACCGTCCGAGACGCTTACCGCGGCAGCTGGATCAGCTACGACACCCAGCTCACGCCGCCGCCCCACCAGCTGCCCGGGCTGACGCCGGGCAGGGTGCATCAACTTTCTGACGAGTACTACCTGAGCGCCAACGTCGTCAAGGCCTCCGAGGACAAGACCTTCCCTGGGGCCATCGTCGCCAGCCTTGCCTCGCCCTGGGGGCAGGCGGTGTCGGCGGGCGACCCCAACAACACTTACTTCGGCTCGTACCGCGAGGTGTTCGCGCGCGATCTCTACGAAGCCTGGACCGGTTTGGTCGCGGACGGCGACCTTGCGACCGCGCGCGACGCGGTCATCTTCCTGTTCGACCGCCAGCAGCAAGCCGACGGCTCGATGCCCCGCAACAGCCTGATCAACGGCAAGCCGGCGCCCGATTCGTTTAACACCCAGCTCGATGAGTGTTCCTATCCGATCCTCATGGCCTGGACTTTGGGCATGACCGACAGCACCTTCTATGAGCAGCACATCCGGCCAGCCGCTTACTTCGTCACCTCCCGCGGCCCGAGCTTCGGACCTGAGCGCTGGGAGGAGCAGGGAGGCTACTCGCCTTCAACGATTGCTGCCGAAATCGCGGGATTGATCTCGGCCGCCGACATCGCCGACGTCAACGGCGACCACGTCTCCGCTCGCGTCTTCCGAGGCACGGCGGACGACTGGCAGCGATCGATCAAAGGCTGGACGGTGACAACCAACGGGCCACTGGCAAACCATCCTTACTTCATACGTCTGTCGAAGACCGGCGACCCCAACGCTGCGATCTCTTACAACCTGGGCAATGGCGGCCCCACGCTCGATCAGCGATCGGTCATCGACGCGGGCTTCCTCGAGCTGTCGCGGCTGGGAGAGTTGTCCGCGTCGGATCCAGCCATCCAGGAGTCGCTGCCGGTGGTCGACGCCACGATCGAGACGGTGACTCCAAGCGGCGTCGCCTGGCATCGCTATAACGGCGATGGCTATGGCGACGGGTCATCGGACGGACACCCGTGGGCGCCGAGCGGACACGGGACCGGCCATCTCTGGCCGGTGCTGTCGGCCGAGCGGGGAGAGAACCGACTACAGAGCAATGACATAGCCGAAGCAGTGGACCTGCTCGATTCGATGGCGCGCCTCGCATCCGGCGTTGGCCTTATCCCCGAGCAGGACTGGGAGCTTCCCGACCTGCCGGCTTCGCCGTACGGGACCGATCCGGCCGTGGCCTCGATCGGCTTCCAGGATGGGCACCCGGCGGGATCGGCAGCCCCGCTCACGTGGTCAGCTGGGTCTTTCGTACGCCTGTTGGCCGACATCGGCGCAGGAACAGCACTCGACCAGCCGGCCAACACGACAACGCGCTATGTCACGCATCACCAGGGCGCGACGAGCCTGGCCGTCACTTCCCCCGCCAACGAGTCGGCAGTGAACGGATCGCCGGTGACTGTGACCGGCGCAACGGCAGCCGGAAACACGGTGTCGGTCGCGGCGACCAACACCGACACCGGTTTCACCACGGCGACAGCCGAGGCGACCGCGGCGCCCGACGGCTCGTTCAGCATCCCGGTGGGCGTCACGCCTGGCACGACCGTGATCACGGCGGTGGCCACGGCGGCGGACGGCGGCACCGCGCACGCGACGCGTACGGTGGTCTGGGACTTCGTCCCGGGCACCAAGATTCTCGATGTCACCGACCCCACGGGCGACGACAACGGGCCCGGCAACTATGCATACCCGACCGCGGCCGACTTCCACGCTGGAGCGTTCGACATCACGAATTTCCAGGTTTACGACGACAGCGCAGGTAGTGGAAACATCATCTTCCGGCTTCAGACCCGCGATCTGTCACCCACCTTCGGCAGCCCGCTGGGGGCTCAGTTGGTCGACGTCTACGTACACGACCCAACAGCCGGGCCGGCAGATACTTCGACGGCAGCCTCGTTCCCGCAGCGGAACTACAAAATCGATGCGGCGGCGGCATGGAACCGATTAATCGAGGTGCAGGGTTTCGGCCAGCGCTACGTGGATGCACACGGAACAACCCTGGGCACGGTGACGATTCGCGCCAACCAGGTCTCGCGGTACATCACGTTCAGTGTCGCGGCCTCTACTCTCGGCCACCCGGGGAGCGGCTGGGGGTTCACCGTGGTACTGACTGGCCAGGACGGATTCAGCCCGGATCAAGCCCGCGGTTTCAGTTCGACGCCGGGCCAGTACTCGTTCGGAGTGTGCGCCGCGCCGAGCGTCGACCCGCATTGCACCGTCGACCCGGCAACCGTGCCAAAGGCGATGGATGTGCTGACGCCGCCAGGGGTGCTCCAGAGCAACGAGCTGGACTACACGCTGCGCAGCCCGGTGACCATCACCGACGTGACGATCTCCTGAAGTTTGCGATCACGGGGGCCGTCTTCACAGACCGGCCCCCTCTGACGGTTCGGCAAACCGTCGAGATTGCTGATATTGGATGGTTTTCGGCATCTCAGCCAGCTAGCCATACCTATAGAGGAGGCGCGAGGCGGGCTGCTGATAGCCGGGGCTTATCGCAAGCAAGTACCGTGATCAGGCGCCCACACTAATAGAAGGCGCGCGAGACACCTATCCAGCTGCCTTTGGCAGCACATACCGCTCGAGGGCTTGCATCGGAGAAGCCCCTTACCGGTTTTGAAGACCGGGGCTCGCCATATGGGTGAATTCGTATCGGTACATCACTTTTTTGTGGTGTGTGACGCAAATGATTCCGGGGCACAGATACTCAGGCCACGCTCGTGGCCCAGTTAGGTGCACGCGTCCTTATCGTTGATGACGAGCCAGCCAACGTTTGTCTGCTCGAAGAGTTCCTAAGCGACACCGCTACCGCGGTTTGCGCGGTCATTGATTCTCGACAGGTCGAGCGGGCATTCGATGAGTTCGCGCCAGACATCGTTCTTCTCGACCTTCACATACGGTGTATCGATGGGTGGGAAGTCCTCAGGCGCCTTAAAGCTCCTCGTGCAAGGCTCGGGTTCGTTCCCGTGATAGTTGTGTCGGCCGACTCGAGTCGCGTCGCTCGAAACAGCGCTCTTCTGCTCGGCGCTAACGACTTTCTGACCAGACCTCTCGATCGAACCGAGGTCGTCCAGCGCGTTCGCAACTTGTTGCAGACGCGCGAGCTATTTGTTAACCTGGCCGCCGCCAACTTGGCTCTTGAGCGCGGCCAACAGAATCATTAGGTTTTGCAGGCACGTGTCTCGACGGCGGTGGTCATGTACCGATGCCTCGATTGATGGCTCTTCAAGGAATCGTGAAGATAACCAGTCCCAATGCCTATCCGGTTACCTCCGCTGCGGGCACGCCGGCACGAAACTCCTAAAGCCCCGTCCAGCGCGCCCGCAGGCGCAGACCGAGGTACCCGAGCTTAGTGATGGGAATCAACTCTGCGGTGGTGAATACGAGGCGCCAAAACGTTGAAGGCCGCCGGCCCGGGGTGAGGACAGGATACGTGAGCCTATCTGGCAGCCTCCGCTTTCCTGCAGCTCGTCCACGCCCGGGTGGCGAGCGGCCAAACTAGGGAGTTGGGTGCTGTTTGGCCTGCCATTCGCCGCAAGCACCGCGGAGCGCGCTGACCTCCTCTCATATGCAGGTCATAGCGAAGTCTTATCGGCAGCAACGACGGGACGCATGCCAGGAGGCTCTACCTTTTGGGCCCCCAGCCCGGCCGGAGCGGTGGCAAGTCCGTCAGTTCGGGATCTAGCCGTGTAGGAGCCTCATCGTCCTCTTTAGCCCAAGCCCGCCCGTATTGATCTGGGATGTTTCCCCAACCGAAGTACGGCAAGGGGGCATTGGGAACCACGCCGAGAACGTCATGCGGATCAATGCCGGCCTCGACGACAGTGCACAGGTGCGTCCAGTCGTCACCAAAGTCGAACACATAGATGAATTGCTGAGATGCCTGGAGGTTCGACAGCCGCTCGCGGCTTTCGTCGAGGACATCGTCGTCGTTCATGTCCGGGCCTGGCGTGCCGATTCGAGCGCCATTCGCAAGCTCGAATTCATGCAAGTGCGAGCGATCCCAGCGTGCGAAGGCGTCGTCAATGGCAGTGGCCAGCTGGGCATACGAATGGCTTATTGCCGCAGCGAACAAGCGGCCAGGCCGCGGCCAGTAACGCTCCCCTCGACCCTCGACCAGTTCGACCCTGATCGATAACCAGGGGCGTACCCCCATTGGGCCAGCACGACGACGGGAAGACTTGTGTATGCGGTTTGTCATTTTCGTGCGCTCAGAGATTTATTTCTCAGCGATGTCCTCGTTGCCGCCGCCTTGCGGTTACTAGCCGCAAGGCTCCTAGTCTGAAAGGACGATAGTTGTGCTGCCTGAGATCGACAGGGCATGTCCTTGCAACCGATTTTCACATGCCGTTGCTGTACCGCTGCTGTACGGTTCGTGCACTTCGCCACCACGCAGCCCTACACGACCGAGATTTCGTATTTAGATTTGGCTCCGGACCAGGGATTCGAACCCTGAACCTTGCGGTTAACAGATCGCTGCGCCCCGTTCAGAAATAGCGGATCGAATTCACTGAGTGCGCTGAGTGCCACCGTTTGCTACGGTTTGGCGCCGGCGTTGCTGTACCGGTACGTGGTTGTTGTTGATCCTGGATCGTCATCACGGTTTGTTTATCAGACATTGGTTGGAAGTCTTTAGCGACCTCACTAATTAGGAACACGCCGTATAGGACGGTGCCAGGATCTACGGCGCGACTCCACGGCCACCGCCACACTTGGCCCCTTCGACCCCGGGTGTCTGTGAACTGATGCAGCGAGAAGATGAAGTGTTAGTCGAGCGGGTTACATCATGCGGGCTCGAGCGATTTCTGGCTTAACGAGGCCATGCCCCTTACCTCGGTCGGGGCTGCTCCCAGGTGAAGTAGACGGGAACGTAGGCAGGAACTTAGGCTGCCGGCGCGCCTGCATCGCATGCTCAAAGCCGGACGCCACCTTGATCAGAGTCGGCTCGCTGAAGGCCGTGCCGTAGAAGGAGACTCCGACCGGCAGCAGGTCATAGCTCATGCCGGAGGGAACGTTGATGATTGGGTAGCCGACGATCGCGGCCGGGGAGGGAGTCCCCGACGACGTGAAGTGATCGCCGTTGACGAGGTCCGTCGTCCAGGCCGGGCTGTCGGTCGGTGCGACGATGGCATCGAGCGAGTGCGCCGCGAGCAGGGCGTCAATGCCCTCGCTCGCACCGAACAGCTGGTCGTTGTCAAGTGAGGCATTGTAAGCGGCGACAGTAGCCGGATCATTGATGTCCGTGTCGCGTGCCGCGATCATCAGTTCTTGGCCGAAGAACTTGAGCTCTTGTTCGGCGTGTGCACTGTTGAAAGCGATCACATCGTCGATGGTATGGATCGTGGTTCCGATCCTGGTTGCAAGATAAGCATTGAGGTCCTTGTGAAAGTCGAAGAAGAGGACCGCTATCTCGTCTCCGAAGGAGAAGATGCTGTCGAAGTGCTGGAAGTCAACCGGAACGAGGGTGGCACCGGCGGCGGTCATTGTCGCAAGCGCGGCGTCAAATAGCGCGGCCATCTTTAGGTTCGGCCCGTCGTATTGCTGCGCCACCCCGATCCGCGCGCCATGGAGGCCGTTCGGATTCAGGAATGCGGTGTAATCGGCCGGGATGGCGGGCCGGTTTCGACCGGTACCCCTCCAGCCAAGGGGCACGCCGCCCGTCGCCGGGTCGCGGCCGTCAAACGACGACGAGGCGATCGCGCTCAACACAGCAGCCGCGTCAGCCACCGTCCGCCCATGTGGACCTACGGTGTCCTGGGTATGCGAAATCGGAATCACGCCAGCGCGGCTCACCAACCCGACGGTCGGCTTGATGCCTACCACACCACAGTTGTTCGCCGGCCCAACGATACTGCCGTCGGTCTCGGTGCCGATAGCCACAGAAGTGAAGTTCGCCGCCACCGCCGCCGCCGAGCCGGAGCTGGAGCCCGATGGATTGCAGTCGATGATGTACGGGTTGTTGCATAGCCCGCCCCGGCCGGACCAGCCGCTTGTCGAGGCGATACCGCGGAAGTTCGCCCACTCGGCTAGGCCCGCCTTGCCGAGTATCACCGCGCCCGCCTGGCGGAGCTTTGCGGCGACTGTGGAATCCTGCACCGGGGGCGGAATGCCGACAAGCGCCAGCGAGCCCGCCGCCGTCTGCAACTTGTCGTGGGTGTCGACGTTGTCCTTAAGCAAGACGGGAATACCGTGCAGGAGCCCGCGCGGTCCGTTCTGACGCCGCTCCTGGTCGAGGGCGCGGGCAATATCCCTGGCGTCAGGGTTCAGCTCGATGATGGAGTTCACCCGCGGGCCGGCCTGGTCTAGCTTCCCGATCCGATTCAGGTAGAAGTCAAGTAGGCCGACTGCGGTGAGCTCTCCATTGCTCATCAGCGCTTGGAGCTCGAGGATCGTCTTTTCGTTGAGGTCGCTGGGCGCCGAC
>WNFA01011599.1_pt1 | contig 12038 bp, 5 predicted proteins | sample 5400481 | NCBI WGS metagenome assembly WNFA01 (sample SAMN13153340, study PRJNA577476) | soil metagenome | isolation source: 120 cm saprolite under Douglas fir tree site 2 hole 1 replicate 2 | place: USA:California | collected 2015-04-18
CGGTCTTCTTTCGACTTGGCGAAATTCTTTTTCTGCGTGACGACGCCCAGACTGGTGACGCTGTCGGTAATCGGAATCTGCCAGATCCAGGTATTCGAAATCGGCAGGAAGTGAATGTAGATGTAATCGAGGTTCGTGTCGCGTTTGGCGAAGACCTTGCGATCGTAGCCATCAAACCAGGAGTGAATGGCGTACTGATCAAACACCGTATCTTTGACTTTCAGCTTGAGCTGGTTGCCAAGGAAAGTCTGGCGGCCGCTACAATCCACAACCATCTTGCAGTTGACACTCATTTCCTTCGGGCCGATGTTGAAATAAACATCGGGATACTCGGGGCCGAAATCGACACGCGCTACTTTGACGCCGTCGTAAACCGTTGCGCCTAGTTTCTGCGCATGCTGCAACAGCATCAGGTCGAACTTGCCGCGATCCACGTGGTAGGTATAGTTTCTGTCCTCCATACCTTCCTGTTTTCGTTCCTCGAAACGAATATCCACGTTGTACTCCGGCGTCAGTCCCTCGAGATCGTGAACATATCCGGGATTTTCGTCATTGGTGGTCCAGACCGCACCGAACTTGTGCGGGAACTTGGCTTCTTCCATCTGACCGAGGAAATCCAGGTCTTTAAAAACGCGTGTGGAGGATGGGACCAAAGACTCGCCTACGTGCGGACGTGGAAATAACTCGCGTTCGAACACGACGCACTTGACGCCGGCCTTCGCCAGGTAGCACGCCATGCCCGCTCCGGCCGGGCCGCCTCCAATAATTCCTACTTCAAAATCGGGTACGGAATGATTCATTTTCAACGCCTTCTCCCCAAGATTTTTTTCTGCGGGTGCCCCACCCTAACCTCGCGCTCTTTGCGAGGTTAGGGTGGGGAATTTGACTCCCGCTTAAACCGAAGCGGCTTCCACAAACGCATCCGCCGTGAGGTCTCCGAGGAAACCGTGCAGCGCGTGATTCGGATCCCTTTCGACCTGCTGCACGATGTTGCGCATGCGGGTCAGAACGGGCGGCTCGGCATCATCGTAAACATCTCCCTGGAGCAACTTGAGGACATCGAGACGATAGCGAGGATCCTGCACAAACGCCGTGAACAACACATTCAGCCGGTAGTAAACGGTGATGAAGTTGTACCAGTTCTTGGTGCCGCGCCTCAGCGTGGACTCATAAGTCTGGAACGACTCGCGGCTGAAGTTTCCAGTCTCGAGCGCGCCGATGATGTCCTTGTGGGCAAATCGTGAACAATTGAGCGCGATGCTCACGCCGGTGGAGAAGATGGGATCGACAAAACGTCCGGCGTCGCCGACCAGAACCACGCGATCGCCGGCAAGCTGCTTCATGGCATAGCTGTAGTCGCCTTCATCCTTGAACGGATGCATCTGCTCCGAGCCCTGCGCCTTCAGACCTTCGTAAAGTTCGGGACGGCTCTGGATGCACTCCCAGAAAAATTTCTCGCGAGATTCCTTGCTCTTGGCGAAATTCTTTTTCTGCGTCACCACGCCGATGCTGGTGATCTGGTCGGTGATCGGAATCTGCCAGACCCAGGTGTTGGTGATGGGAAGGAAGTGAATGAAAATGAAATCGCCCTGCGTTTGCTTGTTCGAAGCCATGCAGCGCCGGTCGTAACCGTTGAACCAGGTGTGGATGGCGTACTGGTCGAAGTGATCATCCTGAATGCGCCACTTCATCTGATTGCCGACCAGCGTCTTGCGCCCGCTGGCATCGACCACGATGCGGCAGGTCGTGCTCATCTCTTTTTTGCCCATGTGGTACTTGATGGCGGCGCAGTTGGGATCGCTGAAATCAACGCGGCTCACGCCTACGCCTTCATAAACCTTGGCGCCGAACTGGTTGGCGTGCTGCAGCAGCATCAGGTCGAACTTGCTGCGGTCCACGTGGTAGGTGTAGTTCTGGCTCACGCCGGGCTGGTTGCGCTCTTCGAAGCGAATGTCCACGTGGCAGTCGGCGGAGACGCCGCCGAAATCCATGTTGTAGACCTTGGCATCGGAGGCTGCGGTCCAGGCTGCGCCGAACTTGTGCGGAAATTTTGCTTCCTCCATTTTGGGCAGGAAGTCGAGATCCTTGAAAACCCGCGTTGAAGAAGGGACCAGAGACTCCCCCACATGTGGACGAGGCATTAACTCGCGCTCAAAAACCACGCAGTTAATACCCGCTTTGGCCAGATAAGCCGCCATGCTGGAGCCGGCGGGGCCGCCGCCAATAATGCCTACCTCAAAATCAGGCGCCGATGAATTCATGTCTGCTGCTTTCTCCCTGAAATGTTTGTAAGAAATGCGATCACACCATCGAATCCAGTTTGTTATTCACAGCAAGTCGGGGGGGAACTACCCGCTGTCTCAGTCAACTCGACGACAAAAAACAATCACGGCTGAGTAGAAACTGCGGCAAGTAATCTTGGAGGAGAGACGCTACTTTCTTGACCGCGTCGTGTTAACCAGTAAACCAGAATTTGCATAGTAAGCCAAGATTGAAAGATTTTGCACACTCCCTGGCTTTCCATACCGAATCCGCGATGACAGATTGTAGTGCATTTATCGCGCCAACTGCGGACTCCGGTAAATGCTTGTTTCCAAAGCAACAAACGGCAAGGGGCGCGAGTCTACCCAAGGCAGCGGGCAGGGATGTTGCCCGGTAATTTGGAAAATCTGTCGCCAAAAGGCGCATGCTCGGCGGGGATTTGAGTCTTCAGAAGGGGCCAAATCATCCTGCCCGAAGGTTACATTTGACAGCGAAGCTTAAGAGTGATTACATGAGTTGCACGGAGTGCCCTCCCCGTTCGTCCCCCGTATATCTTGTAGCGATTCTCTGGAAGTGAGGTTTCCTTGCTAAATTCCTTGCGAAACTGTGACCGACCGATGTTTTGCCGCGTGGTCGTCTTGCTGGGGCTTCTTCCGCTGGCGGGGTGCATCGCCCACGCGCCGGTCAGTGGAGGCGGGGAACAGAAAGTTGTGGTGGCGGTTGCTCCAACGCCTCAGTCTGTTGCTGTGGGCGCGAAACAGCAGTTTACGGCGAGCTTGACCGGCACCAGCAATCAAAGCGTAACTTGGACCCTGGTCTTAGGGCCAAATTCGAACTCTCCCGCTACCACTTCCGAACTCGGTTCGATCGACTCGACCGGCATGTACACGGCGCCGTCGACTGTTCCAGCCTGTCCCGCTGGTGTGACTCCGTGTGAGATCCAGGTAGAGGTCGTGGCCGCGTCAAAGGCTGACAGCACTTCTTCAGGACAGGCGCTAGCCAATGTGCACATCGTTATCGCGGTTTCTCCCACCACACATACGATGGGGCAAGGCGCCAATCTGCAATTCACGGCCACTCTGACCGGCACGCCTGGCGCACCTTACCAGTCGGTCAACTGGCAGGCGGTTTGCACCGCGTGTGACAGCGGACAAGGCGGAGGGTCGTTCGACCCAAATAACTTTGGCCTTTACATTGCGGCACCGTTTCAACAGAACACAAGTACTCCGCAAACCGTCACCATCAGTGCCACGTCGGCTTTCGATCCCACCCAGGTGGCTTCGGCCACCGTTACTGTAGACCAGACAGATCCCCTGGGAACTGCCTCGCCTTCCACATCGAGCGTCGCAGCGTTTGCCTGCCCCACTTTCGCCGACGGACTCCCCGGCGCGACTTGCTACAAAGTCAACACAACGTGCGACCAGATCGCCGACTACTCTGCATACCTCAAAGTGAACACGCCTTCGGGAAGTCCCAAAGGAACGGTGATTTTCGGGACCGGCTCAGGAGGGAGCACCCTTTACGACGATTCGCCGGAATTCTTCTACACGGACAGCAATGGCGTGAAGACAAACGGCGGCCAGGCGGTTGTGCAGGGAATTTTGGATGCGGGTTACACCACCGTACAGGTCTCATTTGGAGCTCCCTTCGACAATACCTCCGCCGTCGCGAACGGCTGGCTACAGGGACCGGGCGGGGTTCGGCGACTGGCCTGCCGATATGCGACAGTTGCAGAGTGGATATACGAGAACATCCACATCTCGAGCACCACCACACCCTTCTGCGCCACAGGAAACAGCGGAGGGTCGGGCGCGATCGGCTACGCGTTGTCTGAGTACGGGTTGAATACGAAGTTCAAAATGGTGGAACTCACGAGCGGGCCGGTGATGACACGTCTCGACGCAGGTTGCAGCCCGCACGGAAACTTCAACTATAACGGAACCACAGCGTGCCCAAGCCCCCCGACCGATTTGAGCTTCTCGCCTGGCAGCGGCGGAACGGCCAGCATCATCGACACGGCCTACCAGAGCGTTGGGGCGACCACTCCCACTTTGTGTAGCGACGGGGTCAATGCCGTCAACCCCAACAACTTTCTAAGGTTTGAATCCGATAGCATCGACTTCTCCCCATCAAAGTCCCCGGCGCTTCCGATTTCTGGTACCAGAATAAGTGTGTTGTTCGGAAGGAATGACACCAGCAATGCCGTTCCCCAAGGCGAGTGGTGGTGGAAATCTGTGTCCCCCCCACCGGCTCAGGCCTGCGTGCAAGACGCGCCTCACGCAATTCCCGCCGCGACATCCGGCGACGGTGTAACGCATATTGTGAGTGACATCACTAATACCACTACTGGCTGCGTCTTGCCCTGATCGATCCAGATCAAAGAATTTTCGGCGACGGCAGCTTCGTGCGTGACCGCTACTATTTTTCCTCCGCCGTGTTACTTTCAAAGGAATCTCAAAAATGGGGTGCCCATTGGTTTCTTCCGGTCTTCCATTTTTCTGTGGAGCAATAATTTTATTGGGCCTCCTTCCTCTCGCGGGATGCGGTGGCGGTGGCTCATCGAGTACCACGCCGCCGCAGGTGAAGGTCAGCATTCTTAATTCGGCCTGTGCTGCCTCAATGACTCGGCCCTGCCCCATTGGTATCGGCGCGAACTGGCAACTCTCCGCCTCGGTGTCTGGCGCTGCGAATCAGAATGTCACGTGGTGAATAACCCTGCCGGGGCTCCGGCGGGAACGGTTCTTCTTGGCACCGGCACTGGAGGCAGCGGTCTCTACGACGACCCAGCCGCTGGAGGGTTCGATTTCGGCAGCGACGTGGTCACTTCTCTTCTGAGCAGCGGCTATAACACCGTGCAGGTGTCATTTGGTGCGCCGTTTGACAACGGCACGACACCGCGCGGATGGCTCACCGGGCCGGGCGGAGTCCGTCGCCTGGCCTGCCGCTACGCGACCGTTGCGGACTGGGTTTACAACCATCCCACTCTCATCAATTCAAATGTCAGCGCCACGACCAGCGCACCCATGTGCGCCACGGGAAACAGCGGAGGATCGTCCGCCGTCGCGTATGCCGCTTATGAGTACGGGCTTGATACCGAGTTGAAGATGATCGGGCTCACCAGCGGCCCGGTCATGACCCGGATTGACTTGGGTTGCAGTCCTCCCGGTTCAAGCACTTTTCTGAATGCATGCAATCCCGGCGTGCAACAAGACATGGCCTACTCGACTGGCGGCTCTGGGGGCGGCGACGCGGCCATCATCGATCAAGCCTACCAAAGTGCGGGAGCAAACACGCCCACCCCCTGCACCGACGCCATCAACGGAAGCGCGGCGCCGGCCGGCCTGTTTCTTTCCGACAGCATTTTGTATCGGGGAGCACAGGCGGTCAGTCTTCCCAATACGACCGCAAAACAATTATTCGGCGGCTCCGATACGAGCAACGCTGTGCCTCAGGGGACGTTTTGGAATACGTACGTTCCTGCCTCGCAATTCCAATGTCTACCAGGCGTGGCACACGACATTCCCAGCTCTATGTCAGGCGCACAGCAAATCGCGACGGACATCGCCGCCGCGTGCCACTAACAGTAGTGGCGCGTTGAAAAGCCCGCCGGGACGCGGCGGGCTCAATAATCCGATACTAATCTGTTACTCAACTGCTCACTGACACGTAGACAGTTTGAAGTGGGCAATCCTTGTATTCCAATTGATCGAAGTTCCGATCTCGTTGACGGCGTAGTACTGGTTCACATGCCAGAAGGTGCAGTCGTCCGAGGGATCCACCGTCATGCTGGTGTAGTCGCCCCAATGACCGGAGTTCTCTTCGTCGCCGATACCGGCTTTGAGTTGAATCTCGGTGGGCGCGGTCTTGGGTACCAGGCTCCAATAAGCGGCACGGATGCCGGGATGTACGTTGTTGCTGGACACGCTGTATCCCACTGCGGCATTGCCCACTTTGTCCTGAGCGATGCTGGGCATGAAGCGATATAGAGTGTTGCCGTTGGTCACAGTGCCACTCTGAAAAAGTGTCGGGCTGGCGCTGCCGCGAAGCTCATACCAGCGTATTCCAGTCTGCTGATTGGTGCCGGCTACCACCTGCACGGTATGGCTGATTAAGAACGACTGGTAGGTCCCGAAATTTCGATAGGCCAGGCGGGGCATGAGCCGATCACCAACCGAGTCGAGAAACCATCCTGTGGTGGTACTCGAAGGCTCATTTACACAAAACGTATTGGAGGGTAGCGTGAGGTCGTAGCATGCCGGCGTATAGCTGGCTACGGAGATTGTCGACTTCTTGAACGTGGAAAGGCTAGGAGTAGTCCAATTGACGTGAAAATTCCACAAGTTCAGTTTGTTCGAGGTCGTTGTCACGCCATCGTCGGGTGGGTTCTGAATGCTCAGAAAATACTCGTGCCGGCCGGCAGGCGGCGCGGTCGCACCCTCCACATCGGCAGGAATGAGGCTGTGCCCGAGATACAAGGCGCCGTTAAGCGGAATCGGGCTGGGGTCGCTGAAGCATTGCGTAGCGCGAGCCGTAGCCCCTTTGATCATGTTATTGCGATCCAGCGCGCAGGCGACGACACCGATTTCCTGATATGAGTTATCGACATCCTCCAGGTCGAAGCTGACATAGTAAGCGTCAGACCAGACGCCGAGCTTGGGCCAGTCAGGCCAGTACACATCGCCGCGAGAGTTACTTCCAAGAACGGAATTGAGTGCGAACTGGTAGGTGAACCAGCTCAAAGTCGGAGAGGCGAGATCGTCCGTACTGGAAATGGCAACGCAGTAGTAGTAACTATTGGGTCCCGGGAAAGCACGGCGGGCAATGACCCAACGCGACGCGATCCGGTCAAACTTGATGAGGCCGTCGCCTCCGCCCGCGCCAAAGCAGTTCGACATCCCGCTGTTCTGCCAGGGAGTGTCGCCGTTCTGCGGAGCCGACCACACCTTGGCCAGCGTAGTTTTATCGTAGGCTTGGTAATAAGTGTTGACCCACTCCATGTATTGCTTGGTACCCACCGCTCCGTTGGGATCAATGTCGAGCCCCGGTTGGGCAACTTGAGATGCCGCAATGCCGTCGAATGAAGTCACCGTTTGGGCCGGGCTCAGGCATGGCGCGAGAACAAGGAACATTGCAAGAATAGTCCGCTTTATGGTCATAGGTTTCCGTTTTGCTGCTTGCTGAGACGGCGGGGAGGTGCCAGGGGGAACTTGAGACTGAAGCTACCACAAGGGAACAGTTAATCCTAGAGTCGAAAGTTTCTGCTAATGCAATTTGGCTGCACACGGCGTCGGAAGCCGCGTGTCGGTCATAGTATGCAAGAACTTTCATCCTTGACATCTGGAGAAACGGAATCAAGAATCAGCTCCGCTTCCCTGCTTCAGGGTCAGCTTTTCTGGAGCTCCCTGAAATAAAAAGTTCCGGATAACAATTTCCGGATGTCCTGTATCTGCCTCATCAGCGAAGGCACTTTGTTGTGAAGTCAGCACTTAGGGCGACCGAACCACGCATCGCAACTTCATTCTTCCACCCACGTATCAAACCTAACGTCCAGTTGTAGAGATCAGGAGACCGGGAATATGAGAGCGTCGATGTGCAGTTTTCTCTCCCGCGCTACGAGCTGTTTTCTGGCCCTTGCAGTTCTGACATTTCCGGCCTTCGCGCAGGAGATTTCTTCGACTCCGACTTCTCTGACTTTCACCAACACCTACGTTGGAAAAGCGTCAGGCAATAAGACGCTGACTATCACCAACCTCACCAGCGGACAGATAGTTATCTCTACCGTAAGTTTCTCTTGTCCAGGGTTCGGGCTGGCGTCAGGACTTGCGCCGTTCACTTTGGGCACGGTTCAGAAGATCACACACTACTCGATATTTTTTCAGCCGACCGCCGCCCAGGGGTACAACTGTAACTTTGTCATCACCATGAGGGATGGGTTTGTCCTGAATGTGCCTCTTACCGGCACGGGACTGTCAACTACCGCGACTGCGTCCGTCAGTCCGACCTCGTTGACCTTTGCCAATCAGACGGTCGGGGTTCCGAGCGCACCGCAGACCGTGACGATTACGAATACCGGAACCCAGTCTGTGAAGCTGAACGCTATCACTCCGGTACCGTCGAGTTTCACAATCAGTGGAGTCACGCTTCCCGCTCAGATCATGCCCACCAAGAGCCTGACGTTTTCAGTGGTCTATACGCCAAGCCATGTGACGTCGGAGGTTGGGGCAATCGATCTGACCTACAACAACCTCATCGACAATGGCGTGACGCTCACGGGCAACGGCATCGCGGCAACTTCGCTGGTTATATCGAGCTCTCCAATACTGCCGCAGGCGACGCAGAGTGCGGCGTATCAGGCCACCTTGGCCACAAGCGGCGGAGTCGGCCCGTATACATGGAGCCTGGGCACGGGATCGACATTGCCTCTGGGATTGGTGTTGTCCAGTTCTGGAGTGATCAGCGGAACGCTTGATCCATCCGTGGCCGCCGGCACTTACACGTTCACAGCGAAGGCAACAGACACCAGCACTGCAGCGACGGCGAGCACCCAGTTCACGCTCGGGGTCTACGCCAATCTCAAGGATAACTGCAACGACATCTCGTTCAATGTCCCCAATACAACCACGCCGATGGTGGCGCTTACGGATCTAGGCACGGGAACCTACCAGGGTTCCCAGGCTGGACTCTATCCCAACGCAAGCAACGTACGACCCGCCAGCCATGACTCTGATGGCGTGACGTTCGCGCAAGGCATTCAACCGCTCGACTCCAATGGCAATCCCAGTCCGACCGGAAAATACGTTTTGTTAGCGGTGGGAGAGTCGACCGCGCAGAACGAGTTCAATCGATTTCTGCCGATTGCGAACGCTGATCCCACGAAGAACCCGAAGCTGGTGATCGTCAACGGGGGCCAGGGCGGCGCTACGCCGAACAACTTCACGAGTTCGACGTCTGTCTACTGGAACATGGTCTTGAACAATTACCTACCCCAGAACGGCGTGACCGCAAACCAGGTCGTGGCGATCTGGATGGAAGACGTGGACGGAATCGCGAAGGGAACGTTCCCCACTGATATTGCCACCCTCCAGACCGAGTACGAAACGATCATGCAGACCATGCATACATTGTTTCCGAACTTGAAGCTGATGTATTTCTCTTCCCGAGTCTATGCCGGGTATTCCAACGGCGTGGGCAAGCCACCGAATCCCGAACCTTACGCCTATGAAATGAGCTTCGCCGTGAAGTGGGCGATCCAGGACCAACTCAATGGGAACGCCAATCTGAACTACAACCCGAATAACGGCCCAGTCGTCGCGCCCTGGATGTCTTGGGGGCCATACTACTGGTCGAACGGCATGCTCGGCCGCAACGACGGGTTGGTCTGGGATTGCGAAGATTTCTCGTCCGACGGGACCCACCCTTCGTCGACCTTTGGACAGTTGAAGGTTGCATCCCAGCTGCTCAACTTCCTGAAGACCGACGACACAACCACGCCGTGGTACCTGGCGCATTGAGCAGGATGGGGCAAGACTTATAACGCAAGTTCGGACCTGTGGAGGGCGCTGAATTCGTGGCCCATTTGTGCGATGTATGCAAGAACTTTCATCCTTGACAGGTATGAGGTCCCAGCCAAGAATAACCCTAGACTAAGCGGCGTTGTGTAAAACAGCCGACACCGATTCTTCTCCTTCCCCCGCGTTGAATCTATCAAGGGACTCGCTGTATTGGACGGGTAAGCAACACACCGAAATCGGGTGTCTGCTCACACCGCTGTGCTGTGAAATCTACGGCTGAAATGGGGTTCAGCCGAATGCCCGCTACGACTTGTCAGTCATTACTTGTCAGTCATTTATCAACAATGGGGTTTTCATCAATTAGGGAGCTCATGAAAGCAAGCATGCGCCAGATTTTGTCGCCGGTTATTTTGTGCCTTTTTCTTGGGTTGATCGCGACGAGCACAGTCGCCTCGGCGCAGGACGTCACGTCCAGTCCAAGTTCTTTGTCATTTTCCAACACTTATGTCGGTATGGTGAGCGGTTCAAAAACGATCACGATCACGAACCAGCTCAACGGAATCGCGATCATCGCCAGTGTCAGTTTTTCCTGCCCGCAGTACGGCCTGGCCTCTGGAGTCGCGCCCATTACGCTGGCCGTCAAGGGAACCATCACCCACTATTCAATCTTTTTTCAGCCCGATGCGGCCGCAACGTTCAACTGCAATTTCGTAATGTCGATGTGGGATGGAACAACGGTAAATGTTCCTTTGAGCGGCACAGGGCTGACGACCACCGCCGTCACGACAGTGACTCCGAGTTCGTTGAGTTTTCCCAATCAGGCTGTAGGGACGCTGAGCGCCTCCCAGACGATCACGGTTACGAACAGCGGCGGACAGTCGGTGAATGTTACCGGGATCACGCTTTCGCCGCCGAGTTTCACCATCGGCCCCATCACGTTGCCTTTCACGATCGCGAAGTTGGGAGGGACGCTGTCGATCCCGGTTTTCTACACGCCGGGTCAGGTGACTTCGGAGATTGGCGCGATCGACATTGCATACAACGCGCTGCCGGATAACGGCTCGAGCCTCACTGGCAACGGGGTCGCGGCCAGTTCACTGGTTATTTCGAGTTCGACGACGCTGCCGCAAGCCACGCAAAAAGCCGCATACCAGGCCACTCTGGCCGCCGCCGGAGGAACCGGTCCGTATTCGTGGCTGTTGGGTGCGGGATCGATATTGCCTATGGGGCTTTCGCTCTCCACCACCGGAGTGATCGGCGGGACGCTTGATACGTCTGTGGCTACGGGGAACTATACGTTCACGGCACAGGTGACAGACAGCGCGACCGGCTCCACAGCGAGCGCCCTGTTCACACTCGGTGTCTTCGCGAACCTCGGGGACAACTGCAACGACATTTCGTTCAATGTCCCCGGCACATCAACTCTGATGAGCGCGCTTACGGATCTTGGCACAGGGACGTATCAAGGCTCCCAAGGCGGGCTGTATCCAAATGGAAGCAATGTTCGCCCCTCCAGTCATGATGCCGACGGAGTTGCGTTTGCCTACGGCATTCAGCCGCTCGACGCCAATGGCAACCCGAGTCCGAGTGGGAAATACGTTCTGCTTGCCATCGGAGAGTCCACGGCGCAGAACGAATTCAATCGTTTTCTTCCCATTGCGAATGCCGATCCGACGAAGAACCCCAATCTGGTGATCGTCAACGGAGCCCAGGGCGGCGCAACACCGAAGTTATTTGCCAGCCAGTCGTCCTACTACTGGGGCATGGTCCTCAATAACTATCTGCCCCAGAACCATGTCACGGCGAACCAGGTTGTTGCGATCTGGCTGGAAGACACGGACGGAATTGCGACCGGAACATTTCCCAGCGACATCACGACCCTGCAGTCCGAGTACGAGAGCATGATGCAGGCCATGCATAACCTGTTCCCGAACTTGAAGCTGGTGTATTTCTCGTCCCGAGTGTACGCGGGATATTCCAACGGCGTGGGCAAGCCCGACAATCCTGAGCCGTACGCGTATGAGGTTGGGTTCGCAGTGAAGTGGGCGATCCAGGACCAGCTCAATGGCGCCTCCAATCTGAACTACAACCCGAACAACGGGCCGGTCGTCGCACCCTGGATGTCTTGGGGACCGTACTACTGGTCGAACGGCATGCTCGGCCGCAACGACGGCATGGTCTGGGTCTGCGCCGACTTCTCGGCCGACGGAACCCACCCTTCTTCTGCTTTCGGACAGATGAAGGTTGCAGTCCCGCTGCTCACTT
>WNFA01004193.1_pt1 | contig 12037 bp, 6 predicted proteins | sample 5400481 | NCBI WGS metagenome assembly WNFA01 (sample SAMN13153340, study PRJNA577476) | soil metagenome | isolation source: 120 cm saprolite under Douglas fir tree site 2 hole 1 replicate 2 | place: USA:California | collected 2015-04-18
CGACGCGCCTGTACATCGTCGCGTTCGCGCTGGTGTCGCTCGGCCTGCAGGTCTTCATTCCCTTTCCCCGGTACGCGCCGTTCCTGAAGTGGCTGACGCTCGCGCTCTTCGCCTACGTCGCCACGGCGTTCGTGGTGCGCGTGCCGTGGCTCGAGGCCGGATTGCACACGCTCGTCCCGGACCTCGCGCTCCGCGCGGACTATCTGCTCACGCTCGTGGCAGTGTTCGGCACCACCATCAGCCCGTATCTCTTTTTCTGGCAGGCTTCGCAGGAAGTGGAGGAGCAGCGCGCCGCTAAAGGCGAAGAGCCGCTGCGCGAGGCGCCCGAGCAGGCCAAGGCGCACCTTCACCGGATCAAGATCGATACCTACATCGGGATGACGTTCTCGAACCTGGTGGCGTTCTTCATCATGCTCACCACCGCCGTGACCCTGCACGCGCACGGCATCACCGACATCCAGACCTCGGCGCAGGCGGCCGAAGCGCTGCGCCCCATCGGCGGGGAGTTCGCGTTCCTGCTCTTCGCGGCGGGAATCGTCGGGACCGGAATGCTCGCCGTGCCGGTGCTCGCCGGGTCGGCCGCATATGCCGTCGCCGAATCCTTCCGCTGGCCGATCGGCCTCGGATTGAGGCTGATGGAAGCGCGCGGCTTCTACGCCATCCTTATCGCCGCAACCTCGATCGGCGTCGCGCTCAACTTCACCGCGATCGATCCGGTCAAGGCGCTCATCTGGAGCGCGGTGATCAACGGCGTGATCTCGGTGCCGATCATGGCGGTGATGATGCTGATGGCGGCGCGCCCGGAGATCATGGGGCGCTTCACCGTGAGGCGGCGCTTGAAGAATCTCGGCTGGCTCGCCACCGGCGTGATGGCGCTGGCGGTGGTCGCGATGCTGCTGGCGCTCCTGACCGCGCGGCATTGACTTCGGGCAGTCCGCGGCGCTTGCTTACCGCGCTGCGGAGGTGGAAACTCTCTCCCGGCTTCACCTCGGGCGGCGCTTTATGACAAATCACAAATCCTGGCGTGTGGCATGGGTGCTGGCTGTCTGCTGGGCGGTGCTCGCGGTTATAGCTACCATCGCGGTGCGCGACTTCGGTGGCGCAGGGCTTGGCGACAAAGCTGCGATCGTTGCGGCCGCGATGACGTTCGGTTTGACGTGCGGCGGAGCGCTCGTCTTTTTGACACGACGGTTCGGTCGACTTCCAGGCGCACTGCTCGGACACGCCGTGTTCGCACTGCCTGCGATTCGGCTGGGCAGTCAGGCCGCAGTCTCTATCCTTCAGGAAATTCTCAAATCAAACCCGAATCCGGCACTGATGTGGTCCGTGTATGCGGCCGTGCTGGTCGCGGTTGCGTTTGCAGTACTTTGCTTGGGAAGTGCTGCAGGGATGGCGGTCGAAGCCGCGGTGCGGGCGGCGCTGCGGCCGCTTTGGCAACGCTATCGTTCCCGCTTCGGCGAACTGCCGCGGCCGAGCTGGAAAGCGATCCGGATCAGCGTGCTCACCGCGGCTTTGCTCGTCACGGTGGTGTATGCGGCCCGCAAAGGTCTCATTCCCTTGCCGGAAGCCGAACCGCCAGCAGTCTCGGAATGGATCGCAGGCGAGAAGTCGCTGTTCCGCTCGGTGCTCGCGGAGCGGCACTACGATGTGCTCGTGATTCCGGTACAGACCGACGGACAGTCCTTCGATCGCGTCGCGCGCTCGATGATGACCCGCTATCTCGCCGCCCGCGTCGCCGATCGCACCGGCGCGCGCTTGCCGGATCCCACCCTGGTCGCCCGCGCGCTCGACGTGCGGGCGCGGCAGATTCCTCTGGAGGACGCGCTTGGCTTCGCCGAATCCGTTCGCGTCGGCACGGTGCTCGTGAGTCGCGTCCGCCGTACCGGTCAGGCATTCAACTTCCGCACCCAGGTATGGACGCGCGAAGGCGGAAAGGGCGCATGGCGCGAAGGCCGGTCGGCGGTGCTCGAGGCGCTGCATTTCGAGGACCGGCTGCCGCCGTCGGTCGCGTTCCGGGACGCCGTCGATTCCCTGCTCGACAAACTCCAGCTTGGCGACAAGCCGGTTGCGACGGCGCGCGCTCCAGAGCTGTCGCTCGCCGATCATTCCATCGCAGATCTGCAAAAGCTTGCCTCGCTCGAAAGGCCGGCGGCACCCGACCGGGCTTTGGATCTCCAGCTCTTCGCCTCCCTGCACGCGCGTGGAAGCATCGAAGCGCAAATGCTCTGGGAACGCTCGCTCGTCGCATTGTGGGGCGCGCCCCGCACGTCTCCACTCGATCGAGTGCTGGAGGCGCGCGCGTACCTGCACCTGGCGCGCCGTCCTTACGCGCTCGAGAAGCTGGGAAAACCTGAATCCGCCGCCGAGCGCGCGCTCGTCGCGGTATTGAACGGCAATGTGCCAGGGGTCGAGGCGGCGATCGACTCGATCGAGAGCCGCGCGCTACGGTTGATGACCGAGTTCGAGCTCGCCGATCTGTATGAAGCGTATGGCCTCAACGCGCGCCTGGAGGCGCGCCGTAAAATCCTTCTCGACTCCGCGTGGACCGAGCCTGCCGTGCTCGGACTTCGCCTTTCCGCTGTGGACTGGTTCAATGCCGAAGTGCACGATGAGGTCGCCGCGGCCCTCAGTGGCGAGATTCCGGTCGCGCTCGGCGTTCGCGACGTGGCTGCGACGTGGTTGCGCCGGTTGTACTGGATTTCCGACCCATTCAGCACGAGCGGGCTGCGCCTTGCCTGCGCCATCGAGCGCCGTTACGCGTCGATCTGGAACGCCAGAGCGGGGGAGTGGGCCGAGCGCCCTGCCAAAGACCGGCTCGCGCAATGGGACTATTTCGATCTGCTGTTTTCGGCGAACCGGGCCGCCGCATTCAAGACGGTCGGTTCGACGCTGCAGAAGCAGGCGCTGCCTGACGAGGCGAGCGAATTGATCGAAGCGCTTGAGTCGACCTACCTCGGGCATCCCTACCTCACCTATCTCCACGCCGCGGCGCTCGAAGCGCTCGGACTCAGGTCGCCGCGCGGGGAGGATCCGCGGCTTTTCTCCAAGAGCAGCGCTCTTGCCTTGAGCGCCTATCGCTGGGAAGGCGGCGAGTCGGGCGTTTCTTCGGTGGCGGAGAATCTGATTTTCGAGCGGCCTCACGAGAAGTACGCGGACGAACCCCCGCGGTGGTACCGTCATGAAGCGCCGACGGACAGGCTCACGGTCGAGCGCACGTCCTTCGCCCAGCGCGAGATGGAGCGCTCGATTGCCGACGCGCGGCGTCGCGTCGAATACTCCGACAGGGACGCCAGCCCACTCCAGGAGCTGGTGCGCTGGCTGCGGCGCGCCGGACACGCCGACGAGGCGAACGCGGCGCTCGGGCAAAACCGGGGGCGGTTCATCGGATCGGTAGCCCGAGCCGACCTGTTTGCCGAGTACCGACGCGGCGCGAGCGCAACCGAGCTGTATCGGGAAATCCTGCGGCTCGACCCGGATTCATGGGATCTGTACTGGCGGCTCGGCAAGGCGTTCTCCGAAAGCGGTCGTCCGGGTGAAGCCCAGCAGCTTTTCCTCTCGTATCCGGGCTTCGCGCGGCGCGATCCGAACGAGCGGGTTGGTCTGTCGAATAACGCCTTCGATGCGGGATATCACTTCTACTGGCGGGGAGACGCCGCGCTCGGCGAGCCGCTGTTCGAAATCTCGAGCGACCTTGAAACCGGGTCCGCGCGCTACATGCACAGCCGGGAGCTGCTCGCGCTGCAGCGCAACGACATGCCCGAAGCCCTGCGCCAGGCGCAGCTCCAGGTCGGGCGGTACAACGACAGCTGGGCGGGGATGCGTTACTTGATGTACCTCGCCCTGCTCGGCCGCAGCGCCGAGGCCTGGTCCGAGTTCGCCGATCTCGCCAACCGCTTCGGCGACGCCGACGTGTGGATGGCGGCGTTTCTCTCGCATCGGATGCAGGGGCTGGAGGGCGGGGGAGCCCTGCTCGGCTGGCTCGCGGACCAACACTCGCGCGACACGCGCCGCAACTACCTCTCCGGGGCGCTGCGCGAGCGGCACGCGTTCATGTTGCTGTTCATCGACCGCCCGCCCTCGGACGAGGCGCTGCGGACCATGCAGCAGGTCACCGCCGCGAACAATCAGGCGCACTATTACGTCGATCTCGCCCAGGGCTACGCGGCCTTGCGCAGAGGCGACTTCGCCGGCGCCGCTGCAAAGCTGCGCGGCATCCACGACGACTTGTTCAACATCAGCATGAACCGCCATCACAGCGTGGACGACGTCCTGCCTTACCTCGCGCTCGCCTATGTGCGCTCGGGACGCGGGGCGGATGCGGAAAAAATCCTGGAAGACCATCGCACCAATCTGGGCGGGGACTCCGATTACCTCGTCGGCCGCGCGCTGATCGACGGGCTGTCGGGCAGGCACAAGGCCGCCGTGGAGTCGCTCAAGCTCGCCTTCCACCGGCTCCCGGCGATGCAGACGCGATCCTTCTTCCCGGGATACACGCTTCTCGAGGCGTGCGAGATCCTGCTTCAGGAAAGCGCAAACGACGCCTACCGGGAAATCATCGAGGATTTCGCCCGGCGCATGCAGGTCGCGGTGCCCTTTCCGTGGGCGGCCGCCTTCGAGGCGAAGTACGCGCGCGATCTCGATGACCGGCAGCTCGCCCTCGCGGCCGCGGTCATCCTGGACCCGAAGTCGGAGAGGATCGGCGCTTTCCCGGAATCCGAGCGCGCGGCCGTGCGCGGGGCGGCGATACGCCACGCGAGCGCGCTCGGGGCCGCGCTGCGGCGGCCGTCGCGCTAGTTGTTTAGATAAGACCAAGCAGAAACGATGAGGATGCTTCGAGTTCCTGCGATGTCGGTTTTGCTCGCCGCCGTATATATACAGCCGGCTCACGCGCAGGAGCCGGCCGACTATCCGGCGAAGCCCATCCACATTCTCGTCGGCTTCACGCCGGGCGGCGGGCCGGACATCACCGCGCGCTATATCGCGCAGAAGCTCGGCGAAGCCTGGAGGCGGCAGGTGATCGTCGACAACCGTCCCGGCGCGGGCGGCACGTTCGCCGCGGGGATGGTCGCGCGCGCCGCGCCCGACGGCGCGACGCTGCTCTCGGTTTCCTCCGCGCACGCCATCGCGCCCATCCTCTATTCGAATCTGACCTACGACACGCTGAAGGACCTCGCGGGCATCACGCTCTCCGCAGCCTCGAAGTACGTGCTCGTCGTCTCGCCCGCGCTCGGCATCAAGTCGGTGAAGGAGCTGATCGCTGCGGCAAGGGCGAAGCCCGGGAGCCTCAACTTCTCCTCGGCGGGGGTGGGCAGCGGCACGCACTTCGCCGGAGAGATGTTCAAGGCGATGGCGGCGATCGACGTCGTGCACGTTCCCTTCAAAGGCATCCCCGAGGCCCTCACCGAGACTGTGACCGGGCGCGTGCAGTTCTTTATGGCGCCGATTGCAAACGCAGTAGGCCAAGTGAGGGAAGGCAAGCTCGCGGGCCTGGGCGTCTCGTCTGCGGAGCGCGACCCGCTGCTCCCCGAAGTGCCGACCGTCGCGGAGGCCGGCGTGCCCGGCTACGAGTCGATCCTGTGGTTCGGGCTGCTCACCTCATCCGCCGTCCCGCGCCCGATCGTGACGAAGCTCAACCGCGAGATCGTGCGCATCCTCTCCGATCCCGACGCGAAACAGCGCTGGACCCCGATCGGCCTGCAGCCGCAGCCGACCACGCCGGAAGGATTCGACAAGCTGATCCGCGACGATGTGGCGACGTTCGCGAAGATCGCGAGAGGGGCGAGCATAAGGGCGGAATAGGATCGGAACAATCGCCCGTTTGCCTTTGGAAATAACAACAATGAATCGTTTGCTCGGAGTGCTCGGCCGAATTGTCCTTTGGACCCTTGCCGGGTTCGTTGTGATCGTCGTGATCTGGTTCGCCGCCAATCGTTTGTTCGACGAGAAACCTGATCCGCAGCGGGCGGCTTTTGTCTTCCCTCCAGAAGAGCCACTCCCCGACGATAAAAATATCGCGGTAGGAATTCTTGGGCTGGGTGCTCCGCGCGGCACGGACTTTCTCGAGTTCGGCGCGCACGTGAAGGAGCTGTACGACCGGCGCGCACCGGGCGCTGAGATTCAAAGAGAACTCCACGGCACCAACGAGTTGCGCCTCAGCGCTACGCACGACGAAATCAGATGCTGGATAGACCCCGAGAACTACAAACAGAAAGACTGTCTGCCATTCGATAAGGCGCCTGACGTTCTGAAACAGAACCGCGAACTACTCGAGCGCTATAAGCGGATTCAAAAACTCCCGGCCAACGCGAATACCAGGTTCTTCCAGTCCATCCTTTTGGATCTGACCAATCTGTCGGTTGCAGAAATGCGTCTCGATATGCAGGCCGGGAATTACGAAGCGGCGTACGCCAAGTGGCGCGATCAATTCCGGTTCGCCCGAACCTACCTGCGCGGCAGGGATACGTGGGTTGGGAAGATGATTGGTCTGGTGATCGCGGGATCGAGCCTCCCCGTGCTCGAAGACCTGCTCGTGAAGAAGCCGCAGCTTGCAAGAGCGCATGCCGATGATTTGCTTGAGGTCCTGCGCCCCGAAGGAATCGAAGCGTTCAATCTTTCCAGTTCAATGCGCGCCGATTATCTGGAGATTGACGCCTTCCTGCGGGGATCTTTTCCGGAATCGGATCCGTTTTTGGACACCATTGACCGGCTCGCCCAGAAGCTCGTGCAGAAAGAACGCTTCGGCAATCGTTATGCGCGATATTCGCAAGACTATATCCGAGCGTTGCACAGACCCTGGCCGGAGTCGGTGGAAGAACTTCAGCGGCTCCGGGGCGAGTATGTCGAATCATTTGGCTGGAAGGATCTGGTCGATCCTTTCGGCTGGGTCCTTTTCGCGAGGCACGTTCGCTGGCAGGTGAAATCCACCTCGATGCTTCAGCAGATGAACATCGTCGACGGAAGATTGCGGCTGGCTACGCTTGTCGTGCAGATGCTCAACTCGGGCGTCCGCGACAGGGATATTTCCGCTTTCCTTGAGAGAGCCGACTCTCGGCTCAAAGACCCATTCACGGGAAAACCGATGATTTGGGATTCCGAGCACGGCCGAATCTACTTTGTCAGCGCCGACTACAAATGTTTGATCAACTACATCCGAGTTCCGGTTCTGGATCCGCGCAGCGGCAGGCTGCCGCCGAAAGTAACCGACGGGAGAATTTGCTAGATGCGGAATGGTACTTAACCCCACCGACACGTTCGCCTCGTTTACCGTTTCATGCCCTGGATTCGACAAAGGGCGACATCTGAAACGAGAGGTAAACGATGATGCTTCGTCGAGGGATGAGTACTGGAACGGTGCTCGTCGTAATGTCAATTGGCTGCGGCACGGCAATGGCCCAGGAAGCATCCCGCATCACCGCCGTGACGCTTTACCCCGGCAGCGCGACAGTCGAGCGCACGGCGAGAGTCGCGCCGGGCATGACGCGCCTGGAAATCTCCGGGCTGCCTGCGAATTTCGATCCGCAGACGGTGCGCGTGGAATCGGATGCGGGCATACGCATCGGCGAGGTCTCGACGCAGGACCAGAGCCGCACGGCCGCGTCGAACGCTCGCGAGTCGGCGATCGAAGACAAGATCCAGGCCCTCAGGGACCGTCAGGCGGTGCTCGATGTCGATGCCAGGTCCGCGCAGATGGCGGCGGAGTTCATTTCTCGCCTAGGCGCGCCCGCTTCGGGTACGGAGAAGCCCGCACCCATTCCCAATGCGAGGTCGCTTGCCGAGACGATCGAGGCGGTCCGGCGCGGGGGCAGCGACGCGTTCGGTCGCATCCAGCGGGTGCAGGTGCAAAAGCGCGAGCTGGACAAACAGATTCGCGCGCTCGAGCGCGATCTCGCCAGGCTTAAGAGCGGCGCCAAGGACGTGCGCACGATCGCGGTCGGCGTTTCCGCCGAGCGGCCGGGCGAGGTGAGGGTGTCCTACCAGGTGAACGGCGCCGGATGGCGGCCGGCGTACCGCGCGGGCCTGGATTCGGCGGGATCGAAAGTGCTGCTCGAGCGCCAGGGCGCCATTTCTCAAACCACGGGTGAGGACTGGACGAACGTCAAGCTGAGACTCTCCACCGGCCAGCCGCGGCTCTCGCCGCAAGGCGCCGACCCACGTTCGTGGAAGCTGTCCTTGCATAGCCCGAGCGTCGGCGCAGTCTCGGAACTTTCATACAATCGCGCAGCCGCGGCGCCCGCCGCGCTTCGAAGCGCGAAAGTCGACGAGCTCAAGCAGGAAGCACCGCTCGAAGTGCAGACCACGTTCAGCACCGAGTTCGAAGTGCCCGGCGCGGTGAGCCTGCCCTCGGACGGCCGCAAGCTGACCGTGTCGCTCGCGAAGCTCTCGCTCCCGGCGAAAATGCGCCTGCGCGTGGTGCCGCGGCTGGATGCGGCGGCGGTCGTCACCGCGGAGGCCGAGCGTCCCGAAGGCGTGTGGCTCGCCGGAGAAATCCAGCTCTACCGCGACGGCAACTACGTCGGCGCGACGAGCTGGAATCCGCAGGCATCCGCGGCACTGGTGCTGCCTTTCGGCCGCGACAGCCTGGTGCGCGTGAAAGTCGATCGCGCCAAGGACAGGAACGGCTCGGGAGGGCTGATCGGGCAGAGGAACGAGCGCGAGGTGAGCGACCTCTACACGCTCACGAGCCACCACAAGGCGCCGGTCGAGCTGCTGGTGCTCGAATCCTCGCCGGTCTCGACTTCGGATCAGATCAAGGTCGAGGCGAAATTCGACCCGAAGCCCACCAGCGAAAACTGGGAAGAGCGGCAGGGCGTGGTCGCCTGGGCGCGGTCCATCGCGCCGAGCCAGACGCTGAAATTCAGCGTGACCTATGCGATCGGCTATCCGAAGGACGCGGCGGTGGCGGGGCTGCCTTAGCGCCGATTCTGGAGTACCTGGGATGGCGGGCGCCGCCTGCTATCAAGCGTTCCGACGCTCCGCTTCGTCACTCGCGCAGACTGCGGTGAGAGCATAGAAGGGCAACTACTACAAAACATGTCAGGGTTAACCCTTGTCAGGAAATTTCTCGTTGACACGCGAGTGCGAATGCACTTAGATTCCGTGCTCCCTTCGCTCTCTCTACGGCGCTGGTTTGGCGCGTGCGGTCGGGTTTTCGCGTCGCTTGCGAATATCCGGGGAAGACGGTCATGAGCCTTGGTCGCTATGGGTCGAAAACCTGGCGGGTCGATGCACTCTCCCGGCGGCTCACTCTTACGTCTGTAATCTCTCTGATTCTGTCGGCGGGATTGGTCAACTGCGTCGCAACGCGGCCGGGAGAGGTGCAGACATTAGTCGAGATCCAAATCAACAGTACTGCGACAACCATTGACGATTACGTCACGTGGGCGCCCACTCGTTCGAGGATCCGCATCATTGCTCCGACGTCCACTACTGGAAGCGTGAACGTGACTCTGCGGAACATGGATCCCGGCGCGGGCGGGCAAATTCTCTTTGCGTACCTCTCGGACATAACGCCTCCAAGCGCTACGGCCGCCCGATCGAGTCTGGACTTGGCTTTGCCCAACAACGGCGACTGGATGGAGTTCTATGTTGCGGGGAAGTTCGGCAGTCCGAGCGTTCGAGACAAGGACGCCGTCATCGAAGTAAAGGAGAACCGCAAAGGCGGGGACGGAGTGGTTTTGGGGCGAACAGCTTTGATGGTCCGCATTCGAAAGAACGCCAATCTACTCCTCCCGGAAGAGCGCGACCGATTCTTGCGGGCAGTCGCTGCATTGAACATGACGGTCGGAGACTACTTCACCTTCCAGGCGATCCACGCGGTCGCCGGTTTTGAGGCTCACGGGGGTCCCGCGTTCTTACCCTGGCATCGCGCGTTCATCCTGCGATTGGAACGCGAGCTTCAGGCCGTCGACCCAAGCGTGGCCCTGCCCTATTGGAAATTCGATCAGCCGGCGCCCAATGTGTTCCGCGAGGATTTCATGGGCGGCCCGCCGGTTGCGGGCCTTGCGTCCTTTGCATCCTCGAACCCGCTGAGTACCTGGGTGATCGGAGGTCTGTCAGGCGTTCTTCGCAGTCCGTGTTTTTCTCCGGCGACTGCTCCTGCCGGGATCAATTCCGAAGCCGCAACCTTGAGCCTGGGCGGACCGACGAACCTCTATACCTCTTTCAGAAGCATGGAAGGCAATCCTCACGGCACCGCTCACGTGAATGCAGGAGGCTCCGCTTGCGGGACTGCCGGCGGTTGGATGTCTTCCGTCCCAACAGCCGTACGCGATCCGCTGTTTTTTTTGCTGCATTCCAATGTCGATCGCTTGTGGGCTAAGTGGCAGTGGACCTTCAATCGATATGACGTGACTGCCAGCTCGAGCTATGAACCCCTGGGCAGTTATCCGGGAAGCGGATCGATTCGGATCGGCCACTATCTCATGGACACAATGTGGCCGTGGAACCAAGTTACAGGTTCCCCGCGCCCGAGTTCCGCGCCAGGCGGCGCTTTTCCGCAGACCGTTAGCCGGGTGGGCTTCCCTCCCTCTCAACCCCGACCGTTCGACATGATCGATTACGAGAGCAATGGCGCGTACTCATCGGCCCTCGGGTTCGGCTATGACGATGTGCCATTCAAATAGCGATCGTTGCGGAGAGCCGCACGGTCCCGGACAAGAAGTCAGAGTTGCGGGGGGAGGCACGATGCGAATGCTCAAATCAGCATGGCTTCCGGTGCTGGGTGTTCTCTTGCTTGCGGCGCCCGTCAGCGCCCAAAAGGCTCCGGAGCGGGAGGCAGTTCGATCGCAGGTGGACGCCTATCGGGAGAAGGCCAAGCAGGCCGCCAGGATCTTCCTGGACGCCTCCAAGTCGGACGATCAACGGGCAGCCGCTGTCGCCGGCGTCACCATCTTTCTGGAGAAAGAGCAGGTGGACGGGGCGATCGCTGTTTTCCGCAACGAGGGCGAATCCGGTCGGATCCGGGCGCTGGCGCTGTCCAGGATTCCACACGCGCGGGCCCAGAATGATCAGATCTTGACGGACGTTCTCAAGGTCATCAGGAACTCTGCCGCACCCCTGAATCTCCGCCAGACATCAATGCGCGTATTGCAGGAAATGCTGTTTTCGTCGATGTCTGCCCATTTGCGGCACGATGAAGTCTTCGCGATGCTGCGCGAGCTTACGCGGGATCAGAATCTTTCGATGAGGGAGGCCGCCTTCCAGATCCTGGCGGCTCACGGCGATGAAGCGACCCAAGCGCAGCTGCTCGACGGGCTGAAGTCAAAAAAGGGAGCTCTCCTGCCGCCCGACGAAAGCGTGCGCCTGCTTGGCCTGCACGCGCGCAGCGAGATGTACCCCGTTTTTCATCAACTCCTCGTCTCCCCACCCGATGAAAAGACGAAGGTCGAATGCGTCCGCCTGCTTGGTGGTTACGAGCCGAGCAGGAAAATCATCATAGGATTCCTGCAAAACCCCAATGAGTCGATGGCAGTCCGGCAAGCAGCGCTGGCTACGCTCAATGCCAACGATGCGGAGCATCTCGCGGAGCACGCCCTGCCCGTCATTATCGATGAAAGGACCAGCGACACCCTGCGCGTGTACGGAATTTTGGCCGTCCAGCAAAGGCGGGTCAGCCAAAAGATGCTCTTGAGCGGCGCCGGTGAATTTGACCGGGCAGTACAAAAACTTGCTGAAGATTCACCGTCCAAAGAAGTCACGGAAGCCGCGCGCCGGTACTTGCGGGAGGTGCAGCAAAAGTAAACGTGCCGCCGGGGGCCCGACGATGGCCTGCAGACAGCGGTCATGTTTGCCCGCGAATCTTTGTGTCTGCCGGTGATGGCGTAACGCGGACGCCAGCGGCAATTGGAGCTGTTGTCCGCGATCGCGCCGAACCAGACGCTGAAATTCAGCGTGACCTATGCGATCGGCTATCCGAAGGACGCGGCGGTGGCGGGGCTGCCTTAGCGCCGCGCGCTACCGCTTCTCCGGCGGAATATTCCCGATCGCAGCCGAGAACTTCGCGTGAGCTGCGGGATCGACGGGCCTGTGCTTGATCTTG
>WNFA01004195.1_pt1 | contig 12035 bp, 10 predicted proteins | sample 5400481 | NCBI WGS metagenome assembly WNFA01 (sample SAMN13153340, study PRJNA577476) | soil metagenome | isolation source: 120 cm saprolite under Douglas fir tree site 2 hole 1 replicate 2 | place: USA:California | collected 2015-04-18
CGCTGGATCGAGGAGTACAATCACGACCGTCCGCATCGCGGACTCCACGGACAAACCCCGCACGATGCTCGTGCCCGGTTCGCCCTAACCCTTACTTCAAACACGGCCCCTTGTGTCTAGTTTTGCGGGGTGCACTACAGAATCCTGATAACCCGCGACGGCTTGAGCGCCGCCCATCGCCGTAAAAGCTGCTTGAGCGACCGCAACTGCCTGCGGGTCCTGCGTGAGTTGATACTTGCTGGCCGCAGCGGCACCACTTGAGGCCGCGATAACCAAGCACAGGAGGATAAGAGGCACAGCTCTTGTTTCGATCATAGTTGTCCACCTCCGGCATAGCCGGGCGAAAAAATGCGTTAGACCGAATGAGAACGGCTCTACCGCCGCGAAGGGAAGAATCCCGCCAAGAAGTCTCAGAGAAAGCTTGAGATCAAAATCTTTCTTTCAAGGATTGGACAGAACGTTAGGCTCGTTACCAAGCCGGTGTCAAGGGAAAAACCTGTAATCACACTCGCGCGTGACAAGATACCCTTGGCAACCCGAGAAAATTTGGCGGACTAATGTTACATACGTACGTAACGTTGGCGTTTCATCTCGGATTCTATTTCTTCAAGTTTCGGCAGGAAAACGCAACTGAGCAGGTAAACGAACCCGACAACTCCTAGAACGCCGTAACCAAGATAGCGCACCCACTTCGCATCCGCGTTGTTTACAATTTCTACAAAAGCAGGGATTTCCCTTGTGACGACCGCCATGCGGGCCGACATTGCGAAAACTTCGGCTTGTACTTCCAATTCTTTCTCTTCGCCTAAAGTGGAATATCCAAGTTCAATAAAGCCGTTTTCGAGCACTTCTCGAAACTCGTGAAAAAGGGTATGCAAATCAGCGCCAGGAACCGTCTCACGCTGGGCGATGACAATCTCAGTTCTATTTTCAAATAAGCAGTTGAAACCGCGAAGCTGGGTAGGAAGTTCAGCGAATGAGAGATTGATCCTCTTCGATGAACATAATTCGATCAGCTTATCTCGCGTCAAGAAGGGCTTAAGACCCAGCCACTGCACAAGCTCATCGGCCAGTATTTCTTCTTTGGGAGGCCAGTTCTCCGCATGGCGAGAAACGACCGCCTCGCAAAAACCTACAATCGGAGAAGTGTCGATTTCACCGTTTAGCAGTTCCAAACTGTTTTTACGCCCCTTCTTTCAATAAGCTGCGTTCCGTTAGCTTTTCGTACATTTCCACGATAAAACGCTTGGTTTCCAGGCTGAGGTGAGTTCCCTTCAGGCGCGTTCCTTGCTTGAAAGTAGGATCGGTCCTGACATGCTCAAATGCCTCTTCGATCCTCCTCCGTGTGGCAATAGCCTGGGAATCTTCTTCCAGGTAGCCCGCAACGATCAACAACTCCCGGTGGGAAACATCGTACGTCTTGGCCAACCGTTTGAGGATGTCGGGATGGGGAGGTTTCCGCAGACCTCGCTCGATCTGGGAAATGTAGGCGTTGGAGACTTTGGCCTGGGTTTCGACCTGCTTTAGCGTCAGCCCCTTCGATTTCCGCACCCTACGCATATACGTTCCGAAGTTTTCCATAACGTTTGTATGATAAGACGGAATATTAACAATTGCAAGATTATTCGTTCCACATTGACAAGTCCAAGATGCCGATTCATAATACTTGCAGTTGTTAGATTCTGTTAACAACTGAGACCGCCTATGCCATTGGATCTAGTTCAACGAACGGTACGCCGCTTCCCCTGTCCCCTTTGCGGGCAGGGTCTCGATGAGCGGGAAACCAAGAAGAGAAAGCCCTATGTGATTTGTGACCCTTGCGGTGTCCAGCTCTTCGTTCGCAGCAAGACGGGTATGCGAATCTTCGAGCAGCTAGTTAGCGACGCTGAAAAGCGAAATATTTGGAAAAGACTGGACGATCTGCAGAACCGGTATCAGCGGAAGTGTCCTGAATGCGGGACCACATTTTGGATTGTCCCCGACCAACTCAAGACCAGTTGGGTGGATGGAAAATTCGAGGGCTATCGGTGTCCAGGAAAGGGTTGCACGGGCGTAGTCAGCTGGAGCAAGGAGAAGAAGTGAAAATAACATTGCTGGGAGTTCTCAGTCTTGTGGCGGTTGGGGTACTTCTACTCTACGTCGCCAAGCAGATTCACGAGGAACACGAAAGAGAGATGCTATCAGGCTACCCCACATCAAGTCTGAAACAGCCCGATACTTTGAAAAGCGACCGCGGCGAAGAGGATATAAGTTTCCAGAGCACACCCGATTCACAATGACCACAATATCCAACCAATTCGAAACTCCGCGGACTACTGAATGGCTCACCGCCGCTGAGTCTGCTCAATACCTCCGGGTGAAGGTCCGCACACTCCTGCTCTGGGTTCGGCAAGGCAGGGTGAAAGCGTTTGCGCTGTCCGGGACGAAGCGCCGTGTTTGGCGCTTTCGGCAAACGGACTTAGACGCGGTGCTTCTGGAATCACCCGTGCTAACATCCACTACGCCATCCGTGCGCCCTGCCGAAAGGATGGAGTAATGAAAAGGGCAGCACGGCACAAAACGGGTAGTGTGGTCTTTGACAAACGAAGAAAAACTTGGAATTTCCTGTGGTGGGAAGAAGGAAAACGCAGCTCGAAACAAATCGGCACCTTGGCCGAATACCCAACCAAGGGAGCAGCTTGGCGAGCAGTGCAATCTTTCCAACATTCACTGACGGAACCGAACTTGAGGGTGCGAGTTATTACAGTGTGCACGCTGGTCGAAGAGTACCGAGTAGAGAAAATGCCGCAACGCTACAGCACGCGAAGATCGTACGACGCATGGCTGAAGAATCACGTTATCCCGAAGTGGGGTGAATGTGAGATCACCGACGTGCAGGCGCGTGCTGCCGAATTGTGGCTCAAATCTCTCGAACTGACGCCACGGAGTAGAGCAGCCGTTCGCGGGTTGCTTCGCATCCTGTGGGATTTCGCCATGTGGCGCGGTGACGTGCCGACACAGCGAAATCCGATGGAACTGGTCACCATCAAAGGCGCGTCGAAACGAACTAGCAAACCGCGCAGTCTGACGGTGGATGAGTTTCAACGGTTCATCGTTCATCTTGGGGAACCGTTTCACAACATCGCTCTAGTGTGCGTGTGCTTCGGACTTCGCATCAGCGAGGCACTAGCCCTCAAGTGGGGTGACTTGGATTGGCTCAACGGGAAACTCAGCGTAGAACGTGGGATAGTTCGCCAACACGTCGACGACGTAAAAACCGAAACCTCACACAAGGCGATCACGATCAGCCAAACCATGCTCGAAGCCCTCAAGACATGGAAGCAGACGACTCAGTTCTCCGCGCAAGAGGACTGGATTTTCGCTTCTCCGGCGCAACTTGGCCGTCTACCGTGGTCAGCCGATAGCGTCAACGATGCGTACAAGAAAGCCGCATCTGCCGCAGGAGTCGCACACGTCAGCACGCACAGCATGAGGCACACGTACCGATCATGGCTCGATGCTGTGGGAACTCCGATAGCCGTTCAGCAAAAGCTGATGCGACACGCGGACATCAGAACCACGATGAATACCTACGGCGATGTGGTCACCGATGAAATGGCCCGCGCAGCCTCCAAAGTGGCAGGACTAGCCCTTAACAGATCGCAAGCGGATCGCGAGGATGGTTAAGTCCTTTGTTTTGGCGGAAGCGTGTGTGAGTCGAACACACCGGCAACATCGGAGATGCCGCCCGCCGGTTTTGAAGACCGGGACGATCACCGGACCGCATGCGCTTCCGTAATTCGTTTGCAACAAAACACGAACTACTTGGGCTGCGCCACCACTCGCAGATAGGGCTTCAGAGTCTTCCAGCCGCCCGGATATTTTTGCTTGGCCTGGTCTTCCGAAACCGATGTGGGAATGATCACGTCCTGCCCAGGCTTCCAGTTTACCGGCGTGGCAACGTTGTGCTTCGCGTTGAGTTGTATCGAATCCAGCGCGCGCAACACCTCGTCGAAATTGCGTCCGCTGCTCATGGGGTAGATCAACATCAGCTTGATTTTTTTGTCCGGGCCAATTACGAACACCGTGCGCACCGTGGCATTGTCGGCCGCCGTGCGGCCTTCGCTGCTGGTTCCAGACTCGGCGGGCAGCATGTCATAGAGCTTCGCCACTTTCAGTTCCGGATCGCCGATCATCGGATAGGTCACCTTGTGACCCTGCGTTTCTTCAATATCGGCGGCCCACTTGCCGTGGCTGGTCACCGGATCCACGCTCAGCCCGATGATTTTCGTGTTGCGCCTGGCGAACTCTGGCTGCAGGCCCGCCATGTAGCCCAGTTCGGTCGTGCATACCGGAGTGAAATCCTTGGGGTGCGAAAACAGGATCGCCCAGCCGTTGCCGATCCATTCGTGAAAGTTGATCGTGCCCTGCGTGGTTTCAGCAGTGAAGTTGGGAGCTTCGGAATTGATCCGTAGAGACATGTTCGTTCCTCGCTTATTTGTTGATTGATCGATGGCCAGCGGCGTTTAAACCCTATAACATTAGTAGAGAATACCCATCTTCATACTGGACCGTCAACCGGGTTGGGCCGGCTCCGGCAGGGATTATGGTATCGCATCAGGCGGCGATAATGCCTGGACCGTGAAATTCAATAGTGGCCAATTCCTGAAACCGTTAACCACCAAGGGCACGAAGGTACACGAAGGAAACGCCTGAGAGCAAAGGCACGACTCGAAACTTGGTTCGCGAAATCAGAGCCGGTAAAATCTAAGCCATGTCTGCTTCAGTAAAGAAACTCTCCATGGTGCAGGTCGATGTGTTTACCGACCGCGCCCTTACCGGCAACGCGTTGGCGGTTTTTCTCGACGGACGCGGTCTCAGTACCGAACAGATGCAAGCCCTGGCGCGAGAAACCAATCTTTCCGAAACTACCTTCATCCTTCCCGGGGACGCCGCTGCGGAAAAGACCCGCGGAGTTCGCGTGCGCATCTTCACCGTGCAAGAAGAACTGCCGTTTGCTGGACATCCTACGCTGGGCACCGCTTTCGTGCTGCGCGGACAAGCCGGTGCACTCGCCGGCGCACCCGAAATTCGCCTCGATCTCAATGTTGGCACCGTACCCGTGCGCTTCACCGAGGAACCCGCGCAGCCGGCCTTCGGAGAAATGACGCAGAAAGACCCCGAGTTCGGCGCGATCCACGACATGGAAGCCGTTGCGCATCTCACCGGCCTGAGCGCGGCTGACTTCGATGACTCCGCACCCATCCAAACCGTCTCCACCGGCGTTCCTTTCACCATCGCCGCGCTGCGTTCGCTGAAGACGCTGCAAAACCTCCGCCTGGATCTCGACCGCTCGGCCGAATATCTCGCGCGCAGCGGCGGCAAGTTCTTTTACTTTGTTTGCCGCGAAACCGTCGATCCAAAAGCCCGTCTCCATGCGCGCATGATTTTTTACAACGGAGACGATCCGGCCACCGGTTCCGCCGCCGGATGTTGCTCCGCCTGGATGGTGGCGCACGGTGTTGCCGCCAGCGATGAGCAGGTGTTGATCGAGCAAGGCCTCGAAGTGCACCGTCCCAGCAGCATTTTTGTTCGCGCCTCGAAGATGAATAATCGGCAGGATAACCAGGTGGTCAATGTGCGTGTCGGTGGAAATTGTGTAGAAGTTCTCCGCGGAGAAGTCACGCTCGCCATCTAGCCGATCAAAACACTGCGCTAGTCACGGCTGTCAGCCTGATGGCACGATCTTCCCAACCACCAGAGTGCCATTGGCGAGCGCGCTACTTTACCTGCGCTGTAATTCTGTTTAGCATTCACCTCGCTCCGGTTCTCAGAAAAAAAACAGGAAGAGAATCAGAAAGAATTCCTGACGACAGTCTCCCGGTAAGATCAATGAAGCCCAAGAAAACGATTCTTTGTGTGGACGATAACGAACAGTCACTCTCCATCCGCAAAATCCTGCTTGAAACGCGGGGTTACCGCGTGGTTGCCTGCAACAATGGCGAACTAGCCCTCGAAGCCTTCCGCCGCGGCGGCATCGATCTGGTGCTCACCGACCTGATCATGCCCGGTGTCGATGGATCGCGGCTGATCGAAGAAATCAAGACTCTCTCTCCGCAGACTCCCGCGGTGCTGATCTCGAGCCGAGCCAGAATCTGCGAGCGCGAAACGCTTGCCGATGTTTTTCTGTCCAAGGGAATGTACGAGCCCATGGATCTGCTGGAACGCATTCGCCTGCTGCTGGTGCGCAAGCGCGGCCCCAAGCGACAGGTTGAACTGCGCGCCCGCACGGCGGAGGTGGAGCACGCGAGCGTGGCGTGAGCGCTGCGCTGGCTTGAATCATTGAATCGTGGAGACATTGACTCATTCGTGCAATGCGTCAATGATTCAATATCTCAATGCCTCAATCACGCTTCTCTCTGTGATATCGTTTTCACTGGATGTCGGCCTTCATCGAAGCCAGGGAACTCCGCAAAACTTACCGGGTTGGCAAAGTGGATGTGCCAGCCCTGCGCGGTATTTCCTTCAGCGTGCAAAAGGGTGAGTTCGTCACCATCGTCGGCCCTTCGGGCAGCGGCAAGTCCACGCTCTTTTATCTGCTTGGCGGATTGACCCGCGCCGATTCGGGAAGCGTTACTATCGACGGCGTGGATTTCGCCACCCTTTCCGACGGCGAACGCACCCGGTTGCGCAAGAGCAAGATCGGATTCGTGTTCCAGAAATTCAATCTTCTGCCTACTCTCAGCGCGCGCTCGAACATCGAGATCGCCGTTGACATCGCCGGTTTGGGCAAGCCTGATCCCGCGTTCCTGAAGAAGATCACCGACATGCTTGGCATCGCCCAACGTCTGGAGCATCGGCCCAACGAGCTTTCCGGCGGCGAGCAGCAGAGAGTCGCGCTTGCCCGGGCTCTCATCAACCGGCCCGCCATCGTGCTTGCCGACGAGCCCACCGGCAACCTGGATTCAAAAAGCTCGAGCATCGTTCTCAACATGCTGCGCCAGTCGAATAAGGATTTGGGCCAGACCGTGATGATGATTACGCATAATCCCGAGGCGGCAGAGTATGGCGACCGCATCATCCACATGCGCGACGGCCAGATCGTGACGCCGGATGAAGATCCGCAGTGGTCGCCGCATCATCCGGCCGAACGTTGCAGTCCTGAGAACGCATAGGGTCCCAATAGGTTTTCCATGGCACATCGCGACGAATTCACAAAACCGATTCTTCCCGGCAAGGGGGCGACTGACTACGAACGCTATCTGCGCACGGACGAGCTGCTCGCCCTGCAAAAGCCGCCCGAAGAACTGCTGCACAAAGATGAGATGACCTTCCTGGTCGTGCACCAGAGTTCGGAGTTGCTGATGAAGGGAGCGGCCTTCGAACTTGGCCGAGCCCTCGAATCACTCGAGCGCGCCGACTATGGCAACACCGGGCGCCTGATCCGTCGCGCCATTTCGCTGCTCGATCCGACCATCGGCCTGCTGCACATTCTGGAGACCATTACTCCCTACGACTATCACTTGATTCGTGTCGGCCTCGGGCACGGCAGCGGCCTCGACTCTCCGGGATTCCTCTCGCTGCTCCACGTCGGCCCGCGCCTCGGCCACGCGTTTCACGAGCAGCTCAGCAGTGCCGGCCTCACCGCCGGCGAACTCTACCGGCGTTACGAAGAATTCTTTGGCCTGCACGATGTTGCCGAGCGCATGCTCGATTTCGACGAGCGCATGCAGCTCTTCCGCTTCCACCATCTCAAGCTGGCCGAACGAGTCATCGGAGGCCGCGTCGTCGGCACCATGGGGACGCCCGTGGAAGTCCTGCAGCAACGGATGGAAAGCTGGCTCTACAAGGAACTGTGGGACGTGCGCAACCAGATCACCGCCGCCAATCCGGCGCCGGCGGGGAAGCAGTATTGAGTCCATCCTCTCAGAAGCCGCATTCGATGCGGTTAGCACTCAGAAAGACAGCCTCGCGCTCAACTGAATTTCCCGCCCGGGCGTCATGGCCATCGTGATCGTACCGAACTGCGGAGTATTCACGTACCGGTTGGGTGTGCCCAGGTTGACCTTGTTTAGCGCGTTGAAGGCCTCGACGCGGAACTGGAAGCTGGTCTTTTCGGTGAGACGGAAGGTGCGCGCCAGGGCGAAGTCGAGAGTCTGCAGTGGAGGGCCGTAAACCGAGTTCCGCCCGATATCGCCAAACGTGTACGCGGGCGGCGCCGCGAATGCCGCGGGATTGAACCACTTGCTGGCCGTGCGCGTGCCCGGACCGAATACTGGTTGACCGGTAAGGTTGGCCCTTATGGGATTTTCTCCCAACACCGTGCCGGAATTCGCGGTGTCTCCAAATACCGAGATGGTTAAAGGCATCCCTGATTGCACCTGGTAGATGGTGCTGAAATGCCAGTGCTCGGTAAGCAGGCGGGTCCAAGTCGCCGCCGCGTAGGCTGGAATGTCGAACACACTGCTCAGTGCCAGGCGATGCCGCACGTCGCAACCGGGCCCTTTTTCCGCCGCCAGGTCGCTGTTGTTCTGCGGGATTGCTGCCTCGTCCATGGGTGAGCGGAAGTCGGGTGCATTGGTCAGAGTTTTGGCAAACGTGTAATTCGCCAGGAAGCTGAGACCGTAGGAATATCTTCTGCGGACGTTCACGTAGGCCGCGTCGTACCAACTCTGGGCTGTGTCCTCCAGCCGGTTAATCGTGCTCACGGGAAAAGTCTGGCTCTGAATAATCGCGTTCGGATCACTGCTGGGCGTCAACACGGTGCCATTGACGAAGCTAAGTGTCTTGAAGGGGCGCCGCGGTCCAATCGGGCCCGGCCCCGGAGGAGCGTTGTTGATCAGGTGAGCCCGCTGCAGATGAAATCCTCGCGCGCCCAAATAGCCCACGGCGAGCGTCGTGTTGTTGCCGAAGCTTTTCTCCAACTGGGTGTTCCACTGCTGCACGTACTGTGCGGGCGCGTTTGGATCGAAGGCGGTGAAGCTTACCGTGGTTGGTTTCAAAGTTCCATTTCCCAACACTGGCGTACCGAAATTGAGTCCGCTGGTGAATAGGGCAGCGGGCGGCGTGAAGTTGTCGGCTTGCTGCGTTTCCGGAAATACATAGGGCACGTTGTGGCGCTGGTTGCACCACGTGTTCTCGTCCACTGGTGTATAGAAAATGCCGTAGGCGGCGCGGAATACAAGTCCGGCGCGGGGCAGGTTCTTCGCGATTCCAATGCGGGGCGCGAAGTTGTGTTTGTTCGAATACATCAATCCGCGCGGATAGCCTTGTTCGCCGCCGATGAAAACTTGGGGCACGCCATTCTGGAATATCAAATTTGAGTTCGTATTCCTGCGGTCGTGGAGCGGGCTGGTGTACTCGTAGCGCAGGCCGATGTTCACGGTCGTGGTCGAGGTGATCTGCCAACTGTCTTCCGCGAATGCATCGTATCCCCAGTTGCGCAGGTTCATTTGCGGCACACCGGCTTGGCGCTGTTTTACCGCCGGCAAACTGAGGAGCAGGCTGGCGAATCCATTTCCGCTGCCATCGCTGAATCCGAATTCCGTGGTGTAGCCGTTGGTGTATTGGTAGTAGCCGCGGTTTTGGAAAAAGCCCCACATGGGCCAGATGTAGCGGCGAAAATCTCCACCAAACTTTATCCCGTGCCGTCCTCGCTGCCAGGCGAATGTGTCTCGCAGTTCGCCCGTCGTGTCCCAGGCGTGCATAGGTGTGGCCGCGAAGGTGTCTCCGATTCCGGTATAACCCTGGGCCGCGAACCAGGGCGCGCCCCACGCTCCCGGGCCGCCGAATCCGACGCCCTGAATTCCAAGCTGGGTCACAATGTCGTTCACTCCATTATTCTGTGATGTCCGGTCCATCGAGAGGCGTGAAAACGCGAGCGAGACCGTGTTCAACTTGCTGCTGGAGAACGCGTGATTCCAAGTGGCCACCGCTTGCTGGGACAGATTGTCAAAGTTCACGCCAAAGCCGGGGAGGTTTTCTGTAGTCGAAGTAATTCCACTGCTCGGCGAAAAACCGCGTTCGGTGCTTACCGAGTAGCGTCCGAAAACCGTGTCATTGTTTTGAAAAACGTGGTCAACGCGGACAGTGCCCTCATCCTGACGGTGCGTTTCGTTGCGGATGTCGAGGTAGTTATTGGAATCTGCGCCCGAGCCCATCATCGTCATGTTCGGCATCGGCAGATACTGCATCAGGAAAGCTTCGAGTTGCGGGTTAATTCGATCCGACGGAATCTGGTTGTTGAGAAATTGGCTGCGCGTGTAGGGATAATTGTTGGGCCCGGTGGGCTGGGTGGGATCGTAGTTCGGGTTTGGAACGGCGGTGGTCGGATCGTAGATCTTGGCGTTGCTAATGCCGAAGTTGCCCTGGATCTCATCCATGGTCGGGACCGTTAAAGTCTGAGCGTCCGCCTGCGCGAGCCGCAGCCCTTCATAGTTAAGGAAGAAGAAAGTCTTCTTGTCTCTTCCGAGCAGCGGGCCTCCAAACGAAGCGCCAAAATTATTTTGGACCAGATGGTTGTTGCCCATCGATCCAAACGTGGTCGCATCCATTGCGCCGTTCCGCAGGAATTCATACGCCGTTCCGTGATACTGATTGGTGCCGCCGCGAGTCACGATGTTGATCTGTCCGCCGCCGGCTCCGCCCATGTCGGCCGTGTAACTGCTGGTTTCGACCTGGAACTCCATGACCGCGTCTGGCGACGGACTCAGGTTTTGCGTGTTGAAGGTTGGATCGGTGTTGGTCGCGCCGTCGAGCAGGAAGAAGTTGGCATTCGGGCGATTGCCACCAATCACGATCGCCGACCGTTGTCCCGGCCGCCAGTAGAGCGGATTCGTTTCGCCAGTCTGCGCGCCAAAACCCACGTGCGTGCCCGGCACGGTCAGCACAAGATCGATCAGCATGCGGCCATTCAGCGGAAGTTCCTGCACCGATTGCCGCTCCACGACCTCGCCGACGCTGGCATCGGTGGTTCTCAAAAGATCGGCCGCTGCGTTCACCTGCACACCTTCCTTCACCGCACCGACTTTGAGTCCGATTTCGATCGCTAATTTCTCCCCGACTTCGAGATGCAACGGCCGCATCACCGGGGCAAAGCCGGTGGATTCCGTCGTCAACTCATAGTCGTCGGGCGGAAGCGCGGGAGCCGAGAACAATCCTCTGTCGTTGGTAGTGAGCACGCGAATCGCGCCGGTGCTTATGGCCTTGAAGTGCACCGTAGCTCCGACGACCGGAAGAGACTGCGAATCCGTGACGGTTCCGGTAACCGCCGCGTAATTGCTCTGACCGAGTGCGGGCACCATCAGCGCCAGAAGACACAGCAACGTCACAAATATTCGCATTTCACCTTTCCCCACGTGTCAGGGCGCCCGGGAGAGATTTTCACCCAGGATTGAGTGGAGCGATTATAGGGAAGCGAGCGGGCAGGTCAATAATATGAAAGCGTTATGCGCATCAGGGGGAATACCCCGTAGAGCCCATAATAATCACCAAACCTTTCGCTCTGCATTTTCGCTCTACAATCGTTCAATGGACCACCACACAGTCGCGGCCGTCAGCATTACGGGTACGTGCCTTGATGTGCTGGGGAGTCTCTATCTCGCCTATGACCTGTTGGGTGGACAACACGGTCCGCTGCGGCTGCTGACTCGCGCAGTAACGTACTCGGTCGTCTTCGGTATCGGTTATGGGCTCGGCCTTGGTCTCTTTTTTGGCATAGCTTCAGGTATTGCGACGGGCATCACACTGTCGATTGAATTCAATCGCGCGGCTCGTGGGCTAGATCATTATTCTTTGCCTTGGGAAGGACTGTTTTCCGCCATCCGCGCATTTGGTTTCGGAGCTGGACTGTACAGGATTTTGGGCCTCGGATTCGCAATCGCATTTGCCAGTCTCATCACAGCCGGCCAAGTACTCGCCGAGGATGCCCGTTAATTCGTAGAAAGTAGCGACTCTCACATCCGCGGTCATAATGGGCCGAGGGTGGTTTTTTCTGCCAAGAAAAAGGAGAGAGTCGCTATGAAGAGACGATACCAGATCGACCAGCAACGAGCGGT
>WNFA01005841.1_pt1 | contig 12035 bp, 8 predicted proteins | sample 5400481 | NCBI WGS metagenome assembly WNFA01 (sample SAMN13153340, study PRJNA577476) | soil metagenome | isolation source: 120 cm saprolite under Douglas fir tree site 2 hole 1 replicate 2 | place: USA:California | collected 2015-04-18
TACCCGTCGTTGTTGATGTCCACCATCGTGGCGCCGGTGGCCCATCGGCTGGTGCGGACGCCCGCGCGCTCGGTGATGTCCTCGAACTTGAAGTGCCCTTTATTCCGGTATAGGCGACTCGAGACCATGTTGCCGGAAAAGAAGATGTCCGGCAATCCGTCATTGTCGATGTCACCGACCGCTACCCCGGCGCCGTTGTACACATAGGTGTACGTCTGAAAATTCAGAGAATCGTCAGTGGTGATAGTGTTCGCGAACGTGATGCCGGTTTGCTCCGGGCTCAGAAGTTTGAATAGCGGGTGATCGCCCTTTCCGGCGCAGCCGGCCAAACAGAGGATAGAGATCAAGCGTGCAAAAACGCGCCAATGATGCATCAGGCTGAGCCCAGAGGTATTTTTTGGAATGAACCCACAGCTGCCTATTTCCCGCGTCATCAATCTGATTTCTGAAGAGTCCCAAAGGCTCTGGACGGTCGACGAATCTGAAGCCCGACGCAGGTTGCTCGCTAGTGACATGTCCGGAATCCTCAAAATTGACGGCTCCTTTGCCCTTGTTGCTCAGGACGGGGAACGAATCGTTCTGGCGCGAAGTCTCGACCGTCCGATGCGATACTTTCTCGCAAAGTCCACGGATGGACCAGTACTGATCGTAGCGGAGCGCATGGACGTGATCGCGGCCGAGCTGACGCGCCGTGGATGGGCCGACCAGTTCCACCCGAGCTACACGCGCATGGCGCCAGCGCATCACGTGACGACTTTGCGCCTGATCGGATGTCCGGACCCCAATCCCGTGCATCGTCGCTTTTTCGACCCGCCTCGCGGTACGCTGCCCGAGGATCTGGATCTCATCGGCCGTCACTACATCGAGGCCGTCTACAGCGAGCTGCGTCGCTGGCTCGCCGCGCACGACCCCGCGTCGCCGATCGGCGTTCCGTTTTCCGGAGGCATCGACAGCGGGGCGATCCTTCTCTGCCTGTACAAGCTGCTGCTGAATGAAGGCCAGTCTCCGGCACGGCTGAAGGCGTTCACTCTCTCAGTGGACGGCGAAGGACAGGACGCCCAACAGGCGCACGACTTCCTGAGTCGCACCCATCTCGAGATGCTCGGTGAGATCATCGACGTCTCCTCGAGCGCGCTCGACCCCCTCCGCGCCGTGGCCGTAATCGAGGACTACAAACCCCTCGACGTCGAATGTGCGACGGTGAACCTCGCGCTACTCGCCAACATTCGCGAGCGCTATCCGGACTGGCGCCTGCTGGTGGACGGCGATGGCGGCGATGAGAACCTCAAGGATTATCCCATCGAGGAGAACAGTGAGCTGACCATCCGGAGCGTCGTCAACAACCGCATGCTCTACCAGGAAGGTTGGGGCGTCGACTCAATCAAGCATTCACTCACCTACTCGGGCGGATACAGCCGCGGCTGCGTCCGAAGCTACGCGTGCGCGCGCGAATACGGATTCGAAGGCTTTAGCCCCTACACTCGTCCGTCCGTCATCGGGGTGGCCGAGGCGATTCCCTTCCCTGAGCTGACCGAGGGCTCGCACGAAAAACTGTACGCCCTCAAGGGCGAGATCGTCGCACGCGGCGTTCGCGCAGTGCTAGGGCTCGAGATGCCCGTCTTTCCCAAGCGTCGCTTCCAGCACGGATCGGTCGCGGCTACCCAAACCGCTCGGTTTTTCCCACAAGACGAAGCGCGCTACCGTCGCCATTTCGAGACACTGCACACAGCCGTCGTGTGAGCACGTCGGCGGCAGATCGGCGGATACGGAGTCTCCGCCCACCGAAGGTTCACGTAAGCGCGCACAAGGCACAGGGCGCGTTGCTCGAAGAGGAACGGCGGCCTGACGGGAAGATCGAGCGGGCGCTGACGGTCTTTCTCACCGGTGCCGAGTGCCCGTTCACGTGCTCGTTCTGCGACCTGTGGCAGAGGACGATCGACGGGCCAACCCCGCCCGGTGCCCTGATCAGTCAGTTGGAGAGTCGCACGCCAACACCATCGGCGCCAACACGCTCGCGTTCGCTCGACAGATCTCTGGCCGCCTCGAAGTCGCCGTCGGACTCGAGACGATCCATCCCGTCGCGGCAACGTATCTCAACAAACGCCTCGATCTGGCGCGATTCGATAGAGCGGCGCGCTTTCTCTCGGAGAACGGCCTCGATCTCCGCGTCTTCGTTCTTCTCGGCGCACCGTACGTCCCCGCGGAAGAGTCGGTCGCGTGGACAGTGCGGACCGTCGAGTATGCGGTCGAGCGTGGCGCGTCGGTCGTCTCGATCATACCCGTGCGCGGCGGGAATGGAGAGATGGAACGTCTCCAGGGTTTGGGGCATTTCACGCCACCGACGTTGTCGCAGCTCGAGGAATCGCTCGACCTGTCCATGCAGTTCACGAACACGGTCGTAACCGCCGACTTGTGGGATATCGAGCGGCTGCCGGCGTGTGAGCACTGCCGCGCGGAGCGTGTGGAGCGCCTGCGATGCACAAACGCCATGGGCCGCGCGGAGCCGCAAATCTCCTGCAGCGTATGTGGAGCGGCCTGAATTGAAACCGTGCGAGGTGGTCATCGTCGGGAGCGGATTCGCCGGATCTCTCCTGGCCCGCATACTGGCAGTTCAAGGCTATGACGTCGTACTCCTCGAGCGCGGCACGCATCCGCGCTTCGCGATCGGAGAATCGTCGACCCCGCTCGCGAATCTGTCGCTGGAGCGCCTCGGGATCCGTTACGGAATGGCAGACTGTTACAACCTCGCCACGCACGGGCGATGGCTCGCGCATTTCCCGGAGATTCGTCGTGGGCTGAAACGCGGCTTCACCTACTATCGGCATCATCCGGATCAGCCATTCGCCAATCGCGGCCTCGATTCTGAGCGATTGCTCGTCGCGGCCAGTCCGCAGGACTCACTCTCGGACACGCACTGGCTCCGCGCCGACGTGGATCACCATTTCGTGCGACAGGCAATCGCCGCCGGCGTCGACTATCGCGATCGCGTCGACCTGGCCAGCGCGGACGTCGCGCCGGATTCCGTGCGCGTGAGCGGCACGCGAAACGGCGCCCCATTCGAGCTGCGCGCGAATTTCCTTATCGATGCCTCTGGTCCGAGCGGCTTTCTGGCACGACAGCTGTCGATTCCGTCGGGTCTCGAGCACACCGAGACGCGCTCCGCGCTAATCTTCAGTCACTTCGATGGTGTCCGACTAATGAAGGACGCCGTACCGGACATGCCGGAGGGCCCCTACCCCGATGATTGGGCCGCCGTGCACCATGTCATCGATGAAGGCTGGATGTACTCGCTGCGGTTCGACAACGGCCTGACCAGCGCGGGATTCCTGCTCACGCCAAACGGAATCGCGTCGTTGAAATCGCCAGCCACCAGCGATGCCGCGACACTGTGGGGCGCAATGGTCCGGCGCTATCCTACTCTTGAGAGCGCGTTTGCTGACGCAACGCCGCTCATGCCGATCTCGTTTCTGCCCGCCATTCAGCATCGCCTCACGCGCGCCGCCGGAAAGCGGTGGGCCGTGATGCCACACGCGTACGCGTTCGTTGATCCACTCTTCTCGACGGGAATCGCGTGGGGCCTCAGGGCTGTCGAGCGGTTAGCACTCGCATTCGAATCCGCGGCGGGAAATCGACGTGTGCCCGATCCCGAAGTGCTCGACCGCTACGACGCAGCGCTCGGCGCGGAAGCAGATCAGATCGACCTCGTCGTCGCCGGCGCTTACGAGGCGATGGCGCACTTCGACCTGTTCGCCGCGCAGGCGATGCTCTACTTCGCTGCTGTATCGTTCGCCGAGGTCGGCCAGCGACTTATGCCGCAGGAGTCCGTGGCCTGGAACGGATTCCTCGGCGTTGGGGATCCGGTGTTGGAACCGTTGCCGCGCGAGACCCTCGGGCGGCTACGCCAGATCACGCAACGTCGCAGCGAAACAGCTACCCCGGACGAACGGCGGGCTTTTGCGGAGTGGATCACGCGGGCAATCGCGCCCCGCAACATTGCCGGACTCGCGGACCCCAGTCGGCGAAATCTCTACCCGGTCGACTTCGACGTGCTCATAGAGCAGCACGCTTTGCTCGGGATGAGCCGCACCCAGTTGATAGAAGCGTTGCCGGCGCTACGCGGAGTGGGACCCGAGCCGCCGCTTACCAGCCGTCAGTCATCGCCCCAACGCGATTTTCGGCTCCCGCACGCCGAGCTGCTCGGCCGTGATCTCCTCTAGCTGGCGCTTCCGAGTCTCCGGACCGAAGAGGGCGACGGCCCCTGCCGCGAGCGCCATCGGGAGCGCGCCGATGAGCGCAGTGTCGGCGATCGACGGCGGCGCGACCGCAATCGCCACCAGCGCAATGATCAGCACACCCCCAGCCTTGCTGATCCCGGACGCCAGCCCGGTGCCGCGCGACCGCAAACGTGTGGGGAAAATCTCCGCGCTGTACGCCGAGAGCACCGCGACCACCGAGCTGATGCCCCAGATCGGCATGATGAGCAGAGTGTAGAGCAGGAATCTGTTAGTAGCCACGGAATTGCCGGCCAGGACAAACCCGAACAACGATAGCGCGGTCAGGGAGGTCACCAGGATCAGAGTCTTCTTGCTGCTCCAGAACCCATAGAGCCAGGCGACCAGAAAATTGAGCGGAAATCCGATCAGCGCCGAATTCCTGAGCAGCCGGTTCGCGTCTCCCTCGGCGAACCCCAGCTTCTGCAGATTGGATGGGATCCAGAGCTGAAAGCCGAACGACACCAAGCCGACGCCCAGACCCAACAGTACGACCACCGCCGTCACGCGCAGAAACGGCGGGCGGAGGAGTTGCCGAATTCCGCTGCCCGCCGCGGATTCTGCGTCGATCTGGCCCTGCGGCTCGCGCACGATAACGGCACCGTATTGCTTCATGACTCTCTCCGCCTGGTCCGTCCGTCCGTGCGCGAGAAGAAAGCGCGGTGACTCGGGAATCCAGCGGCTCAGGACTATCAGCAATAGGCCAGTTGGAAAACCGATCAGCCAAAGGATGCGCCAGCTGAGAGAAGGCATCAGGGATGCGGCCAGCCAGCTGGTGATGATGTACGCGCCGGCCACGTCCCCGCCGATCAGCACCAGCAGCCAGCCTCGATGTCGCGCCGGGATTGTCTCCGCCATTATTGTGAACATGATCGGCAGCATGCCACCCACGCCGAGGCCCATGACGAAGCACATGACCATGTTCAGGGCGAAGCTGGGCATCGAACCGCAGATGCTCGTCGCGATGAAAGTCATCGCGGCCATGAGGATGGAAGGACGGCGACCTATACGATCGCCCAGCCAACCCCAGAGAAATGACCCAAGCACGGTCCCGGTAATCCCGGCAAGGGGCAGCAGCGCCGCGGGGATGGTCCCCGCTGGGTGAAGGGGAGATCTCAGCCCGTACTCTCGAGTCATGCCCGGCAACACGAACGCCAACGTCGCGGGCTTCATCACGTCAATAGTTACGGCGGCCGCCATGACGAGCATGAGCGCCACGTGCGAGGAACGTATCGGCCCTTCATCCAGCGCCCGTACCCCGATGTGTACGTCGGACGCCAATGCATGCGGGTCATCGCGCGGAATCAGCCCCCAGAACGTCGCGGCCAGGCCGGCAACGATCAACACCATCCCGGCGATCATCCCCACGCCCAATGGCATGCCCGCCAAACGGAATCCCATATCACGGGCTTCCACGTACATCGGGAGATGGAGGGTTACACCTGCGATCACCGCCACGACGCCCGCCCAAAAGGCTCCTGGACGCCCGAACTCAATGCCTCGCTCGGTAGGCTCCATCGGGTACAAGGTACGGGGTGGACGAAACGTCCGCCACAACTGCTAACTGAACGTGATCCGAGATCTGAGAAGGGTAGATACCAGGGTTTAGAAACAACGCTGCGACATATCTGGGTGGCGCTACGGTACAGGCGGTGGGGTTGTAGGCGGATACGCGCGTCGTACGGTCGGAGCGCGGTGACTAAATCCTGAGATCTATGCCTCTGAGATCTCGGATCCCGTTCTTCTCAGTTTCCAGTTGAGATCTCGGCTCCCGTTCTTTTCAGTTCGCAGTTGAGATCTCGGATCCCGTTCAGTTCATAGTTTTCAGATTCCGTTCGGTCTGCCGTTTTGAATCGGTCTTGAGCAACCCGGTCCCCCACAACCATATTCTTGGGCGCCGGTCGACAGAACCACCGCTGAAACGAAACCGCGCTCGACGTCACACCAATCGACAGCGAGGACTTGATGCAGAAGCCTGAGTACGATGCGATAGTCGTGGGGTCCGGGATTTCCGGAGGCTGGGCCGCCAAGGAGCTCACCGAGAAGGGTCTGCGCGTGCTCATGCTCGAGCGCGGCAAGAACATCGAGCACATCAAGGGCTACGTAAACGCGACCAAGGCTCCGTGGGAGTATCCGCATCGCGGAGGCCGGACGCGGGCGATGGAAGAGCTCTACCCGGTCCTGAAGCGTGACTATCCGCTAAACGAAACGAATCTCGACTATTGGGCCTCCGACAAGGATTCGCCCTATACCGAGGTAAAGCGCTTCGACTGGTTTCGCGGCTACCACGTTGGCGGACGCTCGTTAATGTGGGGTCGTCAAAGTTATCGCTGGAGTGATTTCGATTTCGAGGCTAACGCAAAGGAAGGGATCGCCATCGACTGGCCGATCCGCTACGCCGACCTCGCTCCCTGGTACGATCACGTCGAGAAGCATGCAGGGATCAATGGCACGCACGAGAACATGCCGCAGCTTCCCGATGGACAGTTTCTGCCGCCGATGCCGCTCAACTGCGGCGAGCAGCTTGTCTCGGACAGGCTGAAGAAAACCAAGTTCGGGGCAACGCGGCGCATCATTCCCGGGCGCTCGGCAAACCTCACCGTCCCGCACGACGGTCGCACACAATGCCAGTATCGCAACGCGTGCTGGCTCGGATGTCCTTACGGCGCCTACTTCAGCACACAATCCTCGACGCTTCCCCACGCGGCAAAAACGGGACGACTTACACTCCTGCCATTCCAGATCGTGAGCGAGGTTCTCTACGATCCCAATACCAAGCGCGCCACCGGCGTTCGCGCGCTTGACGCGAATTCCAATGAGACGATCGACTACAAGGCGAAGGTGGTTTTTCTCTGCGCGTCCACGATCAATACGGCCTGGCTTCTCATGCGCTCGGCAACCAATGTCTGGCCCGGGGGACTGGGCAGCACCTCCGGTGAGCTCGGTCACAACCTGATGGACCATCACTTCCGCGCGGGCGCCCAGGGCAGACTCGAGGGTCTGGATGACAAGACCATCTTCGGTCGCCGTCCCAATGGCTTCTACATTCCCCGCTACCAGAACCTGTTCGGGGACAAGAGACAATACCTCCGCGGCTTCGGTTATCAGGGTGGCGCGGGAAGGGAGGATTGGGGGAGAGCAGTCTCCGAGCTGGGCGTTGGGGCGAAGTTCAAGGACGACATGTCGATGCCGGGCGCCTGGAACATCGGTGCAACGGCGTTCGCGGAGATGCTGCCCAATCATGCCAACACAGTCACCATCGATTATACGAAGAAGGACAAATGGGGCTTGCCGGTCCCGAAGATCGATTGTGCGACTGGCGAGAACGAGCGCCTGATGCGGCGCGACATGCAGGTGGACATGGCTGAGACGCTTCAGGCATGCGGCGTCAAGGACGTCCAGGTTTACGATGCCGGCTCCTTCCCGGGAATGGGGATCCACGAGATGGGAACGGCGCGGATGGGAAGAGATCCCAAGACTTCAGTCCTCAACTCCCACAACCAGATATGGGATGCGCCGAACGTGTTCGTGACTGACGGATCGTGCATGGTCTCCACGGCTTGCCAGAATCCGTCCCTTACCTACATGGCGATGACCGCGCGCGCCGCTGACTATGCGGTGAGCGAGATCAATCGCCGCAACCTCTGACCGGAGCTCTCGATGATTGAGAACGATACGATGACGGAGATCGATATCTCGAACGAGCTGAGCGCCGATCTGATCAGTCGACGCGAAGCGATTCTACGCATGAGCGTGCTGCTCGGCGGGGTTGCGTTGATCGGTTCGGGAGCGCTGATCTCGGGTTGCCGAGCCGAGAAGGCGACCCCCTCGACCGCGTTCACGCCGGATGACATCGCCTACCTCGATGAAATCGCCGACACGATCCTCCCGACGACGAGCACTCCCGGCGCGAAAGCGGCCAAGACAGGAGCCTTCATGGCTCTGATGGTTACCGACACCTACCACGACGACGACGAAAAAACTTTCCGCGACGGGATGCGGAAGCTCGACGACTTGAGCAAGAGCAAGAACGGCGCGTCTTTCATGAAGGCGACCCCGGCGCAGCGCCTGGCATTGTTGCAGGAGCTCGATAAGGAACAGCACGACTACTCGGAGAAGCAACGCGCAGAAGGGCGAAAGAAGTCGGACGCTTTTATCAATGACACCAAACAGCAGAACGCGCCGGAGGCCAAGATCAATCCGGCAACCGCGATCACGAGCGAGCCTCCGAATCCGAGTAAATATTTCCGCATGATGAAGGAGCTCGCGCTCCTTGGCTATTTCACCTCTGAGGTCGGGGCGACGCAGGCGCTCCGCTACGTGGAATCGCCGGGGCGCTACGATCCTTGCGTGCCTTACAAGCCCGGCGAAAGGGATTGGGCATCCCACGCCTGAAGTAGGCCGCGGCGGAATTTTTACCCGGTGGACTTCGACCCGAGACTGCGGAGGTCGAGCCATTTTGCCACCGGGCCAACCGTCGCCAGCGCCAGAATCGCCGGCGCCGCGTTGAACGCCGTCGGCAGCGGCCATCCCTTGTCGGACGCGAACCGGATCAGCGTCTCCATCACCGCGATCGAGACCGCGACTACGATCTGGCGGCCCCGCCCGCGCACCACGGTGCGCGGGTCCGTAATCATGAAGAAAACGAACAACTGATACATCGGTCCGGTGATCGGGGCGATCTCCGGCAGCACGGGCATGCCGAGCGCGGCAGCGCGCACGCTGTTCAGCAGCAGGAAGCTCGCGACGTAGGTGAGCGTGATGTGAATGACTCCGACGCGTGCGGCGATGATCAGTCCGAAAAACCAGATGACCAGGTTCGTCGTGACATCGTTGCCGAATTGGTGGCTAAGAACGGAGACGCGGTCCGGCGCGGCTAGCAGCAGCGCGCTGATCGCGAAGTTCGTCGGATTCCAGAGATGGTTGCTGCGATATTGTAAAACGTACTTGGAGGAGATCGCGAGAAAGCCGCCTAACACGAACGGCCAGAGTGCGCCGCCCTGCGGCTTGATGAGCAGCGTGAGGCTGATGCCGCTGATGTAGGCGCTCAGAAGGTTGACCACCTTGCCACGATCGAACCAGGAGAGGAGAGCCTCGGTCGCCAGGCACACACCAAGCGCCAGCACCAGCCGGTCGTAGCTGCCGAGCATGTGGTAGCGTAGCTGCGCCGCCACCAGCACCAGCGTGATCAGAAACGCGATGAGATAGCGCGGATCGATCTTGCTTAAGCGCTCCCACCAGCGTGCGAGTCCATTTCGCTCCGCGCCAGTCGCCTGAATTGCATCGCTCACGGAGTTAGCGCTCCGGCTCGGTGATGGTGACGAACCGATTTGTATTCCTAACGACCTTTGGTTGGCGCACTGAACGGGGCTGATGTAACATCGCTCGGCTATGCAACCTCAATTGGCAATGACAACGGAGAAGCCATGCGACCGTCTAGACAACCATTTTGTTTTACCCTGCTTTTTGTGGTTTCCACGGGTGTCATATGTGGGGCTCAAACTGCTGACGCCAGGATACCGGTGGTCCTCTCGACCGATGTCGGCAACGAGATCGACGACCAATGGGCCATCACCTATCTGCTTCTCCAACCCCGGTTCGAAGTGCTTGGTGTGATGTCGGCACACGCCCCATCGATCAGTGCACCCGCCGGACAGACGTCTTACCGCATCCTCGTCGATGTGGTCGAGAATCGTCTGGCGATGAGTACGCACCCGCCTCTCGTCGAAGGAGGGAGTCTTGCTTTGCAGGACGCAAAGACGCCACGCATGAGTCCGGCCGTTCACTTTCTTGTTGAGACTTCCAGGCGCTTCACTAGAGATAACCGCCTGACCGTGCTTATGATCGGCGCCGCCACGGATGTGGCGTCCGCGATCCTTACCGACCCAACCATTGTTGACCGTGTTCGCGTCATCCAAATGGGCTTCCCCGATGAGAAAGGTGGCGATGAGTTCAACATTGCCAACGACGTGCATGCGGTGCAGGCGATCCTCGACTCAAAGGTGCCGCTCGTCATCGGACCCGGCAACGTCTGCCGCGCAAGTCTCTCTCTCAGCCTGGATCAAGCGAGGACAATGCTAGCCACCCGCGGAGCAATCGGAGGATGGCTGTGGGAGGAATACCAAGCGTGGTACTACCGTGCGGTCAAGCCACTCAGGGTCGACGATTTCTCCAAGCCATGGGTCATTTGGGATAACATCACTCTCGCTTACGTCTTGGGAATGACCGAGCAGCACACGTTGCCGCGACCAAGGATGCGTGACGACATGACGTTTGAGCAGGTCAAGAGCGATCGGACCGTCACCTGGATCACGGACGTTGACGAGGCGCGAATGTGGGCTGATTTCTTGAGCCTCATCGATGCTTATCAGCGAACGCACGCAGTCGGACCCAGGAGTGGGGTCGGTCGTTTGACGTTTATGATGCCCTGACCGGAGCAGGTGTGGCGTCGCTCATGGCATCACCGCTCCGGCTCCGTGACGGTGACGAAGCGATCGATGGCGGGACGCTGGAGCACTTGCTGCGTTCCCGACGGCCAGTGAATGACGACGCGGTCAACCCATTCATGAGATCCAAGCCCGAAGTGCAGCCGCCGATCGTTCTGGCTAGCGAATCCCGATCCGCCGTCGACGATCCGCCGCTGCCTGAGGTCTCCAGACTCGAGCACCACCTCGGCGCCGATTGCGCTGCGGTTGCTGCGCGTGCCGACCAGCTTGAATGCGATCCAGTGATTGGTGCTGTCGGGATAGTCGCGATACAGAACAGCGGGCTGGTTCTGGTTTGCGACGATCACATCCACCGCGCCGCGATTCGAGAGGTCGGCGAGCGCAACCGCCCGGCCGTCGTACATGTCCGTTACGCCGACCTTCTTCGCCACATCCACCCACCCGGCGACGCCGCGATTGATGTACACCCGTGATCGCTCGTAGCCGGACAGGCTCGCGTTCCCGAATGCAGGCCAGGTCGCCGCATCCTCGAAGAAGCGGCCGTTGGCGCCGGCGATTTTCGACATCGCGTACCAATAACTCTTGTTGGGATCCGCCGAGATGAATCCATTGGCTACGAACAGCTCGTTGGCCCCGTCGTTATTGAGATCACCAAACTGCGCACCCCAGGCCCAGCCCGCGTCGGCAATCGCGCCTTCGGCGACGTTGCGGAACCGTCGCGATTCCGGCATCTCGTTGAGCCGCAGGTTGTTGTTTTGAAAGAGGTATCCGCGCTCGGAGATGTTGGTGACGAATGCATCGAGCAGGCCGCGATTGAACGCATCGCCAAGCGTGGCCGACATGCCGCTCTTGGATTCGCTCTCCAGACCAGCGGTAGTGAGAACGAAGCGACGTCCGTGGTCGTTGAGATAAAGCTCCTCTGGGCCGTAGTCGTTGGCGAGATAGATGTCCGGCCAGCCATCGCCGTTGAAGTCGGCCGACGCTGCTGCCAGCGTCCAACGTGTGCTGCCGACGCCCATTTTGTCGGTCACGTCCTCGAACTTGCCATTGCCCAGATTGTGAAAGAGCAGATTCTTCCCGCCGTTGGTCGCGAACTCGAAGCTGTTGTGCATGATCTTGGTAGTCGTGAGGTGCCATAGATCAATGTCGCTTCGGAAATACGCCGTCACGTAGAGATCGAGCAGGCCGTCGCGATCGTAATCGAGCCAGATCGCGCCGTTGCTATTGACCCAGCGGCGCAGACCAGCCTTTTCGGTGACGTCCTCGAAGTGGTGGCCGTCGACATTTCTGAACAGCGCCAGATAACCGTAGCGGTACA
>WNFA01004556.1_pt1 | contig 12031 bp, 6 predicted proteins | sample 5400481 | NCBI WGS metagenome assembly WNFA01 (sample SAMN13153340, study PRJNA577476) | soil metagenome | isolation source: 120 cm saprolite under Douglas fir tree site 2 hole 1 replicate 2 | place: USA:California | collected 2015-04-18
TAAAGTTCACGAATGCCAAGCGTGCGGAAGTTTTCCGCTGCCGCCTCCTGTTTGGTGGAATCCACTTTATTTACGGCGAGAAACAGCGGCTTGCCCAGCTTCTGTAATAATCGCGCCAGTTCCAGGTCGGGCGATGCCAGCTCGGTGCGCGCGTCCACTACCATTACAATGGCGTCGGATTCTTCCAACGCCACCCGGGCCTGGCGGAAAATTTCTGACGGGATCAAGGCTTTGTCGTCGGGCACGATCCCGCCGGTATCCACAATGCGCAGCTTGCGATGCTGCCAGATGGTTTCACCATAAAGACGGTCACGCGTGATGCCGGGTTCGTCGCCGACAATAGCCCGTCGAGAGCCGATCAGACGGTTGAAGAGCGTGGATTTACCAACATTCGGGCGTCCGACAATCGCCAGTACGGGAACACGAGTTTTTGTTTTCTCTGCCACTACGGATAATCTCTCTTCTCTCACTAGAGCGAACCGCCAGTTGGAAACGCGCGTTGATGCTCGCCTTTACCAATCGCAATTGCTATTTACCAGCTATTATAAAAAGACCGCTGTTATGGCCTCGCCCTCGCACCCGGAAACCGCAGCTCAACCCCGCCGTCTGCCGACGCTGCAACAATTCTTTGCGCCCAGTTTCGCCGCGGCCAGCTTGAGATGGCGCAATCCGTGGAAAAGGCTTTAGAGGAGCGCCGCCACCTGATTGTGGAAGCCGGCACCGGGACAGGTAAGACTCTAGCTTATCTGGTTCCGGTCATCCGCAGTGGTAAAAGGGTGATTATTTCCACCGGCACCAAAAATCTGCAGGAACAGATTTTCTTCAAAGACATCCCGTTTTTGGAAAAGCATTTGGGCCCGCTGCGTGTCTGCTATATGAAAGGCCGCAACAATTATCTGTGCCGGCAGAAACTTTATGATCTCAGCAATCAGCCGGTGCTGTCCGGATTGCAGGAGATAGAGCAGTATCGCCAGATTGCGGAGTGGGAGGAGCACACCGAGAGCGGCGATCGAGCGGAACTGACCGAGCTACCGGAAACCACGCAGCTCTGGTCCAAGCTGGACGCCCGTACCGATCGTTGTACCGGACAAAAGTGCACGCAGTGGGACCGTTGCTTTATCACCGAGATGCGACGTCGCGCGATGGAAAGCGACATCATCATCGTAAACCACCATCTCTTTTTCGCGGACCTGGCGTTGCGTCAATCTGGCGCTCCGGATGCCGGCATCCTGCCTGAATTCTCGGCGGTAGTTTTTGACGAAGCTCATGAGCTGGAAGACGTGGCCAGCAGCTACTTCGGGGTGAGTGTAAGCAATCTGCGCTTTGAAGAGTTGGCCCGTGACATTGAGCAGACACTGCAACGGAAACAGGTGATGTCAGCCACGCTTCTTCAGGGGCTGGCGCGGCTGCGGGAACGCGCGCGTTTTTTCTTTGGACTGCTGCCGGCAGGTGAGGGCCGTTTTGCATTCAGCAATCGCGAAGGCTTTTTGATCAAGAACGACAAAGATTATGAAGCCGTGATGAAGTCCCTGGAATACGTCTTCTCACAGCTTGAGCTGCTGCCGAAAAAGCCCGATGAAGTATTTAACTTCGCGCGGCGCACGCAGGAATTGAAGACCCAGCTAGCGTTCATCATGGAATCAGAAGACAAGAATACGGTCTTCTGGATTGAATGGCGCGGTGAAGGCCGCAAGGGCATGCGTCACGTGATTCTGCAGGCCACACCGATTGACGTGTCGCAAATTCTGCAGACCAAGCTGTTTGATGCCGTGGAAACGGCGATACTGACTTCCGCCACGCTGGCCGTGGCTGCGGCGCCGCAACGCGGCGATTTTGAATATATCCGTCAGCGTGTCGGCCTGGAACACACGCGAGAGCTGGTTGTGCCTTCGCATTTCGATTACGCCCGACAAGCAGTGCTTTATGTGCCACCTGATATGCCTGATCCACGGTCAACCATCTTTGGCAATCGCGCGGCCGATAAGATCCGCCGCATTCTGGAAATCACGCAGGGCCGTGCATTCTGCCTTTTCACCAGCTATGCCCAGATGCATGACATTCATGATCGCCTTCTGGGTGAGCTGCCCTATCCCATGCTGTTGCAGGGGAAAGCACCGAAGAACGCGTTGCTGGAAGAATTCCGTATTACGCCGAATGCCGTGCTGTTTGCAACGTCGTCATTCTGGCAGGGTGTGGACGTGCAGGGGCAGCAACTAAGCTGCGTGATTATTGACCGGCTTCCGTTTGCTGTGCCCAGTGATCCGATCGTCGCGGCACGTGTGCGAGCCATTGACTCGAACGGTGGAAACGCTTTCTTCGACTATCAGGTGCCGTCGGCGGTGATCTCATTGAAGCAGGGTTTTGGCAGGCTGATTCGCTCGGTGAAAGACCGCGGCGTGCTGGCGCTGCTGGATAACCGGCTGTTGAAGCAACGCTACGGAAAGATTTTTATGGATAGCCTGCCGGCCTATAAAAAAACTAACGACCTTGCCGAAGTGGAGGAGTTTTTTTCGTCTACTTCGTAAGGTCGTTCCTGGGAGCGTAGTCTTTTTTAAGTTTTGATGATGTGCGGTCCGGGTTGCTTGATAGCCGCAACAGCAGGGGCCTCTTCCAGGAATTCAATTACCAATTCCCGTACCGTAAATTCCTCATGTGATGCATGGCAGGCTGTCGAGACACTATAAAGCGCAATTTCCCCAGCTTCAAGTTCGTCCGCCAGCTTCCGCAAAAGCTGGACTGCCTTTGTTTCATCAACTCCAAACGCATACTTGCCTGCTCGACTGGCACATTCCGTAGCGTTCATTTGCTGTTTATCTCCGCTAGCCATTTGCCCTGTTACCTGTTCCGAACTGCTAGAGAACGAGCCGTCGCCTCGACCCTTGCGAAATTAAAAAATGGCTTTCCTAAACAACCTTGTACACCACCCAACAGGCTCCGAGCGTGGCACTTTCGGAAAAAGATAAGGAGATTTTTAACCCTTCAGCTTAGACACCGGTGCGCATGGGGTTGATGCTAATGACGCGCCTGGGTTTATCTGGCTGAGGTCAAAGAAGTTAATTGCAGGGCCGCATGCGGACGACGATTCGCCGAACGATTTATTTGAAATTTCTTATCATTCATCATTGAACTATCGTTGAACGAACTATCGTTGAACTCATTCGAGTTTTGAAATGATTCGAATCATTGGCTTTGTTTGATTCGGCTGCGTTTGATTCTGAATCCATAGGATTCCACGGTTTCGGGTTTCTGCCCTGGTTTGCCGATCTGCAGTTCTACTGCGTACTCCAGCTCTGCTGCCAGCTTGTCTGAGGGCACGGTGAAAGTGACGACCAGACCATTCTTAGAGGGCTTTGGCCGCAAGTTGTTTTCGCTCAGAATCTCGCCGGGCTTGAAGAACAGTTTCAGGCTGGCGCGCAGCTTCTTCTGCGCGTACTCAGAACGCACAGGCAGATCCAGATCAATGATTGCTTGCCCTTTGGGAACTGCAATCACGGTCTCACCGCCTGCTGAACCGCGCGTTGCCAATTCGTCAGGGACTAGCGTGTACACCACGTGAGCGGCTGCAATTTGCGGAAGCGGCGTTGCGCTGGGAGTGGGATTCGGCGTTACGTTCAGCGTGGGCGTACTCTGGGACACAGCCTGCGGGACAGATGGCAAGCCGTGTTCGCGCACAAGGGCAAAGCGCGCAGTCACCACGGCCGCGATCACCAAGGCCAGCCCTGCCAATGCCGGAATCCATTTGCGGCGATCCGGCCAGAACGCTCTGCTGGCCAACGGGAAAATCTTTGGTTTGAAACGGATGGTTGCCGTAGCTTGCACTGGTTCTTCTCCCAGAACTGCAGCCAGCACGATGGTCAAATCCAGATTGCCGGAGGGGCCGCGCCAGAGAGTTTCCCGGGCAGCAGCCAAGCCTCGCGATTCCGTGTACGCCAGAGGATAGATCGCAAGCGGAAGGTCTTCCCCGGCGAACCGTGTGCGAATCTCAATGAGTTCATCGCCTTCCTCCAGAGTGATGGTCTGGCTGCTGGCTGTTTTCAGATGAAGTTGCGCACGCTCTTCCCCATCCACCACTACGATGATCAATTGCGGATCGGCCTGCTTGCGGCGTGATGCCTGAGCAGAAAGTTGCTGGCTGATGTTTTCGCGTTCGCCCGGGGTCAGTCCGGAAGTGTTGCCAGAATCAAGATGCGTAGGATCGTTCTTAATGCGTTCATTTTCCATGTAGAACCTTGGCAAGGCCAGTTTCTCCATCGGCGGCTGCAAGAGCAGCGCCTCCATAAGCCGGCCAGCGCAGACTGGATCGATAAAGGCGTGGCAGCGGTTAATCTCAACCTGATTGAAGTCCACCCGTTCACTTCCACTTCCGGACAGCCGGGTGGGAAGCTTATCGCGCGAAGCGTCATAATGCGCGGGAACCGGGCAGGACTGCAGAGTGCTCCACGGCGTAAACGCCTTCAGGCAGGTGTCCACCAGACGTTCCCAGACTTCCTGCTGATCATTAATCTCAAATGTCTCAAATCTTAGTTCCCCGTGCTGCGTGCGGCATGTCTTCAGCATGCCGAAGCGCTTGAGAAGTTTCTTCATCAGCGCACTCTTGGCCCGCCGATACTCGTCCGCGCCAAGAAAGCGTTCTGTCACCGATTCATACACCTGCTGGGTTTCGGCCGTGCTGTAGTTGTAAAGCAGACGGTGCAGGCCAATGTTTACGTAGAAAGAAGACATGGCTGTGGTCATGCGAACCAGGTTCTTGATGTAGCGCACCATCATCTCTGCGGCAAGGGCAGGGTGATCTTCTTCCTGCTGTTTTTCAACCTCATCGGATTCGGAAAAGATCAGCCACTGTAAAGCGTCACTCTCATCGCGCGTGATCCGCGTGATACCTCGCTTCAGGTGCTTGTCACGCCAGTAACTTCTGCGGGTTTCGCGGCCGCGCTGGACGCGCAGCTTATTCAGCGCCCCGGTCAGGATGCGCAGTGCCGTGCCACGCTCGGGAAACAGGAAATAAGCAAGCTGAAAGCCCCTTTCCCAAAGGTCCTGTTCCACGGCCAAGGTTCCCCCTCCTGAATCCATGACAAAGACTCATCATAAATAGTTCATAACAAATCCGGCCGAGCCCCCAGATTAGTAGAGCCTCGGCCGGCGGAGCAGCCTTTTACAGCAGTCGCAAACAAGATCGCACGCGCAGCCCGAAAGTTCAGCAAATGCGATCAGCTTAGTTTCTCTCATTCGAACCGGAGCTAGCGTGGCACTTTCAGACGAGTCTATTAGAAATTGGGCACTTTGGTTCCAGAGCGTTTACATGATGAATTTCAATTACCCGATTACTAAATTACCCGGTTAGCAAATTACCCGATTAATCAATCTTCCTTGAGGCCCTTGAATTTGGCATCTCATCCATTGTCGAAAGAATCATTGTCGAAAGAATAAAGAATGAAGAAATGAAGAATTGAGGAGGGCCGATGGCGAACCCAAATATCCCAACCACCCCAACCAATCTGGAGATCGGCGTTCTTGACTCAGGGGAATCGCCAGTACCGTCTCACGCGCCAATCTCTCATTCGCCAATCGATGAAAGAGTGCAGAAACAGATCGATAAATTCCTATATGGTGGCGGACGCGAGAGCGCGCAAAAGATCAGGAACTTTTTGAACGGTACCTGGCTGGGTGAACCGCTGCACGTTGTCCTCACGGATGTGCCAATCGGCGCCTGGAGCGTGGCCATTGCATTTGATCTCCTGGATATGATTCGTGCCCGCCGTGAATTTGCGCTGGCAGCCGACTCGTCGATAGCGATCGGGTTAATCGCCGCAGCAGGTACGGCAGTGACCGGCATGACTGACTGGTCAGATGTTGATCCGCCGGCTCGTCGTACCGGATTCATTCATGGGCTGCTCAATCTAAGCGCAACTGCGCTCTTTACAACCTCACTGGTACTGCGCAAGAAGAAAAAGAAGAGGTCGCGCACGGGTGGCCGCATCTGCGCCGCGCTGGGTTATGCCGTTATGTCATATGCGGCCCATTTAGGTGGCGAGATGGTTTACAAGCGCAGGGTCGGCGTCGATCGCACGCAGGGGCAAGCCTTCCCAACTGAGTTTGTGGCCGTTCTTCCTGAAACAGAGTTAAAAGACGAGAAGCCAACGCGAGCGTTCCACAATAGCGTACCCATTCTGCTGGTTCGTTGCGGAGAGCGGGTCTTTGCCCTGGCCGAAACGTGCTCCCACTTCAGTGGACCACTTGCGGAAGGCAAACTTGTTGGCAACAGTATTGTCTGTCCATATCACTATTCTCGATTCTCTCTGGAAGACGGCCGCGTGCTCAATGGCCCGGCGGTGCATCCACAGCCCTGCCTGGAGGTCCGCGTACGAGATGGACAAATAGAAGTGCGCAAGCCGGCCGCGCGCATCAGTTGATCTGTCCAGCCAGAAACGAGTCCGAAGGTTGGGTTTTCCTCAGTGTTCCTCTGTGGCCTCCGTGTTTAACCGGTTTTGCTCTTCCGATCTCGGCGAGGTCGTGCGATGACGGTCTCGGCGATTGGTGTTCCCGATTTCCCGATTACTCAATCTTCGTGCCCTGCCCCTCCCCGTTCATCCCAAGATCTAAAGGACTTAGCTCCACTCATCCCAGGCGATGCTCGTGTGGCACAGCCGCCCTCGGCTGTGGCTGACCATTGCGTTGGCTTTTTCCTGATCCGCGTTTATCCGCGTTAATCTGCGGTAAAAGGTTTTGATCAGCGTTCATCAGCGGTGCGGTTTTTCCGATGTCGCGCGATGTCGGCGTTCTCGGCGATTCAACCATCTCCGTCACCACTTCCTTCTTGCTGTCCGTAAACGTCGTGTGCTTGAGATTGCTGGATGCCATCTGCAATGAATAGAGCAACAGCCCGGCTTTCTTCTCGCTGATCTCATCGTCAATCAGCGCCTTTTGCACCCGCATAATCGCCATCTGGACAGCATTCGCATCTTCCAGCGCCGGCAGCTCCAGCCTGCCGGACCGCATCGCCAGCATCCGCTCATGGGCATAACAGTATCGGTAGCCCTTCATCTGCGGACACCCGCACACCGTCCCATCCTCGCGTACCTTCTCGCACCGCGGAGCACTGTCGGCCCGCTCCAGGTTCTGCCTTAGCTTCTGGTAAAGCGCATGCTCCCGCGCCTGCGCGTCCTTCAGCTCGTAATGCACTTCCGGATGCTGCTCAATAAACTCCGTGCACGCCCTGAACGCCTCGCTTACCTCGTTGATCCGGCGCTGGATCTCGTCCTGCGTGCGCTGCTTTTCCGCCACCTGCTGCTTTATATACTCGCCATATTCCTCATAGTTCAGTTCTTTTCCATTGACATACCAACCCACGTGCTACCTTCACTTTTCTCAGCCCGGAGATAATTGAAGTTTTTGCCACTATTTGTCCGATTTTGGTCCTATTTTGCTGTTGCCAATTGCTAACTACTAATTGCCATTTGCTTCTTCCAAATTACCCGATTACTCAATCTGTTCCTACTAATCTTTAGTTTCCGATGAATGTCCATGATCGTTCGCTGGGTATAAAGGAAACTTGTTACGTCTCTCTTGGCAGTGCCATTCACAGGTCTATTGTCCGGAGTCGATATTCGCATATATCTCAAGTAACAATTTGTTCCTGATTTAAACTAAATATTTCTTGCCATCACTCATCCAGCTCTGGTAGTTTGTTCCTCACTTTCCCCCTGTTGTTGCTGCCTGTCATCACGCTCCAGGCAAACTGTTGACGTCATTACGACGATCCTGCTGTAAGTGTTTTTGTCACACCTAATTTGCCTTGGAGGATCAATGAGAGCCACAAAGTGGTGCATCTTGAGTGCGGTCATGGTTGTTGCGACGCTGTCTGGAGCGGCGCAACAGTCATTTATGGACGAACCAGGTATTCCAGCATTCACCACTTCATTCCCGGTGGAAAATGGCTTCATTAATCTTGCCAACGGTAATTTGCATATCGAAATCCCAATTGCGACTTATCCCCAAAGGGGAAGCATCAAACAAATGCAAGCAAGGCTTGTTTATGACAGCCGCTTCTGGGTAGTGCAGACCGATCAGATCAACGGCAACCAGCACTGGATGCCCAATGGAGTAGCTCCGATAGGCGTAAACCTAGGCGGGGGATTTAGATTGATTACCGGAGGCGAAGCAGGCAATGCGAGCTTTTCTCAGAGCTCGCAGCAATGCGGGTGCGTAACTTTCAACACAGTTTGCCAGCCTCAGTACCGCACTACATACACCAATTATTCCTATCAAGAGCCAAACGGCACAAACCACCGCGCTCCCGGTACCACTGATTCCAATGGCTTTAAGCTTTATCAATCCTCTCAATACTGCACAAATGGGGGCCAGGTCCCTACAGGTTCAACCATGGCGGGAGATGATAGTGGCTACAAGTTTGTAATAACCAACAATAATGTCACTGTTTATCACCCCGATGGCACCGTCGAACCAGCCCCGATTTCAGGGCCCGGTGCTCCATGGTTACAGGATACAAATGGCAACTTCTTGACCTTCTCGGCGGGCCAGGATCCGACGATAATCAATGTGGTTGACACCCTTGGGCGTACTCCCGCCATCACGACCAGGGCCGGTAATCAGGTGTTTATAGATTACTTATGCGAGCAGGGCTGCAATCCCGGCGGTGGAGACCGTTCCAGAGTTACTCTCAATACTGCACCAGTGCAGTGGGTCACACAGTTTAATCAGGTCGGCGTCGGCGAGTATTCCGGGAACGGGTCATCCGTGCAGAGCATCGTCTTTCCGGATGGCAGCACTTATTCCTTTATCCAGGATTCGTACGGGATGATCACTGGCATGACCCTCCCCAGTGGCGGAGCCATTACGTATGGCTACAGCAATTTCGGCGATCAGAATGGCAATATGAATCGGTGGCTCACCTCCAGAGTCGCCGACGGACAAACTTGGAGTTTCAACCCGGCGCAACTGGGCTGCGCGAATGCCTCTTCATGCCAGATGCAGGTCACCGTTACGACACCCTCCTACAATGATGGAACGGTAACTGCAAGCGACAATCGCGTTTACACATTCTCCGAGGCGGCCAGAGGCAACTGGAACACCCAAATACAATATTTCCGAGGGGCAGTCACGGGCGGCGGCGTATTGACCAAAACCATAGATTACGGAGCCCCAGGAGCATGTCCAGCGATGGCCGGGTTCGTCCAGAATTCTGTACCAATCAGGGAGACCTTGAGCTGGCCCAGCGCGTCGGGAACAGCCCTCACTAAGAAAGTTGAATACTGCTATGACAGCTACAACAATCCCACTGTCACAAAGGAATGGGACTACCAGCAGAACGGCAACTTTGCCGCCGCTCCTGATCGGGAAATCGATAACGTTTACAAAAGCGACGCAGCTTACATCAACGCCAACATGCTGCAGTTGCTGCAATCAACCACCACCAAAGACGCCTCAGGCAACCAGGCAGCACAAACCACATACGGCTATGATGAATACGCCACCACACCCCTGCAGCAATCTTTTATAAGCACCCAGCACAACACTCCCGCCGGCCCTAGAGGAAATCTCACCTCGGTGAGCAAATGGCTCAACGGTAGCGCTAACCCTGTTCTCAGCAAGACAGCATGGTACGACACCGGTGAAATTTCTCAGAGCATCGACCCGCTCAGCCACACCTCAACTGTTTACTACGATGCCACAGGAGCATATCCAAATAAATACTGCAACGCACGGAACCAGTGTTCTTTTAGCGCTTATGATTTCAACACCGGCCTGCTGACCGCCTTCACCGACGCAAACGGCACCGCGCTCAACGATCCGACCCACACTGTTACTTATACTTATGACTCCATGCTGCGGGCGCTCTGCACCAATTTGCCGGATGGCGGGCAGACATGCTACAGCTACCCCAGCCCGACTACCAAAAATCGTCAGCAAAAGATCACTGCCAGCATGCCTCCTGATCTTTTTTCCACTATATTTGACGGTTTCGGCCGCATCAGCCAGACACAGCACACCATGCCCAATAGTATTTCCAAAGTGGACACCACATATGATCCCCTGGGCCGCGTCTTTTCCGTTTCCAATCCGTATTTCACTACCGCCGATCCGACTTACGGAATTACGCAAACCCTGTATGACGCTCTGAGCCGAGCTGTCAAAGTTACCGAGCAGGACGGCAGCGTGGCTACAATGGCCTTCAGCGTCAATGCGAATCTCAAGACCCTCTGCACGACCAAGACTGATGAGGCGGGAAAACAGCGGCGTTCCTGTTCTGACGCTCTGGGACGGCTGGTGGAAGTGGACGAGCCAGGTGACCCGAGTACGGTCGTCGCCAACAATTATGGCAATCTTGCGGTGGACGGAAACTTTGCCGTCTTCGGTCCTGCCAGCGACATAAAGTGGGAGACCGCCACACATGGAGCCACCAACACGTTTTATGCCCTCAACATGCAGGATGACGGAAATCTGGTCAAATACACACCTACATGGAACACTGCCACTCCTACCACCACCGGCACAGTTGGTTACGGAGCACAAAATTGCGTTGGGTACAGGCTGTTCAGCAATCAAACGCTTGCCTCGGGTGCCTGCCTTCAATCTTTGAATAAGAGGTTCATGTTAGTCATGCAGACGGCCGGAAACCTTGTCCTGTATGACCTGTCTTTTAGTCCGGCACAAGCGATTTTTTACAGCGGCACTACCGGTGTCCCGGGTAGTTACCTGGCCATGCAGACCGACGGAAACCTGGTCATTTACACTCCATCAGGTACGCCTACCTGGTCAACCGGAAGCGTAGACGGCTCAGGGACTTACATGCTTCAGGTTCAAGATCCCGGTAACCTGGTGATATACAAAGATATCTGGGAAACGGGCACTGCTCAGGCGGCGAATAACGTATCCAACTTTAGTTCAGTCCCCTGCTCTAACATCGGCAACAGCATTTCGCTTAACCAGAATATCCCGACTGGTTCATGTCTTATTTCCACCAGCGGGCGCTTTGCGCTGGTCATGCAGACGGATGGCAATCTGGTCATATATGACCGAAGCGTCAACCCGTCGGGAGCCCTGTGGAGTACTGGCACCCAGCTAACTGCCATTTCGCCTCAGGTTGCAATGCAGACGCTCTATTCCTATGACGCTCTCGGTAATCTTCTCCGCGTGAACCAGAAAGGCTCTGCACCATCAGACAGCACGCAATGGCGTACCCGGCTCTTCACCTATGATTCCCTTTCACGCTTGCTGACGGCGTACAATCCCGAATCAGGAACCATTACTTATTCCTACGATGTTGACGGGAACCTGCTCCAGAAGACTTCGCCCGCACCGAATCAGACCGGCGCAGTCACGCAGACGCTTAGCTACTGTTATGATCCGCTCCATCGCGTAACTGGAAAGGCCTACTCAGCGCAAACCTGTCCACTCACGTCGCCGGTGGTGACTTACACCTATGATGTTGGCGCAAATGCCAAAGGCAAGCTCACATCACTTACCGATCAGCCAGGCTCGGGTGCCTACAGCTATGACACATTAGGACGCATGTCATCCGAGACCCGGGTGATTAACGGCGTCAGCAAGAGCATGAGTTACGACTACAACCTGGATGGCTCGATTAAAGCCATCCATTACCCGAGCAGCGCGGTTGTAACGTACACGCCCGATTCCGCCGGACGCATGCTCTCCGCCACCGATACTGGAAATAACATCAACTACATAACCGCGGCCGCGTATCAGGCAGACGGACAACTTACTGGCTTTATTAGCGGCAACGGCACGGCATTCGCCGGGATCACCAACACCTTCAGCTACAACAAACGCCTTCAGCCCATCAACATGTCGGCATCGGCACCCAGCCAGACTGTGTTTTCTATTGGCTATGACTTCCACGTGGGCAATGGGACCAGTGGCGCCGATAACGGCAACGTCTGGGGCATTACCAATTACAAAGACAATTCGCGCAACCAGTCGTTTACCTACGATTCACTCAACCGGCTCACGTCCGCGCAAAACGCCGGAACCAATTGCGCTGCCACTCTGGCAA
>WNFA01007761.1_pt1 | contig 12029 bp, 14 predicted proteins | sample 5400481 | NCBI WGS metagenome assembly WNFA01 (sample SAMN13153340, study PRJNA577476) | soil metagenome | isolation source: 120 cm saprolite under Douglas fir tree site 2 hole 1 replicate 2 | place: USA:California | collected 2015-04-18
CAGGCGCTGGCATGGACTGCACTGTCCGCGGCGGCAGTAGCAACCGCGGAGCTGGTCGCGCGCCGCAGCGCCCATCTCGGCCTCACGCACATGACAGGCAAACGCGCACCAGCGGGCCTGTGAAGCATTCGGCCGGCTTCCTCAAGATCGTCGACGATGCCAAATCGCGCGTTCGCGAGGTGGGCGTCAGTGAAGCGCGGCGCAAGCTCGAGAGCGGGAAAGCCAAGCTCATCGACGTGCGCGAGGACAACGAGTGGGCGGCGGGACACGCGCGCGGCGCCCAGCATATGGGGAAGGGCGTGATCGAGCGCGACATCGAGCAGAGCGTTCCCGACAAGCGAGCCGAGCTGATTCTCTACTGTGGCGGCGGTTTCCGTTCGGCGCTGGCGGCGGACAATCTGCAGAAGATGGGGTACACGAACGTCGCGTCGATGGCGGGTGGATGGCGGGCGTGGCAGGCGGCTGCCGGGCCGGTCGAGAACGGAAAGTGACAATCGACTGAGCCCGCGAGAGGCATGGTAGCTGGCGTCCTTAGGGTTGCAAAGTACTTGACACTGCAAAGCAAGCACCCATATTGAAGCCAGTGCACTCCCGGAGAGTGGATCGTGCTTCGCCCCACATTAATCGTCACCTCGATCGTCAACGTTGCCGCCGGCGCGGGGCTCGCCTCCATGTGGTACAGGTTCCGGCACGACGACGGAATGCCGGTCATCGTACTCTTTGTCGCGCTCTCGCTTTTCATTCAGGGTGCCTTCACACTCGGCCACCTGCGCGGACTGTGGAAACGTTGGGGAATTCCATCCTTCCTCCTGTTCGTCGCTGGAGAGTCGGCCGCCGCGCTCGTGGGGGGAGTCGCCATCCTGCAGGGCGTGCTCTACAATCTCCGCCCAATCAATGGCGACTACGAATTCGGCCCGCTTCTCGCCGCGACGTTCATGACGACGCAGGCAACCATTGGCCTGGTGTCCGCCGCGCGCAGTTGGGAACTCCCGCTCCGTGGAAATGCGTAGCGCTGCATCACCACTGATCTCTCACGCTGGAGAATGCTGATGTTGCGACTGCTCGTAATGCTCGCGTCGATCGCAAACTGTGCCGGCGGGCTTGTGCTGATGGGGACCTGGGCAACGATGTGGCAGCACGTGCCGCCCATCGTGCTCTTCATCGGGGTATCGCTTCTCATACAGGGCGCCTACACGATCCTGTATTTGCGCGGCGATCTCGACCGTTGGGAGATCTCGCCACGGGTGCGCTGTTCGCCGGCGAAGGACTGTCAGCGTGCGTCGGCGCCGGTGGATTGGTTCAGAGCATCATCCACAACATCAACAATGCCGACATGGAGATGGCGCCCGTGCTCGCTGGATTGCTGATGCTCGTGCAGGCGGTGTTGGCGCTACTCTACCTCTTCGTCACCGACCGGCTACGACCGCGGGTCAACGGACGCAGCTCTGCCTGATCGCTACGGCCTCAGCTCGCCGTGGTCGACGGGCTCGCGCCCTCGACGCATGAACAGGTACTCATAGAAAAGCGACGCCACCACCCCGCCCGTGATGGGGGCGAACCAATAAAGCAGCTGCGCTTCGTAGACCCCACTCGCGACCGCCGGGCCGAACGACCGAGCCGGGTTCATCGAAGCACCTGTGAGCGGGCCGATCACGAGTATGTCGGCCGCAACCACGAATCCAATCGCCAGGCCCCCGATCTTGGGACCATTCGGATCGACTGCTGTTCCAAAGACCGCGAAGGCCAGGAAGAACGTCGCGATCGCCTCCAGCAGGAATGCTTGTCCGCCGGTGATGTCGAGCGCGATCGCCTGGCCGCCGCCGCGTGTGGCGACGAATACAGCTTCGGGGAAAGTCGCTTTTAGCGCGTAAGCCGCCGCGATAGCACCGAGGATCTGTGCGACGATGTACATCGCGGCCATCATCGCCTCGATTCGTCTGGCGGCGAGAATTCCAAGCGTCACCGCTGGATTGAAATGTCCCGAGATGCGCATAAGCGCGCTGACCATGACGCCCAGAATGAGGCCGTGGGCGAGGGCTACCTCGACGAGGCCGGCCTGGCTCTGCGACATGCGCGCGGTCATGATCGCGCCGCTCCCGACGAACACGAGAGCGAAGGTACCGGTGAATTCAGCTGCGAAATGACGCCACGCGTCCCGCATTTGCTGCCCCCTGCTTCGTGAAGATCGATGGGGCCGCGGCGCGTGAGATCCCTAGATCACCCGGCGCAATACCAGCGCGGCGTTTATTCCTCCGAAGCCGAAGGAGTTCGTGAGCATGTGCTCCACGCGTTCCTTCCGCCCGGTTCCTGGCAGAAAGTTAAGATCGCAGGCCCTGTCCGCAACCTGAAGGTTGACGGTCGGTGGCAGCCATTCGCGCTCGATCGCGAGCGCGCAGATGGCCGTCTCGATCGCCCCCGATGCGCCGAGCGCGTGGCCGTAGTAACCCTTGGTACCACTCATCGGAATCCTGTACGCGCGATCGCCCAGTACTTGCTTGATCGCCATCGTCTCTGTCGTGTCGTTGAGCGGCGTCGAGCTTCCATGGGTGTTGACGTAGCCGATTTCACCCGCGGAGACGTTGGCGTCCTCGAGCGCCAGCCGCATCGATCGCGCTGCCTGAGAACCATCGGGGCGCGGAGCCGTCATGTGATGTGCGTCGTTCGTTATGCCATACCCGGCAACCTCGGCGTAGATCGGCGCGCCTCGTGATTTCGCTCTCTCGTATTCCTCGAGAATGAGGACCGCCGCTCCCTCTCCCATCACGAATCCGTCGCGATCCTTGTCGAACGGTCGCGACGCCATCTCCGGTTCCTCGTTGCGCGTCGACATCGCGCGGATAAGCGCGAACGCTCCATAGCAAAGCGGGGCGAGCGGCGCTTCCGCGCCCCCCGCGATCATTACATCGGCGTAGCCGTCACGTATCTGCCTGAAAGCATCGCCGATCGCAATCGTCCCCGACGCACAGCTCATGGCGTTGGTGGAGTTCGGCCCCATGACACCGAGCTCGATCGCGATGTTGCAGCTCGCCGCGCCGCCGAAGACCGCCAGAGCGAGCGTCGCGTCCACCGCGCGCAAACCTTGTGTGACCATCTGCGCGCCCACGACCGAGAATTGCGCGAAGCGGTCGAGCCGCTTCGCGCTCCTGCGGTCGAGGTGGTCGCTCGGAACGAAGTCGTTGATCTCCGCTGCGTTGTGGCTACGGAACTCCGAAGGATCGAATCGGGTCAGCGACCGCACCGCGGAGCGCTGCTGCTCCAGTCCGGACCAGAAAGGATCGCGGCTGGTTCCGATCGGAGTGATCGGGCCGATGCCGGTTATTACAACTCTGCGCTTGTTCACCTGTCTCCTCTATTAACCAATCGATTCACCGCTGTTCTTCGCTTCGCGTTCGGCGACCTCTGCGAGTCCCGCCAGTGTGCGGGACGCGATTCCGTGTACGAATATCGGACCGATCGCATACATTGCTGACCACATTCCCAAGACCGGTATTCCCGGCCCATCCCAAACGTGAAGGATGCGTACGCGCGTGCCGCCCGCCGCGGGGCTGAAAGTCCACTCGACGTCCATTCCTTTGGTTATACCCCCGACATGCCGAAAGCGGATCGACGGGGCCACCCTGTTCACCGACATCTCCGAAAGCCACCACGTCGGCCAATTGAAGCGCATCGGCCCCTTCGACGTGTCGACGATGTGGAACGGGCGATAGGCGGACATCTCCACCAGCCCGCCACCGTCGGCGCATCGCTCTCGAAATCGCACGTACCTGTAGTGAGAGAGATGTGACGGCCAACTGTCTACCTTGCTTGCTATTTCAAATATCGTTCCGACCGAGGCGCGAACGAGTCGCTCGTCCACCGTCTCCATCGGGCGTCCAAGCGGCATCGGCCCGAGATCGAGAGGACGCGCGAGATTTCTGGTCATCGATGCACTGGCGCCCAGCTCGTCGTTACCCGGAATACACGGCGGCGATGAGCTACTGGTCTCCGTGCAATCGCCTCGTATACTGTATCAGTCAGCTCCGTGGGTGTGAAACCCCGCAACACGGAGACGACGCCATCGTGTCGGCTAACGGCATGAAATCGCAGGGGAAATGAGACGAGCCACAGTCCCGCCGCTGCGATCCAGCTTCGCCTCAGGTCGCTCACGATCACACGCACCCGCGCGACGCGATCCATCTCGCGCAGCAGCTCCGACGCCTGTCTACCCGCGAAATGATGCAGCACCTGCGAGCACATCACGATGTCTATGCTGTTGTCCGCAAATGGGAGACGCAGCGCGTCAGCACACACGGCAAAATCGATCGAGCACTGACTGGCGGACGCGAGCACGAGCGCAGAATCGAGGCCGATCGTTGTCAGCTCGATACCATTCCGGCGCGCCTCCTCTCTGGCGCGGCACGGAATGTCGCCGAGTCCGGTCCCCACATCGAGAAGTGTCGCATCGTGGGGAACCTCCTTCAGTGCTTCCCTCACCTCGCCCAGCGCCGAGCTGATTCCACCGAACAGAGCGTTGGCGCACGCCACGTCGGCGAGCGAGCGCGTGACTATTCCCGGATCGACATCCGGCGAGTCGAGTATCTCGACGCCTCGCTTTCGTCGCGGTGTCAGAAGGTCACGCATCTAGCGCTCCAGCTGTGCGTATCCGCCGCGGTAATAGAGGAGCGGCGCTCCGCTCTCGACGCGTGTCGCTTCCACCTCGCCGAGGATGATTGTGTGGTCGCCCCCATCGTACAGGCTGAACCGGCGGCACTCGATCACGCCGAGCACGTCGTCGAGAATCGCGCATCCACTCGAGGATCTGGTAAAGCCGATCCCATCGAACCTGTCGATATCGATTATCGAAAAGCGGCGAGCGATCTGCTCCTGCTTGGCAGACAGAATGTTTACAGCAAATCCAGGCGCTGTGGTCAGCGCATCGTACACTGAGGCGTTCTTCTCGATGCAGATCAGGATGAGCGGCGGTTCCAGGCTCACCGAGCAGAACGCGCTCACGGTCATACCCTGATCGGCCCCATCCGCGCCTCGCGTCGTCACGACCGTTACACCTGAAGGAAATCTGCCGAGTACCGCTCGAAACTCGTCTGGGTTGACGCTCAAGTTTTGAATGCCGGAGAAATGAAGAGACTGAAGAGAAAGCGCGGCTTCAGCACGACCCGCGGAGGAATGAAATCTCCCGCCACGCCGACCAGCAGGTCGGCCATGTCCTTGTGCTGCGAAAGAACTTTGGCCGCGTTGTTCATGAAATATGGATAGGCGATGGCCATGCCGACGATTCGCTCCAGCTTCCACTTGCCCCCGAACTGCCGCTTCCGCGCGCTGTCGTATCCGGAAAGAATCCGGCTCTCTTCCTTGGCGCCGCGGCCCAGCGCTTCCACCAGAAAGGGCGCGAGAAGCTCTCCTCCTCGCAGCGCCGCGTAGATGCCTTCGCCGGTAAAGGGATCAAAGAAATCCGCGGCGTCGCCAACCAGCGCAACTCCCGGAGCCCACGCGCGGCGCGAATTGCTCGCGAACGGACCTGTCGTGCGAACAGGGGTGATTCGCTCCGCGCCCACGAACCGCTCGGCGAGGTGCGGTCGCGAGGCGATCCACCGCTCGAAGAATTCGGTCTTGTCGTCGCCGATCTCCCGCGCGCGCGACATCGGCACGACGACCGCGACATTCATTTTCCCGTCGCCGACGTCGACTATCCCGAAATAGCCGTCGTAATCCACGTGCATCTCGCCCATGTCGGTGACGCCCTGCACCTTCTGATAATGAGCGACGAGCGCAATGCGGCGCGGCCAAATGCGACTCGTTTTGACGAGACCGAGCCGGCGTCCGACGACGGAACGCAGACCATCGGCGCCCACGACATAACGCGCCCGCAATGTGCGCGGCTGTCCGTCAGCTGCGAGAGTGTTGACACCACTTACGCGCGCCGATCCATTCCGCGCAACGTCAGTCACCCGTATGGATTCCTCGACACGCGCTCCGGCGGTCCGCGCGCCGCGCAGCACGATGTCGTCGAGGATTGTCCTTCGGATGGCGAGGCCCTTGTCACGGAATCCGTGGAAACCGTGATTGGCCGCAAATTCCCCGTTGGCGATTTGGCCGTTCGGGGCACGAATGCTCATCCCCGCCAGATGCGCCGGATTGCTTCTCTCGATTTCATCGAGGACCCGCATGTCCGACAGGATTCTGGATGCCTGCGGACTCAGGTATTCGGCGCAGATCTTGTCGCGTGGAAACTTCGCCCGATCGAGGACGAGTACATCGACGCCTTCCTGTGCGAGCGCCCACGCCGTAGCGGCGCCGGCGGGACCGCCGCCGACCACGATCACTTCCGCGTCGAGGTGCTGGCCCACGCTATCCGATCGCGCGCGCGACGCGCTGGAACAATCCCATGTATTGCCAGTGTGGCCGCGGCAGGCGAAGAACCGAAGCGGCGCGCGTGAGGTATGGAAGTACCACCGATCTGGAATCGGCCGAGAACATGAAGCGCGGATGGTCTGCCGCGAATCGCTTGAGCCGGGCGACCGTGGCGTCGAACTGCAGCTCGCTTGAAAAGTAAAATGCAGGGTCGAGCAGGGTGCTATTGGCCGGCACTACGCCTTCGGCGATCGCGATGCGGTGCAACGTCGTGCCGGGGTAAATGCGGAGACCCACTGTGAGATAAACCGCATCGCCCCTCTCCAGCCGCCACTTCGCGAAGGAGAGAGTCTCCTCCACCGTCTGGCGCGTCTCACCTGGTCCGCCCACCAGAAAGATCCAGAGCGTCTTGATGCCGTGCTTCTCGACCCGCTCAGCGACTTCGCGCACTTTGGCGACATTGAAGCCCTTCTCGAGCTTTTCGAGAACCGGATCACTGGCGCTCTCGGCGGTTATCCCGAGTGAGCGAAAACCGGCGGCCTTCATCGCGCCCAACAGCTCTGACGACGCCGTGGCAGGAGTGAAGTTAGTGGTATCGAGCTGGACGTCGAGCTTACGCCGCGTGATTGCCTCGCAAACCTGTATCGCGTGGCCGGGCGGCGAATTGAAGGTGGAATCGACGAAGTCGAAGTGACGAACGCCAGCTTTCACTTTCAGCTCTTCGATCTCGTCGGCAACGAGCTCCGGATCGCGTGTGCGATATCCCCAACCCTCCACGTTCCGATAAGTGCAATAGACGCACTTGTACACGCAGCCACGCTTTGTCTGGATCGGAATGGTCGCGCCGTGTCGCTGGTAGCGCGCGAGATCTATCCAACGATGGAGCGCGGGCGAAGGAAGTGAGTCGAGATCGGCGTCTTCGCCGGGAGGAGTGAACACGACCGTGCCGTTTCGTTCGCGCACCAGTCCGGGTAGCGCTTCGATCGCCGCGCCGGAGCAGAGGGCATCGACCAAAGCAACGCTTGCCCGCTCGCCATCGCCGGCGACGGCGTAATCGACGGCCAGATCTCGAAACAGCGCTTCTGGCGCTACTCCGAATGCGGCGCCGCCAGCAATTACCTTCGCCGCGGGCGTTGCCTCGCGCAGCGCGAGCAACACGTCGCGCGCTTCCGGAGTGTAGTGGCGGAGGGCGATTGCATCGCTGTTGTCGATGTTTCGAACGGAAACTCCGATGATGTCGGGACGGAACGCGCGAGCTGCGGCGCGAGCGCTCGCCACGGGATCCTTCACGAAGCAGAGATCGACGAATCTGACGCGATGTCCAGCGGCGTCGAGCGCGGAAGCAACGCACGCCAGCCCGTTGGGCACAACGGGATAGGGTTGCCGCTCGCGATTAGTGCTCACGAGCAGCACCCGCGCTCCATCGTTGGCTGTCATTTCAGCGTTTGATCTCATCAATACCGCGCGTGCTTGCACGCTCAAGACAAAAGTAAAGCTACCAAGGCACCTACAGTGGAACAGGCGGCATTGACCGCAGCGTTGTCGAATCCCGCCAGACCGCCCGCATGCCGTGTCGGGGTGCCGCATGTGTGCACGAGCCGCTCCGTGGCCGTCGCGCATAGCTCGCACCAACGCCGCGACTGGAGCGTTGCTCCCAGGAGTGAATCTGCCAGGGCGCCCGCCACTCCACCCAGTGCCACGGCGGCGAGCGCAACCGGCCAGTTGGCTAGCGCCCCCACAGCGCCGATGAACAGCGCTCCACCAACTCCTGCCACTGTGCCGACCAGCGTGATGCCTCCCGAAGTCCCGGGTGCAACCCTGTTGCCCGAGATTATCGAAATTGGATCGCCGCCCTCGAGCGTTCCGACCTCGGTTGCCCACGTGTCGGCGGTAGATGCGGCGAGGGCGCCGGCTCCCATCGCGTACCAGATGGGTGACGGAGCGAGGAGAGACCCGAGCGCCGCCAGTGCGAACACACCGCCATTGGCGAGCACCTGACCGGCGTCACGCTCGCCGACCTTCTCGACCACTGGGCCTACCCGCTCGGCTTTTTTTCGGTCGCCGAGCCTGGAAAGGGCGCTGGCCGAGACGAACAGCGACAGGAGCAGCACCGCCCAGCTCCATCCGGCCGCGATCGAGATAGTCCCAACCACTGCGCCCGCGATCGCTCCGCTCGTCGCCAGCGTACGTGTACGACGCGCCGCAAGCGCAACGAATGCGGAAAGCACGGCGCCAATCAGCGCGCGAGCAAGCACGTAAGTCAGCTGTGACGACCCCGTTTTTGATTTTGAGCCAGCGGCGACTTCAACGTTTCCTGCTTGAAGGCGATTCGAGCGGCGGTTAGCTTGCGCTCTCCGCCTACCAACTAAATGCCCGGCACTGTAAACGCCATAATCCCGCTCAGTCTCCTCGAAGCAGTGCGCTCGGTCGATATTCCCGAAGGAGACGACATCGACGTCGAATATGTGCAGGAGCATCGCAACAAGCGACTCGGCCTGAGCGACACGGTGATCGCGCAGATACGGCGCTACAAGGAGGCGCTGAAGCGCAATCAGCCGATCGCGATCGACGAAGCGAGCGGCATCGCCCGGCTTATCGGGCGCAGGCCCGACGCGGAGGGGATCTTCACGCGTGCTGGCGGCATCCTCGCCAATCGCATGTACCAGATGATCTCGGCCACCAGGCGACAGATCATCCACCTGCTGCCAGCATTTCTCGCGCGGCCGCTCGCGTACCGCCAGGTGAAGAAAGCGGGAAACAGGTACCTCGGGGCTTCAGTGCGGCGAGTTGGCTCGTCGATCGTGGTGGGCATCAAGGAATCGGTGACTTTCCAATCGGCGCCAAAAGGGATCGGATGTCTCTACTATGAGTCGGCGCTGCGCGAGATGCTGAGGCTGCTCGTTAATGGCGGCGGGATGATCGATCACGTGCACTGCCGCGAGCGGGGTGAAGACATCTGCGAATGGCGCGCGGATTGGCGCGCGGTGAAAAGCTCCCAGTAGGCGCTCGCGGTGCTGCAGCCTCAATCTCTGCCCGCGCTCCAGTCCGCGCTCGATCGAGCCGGACTCGATGGCTGGCTCCTTTACGATTTCCATGGCCTGAATCCCGTGGCGGTCGGCATGCTCGAGTTGCCGGGCATGACGACGCGCAGATTCTTCGTCTACATCCCGCGGCAGGGGGAACCGGTCGCGATCACACACGCGATCGAGCAGGGACCATGGGCCGGATGGCCCGCCAAATGGCGGAAGGAGAAGTACAGCAGCTGGCGTCTGCTCGAATCGCTGCTCGCCGGGGTGGTCAAAGGTAAACGGATCGCAATGGAGTACTCGCCGGGCGACGCCGTTCCGTATCTCGACCGTGTTCCCGCTGGAGTGCTCGAGATGGTGCGGAGCGCCGGCGCGACGGTCGTATCATCCGCCGATCTCGTCTCCATGTTCTACGCAGTATGGAGCGATGAGCAGCGGGCTTCACACGAGCGGGCGGCGCGCGCCGTGGCGACGATTGGGCAGCAGGCGATTCGACTCGCGGGAAGCCGCGCCGACAGCGCGTCGCCGCTTACCGAATATGCCCTCCAGAGCTGGATCAGGGAGAGATTCGAAGCCGGAGGGCTGGAAACCGATCACGGTCCCATCGTCGCGATCGGTCCGAACGCCGCGAATCCCCATTACGAGCCGGCTGCCGAGAAGTCCGCTACGATCAATCGCGGCGACATTCTGTTGGTAGACCTTTGGGCGCGCGAGAAGAACGGCGTCTTCGCCGATCAGACGTGGATGGGATCACTCGGCCCGCCGAGCGATCGCGACAAGACCATCTGGCTCGCGGTGCGGGATGGGCGCGACGCGGCGATCTCACTGCTCCAGCAAAGAATCAGCGCGCGTGAGCCAGTGCGTGGCGGCGAGGTTGACGACGCCGCCCGCGCCGTAATCACCAAGCGTGGATACGGAGATTTCTTCATTCACCGCACCGGTCATTCGATCGACCCGCGTGACCTGCACGGCTCCGGCCCGCACATCGACAACCTCGAAACCCGGGAAGAGCGTGCTCTCATTCCGGGGGTCGGCTTCTCGATTGAGCCGGGCATCTATCTCGCTGGGGAGGTAGGGATGCGCAGCGAGGTCAACGGCTTCATCGGGGCAGACAAGGTTCTCATCACGCCGTCCGACTATCAAAAAGATCTGCTGGTGGTCTAGCGGCCGATGAAGGTCCACACGGCGGGATCCTCGAGTCCGAGTCGCCAAAGTGCAAAGGTACTCACACCAAGTTCTCGCGATTCGCGGACGAGTGTCTCGAGGAGCACGTGGTCGCTCACCCAGATCTCCCAGCCTTCGGGCGAGACAGCGTGCAGCGTGGCGGATGCGTGGTCGCGGGTGAGGGGCGTGTTGGTCATCGTCGTAAGTCGTCGCGCATCGTCGTAGCTGATGATCTCCGTTTCCGCACTCCGGCGCCACCGATAGCCGTAGACAGGAAATGCAGCGACGATCCTCGCTGCTCCGACTTCCGCCACGCGTGTGCCGAGCTAGCGTGTGACCCATTCAGGAGCGGCGATCGGTCCCGGTGGCGAAGTGCTCCAGTGCTGGTCATAGAGCACCGGCATGATGAGATCCGCGGACTGCAGGAGAAGAGCGGCGGGATAGGCGGCTGTGTCGCCCGCCGGAACCGCGATGACGACCGTGGAGACGCCGTGTGCGTGCACGGAGTCCGCCACCGCTTTCGTGACTGTCAGCAGCTGATTGAGATCGCGCGGCGTCATTCCCTCGAAGTCGACTACCACGCTTCGGTATCCGCCCGAGTCGACGAGAGCGGCAATCGCGCCCGCGGTCATCGCCGACACCTGGGCGTTCTCGCCGAGTCCGCGGATTATCTCCGGATGAAAACGGCTCCCGAAATACGTTGTGATTAGTGCCATCGCGCGCGACGCTACGGCCGGCTGCTTCCCAATGCTGTCAGGGTACACTTGTAGTGGGCGAAAACTCGTTGTGTCGAGTGCGATCCAGCCCGTGATGACGCGCTCGAGGCTCGGCCCGTGCTCCTCGACGGACGTTTCGCTATTTCGGTCCCAGGGTCCGGTGAAACCCCAGTACGCCGGCTGGCCGCGCGGTTGCGAAGGAAAATGCGCGCAGGCGCTGACGAACAGCGCGAGCCAAACCTGGCGAAGAGCGCGACGATTCAGCAAACTCCGGCCCCATGATGCATCTCTCAACCTACTTTGCGGTGGTCGCGCTCGCACCAGCCATGCTCGGAGCGCAGGGGACCGCCGAACTCGTTCTCACCAACGGGCGGATCTACACCGTCGACAACGCGCGACCTGAAGCTTCCGCTCTCGCAGTTCGCGGCGGACGCGTTCTCTTCGTCGGATCCGATCGCGAGGCGAAGGCGCTCGCCGGTCCATCCACGCAGGTCATCGATCTTCGCGGCGCCACGGTCGTTCCGGGAATAATTGACGCCCACGCCCACCTGCTCGGCCTCGGGAACACGCTGCAGCGCGTAAACCTCGCGGGATCGACGTCGTGCGATGAAGTGATCGCTCGCGTCAAAGCGTGGGCAAAAAACGTACGGCCGGGCGAATGGATCCAGGGCAGGGGGTGGGACCAGAACCGCTGGCCCGCCAAAGAATTTCCGACCCACGAGGCGCTCTCTCGTGCATTCCCGAACAATCCCGTCGTGCTCACCCGCATCGATGG
>WNFA01004199.1_pt1 | contig 12025 bp, 10 predicted proteins | sample 5400481 | NCBI WGS metagenome assembly WNFA01 (sample SAMN13153340, study PRJNA577476) | soil metagenome | isolation source: 120 cm saprolite under Douglas fir tree site 2 hole 1 replicate 2 | place: USA:California | collected 2015-04-18
GCCTGATAGATGACTACCTGGAAATCAACCAGTGCGCCATCGGCAGTGACGGCGAGCGGAATTGTATAGCGCCCAGCGTTGGCCCCGTCAGGGGTCGCAGTCCCCGAGAATGTAACCCCGGAATCCGCCGTGCTGGCGCCGAAGAAGCCAAAGGGATCACTGACGAGTCCGGTTCCGCTCAAAGTCCCGCCCGTAACCGATCCCTGCCCGACCAAGTCGAACTCGCAAACGCCCGAGCACCCCCAGTAATCCTGAGCTCCAAAGGCATAGTTGCCCGCAAAGCTGGCAGTTGAGGTGTCCGTTTGCGGAATCAGGACTCCTGTACCGTTGAGGTTCACATCCAGGTCGGCAACCAGAGCGCCTCCTAATCCGCTGGTCGTGTTATTCGGATCATTCAGATTGAGATTTGGGTCAGTCATATATATCCCCAGGGCGCTGACGTCTCCCAAGTCTCCGGGCGTGATCGTCAGGCTACCGTATCCATTGCTCGCAATGGAATAGGAGCCTGAGATCGCGGTACCGCTAAAGGGAACGCCCTCTTCAATGTCATCCGCGACACCCTGGAATGTGCCGCTGCCCGGAACCGTAGTAAACATGCCTGCCGCAGCATAGGCAAACGCGACCAACGAGTTGCTTTCGACACCAAACACGGAGCTTCCGAGCGATGCGTTGCCGAAGGCGCCAGCGCCCTGGCCGAACGCCGACCCGACGACCGAATCGGTAGTATCCACATCAATGATCCGTATAGCTTCCGGACCAACGATGTAATAGTTGAGTGTCACTGCTATACCAGTGTTGGTGATAGTGCCGCGCCCGAAGGAATCGGGAGCTGAGATCGTTCCGCTGAAAGCCGTTCCCAGCGTTACAGTTCCAAGATCATCGGCGTCGACAAGACCATTCTGCAAGGTGGTGCCACTGACTGAGAATACGCCCCCGGTCACAATCGGATTGTAGCTGGGGTCCACTCCAGCAAGGGTGAAGGCATAACCCCCGGTGAGCGTGCTCGGTAGTGTCTGCAAGTCCATGCTTCCGCTGGATGTTGCTGCCCCATCAAACTGAATGATGAGCGCGTGCTTGGTATTCGCAAACTGGACGCCGAGGGTTTCGGTCCCGCTCACGCCTACAGCCGTGTTATTCGTGATCAGGGTGAGTGTCCCCTGGCCGGTTGTAGCATCGACCGTCAGCGTTCCTCCCGTGATTGTGTCGCCGGAAGGCTGAGGTGAGGTGATGCCAAAAGCGTTGTTATAGTCTTGTTCGCCCGCAAGGACGTTGCCATTCGAGTCGATGGTCACCGAGCCTGCGAGGGCGTAAAAATTAAATGCGGCCTCCATCCCGCTCAGATAAAACGAATAGTTGCTCGAAGTCACTGCTGCTGTGTTGGTCAGACTGAAGTTGGCTGGCGTCGACACTCCTGTAACCGCAGCAGTGACCGTATAAGCTCCGGCCGTTCCATTTGCTGTGAACGCCGTCGAGGTGGCCACGCCGCTCGCGTCGGTCGTCTCCGTATCCGTAGTCGTTCCATTCGCGAATGTGCCACTTGCTCCCGACGACGGAGCCGTGAACGTCACTGTCGCGCCGCTCGTCGGCGATCCGCCCGTCGTCACTGTCGCCACCAGCGGCGCTGCAAACGCCGTGCTGACCGTCGTGCTTTGCCCTGATCCGCTCGTCGCCGCGATCGATTCGACCGGTGGTGTCGAGTGCGAACTACTGCAGCTCGGCAAGAAAATTAAGGCCAGGGAAATTAAGGCAAGGATGCTTACGTAAGCTTTGCGGTTCATAGTCCCTCCCCTGCCGTCTTCCGGCTTGCACGCTCGCGTGCCTGCGGCGACACGGGGAACCCGTGCTCGTTTCGGATCGTATAGACCTGGCCACCCGCTTTCACAGTGCGGACCAGGAAGACTTGCTTGTCCTTAATCGTCTTCATGACGCCGGTCACTTCAACTTGCTGGCCTGCGGCGACAGAGACAGCGCCCTTGCCTCGCAAACCGAAGGTCCCCAAACTTGCATCCACCGGCCCGGAGGTAGTTGCGAGCAGGAGGTGAGAACCCCAAATCATTCCCGCGGAGGGTTTCGTAAGCACACTCGACACCGTCCCATTGAGTGTGACTTCGTGGGACACGTCGTAGCTGAACGGCCCTGCAGTCCTGGTCGCGACTGCCGCTGTTTGCGCTTGAACTGGCCGCAGGAGTGAGATCAAGGACAGGAGGGCCAACACGCATAGCCCTGCAAATAAACGTTTCATCATTTGCCTCCAGGTTGAGTTTTGATCCGGAATTTCCCTTTGGACTCTGGCGGGGGAAGCATACGCCTCTACCACCCCGCGCACAACGGATTTTTCACCAGAGCAGGTTCTCAGTATGGTTCAGGCGGCTTCGGAAACACTCGCAATGGGGATCCAGTGAAAACATCATTAGCTTAGTGGACAGCCGGGATCGGCTATGGCTACGCGATCAGAAATTCCTTAGTCCGCAATTCCTTAATCGTATCTCGCAGCTTAGCCGCCTTCTCGAATTCAAACCGCTTGGCCGCTTCCCGCATATCGCTCTCTAACTTTGCAATGTAAGCATCCAACTCTTCCTGCGATTTCAGATCCGGAATGCCGTCAGCTTCGGGGCCGGTAAGGTCGGTGTAGTCGGCGGCCACAATCGCGACGAGCGTCATGTCCAGCGGACGAATGATCGATTCAGGCGTAATCCCGTTTTCTTCGTTATAGGCCTGCTGAATGGCGCGGCGGCGGTTGGTCTCGTCGAGGGCTTTTTTCATGGAGTCGGTCATGCGATCGGCATAGAGGATCGCCTGGCCGTTCAGGTTGCGGGCGCAGCGTCCAATGGTTTGAATCAGCGAACCGGCGGAGCGGAGGAAGCCTTCCTTGTCGGCGTCGAGAATCGCGACCAGCGACACTTCGGGCAGGTCGAGGCCTTCGCGCAAAAGATTGATTCCAATCAATACATCGAACTCGCCCTTGCGCAGGTCGCGCAAAATCTTCACCCGCTCCAGCGTCTCGATTTCGGAGTGCATGTAACGGCACTTCACGCCAACTTCGCTGTAATACTCGGCCAGGTCTTCGGACATGCGCTTGGTCAGCGTGGTTACCAGCACGCGCTCGTTGCGAGCGACGCGGTCGCGGATCATGTGCAGCAAGTCGTCGATCTGTCCCTTGACTGGGCGTATCTCGACAGGCGGGTCGATCAAACCAGTGGGGCGGATAATCTGTTCCACCACTACGCCGGCGGACTTAGTAAGCTCGTAAGGCCCGGGCGTGGCGGAGACATAAACAATCTGGTTAGTGCGATGCTCGAACTCTTCGAACGTAAGCGGGCGGTTATCGAGCGCCGAGGGCATCCGAAATCCGTATTCGACCAGCGTCTGCTTGCGTGAGCGGTCGCCGTGATACATGCCGTGAAGTTGCGGCACGGTCTGGTGCGACTCGTCGATGAACATCAGAAAGTCGCGAGGAAAATAATCGAGCAGCGTAGGTGGGGGCTCGCCCGGAAGGCGTCCGGTGAAATGCCGCGAGTAATTTTCAATGCCATGGCAGTAGCCCATGGCCTTGATCATTTCCAGGTCGTACATAACGCGCTGATGAATGCGCTGCGATTCAACCAGCCGTCCTTGCTTTTCAAGCTCCGCTTCCCACCAGGCCAGTTCGGCTTTTATAGAAGTAACAGCGGAGGCGCGAGTTTCTTCCTTCATCACATAGTGCGTTTTCGGATAAATCGGCAGCCGCATGTAACGCTGCTTGACCGTGCCGAAGAGAGGATCGATCTGCGAGAGCGATTCAATCTCATCGCCGAACATTTCAACCCGATAAGCGTTGTCGTCATAGGTGGGATAAATTTCGATGACATCCCCGCGAACCCGAAAAGTCCCGCGCCGAAAATCCCCTTCCGTGCGCTCGTAAAGGATGTCGACCAGCTTGCGAGTGATGTCCGAGCGCTTGATCTTCTGTCCCTTTTCCAGAAACAGCATCATTCCGTAGTAAGCTTCCGGCGAGCCCAGCCCATAGATGCAACTGACCGACGCCACAATCAAACAATCGCGCCGCTCAAAGAGCGACCGAGTAGCCGACAACCGCAGCTTGTCGAGCTCATCGTTGATCGTAGATTCCTTCTCAATATAAAGATCCGCCGCCGGCACATATGCTTCCGGTTGGTAGTAGTCATAGTAGGAGACGAAGTATTCGACGGCGTTGTTTGGGAAGAAGCTTTTGAACTCGTGGTAGAGCTGGGCGGCTAGAGTTTTGTTGTGGGCCATGACCAGCGCGGGGCGATTAGCGGCCTCGATCAGTTTGGCGGCGGTGAAGGTCTTGCCGGATCCGGTGACGCCGAGCAGAACCTGATGCTGCTCGCGATCGAAGACGCCGCGGGTCAGAGTGTCGATGGCTCGTCCCTGATCGCCTTGGGGTTTGTAGCTGCTTACCAGCTTGAAGTCCACGGCTCATTATATGGGACGAGGATGGGGAAAAGAGCGGACTCGCCGGGCTGTACTTCTGTGTAAAAGACTCGTTATCGGAAGGTATTCCGGAATTTTGTGCTAAGGGGTTCACCCTAGGTGCTGAGCAAAACTAGTGTACGTCTCTGCCCGTAGTTCTCCTAAAGCGACTGTGATATAGCAGTTTTACGCGCAAAAAAACGCACAAGCAAAATATTTACAGTTAGTTAACACCCAGGGAGCGATTTGGCCGCGTGAATGCAAAAGTCAGTCCCAAAGACCCGAATCCAGATGCGCCGAGGGACTTGGTTGCTTGCCACTTGCAGCGGTCGGGGTCGCATCGGAGAGGTGCAGTGCCATGGAAGAGAAGTTCAACCAAGTGGGCCCACGGGAACGTCAGGTCATCGATTTGCTTCTCCAGGGATGTGACAACTCGGAAATTGCTAAAGATCTAAACATCGCCGAACGAACCGTCAAAGCACATTTCAACCGCCTGTTTCTGCGTTTCGGAATCAAGGGGGGAATCAAGCGGGTTAAACTCGCGACTTTACTTTATAGGAGGCAATTATGGTTGGAGAGACAGCAAACCGTCGCGGGCCAAGCGAACGCGAACACCTCATCATCCAGCGCGTAGCCGAGGGCTGCAAGAACCGGGAGATCGCCGATTCGCTCGGGACCACCGAGCATGTGGTGAAGAATTATCTGCGATTGATCTACGACAAGCTCGGCCTGTGGAACCGGGTCGAACTGGCGCTGTGGTATGAGGCGCGGCAGCACGATCAGGTTTACCACGCCTGAGTCTCGCGGGGCTTTTTCACAACACATCGTTCAGTAACTGGAGAGGTACGGACCCCCACTCATTCGTAAAAAAAATGCGAATGAGTGGGGGTCCCTAGATTACCCGCCCCCTCCCCGAGGTATGGTTAGTACATCTCTTCGCGGGAGGCGACCACTATATAGTGCAGGCGGTTTCCGATGTCGGCCCAGCAACTGTTGTAGTAGATACCATTCTTGCCGCCGCCGTTCCACTGCATTAAGGTAGGCCCCAACGTAGCAAGTTGCGCGTACGGGGACGTGTGGGCGTTGGTATTGGCCAGGAATACTGCTCCATAGAATGTGCCGTCACCCCCACCGCCTACCGACATGGCTCCCTGCCCAATCACCAGGACCAGGCCGTCGAAAGTCGATTGCCCGGTGACATTGAGCGTCCCGGTTACGACCAGCACGCCAGCGCCGCTGGTGCTGCCAAAGTTAAGATCGCCGGTCACATAGGTTATTTGCGGGGCGGTGGGTGTGCCGTAAGGTGGCGATCCGCTGCACGGCGTTCCGATGGCACAGTTAATGGTAACGTCGGCTCCATTCGCGATGGTAGCTACCAGGGAGTTGAGTTGTGCCGGGGTTGACCACTGACCGCTTAACTGGTTTCCACCTGTCGGTCCTTCATTGATAACTGACGGAAGGGCAAGCGCCGGCCACGGTGGAACAGTTCCCGGGTAGTTACCATACCGATTGGTGGGAATGTCGGCCACGACCGTAAGCCTACCAGGATCGTCTCCAGTGCTTATGGCCGGTACTGAGACTGGGCTCGTGGGAGAGCAGCCGGGCACAGCAGGTGGCGCGGGGCCGTCGCCATTAATGCCGCTGGTGACGTAATTGTTCGAAGTTGGTGCGGGACTGAAACTAGAACCCGGTCCGTCCAATCCCAAAGCCGACGGTGGTGGCGTGATGCTTGCGGCCGCTGCCTCATATTGGCCGATGCGTCTGCTCCCCTGCGGCGTGTAGGCCAGGGAGGTAACAATGTATACGGGGCCGACAGTGAGGCCCGCGGCTTTGGCCGCAGCGCAATCGGTATACCCGAGCGCATTCGCTGAAACCTCCTTGGTGTTCCCGGTGTCCCAGCAGACCTGCGAACTGGCAATTCCCGAATCCACTGGGGCAGTCGGGAAGGTCCCATTCTGCTTCAGCGTGATCCGAACCCATTTGTATTTCAGGGAGGAAGATGTACCGGTGTACGGCGAAGTGCTGGCGACGTAGGTAGCCACGCTGCCCGAGGGTGGCGCCGTCGCGGTGGATTGACACGGCGTGCCCAGGGCGACAGTTGTCAGCCCGGAGAACGTCTCGTGGCAAAACTCATCGTCGAAGTAGTTATTCGTGCTGCTGTACGTTGCCGGATCCACCGTCTCCGATGCCCCGGGATTCCTGATATAGATAATGGAATTCGCGGTGCCGGGCATGGCCGTCGGAAGCGTAATCGGATTTACGCTATTGGACCGCATGCGGTCGCGCATTTCTTCGAGTCCGCCTCGCATCGCAAAGAAAGCCAACTGCGTGTCCTTATAGTTCTGGTTGATCGAGGTTTCGGTATTTGACATGAAGATCATGCCCATGCCGACGGCAGAAATCAGAAAGAGCGCCATGAGGACGATGAGCAGTGCGATGCCGCGTTCCTTGTTGCGAAGATTCCGGTTGCGAAGGTTCGGGTTGCAAAGGTTGCGTTTGCGCATATGCAAGAAGTCCTCCTTAGTTGTTCACCTGGGCTTAGTTATTCACTTAGTTGTTCACCAGGCGAACGTCCCCTACCAAGGTCGTCACCGGCCGGACATTGGTCTTCGAATCAATGCCGGTGATCCCGTTTGCCAGGAGATTGATCGTGAGGCGGATCGACTTAACGCATGATCCGCCGGAAGCGGGGTCGCACGTCAGTTTTGCCCAGTCCGAAGAGTTCGCAATGGTCAAGGGCAGAGGGATGATGTTGCCATTCTGGTCATAGGCTTGAAACACCGGATAATCTTTGAAGCTGCTAATGGCAGCGTAGTATGCGTCATTGGTGATTCCCGTCCAAGCCGTATTGCCTGCTATCGTCAACCCGCCTCCGTATTGCGCAGTGCCCGAAGGCTGTCCGCTATTGACGACGTTCTGCAATTCCTGACTGAAAGAAGGGGTCTGGGCAAGGGGCGCGGTTGAATTCGTGACGTCTTTCTTCACCTGGCTGCGCCGGATGGTACAGGGACAGGTTGAGCCCACGGTGGGCGCGGCGTTCGTGGAATCCACGAGCTGGTACTGGACCGAGTCCACCGCGCCGTCACCATCCACGTCTCCCTCGAAAATGATCAAGGTGCTGGAAATGTAGACCAAGCCAGCCGCCACCTGCGAGTTTTTCGCCGCGAGGGTTGTACCGCCGGTATAGTCGCAATTGGAAGCGCCTGAGGTCGCAACCATGCGGCAGTTGGGATACCCCGCCTGATGCAGGTCGCGCTCAAACTCATCAATGAACTCGCGCCCTTCCTGAGTGAGATCGACCTTGACCTGTTCTGCCTGACTGCGCTGGGTGACGAGGTTGACGCCATTGAACACGGCCGCCATCACAATCGTCAGAATTGCAGTCGCGATGATGAGTTCCAGCAGCGAGAAGCCGGCTTGCGATGGAAGTGAGGTTTGTCGAGGTCTCTTCATGTTCATATCGGCTCAGTTTTCAATGAGGGTGCTCAGGGTTGTGGGGGGAGCAAACAGCATGCCAAGCTTGGATCCTGCTGCCGCCGTTTCCCGCGACGAGACGGTCAGTAAGCTGATGCGGCTGTCCGGATTTGGACTGACTTCCATAATGTTCCAGCGAACTTCATAAATGTCGCCGCTGCACGTCTGGTACCGCATGGCATAACCCAAGGTCGAGGCGGTCGCCAGGGTAGGAGCCGCTTGAGACCAGTCAATGTCGCCAACGTTATAGCCTGGAGGAGCTGTCGCTGCGGTATATAGGGTCGCGCCCGCTCCACCGCTTACAGGCGGCCCCTGAACCAGCGAGGCCCAGTGGGCGTTCGAGCCGGTGAGGGCGCAGTCGTAAATCGTGGCATACCCCGTTTTCGGATATTGCTTCAACGTCGCAAACATCTCGAGGATCTCCTGATCCAGAACGGTTGCCGTGTTATCGGTTTTGTTCCGCGAATTGGATTGCATGCCGGCCAGGATCATGACCATCGACCCCATCATCCCGATGGTGAGCACGGCCATGGCGATGACAAGTTCGAGCAGCGACATTCCGCGCTCACCGAGTCTCGCCCGATGCCGGGCACTCCGCGATCGAATGTTTGGCGACTCAGACATTTTGTTTGTCCCTCTTGTTTTGTCCCTCAATCCCGTTGTATCCAATTGTTACTGCCGTCGCAGGTCCAAATCTGCATGTGTCCGCTCGGGGTGACGGCGACCGCAGCCCAATCGATATTTCCCGTCAGTGAGGGTTTCGACAGAAACACGACGAAGCCCTGACCGGGAACGAACGGGCAGGCGAGCGAGGCCACAACACAAGGGAGTCCGCGCGCATTGAAGCTCGGGTCGCTCGTCCCCGTAATGGGGGCGAAACTCAGGCCGCCGGTGCTGGTGCCGCTGATAAATGCGGTTTCGTTGGGGGCGCCGCTGCCGCTTCCGACGTGGACGGTTATCTGGCTGCCGAGGGGTAGGACCGGATCGCCGGCGGCGTACGTGGTGCTCTTGGAGACAAAGTATGCGCCGCCGCCGGTAGACAATGTGGTCCATTGGACCGAGTAATAGGTGTTTTTTCGGACCGCTTGCATGCGAGCCGACTGCAGAAGACCGCTGTAGTTTGTCGCAAAATATCGCAGCTTGATGTCACTGATGGTGTTCATTATGCGAGGCACAGTAATCGCCGCCAAAATCATGATGATGGCAACGACGATCATCAATTCAAGCAGGGAAAAGCCCCGGTCTTTCTTCCGCGTTGTGGAATGCACCATATTGAGGTTCGAAGGCTCTTATCGTTTCGCGGACATGCCGCGTCTTAGTGTCATCGTAGGGGTGGGTCAGAGATGGGTCAAAGCACGACAGTGCAATACCGTTAGATTGGCCCTTTGTAATTCGCGCTGGTTACGATGGTCACCCGTTGAGAACCAATCCACTCAGAGTTCTCCGAGAGGAATACTTCGCGTTGGGATACCACCGCGGTAACTAACGAGACCGCGTGATGGTTACTCCTGTCCATCCCACGCTTGCTGGTGGAGAGCCGGGCGTCCCCCGCCCGGCCGCCATACTGCTGGACAGGCGAGACGCCCGTCCCTCCACCGTATGACTCAGCACGTGGTCGCGGTAATAGCTAAGAACCGCCGAGGCGCCGACAAGGCGAGCGAGGTGCCCGTGATCTTAGGACTCTTGGCGGACGGTTACTCGCAGGGGCTGCGGCCGGCGGGTTCGAAGCTATCCATTTGCGCTTCCCGCTGGCTGCTGAAGTGGCCGCCGGCGGTCTTGCCGTACTGCTCTTCGTCGGGACAGTAATAGATAGCGGTGTGCGGATCGATCCACACATTGATGGCTGGGTCCCCCTGAAAATGGACCACGGGCGTGGCTGCGGGAGCCTCGGCGATTCCGAGCGTCACCAGCGCCCGTTCCCACGGGCCGAGCGCGGCGCGGCGCGGCGGCGTAGCCACCGGCCACAGCAGGGCCACCGTGGCGACGAGGATAGCCGTCCCCAGATACAGGTCGGCGCGTTGAAAACGCAGCTTCACACGCAATTCCGAAAAGCGCTGAATCATGGACCTGGGGCGGGCGCTGGCGTCGGTCAGGAAAGAATCGTCGCTCGTGGATAACTCGAAGGGCTGGAGGGCCGGATCGGAGTCTTCTGGCGCCGCGTCTTCCGGTGTCAAGACTTCTGCTGTCGGGTCTTCTGCCGTCAAGTCTTCGGTGGCTTCGGTGATCCCTTTGTATTCCGCCGCTGGTGTGACGAGTGCCGATGTGTCGAGACTTCGATCATCGAGCGCCGGCGTGACGAGCGTCGGTGTGTCGAGCGCGGGTGTGACGAGCGCTGATGTGTCGCGAGTTCGATCATGCGCCGCCTGAGCGAGCGGCCGGCGCTCGGGGCCAACTGGCGGGACACCGGTCCGTGTACCTTCGGCAATCTCGGGAGCACGCTCGGGCCACAAGCCTTGCTCCTGACTCATGAGCCACATCGAGGCCCACTTGCGCTGCATCCGTTCCCCGGGACGGAACTCCTCCCGGCCGCAGCTCCCGCAGCGCGATGCATCTGCCGACATCGGAGCGCCACAATGCCGGCAACCTCTGGCGGCCTCCGGTTCGGGGCGGGCTTCCGGTTCGGCCTGAGTTTGTCGAGCGAGTTTCCGGCGGTCGTTATGCTCCTGAATGGTGAAGGCGGCTGAGAGCAAGCCCTGAAAGGATTGCTGATCGAGTGTCAGGTTGGGCCGGTTCAAGGGCATGGCATTGCGCGGGAGAAAGATCGTCCAGACTGACCCCATTGTAGTGCAAGTCCGGGCGAGTGAAAACGAAGAAAAAGAGGAGGGCCCTTTTGGGAGGGATTCCGGTTTGGGGATGCCAATCTGGAAGCGCTTCATGAAAACGGTCTAAGAAACGGCGAAGAAAAGTAGAAGATTGAAATGTAACTGTGTGCTTTTAAACGGACTTGTCAAGTAGCGAAAATTTGGCGAACGGCTTGCTTAGGTTTACAGCGGGTCGTGCCCCCCAGACTGAACCGAAGGAGCAGACGAAGAGCCGATGATTAACCTGAATGAAATCAAGATAACGCCCCGAGACCAGCAAGTGTTACGTCTGCTGGTGCAGGGGTGCAGCAACAAAGAAATCGCGAGCCATTTGAACATCAGCCCGCGCACCGTCAAACAACACCTGCGCACGCTGTTTCTGCGCGCAGGGATTAAAGAAGGGCGGAAGCGCGTGAAACTCGCGACCGCGATGTTCATCAAGGAGCAGGTGCCACCATGCAACCCCGTGATCGGCTAACCGCCAAGGAAATTCAGGTCGCGACCCTCGTCTGGCAGGGTCTAACCAATAAAGACATTGCTGGGGTGCTCACCACCAGCGAACAGGTGGTGAAGAACTACCTGCGCACCGCCTTTGACAAGCTGGGGGTCTGGACCCGGCTCGAACTCGCGCTCTACGTCGCCAGCCACGGCGGAGCGAACTGGCATGCGCAACTGGGGAATGGGCTGTTGTCACCGGCGGCGGGGTGGAGCGCATCCGCAAGCGAGGAACCTCGGTTTTCGGGGAACAAAGAAAAGTCCTCCGTGAGCGGAGGGCTGCTGTAGGAGCCGAAGGTACCGATCATTCGATATTTCGCACGCGCCTTCGCACGCGATGAGAATCCGAAATATTGGAAACGCTCTGCCTTCGTTTACCCGGAATTGTTCTTCCCAAAATTGTTCCCGTCCGATGTTCGGGAGCGGAAAGAAATTTCACACAGGTCGCTGGGACCGGGCGCTTCTGCCAAGCTGTCGGTTTCCGCGACCGTCGGCCTAAGTAACGTGTTTTCAGAGGAATATCTCCCCAACTTCTCTCCCGAAGCAGACGCCTCGAAGGCGCGCCGGCTCCCGGAATCCCGGTAATCAAATTGCTCGGTTACCTGCGGACACGTTCGATCCAGCTTTATCAGTTCCGAGCTTCCCCCTGTCTAGCGCTTTGCGGTTCAGCGCATTTAATCAGTCAGCGTTTCGCAGTTCAGGACTTCATCTGTTCGGACCAAGACTGAGGTAGGTATGACTTACAAGGACGTTTTCTGGATGGCCTGCGACTCGACCGAGCAACTGCGGGCCGAATACGGGCCGTTCCACACCCGCGAAGAAGC
>WNFA01016300.1_pt1 | contig 12022 bp, 9 predicted proteins | sample 5400481 | NCBI WGS metagenome assembly WNFA01 (sample SAMN13153340, study PRJNA577476) | soil metagenome | isolation source: 120 cm saprolite under Douglas fir tree site 2 hole 1 replicate 2 | place: USA:California | collected 2015-04-18
AAGGCCCCGTCCTCACCCACCAGGAACTCCATCGTGCCCAGGTTCTCATAGCGCAGCGCCCGCGCGCCGGCGAGTGCGGCCTCCGCCAACACGCGGCACAGCCCCGGCGCGAGCGCCAGCGCCGGCGCCTCTTCCCTGCACTTCGACGTGGCGCGCGTCCTCGAGGTACACACCCGCATCGCCGGAGGCCGCGGTCGCCTCCGCGGTCACCCCGAGCTCACGACCAGCCCGGATGACGCAGCACCGCCACTTCCGCCGAAACATGCGCCGCCCGAGGTAGCGCAAAACCCGCCGCCGCGCGACGGCAGCGGTCCGCCCGAGGAGGCCGAGCCGAGATCGGGGTCGCTGGTGCGGGGACACCCTCGCGACTCCCGCTCGCGCGCCGCTTACCCGGGTTCCACCAAGAGACGTCGCGCCCGGCGCGCTCGAAGGTCGCCGCGACGGCGTCCCCGCGCCACCGACCGGGTCTCCGACGACCAATCCTGATCAGACGAGGCGCATCAGTAGACGCACACGCACTCGGTGGGATCGTCGGGCGGGCTGCACAAGCCGATGCAGTCGGCGTCATGCTGGCAAAGGTGGTCCTTGTTGGTGGAGCAAGCGCCGCTCGTCTGCCCCTGCGGGATCACGCAGAATCCGACGCAGGTCGTCGGCGCGTTGGGATCGCAATTCTCGCCGTCGTCGATGCGGCCGTTGCCGCAGGTGTGGCGCAGGTTCAGGGCGTAGCCGATCGAGTTGGACGCGTAGGCGTCGCCCACGTCGCTCTGGCCGAAGACGGTGGCGCGGATGACGAGCGAGAGCGAGGTGAAGAGATCGGTCGAGAGCGGCGCGTACTGCCCGCGCAGGCAGTTGATCAGCTGGGGCGTGACGAGCGGGAGGAGCTGGATGAAGGTCGTGTTGGCTGCACCACTCCCCGATTGGCTGACGCCGCTGTTCACCGGGTTGACGACTGCCCCCACGAAGAGCGTCTCCTTGCGGAGGTACCGGCACGCGATGGGAAAGGCGTTGCGCGAGGGGACGAACTGGCGGAAGCGGCGGGCGCCCAGGATCTTGTAGCGCAGGGCGATGTGGTCGATCTGGATCGCCTGGTCGAGGAGGTTGTTCTGGAGCTGGAGCCAGACGCCGCACGGGTTCGCGAAGGGGTTGTTCCGGTCCGGGAAGAAGAGGGTCTGGACGCCGTAGGTGTTCCACAGGCCGAACTCGAACACGCCGTCGCCGATCGCGTCGGCCGTGGTCGGCACTTCGCAGGAGATGCTGGTAGCGGTGATCTGCGCCTTTCCGCTGAACCACCCCACCGCACGGAAGACCATCCCGTTCGGGTTGTTGTCCGCGTGTGCGACCCCAGCACCCAGCAGCGCGACGAGCAACGCTGCGCTCACCATCCCACGTCCGACGATCCGCATGACTCTCCTCCCCACCCCTCCAGCCCCGACGCCCGCACGCATCAGAGATGGTTCACGATCTCTTCGCCCGACAGCTCCACGAACGTCGTCCGGCCGATCTCCTCCAGGCACACGAAGCGGATGCGCCGCCCCGCCGACTTCTTGTCGGACCGCACGGCGAGCGCGAGCGCCGCGGGTGTGAGGCCCGAAGGTATATCGGTCGGCAACCCGGCCCGCTTGAGGAGCCGGTCGAGGCGCCCGGCGGTCTCCGGGCGGCAGCGCCCGAGGGCCACCGACACGCGGGCGGCCGCGACCATGCCGATCGCCACCGCCTCGCCGTGCAGCAGCTCCTCGTAGCCGGTGAGCGCCTCGATGGCGTGGCCGAGCGTGTGCCCGAAGTTGAGCACCGCGCGACCGCCGCTGACCTCCCGCTCGTCCTCGGCCACCACCCGCGCCTTGTAGCGCACGCAGGCCGCGATCACCGGCACGACCACCTCGCGCTCGAGCGCAAGCAGCCGGTCGAGCCGCTCCTCGAGCTCCGCGAAGAGCGGCGCGTCGCCGATCGCCGCGGTCTTGATCACCTCCGCGACCCCGGCCACGAGCTCGCGCCGCGGCAGGGTCGAGAGGGCGTCCACGTCGGCCAGCACCAGGCGCGGCTGGTGGAAGGCGCCGATCAGGTTCTTGCCGAGCACGTGGTTCACGCCGGTCTTGCCGCCGATGGCGGCGTCGACCTGCGCCAGCAGCGTGGTGGGCAGGAGCACGGTCGGCAGCCCGCGCAGCAGGGTGGCGGCCGCGAAGCCCGCGAGGTCGGTCAGCACGCCGCCGCCCAGGGCGACCAGCGGGGAGCCGCGCTCGACGCCGGCCTCGAGCAGCCGTTCGTAGAGCACCGCCAGCCAGGCGAGGTTCTTGTGCTCCTCGCCGTCGGGGATCTCGACCAGCACCGGCGCGAAGCCCGCGGCGCGCAGCGATTCGAGGACCGGCTTGCGGTAGAGTGCCCCGACACGCTCGCTGGTGACCAGCGCGCAGCGCCCGCCGAAGCCCGCCGCCACCAGCCGCTGCCCGGTCTCCGCCAGCGCGCCGGCACCGATCACGACCGCGTAGGAGCGCGGCCCGAGCTCCACCCGGACCTCCTCGCGCACCGGCGCGCGGATCACCCGCGCCTCCGCCCCACGCCCCACCACCACCTCAACGTCCCGCCACGAGCGCGCGCACGCGCTCCACGACCTGGTCCACGCTCAGGCCCGAGGTGTCGACCTCGTGCGTCGCGAGCGCGTAGGCCGGCGAGCGCGCGGCGAGCAGCTCGCGGATACGCCCCAGGCGGTCGCCCGCGGCGTCGCCGTTGGCGAGCAGCGGTCGCGTCCGGGGGTCGCCCACGCGGCGCAGGATCTCCTCGGCCGAGGCCGAGAGACAGACGATCGGTCCCGCGGCCGCGAGCCGCCGCCGGTTGTCCGCGTCGAGCAGCGTGCCGCCGCCGGTGGCGACCACCGCCTCGGGCACCAGGCAAGCCTCGGCGACCGCCGCGCGCTCGAGCTCGCGGAAGCGCGCCTCGCCCTCGCTGGCGAAGATGTCGGCCACGGGCTTGCGGGCGGCCGCCTCGATCAGGCCGTCGGTGTCCACGAAGGGGCGGCCGAGACAGCGCGCCAGGCGGCGGCCGACCTCCGTCTTCCCGGTGGCCATGAAGCCGGTCAGGATCACCTGCGGCACCCCTAGAAGCTCCGCACGTGCTCGAGGTAGCCGTCCAGGTTGCGGCGGATCTCGGCCAGCGAGTCGCCGCCGAACTTCTCCAGGAAGGCATCCGCGACCACGAAGGCCACCACCGCCTCGGCGATCACCGCCGCGGCCGGGATGGCGACCACGTCCGAGCGCTCGATGGCGGCCTTGGCCTCGTCCTTGGTGTCGATGTCGACGGAATGGAGCGGGCTCATCAGCGTGGAGAGCGGCTTGAAGGCCGTGCGCACCACGACCGGCTCGCCGCTCGACATGCCGCCCTCGGTGCCGCCCGCGTTGTTCGTGCGGCGGACGAATCGGTTGCTCCCCTGCTCGAAGTAGATCTCGTCGTGCACCTGCGATCCGGGGCGGCGCGCGGTCTCGAAGCCGAGGCCGATCTCGACACCCTTGGCGGCCTGCACGCTCATGAGCGCGTGCGCCAGGCGCCCGTCGAGCTTCCGGTCCCACTGCGCATGGCTGCCGAGGCCGGGAGGCAAGCCGACGGCGGTCGTCTCCACCACGCCGCCGAGGGTGTCGCCCGCCTCCTTGCACTCGTCGATGCGCGCCATGATGCGGCGCTCGGCCTCCGCGTCGGCCACCCGCACCGGCGACTGCTCGGCGCGCGTGAAGATCTCCTCGGCCGTGAGGTCACCGTGCTGCGCGGCGATGCCGCCGATCTCCGCCACCCAGCCGAGCACGCGGACGCCGAACGGCGCGAGCAGGCACTTGGCGACGCCGCCCGCGGCCACCCGCGCCGCGGTCTCGCGCGCGCTCGCGCGTTCGAGGACGTTGCGTACGTCGCGGTGGTTGTACTTGAGCGCGCCGGCCAGGTCCGCGTGGCCGGGCCGCGGCCGCGTGACCGCCAGGGTGGGATCGCGGTCCTCGGCGCGCGGCGACATCTTCTTCTCCCAGTTGCGCCAGTCCCGATTCTCGATCCACAGCGCGATCGGCGAGCCGAGCGACTCACCCCAGCGCACGCCGGCACGGATCTCCACCCGATCCTGCTCGATCTTCATGCGGCCGCCGCGGCCGTAGCCTTGCATGCGGCGAGCCAGGTCCCGGTCGATGGCTCCGGCGTCGATCGGCACCCCCGCCGGGAAGCCCTCGATGACGGCGGTCAGTCCGGGCCCGTGCGACTCCCCGGCCGTGAGGTAGCGCAGCGGCATCTCACCCGCCTTGCCGATGCTCCTGCCACAGCCGCTCGGCGGACGGCAGCGCCACCGTGCCCGTGCCGACGATGCGCGGCGTGACGAAGACGAGCAGCTCCTCCTTGTGGTCGGTGGTCTGGAGGCGCTTGAAGAGCCAGCCCAGCACGGGGACGCTGTGCAGGTACGGCACACCCGTCTCGCGCTGGTCCGCGGTGTTGCGGAAGATGCCGCCCAGCACGACCGTCTCGTTGTCCCTGATGAGGACGTTCGAGTTCGCCTCGCGGCTGATCTCGTTCGGGATGCCGTCGACGGAGCGGCCCGTGGTGAAGTCGGGCTCGCTCGACTTGGCGTAGATGTTCATCAGCACGTAGCCGTCCGCGGACACCTGGGGAGTGACCACGAGCGTGATGCCGGTGTTGATCTTCTCGGTCGCGGTGCTGGCGCTCCCCGCCGCACCGCCGGTGCCCGTGTTGATGACCGTGCCGGTGGAGGGCAGCTTGACGCGCAGGATGGTGAGGCTCTGGATGGTCGCCGCGACATTGTTCAGCGTGATCACCCGCGGGCGGCTGATCACCTTAGCCTTGCCCTGGTCCTCCAGGGCGGTCAAGCGCGCCGCGAGCGCGTGCACGCCGTCGATCGAGCCGAGCACCAGGTCGAGCGAGGAGCCGGCGCCGGGGCCGAAACCGCTGAAACCGTTGCCCACCGGGAAGTCGAAGAGGAAGGGGACGTTCGGCCGCGCCGCGCCGCTGCCGCCCTGCGGGGCCGAGCCGCTGTTCAGACCCGAGCCGCCGATGCCGATCGTGCCCGGGAAGTTCAAGCCGGTGGGGTTGCCGTTCTGCGGACCCGCCTGATAGTTGTAACCCCACTGCACGCCGAGCGCGCGCGCCACGTCGCGCGTCGCCTCGACGATGTTGGCCTCGATCAGCACCTGCGGGCTCTGCACGTCGAGCTCGCGGACGAGCTGCGTCGCGTCGTCGATGCCGTGCGGGATGTCGCGCACGATGATGGTGTTGGTGCGGTCGTCGAAGGTGACGCTGCCGCGGTCGGTGAGCACGCCCTTCACCTTCTCGATGAGCGCCTCGTCGGCCTTGGCGTAGTTGACGCGGATGTAGCGGACACGCAGCGGCTCGAGCTCGCGCGCGGCGTCATCCGCGGCGCGCAGCGCCTCGCGCTCCTCCTTCAGCCGGGAGACGGTCGAGATGCGGACGACGTTCCCCTCCTGGATCTTCTCCAGCCGGTTCGAGCGCAGCACGAGGTCGAGCGCCTGGTCCCAGGGGACGTCGGTCAGGTGGAGCGTGACCTTCCCCTTCACGTCGTCGGTGGCGATGATGTTGAGGCCGCTCACGTCGGCCAGCACGCGCAGCACGTTCTGGATGTCCGCGTCCTTGAAGTCGAGCGAGATGCGCTGCCCGGTGAAGGAGGACTCGCGACGCACCCGTTCGGCCGGCGGCTCGAGCTTCACCGCGGCCACCCGCGCGTGCGACGGCGCGGGGACGGCGGCGGGCGGTGGCTCCGCGGCGGCGGGCGACGGCGCCTTCGGCTCCGGCTCGGCGGCCGCGTGCGGCTGGATGACGGGCGGCTCGGCGGGACCGTCGAACTCGGCGTTGGGGTCGCCCTCGACCTCGGCGACCAGCATGAGGTTCACCGGCTGATTGTCCGCAGTCGCCGTGTCGCCCAGGTCGGCCACCAGCCGGTTGCCCTCGCCGCGCACGGCGTGGGTACGCGGCGGGTGGTTCAGGTCGGCGACGATGCGCAGCGCGCCACCGTTGGAGGCGACGCGCACGCCGGTGACCATGTCGTCGGTGAGCGGAAAGCGCGTGAGCGCGATCGGCTTGGCGGGCTGCGGGCCTTTCAGGTCCATCACCAGCCGCGGCGGCGCGGAGAGCGCGAAGTCGTGCACGGCGTCCGGCGCGCGGGTGAGCTCGATGACGAGACGCCGGCCGGCGCCCAGCGGCTCGACCTTGACGGGGTGAGCGGCCGGCTGCGCGGGCCGGGAGGCGACCGGCGTGTCGTCGAGGTCGACGATCACCTTGGCGCCCTCCTGGTGCACGGCGTGCTGGCCCGGGGCACGCGCGAGGTCGACGATGGCGCGCAGCTGCCCGCCGAAGGACCCGACCCGCACCTGCGGGACGAGCTCGTCGGAGAGCGGGAGGGTGGTCACCTGGCGCGGCGTGGCCGGACGGGGGCCGGCCAGGTCGAGCAGCAGCCGGGGCGGCGACTCCATGTCCCGCGTGCGGATCGTCTCCGGCGCGCGGCTGAGGGTCAGCGTGAGCCGGCGGCCGGCGCCGACACGCTCGACCTCCGCGTTGCTCACGTCGATCCACGTCACCTCGGAGCCAGACGCCGCCTCGGCCCCGGCCGTCGCCGCCGGCGCATCCACCGGCGCATGCGCCGTCTTGATCGGCGAGCAGGCGACGCCGACCACGAGCAGGACAACCGCACCACCCGACCTCCTCATCACTTCCCCCTCTCGGCCGTCCGCAGCTCCATCGTCACCTCGGTCTCGCGATGCTCACCGTAGTAGTCGACGGAGTCCTCCGTGATGTGCACACGCCCGCGCTCGATGCCGCGAACCTCGCCGCCGTTCGGGCCGATGGGCGTGCCCACACGCACGATGTAGCCGAGACCCTGATCGTCCTCGACCACCGCACGCGGATCCTTGGTGTCGTAGATGACCGCCACCAGCCGGAGCTGAGCGACCTCGTAGCGCTGGAGCGGCGTGCGCTGCTCGCCTGCATGCGGGGAGGAACCGAAGCGCGGGGGCCGGAACGGATCGCGCCGTCCGCTCGAGTCGTAGGGGACGTCTCCTGCCGGCTCGCTCGCCCGCGCCACCTCCGCGTCGGAGGGCGCCGCCGGCGGCGCGGGCCGCGTCTGGGGTTCTGCGCGCGCCGCCGCCCCGGCGAGCGCCGCCACCACGATCATCATCCCGATCCTGCCCGTGCGCCTCATGTGGACTTCCCCGGCTGCTTCTGCTCGTTCTTCTTCTTGTCGTCGAGCATCTTCTGCCGCTCGGCCTCGTCGAGGAAGCGGAAGGTGGTGGTCGTGCAGGCCGCGTCGAGCAGCATCCGCTCCCCTTCCAGGCGCGGCTTGGTGAGCTGGATGTTGGTGACGTTCACGATGCGGTCGAGTCGCTTCACGCGGTCCAGGAAGAGCGCCACGTCGTGGTAGGTCCCTCGCATCTGCATCTCGACCGGTACCTCGGCGTAGAAGTCGTGCAGCACCTCGGGCTTCTGCCGGAAGAGCGTGATCTCGAGCCCGGCCTGGCGCCCGCTGGCCGCCACGTTGGAGAGCAGGTCGGCGATCTCGCGCTGGTCGGGCAGCCGCGCCTGCGCGCGCTTCAGCTCGGCGCCCAGGTCGCGCAGATCGCGCTCCAGCGCCGCGCGTGCATCCGTCTTGCTGCGCTTGCCGTCGAGCTCGGCGCGCCGCTGCGATACCTCGGCCTGGAGCTCGGTGAGCGCGCGCTGGCTCGGGCCGTAGAGGTAGGTCCAGTCGAGGACGGCCACCACCAGCACGACGGCGCCCATGATGGCGAGCTTCTGCCGTGGCGGCCGATCGAGGAGGTCGTCGAACACGCCGAGGATCATCGCGCACCTTCCCCGGCGGGCTTCTCGTTGCCGGCGCGGGCGACCGCCTTGCCCTGCGCGCCGTAGTCGATCTGCCCGCGGATGACGAACTTCTTCAGCTTGGCGCCCTCCTGGTCGACCTGGCTGGTCTCGTCGAGATCGACGCTCTGGAAGAAGGGGAGCGTGCCCAGCCGGCGCAGGAAGTCCGCGACCGTCTGCTCGTCGATGCCGATGCCGGTCAGCCGCAGCGTCCCGTTCTGGTCCGAGAAGTCGGTGAGCCAGAGCTTGTCGGGCGTGGCGGTCGACAGGTCGGCCAGGATGCGTACCGGCCCGACCTTCTTCGCCTCGAGCTGGCCGATCACGCGCAGCTTCTCGCGCAGCTCCTGCTTCTGCTGCTCGAAGCGGAGGGCGTCGGCGTACGGACCCTCGATGGTCTTCAGCTCGTTCTGCACGCGGCTCAGCTCACGGTGCTCGGAGGAGCTACGGATGCCCTGCCAGAGGTGTGCGGCGACCAGGCCGGCCAGCGCGACCCCGAACACGACGGTGCCGAGCGCCAGGTTCTGCCGGCGACCGGCGGCGCGCTCGGCGTCCTCGCCAGGAAGAAGGTTGATGCGGATCATTTGTCCCCCGGACGGCGGGTCGCGAGCCCGACGGTCACCGCGAGCGCAGGCCCGCTCGCCTCGATCAGATCTCGATCCACGCCGCGGTCGACCTGCAGGCGGCGGAAGGGGTCCGCCACCTCGACTGCGCACCCGAGCCGTTGCGTGAGCTGCGCCGTGAGCCCCGGCGTGCGCGCCGTGCCGCCCGAGAGGATGATGCCGCCGAGCGGCTCGTCGGTGGCCGCGGTCCAGAAGAAGCTGAGCGCGCGCTGGATCTCCTCGACGATGAACTCGGTCACCGAGGCGATGACGGGCTCGGCCGCGCTGGCGTCGACCCCGCCGGCCGGTCGGCCGACCTTCACCAGGTCCGCGTCGGCCGGGGAGAGACCCAGCTGCCGCACCAGGGCGTCGGTGTACTCGGCGCCGCCCACCGGCACGTCGCCGGTGAACGTGGAGCGGCCCTGCTTCAGGATGTTGATCGACGAGTAGCGCGCCCCGATGTTGACCAGCCCCACCGGGTGCCCTTCGGGCGCGTCGTAGTTCAGCTCGAACATGTTCTCGAGCGCGAAGTAGTCGACGTCGACCAGCACGGGCTCGAGCTCGGCCGCGCGAATCGCCTCCGTGTAGCTGTTGATGATCTCCTTCTTCACCGCGACGACCAGGACCTCCATCTTGTTGCCGTCCTCGATCCAGTCGATCACCTGGAAGTCGAGGTTGACGTTGTCGAGCGAGTCCGGGATCAGGTGACTCGCCTCGGCGAGCACCGCGGCGTCGACCGCGGCGCCGGTCTGCCCGGGCAGGATGACCTTCTTCACGATCACCGCGGGCCCCGGCACGGCGGTGATCACCTGCTCGGCCTTGGCGCCGGTCTCGGCCAGCAGCTTGCGGATCGCCTCGACGACCGGCCCCTCGTCCTGGATGACGTTCGACTGGATGACGGTGGAGGGCAGCGCCGCCACGCCGAGCGCGGTCATGCGCGGGCCGCCGGCCCCCTGCTGCACCTCGGCCAGCTTGATGCTGCTCGAGCCGATGTCGAGGACCAGGAAGCCGCTCTGCCGGCGGAACGGGTTCTTGATCTTCGCGCCGAGGATCCGCTTGATGAGCGGCTGACCGCTCAGACCATCTGTGAGCGCCAAGGCTTCCTCCTCCTCATCTCTCCCCACCCACGACTCTGCCTGGCGGCGAAGTGGCCTAACGCGCAGAAATCCCGTGGAAAACCCGGTCGAAGTATGCGCCCAGCGGACCGGGTTGTCAAAGGATGACGGCTCAAAGTTCCCCTCCCGACATCCTCCTCGATGCAACCTGCGTGCCCCGCCGGCGCCGTCGGTCTCCAGAAACGAGCAGACCCGGTCGCGTCTTCGCGAACCGGGTCTGCTCGTGTGCAGAAAGGAGGGGCTGACCTTCGAAACTGCAAGCCGGGTGCCACCGGAGGCCGGGCCCGAAGTCGTGCGCCGACGGCCCGACGGCGCGCGCGGGCCGCGCGCTGCTGTTCATTTTCTGTCTGGCGAGTCGAAATCATGACACACTCGGGCGCGATGCACGGGCTGGTCGCGGTCGCTCCCCTACCCCCCCTCCCGCGGCACGACCTCCTCACCTACCGCGTCCCCGAGCCGCTGCGGGACCGCGTCCGGCCTGGCGTGCGCGTGCGCGTGCCGCTCGGTCGCCAGACGCGCATCGGCGTGGTCGCCGCCTTCGCCGAGGCGGAGCCGCCCGGCGAGCTGCGCAGCATCGTCGATGTCCTCGACGCGGAGCCATTCCTGCCGACCGAGCTGCTCGAGCTCTGCGGCTGGGCGGCGCGCTACTATCTCGCGCCGCTCGCCGAGGTGATCGCCACCATCGTTCCCGCCTCCCTGCCGCGGCCGGCCGAGGAGCGCGCGCTACGCCTCGCACGCGTGCTCTCCACCGAAGAGGAGGCGGCGCTGGTACGGCGCGCGCCGGCCCGCGCGCGCGCCTACCGCGCGTTCGCCGCCGCCCCGGCCGAGATGACCCCGGCGGCCGCGCGCGCCGCCGGCATCGGCACCGCCGCCCTCCGCGCGCTGGTGGCCGCCGGGCTGATCGAGGTGCTGCGCGCGCGCGACCCGACGCCCCCGACCGATGGCCTGCCGCCGCCCACCCTCACCCCGGCGCAGCGCGTCGCCGCCGAGGCGATCGCCGCGGCGGTGGGCGGGGAGCCCGCCTCCTTCCTGCTCCACGGGATCACCGGCAGCGGCAAGACCGAGGTCTTCCTCGCCGCCGCGGAGGCAACGCTCCGGGCCGGCCGTGACGTCATCCTGCTCGTGCCGGAGATCGCGCTGACGCATCAGCTCGTCGAGCGGGTGCGAGCGCGCTTCCCCAGCACGCTGGCCGTCCTGCACAGCGGGCTCGGGCCGCGCCAGCGCTGGAGTGAATGGCGGCGCATCCTGGCCGGCGAGGCGCGCGTCGTCGTCGGCGCCCGCTCGGCCGTGTTCGCGCCGGCGCGGCGGCTGGGGCTGGTGGTCGTCGACGAGGAGCACGACGCGGCCTACAAGCAGGAGGAGGGGCTGCGCTACAATGCGCGTGACCTGGCCGTGGTGCGCGCCCGCCTCGCCGGCGCGGTGGCGGTGCTCGCCTCCGCGACCCCCGCGGCCGAGAGCTACCACGCCGCGCTCGACGGGCGGCATCGCCTGCTCTCGCTGCCCGAGCGGCCGACGGCGCACCCGCTGCCCGTGGTGGACCTCGTCGACCTGCGGGAGCGGACGGACGAGGGCGGCGGCCCGCGTCTGGTCTCCGCGGTGCTCCGCCGGGCGCTCGAGGCGAACCTCGCCGCCGGCGGGCAGACGCTCGTCTTCTTGAACCGCCGCGGCTTCGCCATCTACCTCCAGTGCGCGGGCTGCGGCGCCGCCGTCGACTGCCCGCACTGCAGCGTGACGCTCGCCTGGCACCGCGCCGCCGGGGCGCTCGTCTGCCACCACTGCCGCCACACGCGCCGGCCGCCCGCCGCCTGCCCGGCGTGCGGCGGGGGCCCGCTGGAGCCGTTCGGCGTGGGAACGGAGCAGATCGAGGCGGCGCTGCGCACCTGCTACCCGCTGGCGGTCGTCGACCGGCTCGACCGCGACGCCGCGCGGCGCCTCGGCGTGCAGCGGCGCGTCCTGCACGACTGGCGCGCGGGGACCACGGACATCCTCGTGGGGACCCAGATGGTGAGCAAGGGGCACGACGTCCCGGGGGTGACCCTGGTCGCCGTGCTGCTCGCCGACCTGTCGCTCAACGTGCCCGACTTCCGCGCCGCCGAGCGCACCCTGCAGCTCCTGGTGCAGGTCGCCGGCCGCGCCGGCCGGGGCGATGCGCCCGGGCGCGTGGTGGTACAGACCTTCCGCCCGGAGCACCCGAGCGTGGCGGCCGCCGCGCGTCACGACTACGCGGGCTTCATGGCGCGCGAGCTCGACCGCCGCCGGGCGCTCGGCTATCCGCCCTTCGCGCGCCTCGTCAACCTGCGCCTCGACGGCCCCGACGGCGCCGCGGTCGAGCGCGCGGCGCGCGAGGTGGCGGCGCGCGTGCGCCGGCTCGCGCGCGAGCTGGGCCTCGGCGAGGAGAGCGTGGTCGGCCCCGCGCCCCCGCCGCTCGAGCGCGTGCGCGGGCGCTGGCGCTGGCAGATCCTCCTCCGC
>WNFA01006449.1_pt1 | contig 12020 bp, 12 predicted proteins | sample 5400481 | NCBI WGS metagenome assembly WNFA01 (sample SAMN13153340, study PRJNA577476) | soil metagenome | isolation source: 120 cm saprolite under Douglas fir tree site 2 hole 1 replicate 2 | place: USA:California | collected 2015-04-18
TATAGCACGGCGGGAGTTCTGTTGGTGGACGCTCAGGGACACGGAATCATTGCAGCGAAAATCGCGTCGACGGTCCACGACACGTTTCATGCCCTCATGCTCTCCGAACTCGATCATCGAGGGAAAACGACACCGGAGTTATTCGAGAGGATCAACCTGAGGTTGGCCCAATCAGTCACCGCACGAAATGCTCTCGGAAGAAGCGAGCAAGAGAGCGCCCAGGAGATAGCGACCATGCTTTACGGCGAAGTACACCCTTTTGGCAATTTTAGATTCGTGAATTTCGGACATGTACCGCCACTGGTCTTCTCCGCGGAATATCGGAAGTTCATGGAGATTGATAAGAGCCGTATGGTGCAATTTCTGCCGCTCGGCTTGCACATCCCGGAAGATCATCCGGATCGGAATAGGTATTTCTCACTGGACTCCCGGGAGGGCAACACGAACTCCTCCGATGTGGCGGAGCTCACGCTGCTGAGTCCAGGGGACATTTTCCTGCTCTATACCGATGGGGTCTACGACGGCAGCGACAAAGAAGAACGTCAGCAACTTGAAGGGGTGATGCGTGAGCGCTATCGCCAACCGGCAACGGAAATCTGCAACGCTCTGCTGGAATATGCGGTGAAAAAAGACGATCGTCTCCGCCAGATTGGCGAACAGGACCGTATTGACGATAAGACCGTGTTCATCATCAAGCGGAGCTGAAGAATGCCGTGGCAAATGTTTTGCAGGGTGGCAGGCGTTGACCTCCAAGACCCGTGATCGTCGGGCAACTCGGAATAGCGCGCCCTCCTCTCATGATTCCCAGAGGCATGCGCGATACACATTGCGATACACAATAGCCGCTGCCTATGGTGTACTTCCAATGACTTGCAGTGCCGTCCGTGTTCTTCTATGTCGTTGAAAGTACTCGAAACCAGCTAACGGTCACGCAAGAGGTCACGGTTCGAATCCTGTCGCTCCCGCCAATTTGAAACACGACATCTAGGCTCGCCACCCTCCAACGAGGCAATCAGCGCGATCAGATTCCGGGAGGACAACGGTTTACAAGACCGTTGTCCTCGATTGGGAGCTCGGAACAGACCATCATGTGTCAGCGTCCAACTAGCGTCCAAAATCCAAGGTTTCGGGGCGGTTTTTGGGGGTCTGCGAACTGTAAGGGCAATTGAATCATCAAGACTTAGGGTTTGATCGTCAACCTCATAACCCGAAGGTCGTCAGTTCAAACCTGACCCCCGGATTCCGGCCTTTTCTTTTGTGTAAGCTATACGCTGTTTTCAGATTCCCCCGGTCGAAACGAAAACGGCAAACTCGCTCGCGAGGGTCTAGGTTGGCCAACTGCCACCTAGGCGGTGCGGTATCTTCCGTCCGCTCACAAAGTGTGGGCGCATTGGACTGATGTTCTTTGTTCATGCCCCAGTTTCTTCCGCATATGGACCTCCGTTCCTCCGCGTTCAAAAAAAACTTCGTCCATGGCCAATTTCATCAAGTGGATGCCGCGCCCGTGTTCGGCACCGAGGTTTTCGAACGCCAGAGGATCGGGAACCTTATTGGGGTCAAATCCTGGTCCCTGATCCCTGACCACGACGGACACTCCTCTGCCGCATTCGCAGAGGCAATGGACGTGAACCAACTTGCTTGCGTCTCCGCGATTGCCGTGGAGCATCGCATTACTCAGGGCTTCCCGAAGCGCGAGTTCCACGAACTCTTCCTCCCCGCAAATACAGCCAGATGACACGATCAGTCTCATAAGCCAATCCACTAGCGGCGAGATCTGGCCGATCTCGCTCTGCACCCAGGTGTGCACCTCCAGCAGTGCATCCGTGAAACGAAGTTTGGGGAGCATCGACTGCAGCGATTTGAAACTGCCAACCCAAATCATTTCTGCAACCTCCTTTCAGGACTCATTGTTCGGCGCTTAATGTCCGGCGCCAGGACCAGCCGACCTGAATTTGCGCGTGAAGAAAACCAAAGGCGCTCCAATCAAGCAGGCGCAGCCTAGCAGCCAGAAGCAATCGAGAAAGCCGAGAAATGCCGCTTGCTGGTGGATCATTCGCGCCAATTGTGCTTTTGCGTGCAGAGCCGCGTCCGGGGCCGTAAAACCGTGCGTCACAAAATATCGCGACAAAGTAGCGAGTGTTTCCTGGTAGCGCTGATGGAATGGAGTAGCGTGAGCGACCAGGACCGACTGGTGATACTGCGTTCGCCGCGCAAGAACAGTTGTAACGAACGCGATCCCAACGCTTCCCCCTTGGTTCCGGAACAGATTGGTCAGACTTGAAGCTTTGTTGTTCTTATTCTTCGGCAGGAAGGAATAGGCCAGCTGGCTCACCGGCACAAACAGTGGGGCAATCCCAAGCCCCTGGATCGCACGGGCGATCGCCACATGCTTGTAGTCTTGATTCCAACTTTCGGCAAGACTTTCACGATCAGGGGAGCCAGGGCCACGATGACGAATGCGCCAGGTCCAAGAACGAGTCCTGCATCGGTGGCGGTGTAGCCATATAGGCTCTGGAGCATCTGGGGAATCAACACCGTAGACCCGAACAGAGCAAAACCAAAAAGGAAATAGTAAACGTTCGCGATGGCAAAGTTCCGGTCTGCGAGCAAACGAATTTCGACGACTGGGTCAGGATGACGCCATTCCCAAAACGCGGCCGCAATCAGTGCCACAAGCGCGATCGAAAAGAACAAAACAATGAAGCCGCTTTCGAACCAGTCTTCGGTTTGTCCACGACCCAGAACGACCCCCAGCCACGCAAAGCCCAGGGCCACGAGAACAATCCCGAGGCCATCAATGCGAAGCCTGCCGCCTTTCCGGGCAGATTCGACTTCACGCGTGAACTCGGGAGGGTCGGAAACGAGCCGGTTCGTCAGGATCAGAGACACAATCCCGATGGGAATGTTGATAAAGAAGATCCACCGCCAACTCCAGTTGTCGGTGATCCAACCGCCGAGCGGCGGGCCGATCACGGGGGCAGTCACGATGGCCATGCTGTAGAGAGCGAAAGCCGCAGGCCGCTTTTGCGGAGGGAACGTGTCCACGAGAATGGCCTGCTCGACGGGCGCGAGGCCACCGCCTCCGACGCCCTGCAAAACGCGAAAGAAGATGAGCAAGCCCAATGAAGGAGCAAGTCCACACAGCAGAGAACTCAGCGTGAAGAGCACGACGCAGAGCATGTAGTAGCGCTTCCGTCCGAACACACGGCTCAACCATGCGGAGAGCGGAAGAACTACAGCATTCGATACCAGATAGCTTGTCAGGACCCAGGTGCTCTCGTCGTAGCTGACGGCGAGGCCGCCGGCAATATGGGGCAACGCGACATTGGCTATGGCCGTGTCGAGGAGTTCCATGAAGGTCGCGAGCGTAACGGTGACGGCGATGATCCAGGGATTGATACCGGCGCGCGTTGCAGCCACATTCGGAAAGGAAATGGAACCCGTGGTAGCGCTCATACAATGCCTGGTTTGTTGGATGCAATAAGAGACCGTTCGGTCGCAACCAAATATTTGGTACAATGCAATAAGCGACCAGTTGGTCGCAGAGCTCGTTTAGGGGGACTTAAAATGCGCAAAGGCGAGCAGACCCGCCAGGAAATCATTCGCAAGGCGGCGCCTATCTTCAATCAGAGGGGTTACGACGGAGCCGCGCTATCCGATCTGATGAAGGCAACCGGTCTCAAAAAGGGCGGGATTTACCGGCACTTCTCCAGCAAACAGGCGCTGGCGGCCGAGGCCTTTGACTATGCCTGGCGGGAAACGTTAGACGCACGAATTCACGATCTGGATACCATCCCAAACACCGTCGACAGGTTAAAGCAGTTGGTTGTTAATTTTGTGGAGCGCCGCGGAATTATTCCCGGCGGCTGTCCATTGCTCAACACAGCGGTCGATACGGACGATGGAAATTCTGTTCTGCGCGAGCGCGCTCGCAAAGCGTTGCAAGTCTGGCGTAGCTACCTTATTTTGATGATCCGTGCCGGAATCAAAGCGCGCGAAATCCACCCAAAGATCGACGCAAAGAAGCTGGCAACTCTCATTATTTCCTTTCTCGAGGGTGCGATCATGGTCTACCGCCTTGATGGAACTGAGGAAGCACTGCGCGCTGTCCAAGCCCATCTCGGCAGCTATCTCGAAACAGAAGTGCGAGCGCGGTCTAAGTAACCAATGGAGATAGAGTCTAGCGTCCCTTGGCGTGCTCGCCTCTCAGGGCCATGCAAGTCGAGGACGCCTTCGCAACTAGCCGCCCGCCTTCATCCGTGATCTCGCACTCAATGTAGCCAATCGTGCTGCCCCGTCGCACCACTTTGCCCTCGGCTCGCAGGCGAGCCTCCCACACGGGACGGAAGAAATTGATCTTTAGTTCGATGGTTGTGAAGGATTCGCCGGGCGCGAGCGTGCTGGCAAACGCCATTCCCATCGCAGCGTCAGCAATATCGCAAAGGATTCCCCCATGGAGCGTTCCCATGGGATTGGCGTGTTGTTGTCCGGCTGCTAGCGTGACGACGGCTTGCCCATCGGCAATTTCTTTCGCTTCAAATCCGATTAGCCGTGCTACCGGAACGTCGTTCGTCTCTGGGTGAGCCATGAATCCTCGCCGATCCATAGGTTGCCGCGGTATCCCCTGCTGTTGATGCGACCGACTGGTCTCTAGATACGACTTTAGCACAAAATAAATGAAACCGACCGGTCTCGTCTTACATCGAAAGAAGCGCTGATGAAAGCTGTCCGTTCAGGTAAAGGAGCATACCAATGTCGAACTCATCGAACAAAGGGGTCGCCGTGATCACGGGTGCATCGTCGGGCATCGGCGCGGTATATGCCGATCGGCTCGCAAAGCGTGGCTACGACCTCATCCTGGTGGCCCGGAATGAGGAGCGGCTGAAGTCCCTTTCGGCGCGTCTGACGAGCGGGACGGGAAGGTCCGTCAAGGTACTGCGCACCGACCTCAACAACAAGGCGGAACTCGCTAAGCTCGAGGCTACGCTGCGGAACGATCCGAGCATCACCATGCTCGTCAACAATGCCGGTGTCGCCTCCGTCGCGCCGCTGCTGAATGCCGACGTTGAGAAGATGGACGAGATGATTGCTCTCAACATTACGGCGCTCACACGCCTGACATATGCCGCCGCGCCTGCATTTGTCGCGCGTGGCACAGGCACGATTATCAACATTGGATCGGTGGTGGGCATCTCGCCCGAGGCGCTCAACGGTGTGTACGGCGCGACCAAAGCCTATGTTCTTGCGCTCAGCCATTCGTTGCAGCACGAGCTCGCCGATAAAGGCATCCGCATCCAGGCGGTGCTGCCGGGCGCGACCGCGACCGACCTCTGGGAGATCGCTGGCTTCCCATGGCAGAAACTGCCCCCGTCGATTGTCATGTCCGTGGAAGACATGGTCGATGCAGCGCTGGTCGGGCTTGACCGGGGCGAACTGGTGACGATTCCCGGCCTCCATGATGGAGACGAATGGACTCGTTTCGAGGCCGCGCGCCGCGCCATCTCGGAGCGTTTCGGAAATTCCGTGCCGGCGCCCCGATACGGGATTGGTGTGCCCGCTCAACAGCACGCAGACTAGTCCGCCATACAGATTAAAAGGAGTCATAACAAGTCGATTATCTCCGAACGGTTTGTGGCGGTATGCGCAGTTTTGTCCCTACACGAAAAGACTCCCAATGCGCAAAGCACTCCTGGGGCGAAAGCAGTTGGCCTAATTACATCTTCGTGCGACTGCGAGGGCGGACCTGCGAATCCACGTCGATTCTGATAACATTTTCGGCCTCAGGAATGATGCGAGGTAGTTCATGAAGCTGGTTACTTTCCAAGGGGCATCGCGCGGAGATCGCGTCGGGGCGCTGGCTGCAGAGGGATGGATTATTGACCTGAATGCTGCCTACGCAAACTATTTAAGAGAGGTCGAGCGGGAAGGGGCGTTCTATGCGCTTGCGGATGCGCGCGTGCCTTCCGACATGCGTGGGTTGTTCGAGAATGGAGACCGTGGTCTGGACGCGGCGCAGACCGCCCTCGAATACGCAACAAGGGGCGGGCCGGAAACAAAGGGAGCTTCCGGCGAGCCCATTTTTTCTCGCCGGGAATTTATAAGCATCAAGGCGCCTATCGTTCCGAAAAAGTTTTTCCACACGGCAGGGAATTTCCGCGAGCACCACGAGGATGCGCAAAAGGCAGGATTTTCTCATCCCATTCTTCCATGGATTGTGTTTTTTCAAAACGTGGATGCCATCATCGGCCCGGACGCGCCGATTATTTATCCTGAGCATTTGACGGAAGAACTCGATTACGAGCTTGAGCTTGCTGTGGTTCTCAAGAAAGCGGGAAAGCACTTCTCCGCAGAGCAGGCGCGCGAGTACATCGGCGGGTATGTGATTTTTAATGATGTGACGGCGCGCGACATCCAGCGGCGGGAGATGAAGTCCGGCGTGTTCAGTTTCTGCAAGGGCATCGACACGTTTTGTCCGCTTGGGCCCTATATCGTGACAGCGGATGAGATTCCGGACCCGCACAATCTGGCGATGCAGCTCCGTGTGAATGGAAAGATCCGGCAGCAATCGCACTCCAGCAAAATGTCCGTAACGATTCCGGAAATCGTGGCCCATTATTCGCCCATGGGTTATTCCGCGGGGGACGTGCTTTCCACGGGCACGGTCTCCGGGGTTGCGGCGTTCAGCGGGGACCCGAAGTCGCTCTATCTGAAACCCGGCGACATTGTGGAATGTGAAATCGAAAAAATCGGAGTGCTCCGGAATCCAGTCGTGTCTTACAAAGAGATGCAAGGTGGGAAATCGGTGACGGCCTGAACGGAGGGTCAAGATCCGGCGCGGATACAGCAATCTGTGCGAAGGCAGTGGATCTACTTCTTGCTGAAGTGCGGCAAGACTTTTTCTCCGAATAAGCGCGCTTGTTCGAGGCGGTCGTCGCCCCAAAGCTCCAACATAATATGCGTGCAACCGGCGGCGCGATACTCCTCCAATCGCGCGATGCATTGTGACGGTGTCCCTGCAATAGGGCACACTTTTTCGAGCACCGCATCTGTTACGGCGCAGGCCGCAGCCTTCCGGCCTCCCTGCTCCATGGCATCAGCAATCGGGCGAATCTCTTCAAACGAAAGACACGCGCATTCCAGCAGCGTATCCGCTGAACCGCGGATGTTCTGCACTTTGTTGGCGAGGTACATGGCCGCCATCTCTCTCGCCCCTTCGCGGGCAGATTTGGGATCTTCGCCGACGCTGCCGACAATCACCGAACCTAGATCGAGTCTCGAAGAATCTTTTCCGGCCTTGTGCGCGCCCTCTTCCATCATCTTCCGCGAGCACTCTACAAATTTCGGCGTGGTGATGCTAGCCGTTAACAAACCGTCGGAATGCGAACCTGCGAGGCGCTGCAAAACCGGGCCAGTAGCTCCGACGTAGATCGGCACGCGCCACCGCGGAACGTGAGCATCGGCTCTAAGTGCCGGCGCAAACGCCTGAAACGCTTTGCCCTCGTATTTCACTTCCCCACCGGCGAGCATCGCCTCGATGATCTCGATGCTTTCGCGCATCACGGCTGCAGGGCCAACCTCTTTCCCCTTTTCGCCTTCGCCGATTTCTTTCATGAAAATCTTCGAAGCGCCAAGGCCAAGGAGAAAACGGTCTTTGCCCGCAGCTTCCTGAAGGACGCGAGCTTCCATGGCGATTTGAACGGGATGACGCGTGTAAGGCGAAATGATGCCCCATCCGATGGTGATTTTTTTGGTTTCGCGGGCGACTATGGCGGTGACTGCTGTTGAGGAGCGCGCCTCCATCGAGTGCTTGCGCCACCAGGGATAGGCCTCCGCCAGCCAGAACGTGTCAAACCCGGCGACGTCGCAGGCTTGAGCCATGCGCACCGTTTCGTCGAGTGGCTCCATGCTGAGCTGCAACACACCGATTTTAAAAGGCATGCTCATCGTGTCAGTGCTCCGTAGAATACCGTTCGTTCCGACTGCCGCTCAGCTCGGCTCGGTCCAGGAATGTTCGAGCCCCTTCACAAGTTGCCACAAGGCGCGATTCAGCGGAGTAGGCACGCCGGTCTTTTCGCCTAAGTCCGCGATTGCGCCGTTCATGAAGTCCACTTCAGTTAGGCGACGCGCAAGAATGTCCTGCAACATGCTGGCTTTATGTTTGCCGGTCGCGCTCGCGCCCTTTTGCACTAGGGCGCGCGGATCACCGTGTAGTTCGATACCCAGCGCTTTAGCTACCGCTTCACCTTCTGCGATCAACGCGTTGAACAGCGCGCCAGTGGGGGCGAACCGCGTCGCCCCGCCATGGTGCAGCAGGGTCAGCGCGCCAACCGGATTCGTCGAAGCGTTGAAGATTAGTTTGGTCCACTGCGCGCCTCGAGCGTCCTGCAAGGGAATCACGCGCAAGCCCGCGCGATTGAGCAATTCAGCAAGTTGCTCCACGAGCGCGTAAGGCGTATGTGTGGGTTCGAACGGGCCAATCCAGGTGTCGCCATTGATGTCAAAGCCCACGTGGCCTGGTTCAATCACGTGGCCCGCAGGAAAAGTCGTGCCGCGGATCACGCAAGGAACATGCTGCGCGAGAATCTCCTCATTGCCGACGCCGTTCTGCACGGAGCAGACCGCGCTGCCCGCGCCAAAAAAGTGCGCGGTCTGTTCGATGGCAGCCCGCGTATGCGTGCTCTTCGTGGCCACAATTCCGAAATCGCAAGGGGGAATCTCCTGAGGGTTCGACGTCGCATGAAGCCTCGCCGTGAAATCAGCGGCGCCGCTGATGCGCAGCCCGCGTTCGGTGATCGCGCTCGTTTGTTCTTTCGAAACGTCGTAAGCGTGCACCTCAGCGTATTCGAGTCGCGCCAAATGAGCGCCGAAAATACTGCCGATTGCCCCGCAGCCCACGATACAAATCTTTACCTTCATGTAGTCTTCAACTCTTCCGCCCCGGAATAAAACCGCCACGGCACGTTCGCGAGACACTCGCCTTCTTTCTTGCCGACGCGGTAGGTGTCCTGCGTATAAAGACACACCTGACCCTCCCGATCGACGACCTGAGGATGAAAGCTAACGACCATGTTTTCTTTCAGCTCAATCTGCGTATTCGCACCGATGGACGGATGCTCCAGCATGGTCATGCCGATGGAATGACCCGTAAGGTGGCCCAGCCCAAATCCGGCCTTCGCAAAAACATCGGCTGCTGCTTTGTGAACCTCGCTGGCCATCACGCCTTCGCACATCTTCAAGCGTGCCGCTTCCATCGCTTGCGGATAGACATCGCTCATGGCGCGCGTGCGAGAACTGACTCGTCCGCGAATCAGAGCGCGCGAGAATTCGATCCAGTAGCCCGCGGCCCCCGTCACCTCCAGGGAATAGAGCAATAAATCATCCGCGGCGACTCTGCGCTGCGATGGCACTTTGAAAAATGCCTCCGCTTCGCCGTTGCTGCCGCTCAACACGATATTCATCATGCGGGGGCCAGCACCTCGCGCAAAAAAGCGTTCGACCGCCGGAGCCATGATTTCGGCCTCGGATTTTCCAGGCTCGTAGGCCTTGAGAAGCGCGTGAAACCCATCCAGGATGATATCCATGCTGTCGCGAAAGCCTTCAAGCTCCTCCTCACTCTTTACGGCCCGCGCCATGTCAAAGTGAAAATCGAACGGCACGAGTTCGAACGCACCCTGTTGCAGCTCGCGGTAATCTCGGACGGCCATCACGAAATCCAATCCATACACCGCCACGCGCTTCCAATGTTGTTTTTCACTTTCCGCGCGAAGCCATTTGCCGGGAATCTCCGCCCAAACTTTTTCACGGACCCACGGTGCTTTCTTGTCTCCGATCCAGCGAGCCTCGCGCGGGAAAACCAGCTTGGGGTCTCCCGCAAGAGGAATGAGGACGTAAACGTAGCGATGAACAATTTCGAAGCCGGAGGTGTAGCGCACCGCGCCTTCAAATCCCGCGTACTGATTGCCGCAGACAATGAGAGCGTCGACCTTTTCCGCCTCCATGGTCGCGCGGATGTTGGCGTAGCGGCGATCGATTTCCTTTTGACTGGTCATTGGCGTGATTCGGTTCTCCTCTCAGTGCGCGCCGCAAATCTCCGCAGCGGCCAACGCATACACCCGCGTGGTATTCACGAGCGTTTCGATGGCTACTTTTTCGCCTTCGGCGTCGCGCGGCCCGCTGGAAGGGCCGTAATTCAGAGTCTCGATTCCGTAGCGGGTCATGACGGAAGCATCGGAATCCCACAGCACGGTGGCGTGTTTCGGCGCAGCGCCGAGAATCTGGTGGTGGCACGCTTCGATGGTTTTTACCAACGGATGATCCTTGGAGATTTCCGCTCCCGGTACTGACACATAGGTTTCGTATTCCACTCCGTAGTCCGGATGTTTCTTGCGAAGCTCCAGGACAAGCTGCTTGATCGAAATCCGGACTTCCTTGAGCTGCATCGGCGGCGGCACGCGAACATCCAGGAAAACATCGGTGCGGTCGGGTGTCCGGCTGACGCGCCAGGGGTGCCCACCACGCACGCAACCCACATTCACGACGCCCGGCTGTCTGTCGTACGTCGCTTTCTTTTCCCACGCGGCGATCCAGTAATAAATCGGGTCGAGAATCTCTTTCATTCGAAAGACCGAACTGTGCTCCTGTTTCCCGCGCGTAAATGCCGTGTGCACGTAGTGGCCGCGCGTTGAAATGCGGACCCAAACGGTTCCGTAGTGGCCGAGCACCAGTTGCAGGTCCGTGGGTTCGCCGAGAATGCACATATCCGGCAAAACGCCGTGATTTACAAGATGATGCGTGCCAACACCGTAGCCACGGAATTCCTTGCCGACAAATTCATCGCTCCATTGTGTTTTCTCAATTTCGCCCACGACCGCAGCGATGATGACGTCACCCTCCAGCTTCACGCCAGCGCGCATGAGTGCCTTCACGGCCTGTGTGTAGCAGACCAGAGCGCCTTTCATGTTATAGATTCCCAGGCCGTAGATCATGCCCTTGCGGATCGCGGCTTTCGCTTTGTAGCCGAGTCCGGTCAGAAAAGTTTCGTGTCCGGTGTTCGACGTGTCCATGTGCCCGTTGAACATCAAGCTTTTTCCATTGCCGGTGCCTTCCCACAGGCCAACGACGTTGGCGCGGCCCTCTTCGACTTCCTGCCACGTGACGCTGAGCCCAGTGTCCTCCAGCGCGCGCCGCATATACCGGCCCATCTCCAGCTCTTCGCCCGTGGGGCTCGGGATGTTTACGACGTCGCAGCACATCGCGACGATTTCGTCTTCGCGAATTTGCGAGAGGATCGTCTTGGCCAAATCTTTCTTCATGAAGTGAGACTCCTCGGAGTCACGGTTCCATCTCTCCCGGCGGCTACCGCCGAAAATCATCCGGATATGAGCATAACTTTTCGCAACCGCCGGCGGTGATCAGGAAATTATCTTCGAGCCGTAATCCGCCGCCACCCTCCCAGTAAACACCCGGCTCAATCGCCAGGACCATCCCCGAGCGCATCACTCCCGAGGTTGCCTGATGCGAATAAGGCGGTTCATGCGCGCGCGCACCCACTCCGTGCCCAACGGGGTGCGAGGGCTGACCCGGATAACCCCCGGCATCGATCCCCGCACGAATGATCCGGTCAATCTCACCAAGCGGAGCGCCATCCCGCACGCAACCCACGGCTTCGCCGAAAATCTTCAGCAATTGATTGAGCAGCCGATTGTATTCCGGCGTCAAGCGTCCGGGACAAAGATTTTTCGTCAAGTCCGTCCAGTACCCGTCGGCGCAAACCCAAATTTCGACGAGAGTCGGTTCATTCTCGATCACCGGGCGGTGCGAGGTCGCCGTGAAAGTGGCAATGCCCTTCCCGGACCACACCAAGGTGAATGCGCGTGCCATCTCCACTTTGCCTCTGTATCCAACGCCCACGGCATGGATGTGTCCTTCGATCATCGCCGCAACTTCGCTTTCTTTCATGCCGGGCTTGATGTGGTCGCGGGCATACTCCATTCCGATGGCCGCCAGCTCGTTCGCCAGGC
>WNFA01004205.1_pt1 | contig 12018 bp, 8 predicted proteins | sample 5400481 | NCBI WGS metagenome assembly WNFA01 (sample SAMN13153340, study PRJNA577476) | soil metagenome | isolation source: 120 cm saprolite under Douglas fir tree site 2 hole 1 replicate 2 | place: USA:California | collected 2015-04-18
GGACTTGCTCGTTCACGTCTTGAGTCCGGACGCGGAGATCCAAGTTGTCGGCGCCGTGAGTTCGGGAGAGGAAGCGCTGGAGGCCACCCGGCGAACAAAACCGGATGTGATCACAATGGACATCCACCTGCCGAAGATGGACGGTTTCGATACAACGCGCAGGATCATGGAAACACAGCCCACACCTATTGTCATCGTGAGCGGCAGGCCGAACCTCAAAGAGGCGGCCCTAACTTTCCAGGCGATGGAGGCAGGAGCACTTGCGGTCGTGGAAACGCCGCCTGGAGTAGGCAATTCAGAGCATCAGACCGCAGCAGCGGAGTTGCTCCGGACGGTCAAACTGATGTCGGAAGTCAAAGTCGTGAGACGCTGGGTTCGCCCTCCGCAGAGAACTGGTGTGCGCACCTATCCGACTTCAGAGCAACTGGAACTGAAACGGCAGGCCGACCATATTGAAATCGTCGCGATCGGGGCCTCTACCGGTGGACCGATCGCGCTTCAGACGATCTTATCTGGCCTTCCTGGAGACTTCCCCGTGTCCCTGCTGATTGTTCAGCACATGACGCCGGGTTTCACTTCCGGTTTTGTGGAGTGGCTGGATCGAAGCTGTGTTCTGCCGGTTCGTGTTGCCCAAGACGGAGAACAAATCTGCCCCGGTCAGGTCTACGTCGCTCCCGATGATGCGCACATGAAGGTGGGGCAACACGAAACAATATTGCTGACGAAGGATGAACTTGAAAATGGCCTGCGCCCGTCTGTGTCTCAACTCTTCCGTTCAATTGCAACTGTCTACGGACGGAATGCCGTCGGCGTGTTGCTGACGGGTATGGGAAGGGACGGTTCTCAGGAACTGAAGCTGATGAAAGAAAAGGGCGCCATCACGATTGCGCAAGACCGAGAAAGTTCCGTCGTGCATGGCATGCCGGGTGAAGCAATCAAGCTCGAAGCCGCAACCTATGTGCTTTCGCCGGACAAGATTGCGGCGGCGCTGGCAAGCCTGGTGAATAAAGAAACGAGGATTTCGAAATGAGCCCCGCCAAGAACACCAAACGTTCCCGACCAGAGGTCCTTATTGCCGAGGACAGCCTGACACAGGCTGAGAAATTAAAGTATTTGCTGCAAGAGCAGCATTACGTGGTCACGGCCGTCACCAACGGCAAACAGGCCCTTGAGGCGGCGCGCAAGCATCCGCCAAGCATAATCATCAGTGACATCGTGATGCCGGAGATGGACGGCCACACGCTATGCAAGGAAATCAAGGCTGATATAACGCTGCGAGAGACTCCGGTTGTCCTATTGACCTCGCTCTCCGGCGTCGAGGAGGTGCTGAAGGCGCTGGAATGCGGGGCAGACAGTTTCATTCGCAAACCTTACGAGACCTCGGATCTTCTTTCGCGTATTGAGTACATCTTAGTCAACCGAGAAATGCGGAAGGGCGATACCGTACAGTGGGGAGCAGAGATCTATCTGAGCGGCAAGAGATATTACATTACTGCGGAGCGCCAGCAGATTCTGGACCTGCTTTTCTCGACGTTCATGGACGCTGTGCAAATCAACGGGGAGCTCGAAGTCAAGCAGCGGGAACTCGTGCAGTTGGCCGCGCAACTGAAAGAAAAAGTGGATGAGCTTGCCACGGCCAACAAAGAACTGGAGCGACGAGGGCACGAACTGGAACGGGCAACCGAGGTCAAGAGCCGGTTTTTTGCCAGCGTGAGTCACGATCTCCGTACTCCATTGAATGCCATCATTGGGTTTTCCGATCTTTTGGCCCACGAGACGGCAGGTCAACTCAACGACAAACAAAAACGCTTCGTACAGCACGTCGGAAACGGAGGCCGGTTTCTGCTGCAACTCATCAACGATATTCTAGATCTGTCGAAGCTCGAGTCGGGCCAGTTGGAACTAAATCGTGAGGACTTTCTGGTCGAGGCCGCAGTGTCGGAGGTGCTGTCCAGTTTGACGATCTTGACGACAGCAAAAAAGAGTGAGCTGAAGAGCGCGATTGAACCCGATCTCACGGTTTCTGCCGATCCCCTTCGCATTAAACAGGTCTTGTACAACCTCCTGAGCAACGCAATCAAATTCACCCCCGAAGGTGGGGTCGTTCAAGTGCAAGCCAGCCGCAACGGAAGCTACGCAAGGCTCTCGGTTAGCGATACCGGCATAGGTATCCGGCCAGAGGATCAAGCAGTCATCTTTGATGAGTTTCGTCAAGTCGGCGAAGGAAGCGCAAAGAAAGAAGGCACGGGCCTGGGCTTAGCCATAGCCAAACGGCTGGTAGAGCAGCACGGGGGAGAAATCAGTGTGGAAAGCGAAGTCGGTAAGGGCAGTCGATTTATCTTCACCCTCCCCCTTGTCGAGGCACTCCGGGCGTTCCAGCAGGCAGCGGGAAAAAATCGAAATTGAAACTCTAGCTAAGCTAGATGTCGGCAGCGCTCAGAGAGCGTCGAATGCTAACAGACGGCTACGGTATGTTGGCATCCACAGTCTTACCTCCGAATTGCTTCGGTAACGAATGGGAGAACTGGCTCCGGGTCAAAGCGCAACCCTGGCAGCATGTGTTCGCGCATCTCCTCGATGACGCGGTGGCGCGGAACTATTAGCACCGGGGTACAAGGAGCGAAGTTCAGCATGTCGTCGGCACGATGAATACGAGCATCCGAAGGTTCGATGACGATGGAGTGAATTGTAGTGGTACAGACTAATGACAAGGCGGCCTGAGCCCAAGGCACGTCTTCTAGCCGAATCACCACTCACTGCTATCGACGGATCATGGCAATCCAACACGTTCCCGTTAATTCACCGATACTGTGACTAGCCACCGAGAGCCACGGTACTCCATTGGCTCTGTTTGCTTGAGTTGCGGGAATCAACCATATTGTTGGAACTGATATTTAGATTCTGGTTGCTCACGGCAAACCGGCCGTACTCATTTTGCGAACACAGTGTCGATCTTCCGCATAATTCTGTCCGCCCATGAACTGCGTCTGCGACCATGGATTCGGTCCCTAGCAACCGAAAAGCCCGTAGGGAATACGAGTTTTCTTTTAAGCTGCCGAGACTATATCTAGCAAATACGCTTTTAACTCGCAAAACCAATGGGTGGGCGATCGGGTTCCTCAGATGGACCCGTGAGCTGGTTAAGCACATCAAAGATAACTCTAAAGCGCTCATCATACTCGTGTTCTAGCGCCTCAAGCTTACGCGCCAGGTCTTTATGACTTGTAATAAGTTCACGCAGGCGTACAAAAGCTCGTACAATTTGGATGCTCACCTCCACTGCGATGGTGCTCGTAAGTACGCTGGCCAGCATGAGTGCGCCATGTTCTGTGAACGCGTATGGTAAATAGCGCCGCCCGCCCCGGCCGGTTTTTGAGGTCGCAGAATGCGACCTCAAAGCTGCCGCTTCTTCCTCGCTTAGCTGGAACATGAAATCGAGAGGAAATCGATTGACATTTCTTTTCACTTGCTCGTTGAGGCGCTTGGTGGGTACTTGATACAACTTCGCAAGGTCTTTGTCGAGCATAACTTTCAGGCCACGAACAACATGGATGCGATGTTCAATGGCCTCCAGTGGAATTAATTGTGTATCCGACTGTTGCATGTATTTATGGTACTGCACGTGATTCGACTGTCAATGCAGCATCAAACTCTCGCAGAGTGTTCGTCCTTTAAGCATGTGTCGATGTTTCGCAATCCGCCGAGGGCGCCCGAGCACAATCTCCCACGGTTAGCCGCCTCATTGTTCCTGGGGTAGGTGTGGTTCGTAAGGGCCCCGCGGAGCCATTCCTGGAGACCCGTCCTACGCTGTCTAGTGCCCCTGTGCAGCGGCAGGTATTGCACTTAGGAAGCCGGTTGAATGTCGGTGACGCGAATTACGCTTGTCGGATTTGATTTGCGGAGGCAGGGGGGATTCGGCCGCACGGCAACGCGTGGCCACGGGCATCGATACCAAGCAGATGAACGAAGTCAGGCATTTCTGAGATAAAGCAGGAAGGGGAGGGTCTCCTCAAACGGCGCAACCAGGATTGCTGTGGGCTCTCCTAACGGTGTTCTATGAATTTCGGATCTGCCGTAGCGACAGAGCGCGAGGCCTGCTTGCGCCTCCATCTACAGCGCGGCGCTGGTACTGGTTCCGGCTGCGGCGAATACTTCGGCAGCTTCTTGCTCCGCAATGGGGATAAATGTGTGTACAACCTCCGCGTCGAACTGAGTTCCGGTACTTTCCACCAGTCGACGGATCGCTTCGGTGTGAGGAAGCCCTTTTCGGTAGCAGCGGTTTGAGACCATTGCATCGTAAGCGTCAATGACCGAGACAATACGCGAGACGACCGGGATGTCGTGCCCTTGCAGCCCGGCCGGATACCCGGTCCCATCGACGTTCTCATGATGATGCAAGGCGTACAGACTCGCGTCTTCGAGCCCCGGGAACAAGCGCAGGATGGACCAACTGTATTCGGGATGCCGATTAATCAAGACGCGTTCCTCGGCCGTGAGAGGCCCTTGTTTTTTCAGAATGGCGTCAGGAACTCCGATCTTGCCAACATCGTGGAGTAGCGCCGCAACTTCGACCTGGTACATATGTTCTTCAGGAATATTCAGTTTCCGAGCCACTCGGATCGCCCACTCCGCCAGACGAGTGCTATGCACACCAGTACTGATGTCCTTGAGATCGAGCAGCTGGTTAAAAGCGCAGATCAGCGAATTGCGAAATGCAAGGTGCTGCTCCTCCAGCTCTTTAATGCGCAGCACTAAAGAGCTGGGTTGTCCTGACAGTGGATCGCCAATTCCCGCGATCATCATTCTCGTCTGCGCTCCATGGCTCGTCATCAGTGGCATGCTTGCACCGCTCGGTACGTGTCCAGGCGTCCATATCCCAATTGGGGATTGGAAATAGACGCCGCATGCGCCAATCCCAACGCGACTTTAGAACTGGTGCAGTTCCCGTTGGTGCCTAACATCAGGGCAGCGGTTCCACTGACGAAGGGTGCACTGAACGAAGTCCCCCATCCGGCGGCATAAGTACCCCACGGATAAGTCGTCATTACACCTTCGCCTGGAGCAGCCATCCAGACCGGGGGCGCGCCGTAGTTGGTGAATACTGATTGGATATCCGAATTGGAGGTAGAGGCAACGTCGATCACCGCCGGCAACGCGCCGGGATACACCGCTACCTGCTGGCCGTCATTTCCGGCCGACGCCACTGAGATCACTCCGTTGCTATTTGCATACTTGATGGCGTTGGCAAGCTCCGGCGAGTAGTTCGGATAATCGAAGCTCATGTTGAGCACCTTGGCGCCATTCTTCACCGCGTAGTAAATCGCCCGTAGAATATCGGAATCGTAGCCTGTCCCGTCGGCCTTGAACGACTTCAGCGGCATGATCTTCGCCTGCGGTGCGACCAAATGTACGATGCCAGCGGTCATGGTGCCATGGCCAAACGCCGAATACTGCGAGCCGTCGAGGACAGCCACAGTACGTTGATCGAGCACCGCAACCGTCCTTTGGTTGACTTGCGCAGTCTGCGGCTGGCTCAGATCCGGCGTGGTGCTGACGTCAGACTTTTCTGACCCGCCGTTGGTGTTTCGCGTGAAGTCATACCCGGAAACGAGCAGTTTCTGCAATACAGGATTGGTCGGGTCCACTCCAGTATCAATCACTGCAACTGTTACTCCGGAGCCCGTGACGTGAAATGTGGATTGGGTTGAACTCGTGCGTATCAACTGATTGGCTGGTTGTACCACATAGCCGTGCCACACCGTCGCGCCATAGTACGAGGTCGGCTTCTCGTCGGTCAGGTACGAGGGCGCGGGTCCCGCATAGGCCGCCTGGGTATTCACGACCTGGTCTATCTCGGCATCCACAATGCCGAGTTGCAGGTTGAGTTTCAGCAACGCCGTCACCGGATTCAGAATGGACGGGAAAGTGACTAGGAACAATTGTCCTTGCGGGTCACCCAGGCCACGGACGACATTGCAGCCCAGCAATTGGCACGTCAGATTAATGCCGGACAGACCTAGCGAGTCGCGCACAACCAGACGGGCTTGCGCATGCGCCGGCGGTGCACATAAGGGGATCAGGAAAAGCAGCAAACCAATTACGACAACCCACCGCTTAGAGCTCGATCTCCGACCATCAACGATCGCGTTCATTTCAGTTCTCCAGTCGGGGGAGCTTCTTATGTGCTATGGCAAATTCTAAGGTCACTCTTCGCGTTATGCTAATTACGCCGGTAAGATCTCACTGGTAATCCGCTCTGGTTCCCAACGTAATCTCATCCAGCAACATTGCTTGGCGTCAACTTCGCTAATGGAATCCGAATTGTTCCCCGGCCAGCCACGTGGATCGAAAGCCGCAGGTTATCTTGTGCGTCGAATTCAAGCTGGAACTCACCAGATTCGTTTGCGCTGACCTGGAGGATTGGTTGTCCTTTTTCTGTCCAGATCATAATGGAAGCACCGCTGGGCGAGACGCGCGAGACGCCCTTGTCGAGCACCTGGCCTACCACACAGATTTTGTTGGACTGCGGTTGGGGATCCACGCGGAGGTCCACAGTGAGTCCTTCAGCCTCATACACCAGTTGCCGCGCGACTGCCGCTCCGGAACGTACTCCTGTTGGTAAAGGCTGCGCGAATGTGTCAAATAGCAGGTTCGCCAACACCGACGGTCGCTGCTCCGGCGGGTACCTGGCCGCGAATTCCTGTTTCACCATGCGCAGTGCGTTGTCCGGGGGCATGTAAGTTTTTTCATTCGCAATAGTCGTCCGCACTTGATTCCAGATATTGAATGCCGCTTTGCAATCCGAACATCCGCTTGCAAGATGCGATTCGATATCGGTATTGGTTTCGGACTTGTTGATTCCACGAACGAAATCGGCCCAAGCTTGCTCCGAGAAATGCTCCATTCTTCAACCTCGTGTGTTCGGATTTGGTGGCTTCTGCCCGCCGCTTTCAGCGAGGAAGGCTTTTGCCCATCTGGTACATAAGGGAGAGCAAGCCGGGGTAAAATATAGGGTGGCGAGAAAAAATCTTGAGGCGAGCTTAAGCCTTTCCTATCAACGTGAAAGGAGCCCAATAGTAGGGGTGCGGGTAGCGCTCTCTCAATTCGATCATGGCGCCTTGCAAGGCCAGCGGCTTGGAAAGGCCCTGCTGCAACCGGGTGTAGAGGGAAATCATAACCTCTTTGGTACTGCGGTAGTGAACGTCCCAGAGACTGAGGACTAACGATTGCGCGCCAGCCTGGAGTAGGCCGCGGACCAATCCGACCACCTCGTCCCCAGGCCTTACCACATTTAAACCAGTTGCGCAGCCACTCAAGATAACCAGTTCGGCCGGAAGCTTGAGATGATACAGGTCATACAAACTCAAATACGATCCTCCCAGACGGATAGAGGAAAACATGGGATTGTCCTGACGAAAATATCCATGCGTCGCAATGTGCACGATCCGGCTGCCTGGTCCATGCGTCCGCAGAATGTCTTCGGTTGCGGCGGAGCCCATGAAGAGCTTTGCATCCGGCAGAATTGTTTGCAGGGCTTCCACCTCACTGGCGATCGAAGGCGCTTGTGCGTCCGGGATGCCCAGGAGTAGCGACTTTCCAGAAGTGTTCGCCTGTTTTTGCTGGCACAGCGCATAAATACTCGCACTGGGAGCGTAGGAAACAGAGAATCGATCCACCAGATAGGATTCGCCATCATGCAGGGCATGGAACGGAACGTAGTGAAGCAAGCCATGCGGTACAAAAACCACGTGCTTGGCATTGAGCAAATCCCGCACCGGCGCAATCAGCTCCTGATAAAGATTCTTCAAGTGTGCTTGCGTGGACTGCAGCATCGATTCCTGGAATGTGCTCACGTATTGTGGATCGAGCCGAAACTTTGAGAGCTGGAATTGCAGCAACTGCAGCAGCTTTTGCACACGCGACCGCAAAGTTACAGGGAAGATGTGCAGATCGTCGCGGTCGAGAACGCAGGCGAGGACGCGCTCTTGCACGCAGAAATACTCCACCAAGGCGGTTTCAGTGGAGAGGGCTGCCCGAATCTCGTCGAGCGACACAGTGCTGGGCGCCTGCAATCCCGCGTCACTCATCTCGGCGGCAGTCACCTCTTGGGCTGCCCGCATGAGATCGTGTTCTCGCTCCCGCGCGTGCTGCTCTAATTTTCGAATTCGTTCCTGCGACCGTTCTTCGGGGCGGAGTTGCTCTCGTTCAATCAGGTTGTAATACCAGTTCAATTCCTCGCGCAGGTTGCGGATCGAACGCACCAGTTCGCTTTGCCCGGCATCCGCTTGTGAGGGCACGTGTACGGGCCGAAGCAGAAGATCCATCAAGCTGCGTGATTTCGCTTGCTCGACGTAGCCGAATGCCTCTTCGAATCCGTTGGGCCGGCGGAGACAGAGGTCGATGAGGTTCTCATAGACTTCCAGTTTGTCGCGGAAGAAGGCGATTTTTAGCTCTTCGCCGCGTAGGTTTCCTCGGAGCATCTCCAGCAGGCTGCGGGCACGGCAGTAGGATTCATAGGCATGCTCGTCCTTGCCAGCTGCTTGCTCGATTTCGCCTGATAGAAACTCTGCTTGGCAGGCGAGCACTGGCGTTTCCAATTCTTTCAACTGCTGCAGCGCAGAATCACAGTGCTGGCGTGCTGCAGAGCCGTCCTTCAAGCGCAGCGCAATACGGGCGAGAAGCAATTCCGCCAGTACCGCTTTGCTTCGCATTGTGGACGCACTAAAGAAATTGCGCGCGGTAGTCGAGAGGCGGCGTGCCTCGAATAGGCGGCCTTCATTGAACAGCACCAGCGCCTGATACAGGTCGATGAGCGAGGGCCAGACCTGATTTTTGTCGGCGACAAACATTTCTTTTGCTTTGGTAAACAGCTTCAGCCCTTCAAAAACCTGTCCCTGCTGGCTGGCGGCAATGGCGGCAAAAGCGAGCGCCTTGGCGGCTTCGTAACCAAACCCGAGCCGCTGAAAGCCTTCGTGAGCTGCAGGGGCAAGTTCGGCGGCTTCTGCGGTCAGGTTGAGTTCGAGGTAGATCTCCGCGAGGTCCAGATTGCACAGCGCCGTCTGGTACGCATCGCCTGCTTTTTTTGCACTGGCCGATGCATCGCGAAGCATCTGGATCGCGCGTCCATACTCGCCGCGAAGGAAATAGAGATACGCAATGTTGTAATCGGCATAGGCGACCAGAACCGGCATGCCTTTCTGTGCGCAGTGTTGGCGGGCCTGTTGGTAGAGTTCCAGCGATTTCGCGAACTCGTTTAAGCTGATGTAGCAAAGCGAGAGGTTGCTCAGCACCGCGGCGAGGCCTTCGGGATCATCGTGCGACAGTAGCTCGTGATAAGCGCGTTCGTAGCACGCCAATGCTTCGGTGAAGCGATCCTGCCGGTGGTAGATGTTCCCGATGTTGATTTCCAGCCGGGCCAAACGCCAGGTATCTCCTTGATCCGCGAAGATGGCCCGGGCGCGTTCGCCTGCCGCTAGCGCCTGATCGTAACGCCCCAGCAGAAGCAACGGCTGGATAGATCCACTTAGAGTGCGCGCCAATTCGAGCTGCTCGCCCGCAGCTTCAAACAGCGCCGCGGCACGCTCGTGCATCTCGATGGCATTGGAATGTTGGTCCAGCGAGTACAGGGCGTTGGCCTTTGCGCGCAGGCTCTTGGCCAAAGCAGTCCGGCCCCCCGACGTCTCCGCGACCGTGATCGCAATATCTGCCAAGCACTGGGCGTTGGCGGCACTTACGTGGACCTCTTGCCTCACGCGGTCTGTGAGGGTGGAGACAAGATGATCCCAGTCGAGCGACGGCTGCTGCGCAATCAATTGGCGGCGGCTGGCGTCATCGTCAAGCGCCAGCAAACGCTCGATCATTGCATCACACTCGGTTCGCTGGACGGCTTTCACGCTCACTTAGAACCCCATGTTCTCCAACTGCTATTTAAGTTTTCCGAGACAGCGGCCGCGAATGAATCCGATCGATCCTGTGGCGATGCCGAGTTCCTGCGCAATCTCCTCGTAAGGACGGGGCGGAGTCTCAAAAAATACTATCTGCTCTTTTTCAAGTTGGACAAGCATGTCGTCGGGAAGCGTTGACAGACTGCCGTTCGTAGGCGATGTCTCGCCATCCTCGCCGAGTGGCACATGCTTTTCCGCTCTGCGCCGGCACTGAAGGCACTTGTGATAACAAGTCTGCATGAGCCACTTCGGCAACGCACGCGGCTTGCGTAGTCGCGGCAGGTCTGTAAGCAGGTCAAGGCACACAGCTTGAAAAATGTCGGCTGCATCCTCGTACAGGCCAAGCTTGATAGGAATCGAGAAGATTAGGTTCTTGTACTTGTCTACGAGCGTCGACCAGGCTTGCTGATTGCCCTCCAGGGATTCGGCTACAAGGCGATCGTCAGGCCAGGACGTCCGACCTTCCCGCTGCAATTTCGCTGCAACCGTCACCGGATTCCGGCTCTTTCTGCCCCTCTGGCTTCGGTGCGCAGGTAAAGCTGGTCCGCGTTCCACAGCGTGTAATGATCCAGCACAGCGGGATGAAAATTGCTGACCTGTCCCTTGGCGCCCGCGAGAACATTCGGTGTGGCGAGAAAAATGAAGGGCAGGTTCTCCGCGATGAGCTGCTGGACCCGATCGTAAAGCCGCTTTCGCTTCTCATAGTTCAGCGTGATCATCTGCTGCTGCATTAGCTGATCAATTTCTCGCTCCCATTCGCTGGCTGGCTGGGTTTCTCCCAGATGCCACAGATGAGTGCTGCCGCTGGAGAGCCATACGTTCATTTCAGGATTTGGGTCAGGATCTCCGCCACCCAGGCCCATGATCGCGGCCTCATAATCAAAACTCTGGAACACGCCGTCAAGCATCGCGCGAAAATCGAGAGGCACAACGTGGACCTTCATGCCCAAATGCGCCAGGTCGTCCTGCACAAGCGTCGCCATCTTCATCCGTTGCGTATTGGACGAGCTGGTAACAATGGAAAACTCGACCGCTTTGCCCGACGAATCGAGCAATTGGCCGGCACTGTTCCAGGAGAATCCGGCGGATTTCAGTAATTGTCGCGAGGTCTCCAATGAACGTTGCGGATGGGGGATCGCTTGGTTGACCCAAAGCTTGTTGCCAGGACCTACGTTGCCCCAAAGCGCCGTGCCTCTCGCACCATATACAAGGCGCACTATCGAATCGCGGTCAATGGCCGCCGACACGGCCTGGCGAAACTTGAGGTCCCGAAACCAGGCCTGTTTACCCGAGATGGTGTCCAGTTTCTTCGCGCTCAGATCGTTGAGGTTGAAGACCAGGAAGTTGTATTCCAGGCTGGGGCCGAGGTCCACCAGTTGCGAGCCGGTACGCGTGCGCTCTCGTGTCAGCAGGGCGAAGTTCTCCGCGCTGAGCCGGCTTACCATATCGGTCTCTCCCGCTTCAAAGCGCACTACTTGTGCGTCTTCGCTGCCGACGAAAAGGAAAACCAGCTCATCCAGATATGGCAGTCGATGGTTATCATGATCGACTTTCCAGTAATACGGGTTGCGTTCCAACACGATTCGCTGTCCGGCCAGATATTCCTTGACTCGGAACGGCCCCAGACCCACGATCTCCGCAGGCGGCGTGTTTAGGGACCAACTCTGGACGAACCGTCCCTCGCGATAGGGTTTTTCTAGGATGTGCTTCGGCAGCATGGCCAGGCCGTCGAAGATTCTTTCTGCGGCGGCATACGGCCGCGGCAGAGTAAATCGGACGGTGTACTGATCCAGCTTGGTGACGCTGAGCGGCTTGCCGTCAATGATCAGCAGGTCGCGCTGCGGTGAATTCACCGCTTCATCCAGGTAGACGGTAAAAGAAAAAATCACATCGTCGGCATCGAATGGATGTCCATCCGAAAACCGTACGCCTTTGCGAAGTTTGAGGGTGAACGTGCGCCCGTCTGCCGATGTGGTCCAAGATTTTGCCAGCGCAGGCTCTGTCTGCTGTGATGCTCGGTTGACGGTAATTAAGTCCGCCATAAGACGGCCGATTACCTCACGCGAAACGGCAT
>WNFA01004206.1_pt1 | contig 12017 bp, 9 predicted proteins | sample 5400481 | NCBI WGS metagenome assembly WNFA01 (sample SAMN13153340, study PRJNA577476) | soil metagenome | isolation source: 120 cm saprolite under Douglas fir tree site 2 hole 1 replicate 2 | place: USA:California | collected 2015-04-18
AGGACTTCCCCAACTCGTCACGAAACTCCTTGAAAGACAGATTCCACCATTCAGTTAGCCGCTGGTTGGGCTTTTTGTTAGGAGTACCCAGGTCGCTGTGGATACGATGCGTTGTCTTACGCCGCACCTCGTAGCGTTGCTGTGCCTTCTCTGTGATCTGCTGTGCCAGTTTACCAATAGAATTGCGCTGGGTATCATTCAAAATTGGGATTGGCAGACGCTCCATGTATTGCCTGAACAATCGATAGATGAGTGTGCCAGCACGTTCTCCAAGCGGTTGCGAGATACGTGAGAGCACATACCAGAGCGTACGAGATGCCAAGATGCCTAATAGGGCGTGTGATGTTGCTGGTATACAATATCCTGTGTTGCCAATATAGACATCAGGCTCTCCCCAACTGAAACGAGACTTCCTGGTGATATCTGGCCAGAAGATTTTCGACCGCTCGAAGACATCGTAGTAGTCGCACGGGCGCAACTCCCACCAGAATTGGCCCTTATCCTGACGCTTGCAAGCGGCCTCAGCGAAGGGTTCCAGATATGCAGCCAGTGCCGAGTGATGTGCTGCGAACTTCTTCCATGCTAATGCTTCGTCGAGTACTAGTTCTGAGAAAGTATCTCGTGTCCACCCGTTTGGAAGGCAGATCAACCAGCGCCCTTCATTCTCCTGGTACCAAGGTCGTAGGTCTTCCCCGCGCAATACAGGCTTGATGAGAGCCATACATGCAGGGTCTTCTTTCACCAACCTGTCTCGCGTTTCCTGATTGATCATAAACGCTTCATTCAGTCCCGTCTTCACTCCATAGTATATACGTTCCTGTACGACCTCTCCTAGCGGTTTGCCCATTGCTATCAGCTTCGCGACCAGGGCACGCGAGGTACTGCCGATCAATTGCCAACCGGTGTCGGGTTGATCGTAGATGGAAAGTGCAAATTGCTTCGCTGCAAGCTGCTCCCTAAAAGTCTTTACTGACTCACCGCGTGCAAAGATCGCAGCGGATGCTATATGTCCGTCTGTAGGTAAGGTCTTACGCACAATCTGGATTGCTGGAGTGAGATCAGGAGCGTCAGCAAAAACGCGGTTGTTCCCCAGGTCTATGATAGTCTCTACTGTAGACTGCGTGCGAAGATAGCGACGGAGTGGCATGCCATAGTTGGCATACAACCATGTATTGCTGCTGATGTAGGCCAACCTGCCATCCTTACACAGCAAACGTAGTCCCTGTGCGAAAAAATAGACAAAGAGATCAGCAACCCCATGGTAGACCTCGTAGCGTTCCTGGAAAAAGGGCTTGTCTTCCCACAACTTTTCCTGGCGCACATAGGGTGGGTTGCCGATAACAACATCAAACCCGGCTTTGTCGCCGCGGGGCTGTCCATTATGGTCATAAAAGATATCAGGGAACTCTAGTTCCCAGTGGAAGAAGCGCTTCCCATCTGTTGATAGTTTTGTGGCTTGCTCAAGCAGCGCCGTAAAATGCGCTTCCACTTCAGGCGTGTAATCACTCACCTTGCCGAGAGCATAATTTGCTAGTGCTCGCCATACTTCGTCGCTTACCTCTATGTTGTAGTACAGCGCAGCACCCAGATGGGCCAGGTACAGGTATTTGTCGCTAAAGCGTTGGCGTAGTTCCTCATAGGCGGCTTCCTGCGCCTTCACGTTCTCAAGGGTGATACCAGGATTTTGCTCAATCCTATTCATCACATCCAGGGCATCACTAACCTTCTGGCGAAACTCCTCATCATCCAGCAGTGACAATTGTCCTGCCTCTTTCTCCGCCTCTTGTGCCTTGCGTTGGGCCTGCTTCGCCCCTGGATGCTGACCAGCTGCAACCTCGCTAAGCCAGGAGCCGACGAGTGCATTCCCAGCTCGTAGATGATGGTCGAGAAAGCTCAGCGGGCGATTTTTAGCGGCAGTCGCCAGCCAGAGTGAGAGCTTAGCGAGTTCCACTGCTAATGGGTTGAGGTCAACACCGTAAATGCATTGCTGAACAACGCGCCTTTTCCAGTAGGTGAGGTCGGCCTCGCTTGTCTCCCTTTGCTGTACCCCAAGCTCCACTAGATAGCGTGCAATATATTCCATTGCCTCGACAGGAAAATGCCCGCTGCCCATTGCCGGGTCAAGAACATTGACCGAAAGGACTGCCTCAATCTTCTCTGTATCGCTTGCTGTCTTGCTCAATGCTGCAATCGCCTCATCCAGCACAGATCCCAGCGTTTGCTCGACCATGTATTTGACGACGTAATCGGGCGTATAATAGCTGCCTGTGGTCTTGCGCTCACCACGACCAGTCACAAGGTAGACCCTACCGGTATCGTAAGTTCTGATGACATCCTTTGTAGGAATTCCTCGTGTGGGAACAATTTTACTGTTCGAACGAAGTTCCACCATAGGTTCCATTGCGACATGCAGGATATATTCCAGCAGTCCTTCGTAAATCGTGCCCAGATGTCGCTCGGCAAGATCGCGGTAATCGATGAATCGCTCATTGACCCGTGCTAGTTTGTCGATAGCCTGGCATAAGCTCAGGTCACCAACGGCATACTGCTCCAGAAAGGTATGAAATTCATCCTGTCGCGGGTCGAAGAGACCACCATTGAAGGTGGTGACACCCAGTGGCTTGTTCCCGCGGTCGATACTTGCAAAGAGTGTCTTCAAGCGTTGCCAGAAGACTCCTGATGTAGGGATGAGCAAACCATCCTTTAATTCGTTGGCAGCATCGCGCTTGATCGCGTCCAGGCTATATTTGTGCTTGTAGCTGCGGTTGTCTTGCAATGGCAAGAGGTCGCGGGCCTCGGCATAGAGAATAAAAAGTAGGCGATAGAGTAAAATGAGTGAACTGCCATAGAGCAATCGGCAGGTTTCGGGAGTTGGAAGGAGCTTATTTTCCGTGTAGTCTAAAAAACCCTGGGCTACATTACAGAGCGCGTCATACACTTGTTGACGTAAATTGTCGCCTACCTGTTGTGCGTAGTCTACACTAGCTTGTAGGAGCTGTTCTAGCGCCAGCGGTCCCGGCTCAAAGGCAGCGCGCCGAAAGAAGGCATAGAAGTAGAGAAATTTCTCCACCTCATTGGATGCCAACAGGTCTGGAAGATCAACCTCGTAGAATATCTCTAGCTTATGGGCAGTGTGTTCATGATAGAGTCGCCAGCGTCGTCCATTGGTCAGGATGCCCCAGGGTAGCCCGCTATGGAGAATATAGAAGAAAATCTGGAAAGAAGGATTTTTGTTGTCGAATTCATCGCTCTCTTTACTATCTCCCACCAAAGTGCGGTCGAGTGGACGATCCCAACGTTTTGCATCTCCTACAGCGAAGGCACCGTGTTGTGCGACATCTTCATCGACGGTTGTATTTCTGTTGGCGAGACGCAGAAACTCATTACGGTAGAAGATGTAGTCTGGTCTCTGTGTTTTGTTCCCTGGTACCTTGAGCGCGGTCTGTACTTCGAAGGTATGCCCCAGTTCTTGTAGCACAGGCATGATCCAATCTCGTTCCGTCTGTGCCTCATTGGTTACATCAGTGGGGGCGAAGCCAGCAAAACGCTGTTTGAGGCTCTCCATGATGGAAGTCGCTTCTGCCTGCAATTGCTGCCAGGCTTCTTCTTTCGGCAACAACTGGTCAAGGAAGTGATCAGAGAAGAGGCGCCGGTTATGATGAGAGACGCCTGAATAGGGTACATCCGCCAATGAAAGTTGTTTTGGTCTAGGCTTCGGCACGCTGTATCCCATCTTCTAAAATAATGATCCCTATACTACTCGTTCTTTGAGTATATCAACAAAGCGGTTATGATTGCTTTGAATTACCATCATGGGAAAGGAAAAATAATACTTGCTACGATGGCAGTATAGCGTATTGGTGGGTTATAGGCAAGGTAGGTGAACTTTCGGAGCCCTTAATTTCTGAGTGTGATTATGCAGGCACCACCAAGCTATATGCTGTTACTGATCATGCGTAACGGAACCCTATGTCTCCTCAATGACCTCATCTGGCTGGTAGTTGTCAGCATTCAGCGCCTTTACCCTCGGCGCGAATACTTTCTTATATGAGTGTGGCGATTCACATCGAGCAGCCCCTGTGGGTGAGTGGGGCAATTCAATCCGAGCAGGTTCTGTGGGACGCTTTGGTCAAGCTTGCGCCAAGCCTCCTAACCTATTTCATGAGTTTTCTGACGCTCGGCATTTTCTGGGTGGGCCAGCAAACGCAACTCAACCAGTTAGCTCGAAGCAATCGCAATCTCACCTGGATCCATCTCATCTTCTTGCTTGCGGTTTCGCTCACGCCGTTTTCGACGGCGCTGTTAGCCGCGTTCATCACCTATCGCCTTGCCCTGGTGGGGTATTGGCTCAATATTTTCCTTCTTGGTGCTGTACTTTTCGTCAGTTGGCGGTATGCGCGGCGTTCGGGGCTCATGAAAGACGAGACGACAGACGAAATGCGTTCGGCGCCTTGCTCTGTGTCGTCAACACGTTCGTGAGCATCGTGTTCATTGTCCTTGTGCAACTCAACTATGTCATTGCGCCGCGAATTCGTCTGCTGTATCGCCTTTGACGGCACGAGCGGCTTCGCCCTGCTCTTTCCTAACTCCGTTGGGCGCTGCGGGAAAAGATCACGTTGATCGCCAGCACGGCGAGCGTGAACGTGATGAACACCAGCACAAACATGGGGAGGACAGCCGAGGCTGCCGTCCAGTGATGAACGTGGACAGGAACAGACGAGTACACCACATCTGGAGGGGGTGCCATTCCATCCCCAGATACAAAGTCAGGTCTGTGCCTGAAAACGTGGACGAACATTGCGTCGCCCCCTGCGACAGTGGGGCCACCACCGCCTGTGACCAACGCGAGTCCGATTCCCACGAAGGACATCAGCATGAGCAAGACAAGGGAAACAATTGCCAGCACCAACCGGTGATCCAGGGTAATTAGCTGGCGTGTGTCTCGCCCGGAGAGTTTCTGCCCGAATGAGCCAATGAAGGAGTCGTGATGCTGAGGACCCTCTTCATACTCAGCAGAGGAAGAAGTAGGTTTCTCGCGGAGGATCTCCTCATAATGAAGAGCATTCTGGTCGTCGGCAGGAGAAGAGGCCGATTCATCACGGTTCATCTCATCGAAGTGCATAGCTTGTTGTGACATAGAAGCGTGCTCCTTTGTATTCCAAAATAGAAGGTTGGTTCGTATATCCTTGTTTCCCAGTAGGGAACGCCAATCGTCGGTGGATACCTACTGTAGCATACCATAGCAATATTGGAAACAGATTGGAAAGACGGCGAAGGCTTACTAAACAAGTCCTTGCTGAACCGCATAGACCACGGCAGCCGTTCGGCACGTGACCCCAATTTTGTTGTAGATATGGGATAAATGATGCTCGACCGTTTTCCTGCTAATATCTAACGTTCGCGCGATCTGAGGAGTATTGCGGCCCTGGGCTAAGAGGCACAGCACCTCGATTTCCCGTTCGGTCAGGTTGCCCACCTTCCGAGGTCGGAACGGGATGTTCCCCAAGCTACCCCCACCTGTCAGTGAGGTGACCAGGGCATCGTAGCACAAGCTATCGAATTGGATGCCAACCCGGGGCTGCATCTTGCGCAACGCGTCTGTAGGGTCCTCCTGATTCCCCTGCTGCTGGACAAGCCTGGCATACGTGTTTGCCACGGCCAGGATGCGGCCGTGAAAGGGAATCTGCTCTCCACACAGCTGCCGATGATACCCCTGACCATTCATCCATTCGTGATGGGCTGCCGCAGCTTGCGCCAGCTCTTGGAAGGCATTGACCCGCTCCAGAATTCGCTGTGTGTAATAGGGATGGAGGCGGTAGGTTTCCCACTCGCTGCCGGATCGCTGCTCCCCCTTTGCTAAGATAGCAACGGGGACGGCCACTTTGCCGATATCATGGACGAGGGCAGCACACCGCAGCCTGGTCAGTTCGCTCGTGTCCAATCCCAGACAGGTTCCTATCCTTACGGCGACCTCAGCGACGGCTCGCGAGTGATGCCAGGTCTCACGGGTTTTGAGATCAGTGAAGTCGGCCAGCGCCTCACATACGCGCTCGGTCTGATCCTCCTGGGCGTGATCTGCCAGGGTTGAGGGCCGTCTGATCAGTAGAGCTTCCTGCGTTGACTGCTCCTCAAAGGTGCTCCAGAAATCTGCCCGTTGCGTCAGCGCCAGAAACGCGTCCACTCCACCGGGATCGAAACGAGTCGCGCGTTTTTCCCGGGCGATGGCCTCTGTCGCTGCTGGACCTCCAAATCGATACATCAGCTCAAGCACCTGCGCGAGATGCAGGATACGAGCCGTTCTGGGGATGGTCGGCCCCTTGAGTCTATAGGCCATTCCCTTGCCATCCCACCGTTCCCACTGAAAACGCAGTGTCCGTTGGACGTAATCGGGAAAACCCAGGTGTCGCGCAAACAGTTCCGCCACTTCACAGTGGCTGCGCATCGTTTCCTTGACCACCGGTCCACACTGCACTATGAAGGACAGGAGTTTGGCGATGCGACCGGGAAAGTGCGCGTCCATTCGGAGGTATTTGGATAACCATCCGATCATATCGCTGAACCGAGACGGATCAACGAGGATGACGTCCGACAACGACACCTGTTCCTCCTCGGGGAGGAAGGCGGCAATCCCCGCCGAACAAGCCGTACAAGCTACATCCTTGAGGAGCGCTCCATAGAAGATGGCCTCGCGCTCTTCACTGGCCAGCATGAGTTCATCAGCTATCTGCAATCCGAGATAGGCGCTCCTCAGACCATGTTCCATATGACCACCGAACCCCAGGCCAGTCGCGAAAGACAGCGCACACAGAAGTTCTGCAAGATCCCCGTCTTCTCGCTTGTGCTTAACCATATCCATGCTCCACCACTCAAATTGAGACCCCGAAATATAGGGGAACTCCCCGATGCTGTGCGCGAAAAGAACTAGTATACTGCAATTATATCATACTTCCATCCAGAGTATGCTATGTTTCCTACGAGGGAGAACTCTACAGGAGAGCAAGCTTTCATGAGAAGACATTTCTACTTGATATGTCAAGAACCGATACAAGAGAGATCTGGTGTCGGCAGAAAGCTTGGGATGTTGCACCGCAGAGAGATAGGGCGGAATGCATTCGCTGTGAAGGCCATGGTGCGGAATCTTCAATTGTTTCGGCTTGTGGCATATTCAGCTGCACATCTGGCACCTTCCGGCACCTTTAAGGAGGGGAATTACGAAGATGGAAAGCATTGCAAGGCGCACAAGTAAGCCGTGTATGGGTGTGGATACATTCAAGCAGATTGCCAAAGGGGATATCATTACCTATTTGCTGCCTGTCCACATGGAGCCTACCGATCCACTCAAGGAATGGCACGGACGCGTCGAACGGGTCAAGGCTGAAGGGGTGCTGGTATCGTCACTCGATGAAGGGTACTACGGTTATACGGAGGCAGTGATGAGAAGTGAGATCATCTCCGTGACGAAAAGTGCAGAGTGATGCGGGAATGACTGTTTTGCTGGGCTGCGGCTCAGCAGAAGCGCTTACTGCCTCAGACGCTAGCTCAACGTAGCGGAAATGCTGTCACTTGAACTCCGTTCTTTCCTCCCGCCTCCGTTCACGGGGCGGGAGGAAAGAACGGCATCCGCAGATGGAAAGCCTCCCGCTTGCTTTTCTTGTACATCTGTGCTACACTCTGGCGGTAGGCTTAGGCACTCTGCTTCGGCAGAGAGAGACAGTTCGCCTACAGGATACCTTCCCAACTGAACGTATGGCGTTCTGGCAGAGATGCCGAGGCCCCGGTAAAACGTTCTCGGTTGAACGCAACGCTCCTTGCTCGGAAGTAGTTCGGCCACGCTGGGCAAGGACGGGCCACTTGTCGGATGGCCCAGTGGAGTGGCAACACTCCCGTGATGTGTCGTGCCGTGAAGCCAAAGCGGAAGAGCGATCTTTCGAGTTGCGGTCGAGCCTAGACACAAGCTCATCCCCTTCTAGGGCTTTGAGTATCTGACTTATTCGTCGTAACCAGTCGCCCAGTTCTTCTCCTCAACCGTCCAATTCGTCTTCCAGCGCTCCACATCCTGCTTATTTATACCACTACCCCCTGGTGGTATCCATACGGGAAATAGTGAGCCACCCTACCCCGAAACGCTACGAATGGTAAGGTTTTACGAGGCAATAGAGAGAAGGTTTCTCTCATAACAAATAAAACGCTAGACATGACTAGCCCCACAACTGCGGTATAATATAAACCGCATAAAGAAAGAAGACTGGAGACAAAACTATGAAACGCAGCATCGAGAGAATCCTGACCACGCACACCGGGAGCTTGCCTCGACCAGACAACCTGATGCAAATGATGATTGCCAAAGAGCAAGGGAAACTTGTGGACGCAAGCGAGCTTGCCGACACTGTACGTAATGCTGTAGCCGATGCGGTCAAACACCAGGTCGCCGTTGGCATCGACATCATTTCCGACGGTGAGATGAGCAAGATCGGCTTCGCCAACTATGTCAAGGACCGTCTAACGGGTTTTAGCGGCCAGTCCATTCCTTTCATCGCACAAGATATCCTGGGCCAAACTCCAATCTCTGGCTGAAGGCGCTCGGCTCGCCTCACAAGAACTTTGGTAATATGTCCACCTTGACCAATATGCCTGAAAGTTCGTAGAAATAAGGGAGGCGCGAAGCCGTGGTGGTATCCTTATGGGAAGAAATGACCAGCAGCAGTTGTTTTCATGAATGTAATAGCTTCAGCACGATTCTTACACAACAGTAACATCTCCAACAGGAACTTCTCAACAGGGGACATTTCATGAAACAACAAGAGGCCCGATCAAAGGACCTGGAAAGGGTTAACGGGAACATACAGACCATTCAAGATCACGCAACCACTACTGAAGTCGATCCCGGTGCGGAACACGCTAATAAATGGGCGGTGCTTGCAATTGTTGCAGTCGGGATCTTCATGGCAACGCTCGATACATCGATCGTGAATATCAGCCTCCCAACTATCGCCCACTATTTTGGCGTTGCCTTGAGTGGAGCCGTCGAGTGGGTCATCATAGCATATCTCGTGGTCATTGCTGGAGTACTCTTGACTATCGGGCGACTGGCGGACATGATTGGACATAAACCGATCTGGGTCGCCGGCCTGGTCATTTTCACCGTTGGATCGGCTATCTGTGGTGCAGCCCCATCGCTCGGCCTGCTAATCGCTGCACGGGGATTACAGGGATTGGGAGGCGCGCTCCTCATGTCGATCAGCCCGGCGATGCTCATAAACGCTTTTCCTGCCCATAAACGTGGACGTGCGTTGGGGTTGAACGCCGTTGTTGTCGCACTCGGTGTGAGCGTTGGCCCAACACTTGGCGGCATCATCACTGAGCATCTGACATGGCGCTGGATTTTCTATGTGAATGTCCCCATAGGAGTGATTGGTTTCATCGCATCTATGCGCGTCCTGACCGAGCGCATGCGCCGGGGCCGTGGGCGGTTTGATCCCCTGGGTGCTGTGTTGCTGGCGATTGGACTTGTCGCCTTGACAATGGGGCTTTCATTCGGCCAGGAATGGGGTTGGACCTCGCCGTTACTCTTAAGTACGCTGGTGGTCGGTATCATTGCCTTGTTGGCGCTGGTGGTGGTTGAACGCCGTGTCTCTGATCCAATAATCGACCTGACGTTGCTGCGCGGGCGGGTCTTTCTATCGGCAAATGCGAGTCTTATATTGAGCTTCCTGGCGCTCTTTGCTGTGAGTTTTATGCTGCCCTTTTACCTTGAAGAACTGCGCGGTTTCTCAACTGAGCAGGCAGGACTGCTGCTGACTCCGCTACCGCTCACTATCGCCGTTCTGGCGCCTTTCAGTGGTATGCTTGCGGACCGTATCGGCACACGCTGGCTGGCAGCAGGCGGCCTGGCAATAGCCTGTCTTGGGCTTGTCCTCATCAGCCAGTTGAACGCGCAAAGTTCAGTCTGGGACATCATCTGGCGATTAGTCGTTACCGGGGCTGGCCAGGCCTTGTTCCAGTCACCGAACAACAGTGCCTTGTTAGGGGCCGCACCACGGGGACAGCAGGGCAGCGCTTCTGGCTTCCTGGCAACGGGCCGTGTCGTGGGCAAAGTCTGAGTGTGGCCCTGGCAGGTGCTATCTTCGCCGGTCTGGGTGGGGCCGCAGCAGGCCATGTGCTTGCAACACAGCAGTATAACCACGCTTTGTCTGCCGTACAGATAAGCGCTCTGCAACAAACGTTCGCGAATGGTTTTCACGCTGCCTTTATCACATGTGCCGTACTTGCAGCAATTGGCATTTTCGCATCGCTGGTGCGAGGCAAGGAGCAAACAACCTCCTAAATTCCTCTCGTCTCCCCGAGTTTTCGGGCTATGGGTGCTGCGTCACCAGCAGCACCCGGCCCGCCATGGATGACAGCAACTCGGAAAGGAGCATTCCCATACTTCCTGAACTTTTCCAAATGTGCTTTCTTCCCTGTTTAAATTCTTAAGGCCATTATAGTATGATACAGTTACTATGATCAAAAACGAAGATCAATACCAAATAGCAAGGGGAATGTGGATGGCGATTTCTAAGAGACAGAAAGAAGAGCGCCCTCTTCCTAAAAACACGCTTAACGATATGGGTGGCGATCGCTTCTTATATTTCACAAAGAGTGTTCTCAACACAGGCTATCCCAGTATCTATAGCCATGAATTGCGTAAAAAGCACGGTGCCAATAAGCCACCACAGCTTATGGCACTGCTGATAGAGTTCTTCACAAAAACGGGTATGTGCGTGCTTGACCCTTTCGCCGGAGTAGGAGGTACGCTCATAGGAGCATCGATTGCCACGCCTGGTCCTCGTACATGTATAGGTATCGAGATTAGCCAGGAGTGGACCGATATCTACGCACGTGTGCTTGTAGAGAACCCTGATTTGCTTCCTCAAACAATGATCCGAGGTGATTGCATCAGTGTCATGGATAGCTGGTTGGCCAATGGGAACATCCCGGCTATACAGGGACTTGAGGTTTCTGCCGGCGGGCAAGAGACTACATTCGACTTTATCGTCATGGACCCGCCCTACAACATCCATCTAGAGCAGACCATGAGTGGAGCAGGCGGGGAACAGTATGCGGAAAAGCACTCTAATAGGCGCAGTGACTACAATATGCGTTCCGACGACGAGCGCGATCTTGCAAATTTAGCATCGTATGCTGACTACCTCAATACGATGGGCGAGGTATTTGACCGCTGCTTCCGCCTGTTACGCCCTGGACGCTACATGGCTATCATTGTGCGTAATGCCTACCAGAACTCCGAGTATCTGTTTACGCACGTGGATCTAGCTCGCCGTGCCAAGTCAGGGGGGTTTGTGCCCAAAGGTGAGATCATCTGGTATCAAGCAGGCACAAAGCTGCGACCATACGGCTACCCTTACAGTTACGTTCCTAACATTGCACACCAGTATATTGTCATTTTGCAACGTCCAAGGCGCAGGGGATAAATTCGGATCTCTGTGTAGAGCGGCCCGCGGGGCGAAGATTTGAAATGCGCTCCGCAAGCTCCGCTCCATCACGCCCGTACGAAAGATTTTCGCTCGAAAGGACGGAAACCCATAACCTGGCCTATTGCTCCTCCTTGAGCATAGACAGCACCAGCTTCAGTTGCTTGTACACGGTTTCGAGATGTTCCGGCATCACTTTGACATCGGCGAGCACGGGCATGAAGTTCGTATCACCCTCCCAGCGTGGCACAACGTGTAGATGGACATGATCGGCGAAGCCCGCACCCGCAACTTTGCCCTCGTTGATGCCCATATTGAACCCATCCGGTTTCATCGTCTGACGTAATGCCTTCAGTGCCAATTGTGCCTGCCCCATCAATTCAGCGAGGGTCGCTGCATCAAGCTTTTCGATGGTTCCCACATGCTGGTAGGGTACGACCATGAGGTGCCCATTATTGTATGGGTAAAGGTTCAGCATCATGAAGCAGCGTTCACCGCGGTGGAGTATGTAATGCTCTGCATCGTTCTCGTCGGCAGGGAAGATAC
>WNFA01007837.1_pt1 | contig 12016 bp, 9 predicted proteins | sample 5400481 | NCBI WGS metagenome assembly WNFA01 (sample SAMN13153340, study PRJNA577476) | soil metagenome | isolation source: 120 cm saprolite under Douglas fir tree site 2 hole 1 replicate 2 | place: USA:California | collected 2015-04-18
AATCAAGCTGCTCTTTCATCGCAGCCGCATCGCCCTGCACAAGAGCGATGTGATAAAGCCGGGCGTGCATGTTCGTGGTTTCGAGCTTTTGCGACAGCGCCCGGCGCAAGACGTCTTTGGCCTCGTCAAAGCGATTGAGGCCCATGAAACCAACCGCGAGGTTTGCGTGCGCTCGCGCGTCCTTAGGGTTAAGACGCACGGCTGCCTGTGCTTCCTCGACGGCCTTCTCGAAAGGTCCCACCACCGTGTAGCGGTTCGCGAGCAGATTAAGCGCTTCCCAGTCTCGCGGATAGGTGCTCTTCCAGATCTCCAGCCATTCGATTTGACGGGCCCATTCTCCGGTAACGCCGCCGAAATAACTCGCAGAGATGTATAACTTCTCGCGCTCGCTGGCCCGGTCGCGAAGTTCGTAAGCCTTCTTTGATGCTTCGCGCGAAAGCTCGTTCTGTTTGATGCTGTTATAGCAGTACGCCAGGCGCGCGTAGGCGCTGGCGAAATTCTGGTCCAGTTCGATCGCGTGTTTGTAAAAAGGAATCGCTTCGCGGTACTTGCCGTTCGAGTGCTGCGCAAAACCCAGCGAGTAATTCTTCAGCGCATCCAGCGATGAAGTAGTGACCTGTTCGATCGGAGCATCGAACTTTTTGATCGAGGAGAGCGACTCTCCCAGCTTCTCGCGCAACCTCGAGGCCGCCTGCCCGAGCGACTTTAATACTTGTTCCTTGCCGTCAACTTCGAACTGCTCCTGGGCAATCGGATCTCCCGTCCGCGAGTTCAACGCCTCGAGCGAAACTACGTAATGACTGCTACCCAGGCTCGAGATCGATCCCAGCAACATCGCTTTCAGCCCCTGTCGCTCACAAATCTCTTTCGCGACATCACGCGTGACGTGTTCGTCAGGCGAGCGGTCCATAAACTTCAAGGTGTCGCGCACGCGCTCTTCGGAAAAGATATCGAGGAACGGTGACTGGCCGAGCTGAACCGCGAGCGCCTGCTTGAGAGTTCCGTCAAAAACCGGATCGCCGGTAGTGTTGAGAAAATCCGCCAGCAGAATACTGTCCTTGTCGGTGAGCGCCACGCGCTGGCGAGGATAATAAAAGTAAACCGCGACCGCGATTAGCACGATCGCCAGCCCGGCAACCGCCACGCCGATTTTGTGACGCTTGATCTCGCTCACGACGTATTCCGCGCTCGACACGCGCGTTGGCGCGGCACTCGGGGCCGGAGCAGTGCGCTTTGCCGCGCCCGGAACCGACGTATGAAGGCCTGGCATCGTCGCCAGAATGTCCGTATCGGCATAGGCGAGACCGGAAGCACTGAGCGCATCAGTCAACTTGTCGGGAGGCATCGAACGTTCGAGTTCAGTTTGAAACTCGAGCCGCTGTTTAAGTTTCTTCAAGTCTGACTCGAATTCCTTGATTGTCTGATAGCGCTCGTCAACGTTCTTGCGCAATGCCTTCATCACGATCCATTCAAACTCGGCGGGCAGATTTGGCGCGAAGCGCGCGATCGGCGGCGGATCGGTTTTGGCGATCGCCACGATCACGTCCGTCTTGGTGTCTCCGAAAAACGGCGCCCGTCCGGCCGCCATTTCGTAGAGCACGACGCCGAGGCTCCAGATGTCTGTCCGTGCGTCGATGGGTTTGCCACGCGCCTGTTCGGGCGACATGTATTGCGACGTGCCCATGATTACGCCGGCGTCGGTTTGCACCAGCGCGCGCGTTATTGCTTCCTTGTCGGTATCTTCCGACGCCGGTCTTTCCGTAAGCTTAGCCAGACCAAAATCCAAAACCTTCACGTGACCACTGCGCCGGATCATTATGTTCTCTGGCTTAATGTCGCGATGAATGATGCCGGCGGCGTGAGCTTCCTCCAACGCACCGGTGATCTGAATTGCGGTGTTCAGCACTTCCGCGAGTTCCATCGGCGAAGCGTGCAGGCGCTTTCTCAGCGTCACGCCGTCGACAAACTCGGTCGCGATGTAATGCCGCCCGCCTTCGTCTCCCATTTCATAAATCGTGAGGATATTTGGGTGATTCAAGGCCGAAGCGGCATAAGCCTCTTGATCGAAACGACCCAGGCGATCGCGGTTTTGCGTCAACTCTTTGGCCAGCAGTTTGAGCGCTACCTTGCGTCCGAGTTTTGTGTCCTCAGCAAGATAGACTTCGCCCATGCCGCCCGCGCCGAGCTTTTCCAGAATTCGATAACGGGAAATGGATTTCAGTTCCACTCGCGTGCTTGTCTATTTCTTGTTCTTGTCTATTTTGAAGGAATCAATTGCGCCAAAGTGGCCGCGTCCGCGCCCCGAACCCGAACCGTTTTGTTTTTCGAATTCGCTCCCGAGACAATCTCGACCGCATTTTGCGGCAATTTGAAGATTTTCGCCAGAGTGCGAACCAACTCCCGGTTTGCCGCTCCCGCAACAGGTGGCGCCGCAATTCGAATTCGCAACGCCCCGTCATGCTCTCCGACAATCTCGCTACGCGACGCGCGAGGAACGATGCGTACCGCGAAGATGAGGCCGCGGTCCTGTGAATAAGGAATCACTTTCGGGTGAATAGTAAATCGCGAATCTCGAAATAGTAAATCGAAAATTGGGTGCTACCCTAATTTCAGTTTTCTCTGCGGCCCTCTGCGCCAACCTCTGCGCTCTCTGCGGTTAATGTCTTTGGCTTGGGCAATTAACCGCAGAGAAGAATCAGAGGTCTTCGCAGAGGACGCAGAGAACAACTTGAATTAGGGCACAACCGAAAATTGAGCCACCTTTGAAGGGCCTAGAAAAACCGTACCGGCCAGCCTTTCAAAAGCGTACCCGCCACCACAAACTGCAGCAGGTAAAGGACAACAAACGCGACGATTGGCGAAATGTCGAACATTCCGACCGTCGGGATCAGGCGACGCAGCGGCGCGAGCAAAGGCTCAGTCGAACGAAACAGAAGTCGCACCCAGCGATTGGGATAGCCGGTCGTCAGATACGAAAACAGGATGCGCAGGAAGATCATTAAAGTGTAGAACCCGAGAAACCCGAAGAGGAGATAACCAATTATTGCGGCCGGCGCTCCCACCCATGGACGCGACAGCGCATAGAGAATGCCGGCTACTGTATTAAGGATGTTCTCAGCCAGGATGGACGTGAAAACGCCAAAGACAATTATCAAGACCACGGCGACGAAAGGCGCAACTCTGGGCTCGATCCGAAATCCGATCAGCAAGTGGCGCACCGGGTGGATCACCGGATCCGTAAGCCTTCCGACCGTGCGCACTGACCATTTGAAGGGATTCAATTCGAGGTACTTGAAAAGCGAGCGTAGGAGAATCAGCAGAATCGCCGCCGAGGTAACCGCGATAATACCCGCCGTGATGAAAGTAGCAATTGACTGAATCAAGGACATAGCCCGTCTGGCGGGCAGCCACGAGGGCCGCCCTTACACCTTTACTCGCGCGCCAAAAATTGCCGTGCCGACGCGCACGATGGTTGCGCCTTCTTCGATCGCGATTTCGTAATCGTGCGTCATACCCATCGAAAGCTCGCCGCGCAAATCGCCGAACGCCCGTCGCGAACTGAGGTCGTCGCGCAGCTCGCGCAACTTTCGAAAGAACGGCCGGACTTGTTCGGCATCATCGAAATACGGCGGCAAGGTCATCAGTCCCGACAGTCGCAGACGCTGACAGTGCTTTAACGCCTCGACTAGCTGCAAGACTTCGGCTTCATCTGCGCCCGACTTTGTGGCCTCTCGACCCAGGTCGACTTGTATCATGACCGGCAGCTCCTGGCGGTTTAGCTCAACGCACATCCGATCGAGCCGTTGCGCCAGCGCCACTGAATCGAGCGAATGAATTACATCAAACAACTCGACGGCGCGACGTGCTTTGTTGGATTGCAGATGCCCGATCAGATGCCAGCGGGCCGCGTGGCGGCCGACTTCGGGAATCTTGCCTTCAGCTTCCTGCACGCGATTCTCGCCGAGGTCAGTCACGCCGGCGGCGATCGCCTCGCGAATGACTTCTGCCGGATGGGTTTTGCTGACCGCCACCAGAGTGATTTCATTAGGCGCTCGATTGCATCGGAGCGCGCAGGCCTCTATTCTGCCGCGCACGGCTTCGATGCGTTCACTTAAGGCGGGAGCGGCGGCGGTTTCTACCATAGTTACGAGATGATAAGAACGCTGAAAGCCAACTATAACAATGCCGCAAGCCGATGGCGAATATTCGCAGCTATAATAGGCATCGAATTACTGATATCTCTCCTCATCATGCATTACGCAAATTGGAGGTGAATTATGTCTGGAACAAAATGCTTTTCAATCGGCATTCGCGCAGCCATGCTGGCGATCGTGATGATGATGTTTTTGCCAATTAATTCATTTGCGCAGAGAAGGTGGGTGGTAGTGCGTTCACCGCGAAGTCGGATCGTGGTGTATCAGCCCAGATCTGACGTCGTCTATCAGCGTCGGCCTAACTACACTTACCGATATGAGACGTACAGTTATCCGTCGCGTTATTACACGACCGGATATGACTCGTACAGTTATCCGTCGCCTTATTACACGACCGGATATGACTCGTACAGATATTCGCAGCCGTATTTCGCAAACGGGTACACCTACTCGTGGGCGAATCCCACTTATCGTTATGACGCGTACGGGTACCGCCCACGTCATCGCCACAACCAGGTCCGTGTCTGGTGGCGATAACATTTATTCTCTCCCTGCACAGGAGGTGTTTATGAGAAGGAGTCTGTTACTGATTGTATCGATCATCGCGATCGTGTGGATCGTGCCAGCAGACGCTTTCGGCCAGGGACGTGGTCGGGGGATCGGGCTCGGCAGAAGGTCTGACGTGTTCGTCAATAGCCGCGACGCGCGCGGCGGTCGCTTCGACGGACGCGGCCCCCAGATTGGATCGCGTTCGATTCTCGTGGTCCCGCGTAACCGCGGGCGCGGAATCGGCCTGGCGCGAAAGTCCAGGTTTATCAATGGCCACGACGCTCGCAATGGTCGCTTCGACGGACGCGGTCCGCGGAGTGGTCTTCGCCGTCATCATCGTCGCCTTTGATCCACGCCGTTTCTTCAGAAAGTAGCGACGTGTTAGCAGGCATGATGTCATAGCTCGCGCCGGCGCAAACACCGACGGGCCAGTGTCTTGACACTCCTTGATAGCGTTCGTATATTCGAACGTCCACGGGGATGTGGCGGAACTGGCAGACGCGCAGGTCTCAGAAGCCTGTGATGGTGACATCGTGGAGGTTCAAGTCCTCTCATCCCCACCATGACCTTCGGGCGAGTCCGGACTTGTCGGGACTCGCCCTTTCTGTGTTCATTGCTCAAAACGCCAGAGCACATAACGTCCCTCAGTGCGCTCGACCCGCACCGATCCCGCAAGCGTGGGCAAAGGATTTCCGGCAATCGCCAATATACGGCCGCGTGAATATTTGCCGGCCACCTGCGACAACACGGGCGCGTCGGTTGTTTCGGTGATGAGATCGGCGTGGCCCAGCAAAAACCGCACGCTCGCGCGTTGTGGGTGAAAGCTGTAGAGAATAAGCGGTTCGCCCGCTTGCACCGAGGGGCCGGCGCTTTCCGCCAGCTCCCACAAAGGTTCGATGTCAAAGCGGCTCCACGCCGGCATCGCGAGGTGCGCGAACGTAACTGCCAGACAAAGGCACAGCACCGCGGCGGTGCCGATCACGCGGACCATGTTTCGTCGCCACCACAGAATCAGCACGGTTGACGCCAGTAACAGCAATCCGAAAATCAGCGTTTGCGGAGCCAGGACTGTGAATGGGCTGAGTCGATACCAGATCTGCGCGTCGTTCATCGGGCCTGACTGCCAGCCGATCGTCCCGGATAAAAGTCGAGCGGAATAGGGAATCGGCGAGGGCGCGCCGCGCCATCTGAGTCCGAGCACGCCACCCGATACCAGGATTAACCCAATCAGCATTCCGAAGAGACCAATCGCGAATCCTTCCATACGGGCCAGGCCGCGACGTTCTCGCAATAACTCAGCAACGTGCACGCCTGCAAGGACCGCCAGCGCCGGCAGTATCGGCAAAATGTAATTGGGAAGCTTCGACGCGCTCAGCGAAAAAAACAAAAAGACCAGCGCGGCCCACAACGCCCACATGGCGGTGTAATCGGCGTGGTCGCTGCGATGCCAGGCTTTTGTAATCGCTTTCCACCAGGCGCGCGGAACGAAAGCGATGAAAGGGAAACTCGCGCAGATCAAAACCGGCACATAGAACCAAAACGGGCGTTCATGCCCGGCGAAAAGTCCCAGCGCCCTCTGCACCTGGTTCTGCCAGAAGTACTGGCGCAAGAAATAATCGCCGTTAGCCCGCCATGCGGCCAAATGCCACGGCAAGACAATTGCCGCAAACAATCCCGCGGCCAGCAACCAGATTGGCTTTCGCAATTCCCTCAGATCGCGTTTCCATGTCAGCCACAAAAACAATGTTGCCCCGGGCAACAGAAAGCCGATGGGTCCCTTCGTTAGCGTCGCCAGGGCGGCGCCCAGCGCCATCAGCACGTAGCCGGCCTGCTTGCCGCTAGAGCCTTCAATTGCTCCGATGATCGCGACCGTCAGCCACAAAGTCAGGAGGGCGTCGGTCATCGCGATGCGCGCCATCCCAATGGTTAGCGGACACATGACGTAGAAGATCCCCGCCAGCCAACCGGCGAGTTCGGACCCTCGCCTTCTCATCCACAACCAAAGGATTAATGAGGTGGCCGCCACGGCCAGAGCTGAAGGCAGACGCGCCGCCAGAACGCCTGGGCCCAGCAACTCTATGAATAATGCTTGCGCCCAATAAAACAGCGGCGGCTTCTCGAGATAGATCTGTGCACCGGAACGCGGGGTTATCCAATCGCCGGATTCCAACATTTGACGGGAGATCGACGAATAGAATCCTTCGTCAACCAGATCGAGTAACGCAAATTTGGAGAGGCCCGAAAAACAACTGAGCCACAAAACTGCGAGCAGTGAGATCAGCGGCAGACGAGTGAGGACCCTCGTCCACAACGTCGTCGGGTGGCGAAAATTATTCGCTGCATTCAAGGGCGGGATCTTTCCGCAATGCCGAAACCGCGGTATTCCGAGACTCAGGCGCGGCGCCTTAATTTCCCGCCAATCACCACGCCGACCGCGCCGATAAACGGACCGAGGAACACGACCCAGGTCGGGTGCCTGGCTTTATCCCTCGCATCTTTTTGGGAAACGTTTCCAATCCGCACTTCATGAGTTTCGGGGTGCAGCGACGTTCGCAAAAACGCGGCCCCGAGACCCAACGCCAATACCACTGCTGCGAGGGCCAGAGGGGCCTTGCCTCCTTTGGCGATGGCCGCGCAAATCAGGCCGGCGATAATGGAAGTGACTATGATGATCACAAACTGCATCGCCGTCCACCGGGTGGATGGCTGATACGATGCCGGCTTGAATGACCAGTCCGTGCCCATCAGCCCATACATGGTCATGAACGAAGCCACCTGTAGGATAACCAACAGAATAAGAGCGACGATTACTCCGAGCACGCTTCTTAGCATGAGATCGACTCCTCTTTAGCTGGATTGGAACCGCATTGAGGCTGCTCGTTTATCATAGACGCAGGCCTATCCGCAAGCTTTTCTCAGTAGCGCATGCCAGTCACTGCGTCGCAATCCCCGCCCGTCCTGATCGCAAAACGTATTTCTGAATCTTGCCGGTGGCGGTCTTGGGAAGCTCGCTGACGAACGTGACGGTGTGCGGCGCTTTGAAGTGAGCGAGATTCGCGCGCGCGAACTCGCGCAACTCATCTGCGGTTGAGGTCGCTTCGCTCTTGAGGACCACGAAGGCGTGCGGCGCTTCGCCCCAGCGCTCGTCCGGAAGTCCGACGATCGCGACTTCCTGCACCGACGGATGACGCAGCAACACGCCTTCGACTTCTACCGACGAAATATTTTCGCCGCCGCTGATGATTACGTCTTTCAGGCGATCGCGAATCTCTACGTAGCCATCCGGGTGCACGACCGCGGCATCTCCAGTGTGAAACCAACCTCCTCGCATTACCTGGGCAGTCGCTTCAGCATCGTTGTAGTAGCCGGCCATGATCACGTTGCCGCGCGCAACGATTTCGCCCTGCGTGACGCCATCGCGAGGCACTTCGGTTCCCTCCTCATCAACGACGCACAACTCGCCCGACGTTATCAACTCCACGCCTTGCCGCGCTTTGATCTTTGCTCGCTCTGTTGAAGAGAGTTCGGCGTGTTCCGGCCGTGGCTCGCAAACCGTTATGAAAGGCGTGGTCTCAGTCAATCCATAGACGTGCGTGATCGTCCAGCCCAGTTCATCTTCCAGCCGTTGGATTGTCGTAGCCGCAGGAGGCGCGCCGGCTGTCACCACGCGAATCCCGCGCGGGGCTGTGCGGCGCAGATCTTCCGGCGCGTTCGCGAGGGAGATCAAAACTGTGGGGGCAGCGCAGAGCATCGTGATGCGCTCGTTCGCCATCAACTCAAAGACCGCGCGCGGTTCGACTTTTCGCAAGCAAACATGAGTCGCGCCGGCGGCGGTCACCGTCCAAACAAAAGTCCAGCCGTTCGCATGAAACATCGGCAACGTCCAAAGGTAACGGTCGGCGCAGGTCATGTGCTGATGAACCAGCGTTCCGACCGTGTTCATGTAAGCGTTGCGGTGCGTGATCATCACGCCCTTGGGACGCGAGGTTGTGCCGCTGGTGTAGTTGATCGTCAGGAGATCGCTTTCGCTAATCTCAGGACGATTGAATTCGCCTGATCCTTCGTCAATCAGCGCTTCATAATCCAGCCAACCCGCGCGTTCTCCTTCGAGGGCCACGAAGTGTTCGACCCCGGGAAGTTGCGTTCGAATGCCATCGATCGCCGCCAGATAATCGGCGTGCGCGCAGACAACGCGCGCGCCGCTGTGATTGATGAGGTAAACGAAATCGTCCGCAGTCAAACGGTAATTCAGCGGCACCAGCACCGCGCCAATCTGCGGCACCGCGAGTCGCTGCAATGCCGACGACCAGCGATCGCAACGATCAAGAAACTGCGCGTAAGTCAGGCGGAGATCACCGTCGATGACCGCTTCGCGCTGACCATAGAGCTTGCGGGCGCGGCGCGCAAAGTCCAGCGGTGTTAGCGGAGTTTCCATCAATCCTTATCGGAAACCGTGGGCTTGAGATCGGCCGCTATGCGGATGGTTCATTTAAGATAGGCCTCCGTATCGACCAGACAGAAATTAGGGGAATCGATTGCGAACTCGCGCAGAATCTTGAGGTGTCCCGAGCCAATTATCAACAGTATTCGGTCCTTGCCGAAATCGGTGATCCGGGCAACATTCGTAAAAATGCGGAGATTACGCTTGTACCAGTTGGTCACTAAATCAGACTGCGCGTATATCGCCGGGTTATCAGTCGGCAAAAGCATCTGCATATACTGGGCGTTGTTTTCGCGAACGCGCTGCTCGCCGTTCAAATAGCGCAGGAATTCTGTCACCGTCGATCGCCGCAACAGTTTGTCTTCTTCCGACAGCGGCGGCGCGGCTTGCACCGGCTTCGGCTCACTGGGGGCCGTGGGGGAAGCGGCGGGTTTTGGTTTCGGGTATTCAATTTCACTGTCGATTAAGCCATTCATGTACATTGAGAAGTCGACTGGATAAACGGTCTCGAGATTAAGACGTTTGGCTAGTTGGAACCCGATCTGTTCGGTTTCGTTTCTCCCAAGTTTCTGTTCGCCCGTCAGATATTTCTTGTAGCGGTTGGGAAAGTAAGTGCTCCGGTATTGGGCCTCGATCGCGATCTTGGTCGGTTTGAAGCGAGCTAGCTTGTCTAACAGTTCGTTAATCTCGGCCTGCCTTCTTTCTGATAAGACATCATCGGCATTAAGGTTCACTGAATCCAGACCCGGGTTATCCATGTGATAGGTGCCCAGTATCATGATCCTGGAGCTCTTATCATTACAGGAGGTTTCACCCTTTGCGAGGTCGGTTTGCGACTGGGACAATGCCGAGGCGGTAAAGACCATGAGGACCACCACCGCTACTATTAAACCGTATGTTCGCATTTTCTCTCCTCCTAATCGGGGCGGGTCTTCTGCAAGCTTCGCGCGATCAGCGGCACGACCTTTCGCGGCACGTCGATCGCCGGCTTAATGTGACGAGCATTCGTGAAGTGGCCGGCAACGTAAATGCCCGGCACATTCGTCTCGAATGTTTCCGGATTGTAGACCGGGACTTCGGTGAAGGCGGCGCGTCCGGCCTCAGCTTTCACGCCCAGCTTTCGCAGCAAAGTAAGATCGGCATCACTGCCCACCAGCACAAACACCACGTCGTTTGGGATCTTCAGCTTTTCTCCGGCGTCAGTTGTCAACGTGACCTCGCGTTCAGTGATCTCATCGACTTGTTTGTAGAGGACGACGCGCAAGCGTCCTTGCGCCTTCTTCCGACAGGAATAATGCGGCCTCCGCCGCGCTGTTGCCGCCGCCAACGACCATCGCGTCCTTGCGCACGTAAGGATAAGGCTCGATAAAGCGGTGATGAACCTTCGGCAGATCTTCGCCGGGAACATTCAAGCGCCGCGGATGATCCATCGCGCCGATCGCGAACAGCAGACGCCGCGCACGATAAGTGGCGCTGGTGGCTCTCCCAATCACGTCCTGACTTTTCGTGTGAACGACGAATTCGTCCGACTCAGCACGCTCAATATCGATGACTTCTTCGCCGGCGTTGATTCGCAAATCCTGATCGAGCACGAAATGAATGTAATGCGACAGCAGTTCTTCACGCGTGGGTTTCTCGCGCACCGGTTTCAGCGCGCCTTCGCGCATCTCCAGTTCGTTGGTCGTTGAGAACAGCGTGCGGCCCACCGGATACTGCCGAATCGTGTTCGCGATGGTTCCCTTTTCGATCACGACATAGCTGAGCCCTTCGCGCGCCGCGGCGTCGGCGGCCGAAAGTCCAGCCGGGCCGGCGCCGATGATTAGAAGATCGAGATCCATCTTGAGCCGCCTAATCCCTCTCCCCAGCCCTCTCCCTAAGGGAGAGGGAGTTACCAAGCACTCAACCCTAAAACTCCAGAACTCCGCGCGCGACCACGACCGAAGTTCCGCTGACGCGAACTTCTTCAACCTTGCCCGGCTCGCCCTTCACTTCCAAACCAATGCGGCTGGGGCGATTGATAAAATCTCCCTGCTCAATCACAAATCGATAAGCGCCATCGACTGGATCGGCGTTCGTGGCGCCATGATGAACCAGATAACCTCCGAGCGGTCCCGCCGCGCTGCCGGTGGCCGGGTCTTCACCAATGTTCATTCCGACAAAAAATCGCGCGTGCGCGCGGGCCTCGCCGATTTCGAGCGTCTCGCGCGTGAACGCGTAGCAACCCGTCCCGTTCAATCCTTTCAAAACCTCGCTGCGGGCGAAGATTTCGTCGAGCAACGGCTGGTTTACCCGGCAATGACCTAGATCAGCCAGCGATCGTATCGGCACCAGTAGCATTGTATTTCCAGTTGAGACTGCCTGGATCGGCAAACTCTCGTCCAGGTCCTCGCTCGCTAAACCCAGCGCGCGCGCGATGTCGGCTTGCTCGTGCGGGTCTTCGATCTCGCCGCGAATTTCAAACTTGCCCTGCGTCATCACCACGCGCACGGGCTCGCCGTCTTTGAACTCGATTTCGATCGGCAACACGCCGATGCCCACTTCATGTTTCAGATGGACCCAGCCGGTCCCACTCTCGGGCGGCGCCACGACGCCTTCCCGCGCCAGACAGTTCCAGGTGCCCACGATCGGATGGCCGGCGAAGGGCAATTCACTTCCCGGCGTGAAGATGCGGAGCTTTCGCAATGCTCCCTCTTTTTCGGACGGGAGCACGAAAACGGTTTCCGACAGATTCATCTCGCGCGCGATCTGCTGCATCTGCTCATCGCTGATTCCGTCACCTTCGGGAAACACGGCGAGCGGGTTGCCGCAGAAAGGCTGGTCAGTGAAAACATCCAGCTGAATAAAATTGTAGCTGCTCAAGATTTGATCTCCT
>WNFA01004207.1_pt1 | contig 12014 bp, 8 predicted proteins | sample 5400481 | NCBI WGS metagenome assembly WNFA01 (sample SAMN13153340, study PRJNA577476) | soil metagenome | isolation source: 120 cm saprolite under Douglas fir tree site 2 hole 1 replicate 2 | place: USA:California | collected 2015-04-18
GTCCCGGGTTGTCGGTAAACGTGGAGCATGTACACGCCGGCTGGCAACAAGGATACTGCGCCATCGCCGAAGTTCCACTGATAGACAAACGAACCCTTGGGATTTGCGATACCGACATAGAAATCGACCGTAAGCGGCGCCGTTCCGTATACGGGGACTCCCAGCAAAGTCGCGCTGATCCCCTGTCGGGTCGCGTTGCCGGTTTCCGACGGTGGGCTCGGCTGTAGCGGCGTCCCGGAATTACCGGGAACAATCCCGTTCCCGGCCGAACTGGGCGCAGATTGCATGCCGGTCCCATAGCTCTGTGCGAATGCGGCCGCACCGGAAGCTGTCAATTCGGCCGTCAGCACGATCAAAAGAAATACACAGATCGGAGCCTTTCTGACGATGTGCAGGTTCGTGCTCATTCCGCGCTCACGTGCGCCGCTTTCGAATCGTTCTTCTTGAGCAGCAGCGCGAGCGGCACCATGACCAGGCAAATGACGGCGAGCAGCCATGCCACGTCCATGTACGACTGCACTGTGGCCTGGGTGATTACGGAGTTGTAAATGCGTAGCGTAGTTTGACGCATCGCTTGAGGTTGGCTGAGACCGTGGTGAAAGAGTTGAGCGCTCATGCCGGTCGTCGCGGTGCGAAAAGATTGCCGCGCGCGGGTGACGTGCGAAATCAGTTCATCCTGATGGAACTGCGCGCGGCGCGCGATCATCGTCTCGACCAGTGAGATGCCAATGCTGCCGCCGAGATTGCGCAGCAGATTGATGGTTCCGGAAACCTCGCCGCCTTTTTCCTCCGGGACGCCCACGTAGGAGGTGGTGTTGATGGGAATGAAGAGCAGTGCGAGGCCGAGATTCTGCCAGAATTTATAAGCTGCTGCGGTGCCGAAATCGATCTGAAGATCGATGTTTGTCAGGTGGTACGCCGCGAGCGCACTCAGCAGAAAGCCCACGCCGATCAGCCGACGCGCGTCGATCCATCTGACCAGCTTTCCGACTGTGGGCATCAGGACGAGCATCGCCAAGGCTGCCGGCGCCTGTGTCATACCCGCCAGTTCTGCGGTGTACCCCATGAACGCCTGAACGTACTGTGGCACGAAAACCGTGAATGCATAGCTCTGAATGCCCAAAACAAACATCATCGCGGCTGCCCCTGCGAAGTTGCGGTTCTTGAACATCCGCAGATCCATCACCGGCTTCGCCCTGGTCAATTCCCAAATCACGAACAGCACCAGCGCCACGGGAAAGACCACGGCCAGTGTGGAGATCAGGTGCGAGTGAAACCAGTTGTCTTCCTGACCCTTGTCGAGCACGACCTGGAGAGACCCCACGCAGAGTGCGAGCACGCCGATTCCGACGCCGTCGAGGCTCAGGTGCCCACGCGCCTTCCTTACCTGATCGGCGATGTAGGCCGGATCTTCCACCATGCGGGACACGAGCAGTAGCGCGAGCACGCCGATCGGTACGTTCATGTAGAAAATCCAGCGCCACTCATAATTGTCCGTGATCCAGCCGCCGATCGTCGGCCCGATTGCCGGCGCCACCACCACCACCATCCCATACACGGCAAACGCTATTCCCAACTGTTCGGGCGGAAACGTGTCCTTCATGATCGCTTGCGACACCGGCTGCAGCCCGCCGCCAGCGGCTCCTTGCAGGACACGAAATACGACGAGCATGCCGAGCGAAGGCGCGATACCGCACAGAAATGAACTCGCCGTGAAGGCCACCACCGAGGCCAGGTAGTAGCGCTTGCGTCCGAACCGGATCGAAAGCCATCCGCTGATCGGCAGGACGATGGCGTTGGCGACCAGGTACGAGGTCAGCACCCAACTCGCATCGTTAGCGCTGGCGGACAGTCCTCCAGCCATATACGGGAGGGCCACGTTGGCGATGCTGGTGTCGAGCACCTCCATGAATGCGGCTAATGAAACAACAGCCGCGATAATCCAGGGGTTTACCCGAGGCTTTGCGGGAGTTGCCGGCGAAGCGTGCCGACTGGTGTTTTTTGGCGCGGCGCCCATGCCCTTACAATAGGGTCTGTGGGTGGCCAGTCACCCACACCGTCGGCTCCACCGACATTCCAGGGCGCAAACGATGGCCGGCGTCCTCTCCGGAGTAGAGGCGAATCCTGACCGGCAATCGCTGCACAACCTTGACGTAGTTGCCGGTGGCGTTTTCGGGGGGTAGCAGGCTATCGAGCTCTCCCGTCGCGCCCGGCATGCCTTCGACGTAACCCTTGTAGTCGCATCCGGTCGTGTCGACATGAACCGTGACGGGCTGGCCGCGACGCATTCTGCGCAGCTGCGTCTCGCGAAAATCTGCAGTAATCCAGATGTCGTCGAGCGGAACGATGGTGAGGAGCTGTTCGCCAGGTTGCACACGCTGACCTACCTGAACGGTCTTGCCGCCAACGACTCCAGAGGCGGGCGCGACGATATGCGTATAGCTCAAGTTGAGCCTGGCCTGATCGAGCGAGGCCTGAGCGGCCTGCACCGCAGCCTCGGCCTCGCCGATCATCCTTCCTGCCGCGGCAACTGCCGCGCGATCCGAGTTGACCGCCGCCGCATCGACCTTGCCTGTCATGACGAATTCGTCCCACGTCTCGCGCGCAATCACCTCTTGCCTGAAGAGTTCGCGATAGCGCGCCACGTCCAGTTGGGCCTTGGCGTTCGTTGCGACCACGGCGGCGAGATTGGCGACGCTAAGATCGTGGTTCTGCTGTGCCGCTTTCACGCCTTGCTCAGCCTGGGCGAGGTTAGCTGCGGCGTTTTCGACCGCTACCTGATAGTCTCGGGGATCCAGGTCGACCAGCGCTTGTCCCTTTTTTACGTGGTAGGTGTTCTCGACATACACGTGGACAACAGTGCCATCGATGCGAGAGCTTAACGGATCGAGATGGCCATCGATCTCGGCATCATCGGTCCATTCGTACGACTGCAGGTAATTCCAGAAGCGCAGCCCGCCTGCGCAGAGCAACGCGGCAACGACCAGCGCCGCGATTAGTCTGACAGGACGCCGATGGAGAACACGGCCGCGGCCAGCGGGCCGCTTCGTATGGGAGTCGTCGCTTTCCTCGTGCTCCGAATCATCGTCGACCTGTGTGTCGTTCGATTGTGGGGTTCGCTGCAAGGCTTGCTGCTGGTCCCGCAAGCGCTCCACTTCAAGCCGGAGCCACTCAACTTCCACGTAAAGATCCTCTTGCTTTTCTGGTAGGCGCGCCTCGTCATGATGCGGCAGCCTCCCATTTGCAACCCGCTCAGTATTAGTGGCGTGCTCAGATATCCATCGTTCCGATTCGTCTCTATCCATTGCTAAGCCTTGTGTGCGGATGCGCTCTTGCACTTATTGCTGACTTACTAACATATTTATCGGGGCCACAACTGCGGTCATCCCATACTTGATAAGGATAATGCGGAACTAGACTGAGACTACAGTTATTTTTTGCGCTAGTAGTGAATCCACCAGAGTATCGTTTGTGATGGTATAGAATGCACTACTTGAATCCCACGAAATAGAGTACACCGCTGACGTGAAAGGCTATCTCGACGCCCATGATCACTACCAGTGCGATATGAAAGCGAAGCCAGGCGGTGCTCAGCCGCGAATTGAACTCATTTTGTTCGAGGCGCACCTTACGCTCCGCGATGCCTAGGAGCTCGTTGTAGAGCGGCCCGTCGCCGCCGGCTGGAGCCACGGCCAGGCGTGCCGCCTGGCACGCACGTAGAGCAGGATCGATACCGCGCAGAGTGGCCCAGATCAGCTGCGCCGGCGGTTGGGAACCGTTCAGCAACGGCCGCACGTATTTCAGATAGGCGCGAACCAGATCCTCGGAATGGCCGAGAATGCTTTCCTCCGCCTCAACGTAGAGCTGCTGATAGCTCACTTCGACGTCCACCAGAAATGCCTGGGATTTGGGCCCCATCCGCCTCGAATGCGGCAGCAGGTCATGAATCGCCGCACCGAAGAGTCCGCTCAGGACCACCGTCACTACAGTGCACGCCAGCGCGCGCTCTAGCGGGGTCGCGCGGCCGGCATCAACGTGCCACCAGAACGGTAACATCGCGATCACCCCGATTGTGATGTGCATCGTGCCCCATGTCTTGAGGTGATCTATCCGGATCAGGCGGCGTGCGATCGATGCTGGCAGTCGCGTTGCAAGCCACCGCAAGGATTCCGAGAGCCACATAGTACGCTTGCGCGCGCTGTAAGCAGCCGCCAGTACAAACCCGACGAGCGTAATGATGCCGCTGCGGTACGATCCGAGGCGACCCGGGATCGCGCCGGTGGCCGCGTGCCCGGCCACTACCACGCCGCCGCAAAGAAGAGCCCAGAGCGTCACGGAGGCAATCGACGCCGTATGTCGCCGGTCAGCGGCCCCATCTATCCGCCCTTCTGCCCGTCCGTCGTCTGATCTGAACAATCCTGACCGGCATCGCTCGAGTTTCAAGCTGCGACAAGTAGGGGCGTGATCGGAAGGACGCCAAACCAACATAGTTATCGTGGCGACCACTCTGGCCATCCACTAATTGATTAAGTATAGAGAGAAGTTGCACTGGCAGTAGAGTTATTCTTTAAACTAGTATCACACCCACAGAGTATCGTCTATGATGGTATAGAATGTACTACTCGAATACTCCAGCGATGAGTCAGAAGATAAATGTTCGTGCGGACGGATGACGCCCTGCGGAACTCATTACATACAGGCCAAAAGCATTAGTTTGTCAGAGACGCTAATCTGGCTGGCAAGAGCCTTCTATGAATTAAGAGTAATGCCCGGGACCGCGGGAAAGCCGGGGGACTCCAGCTTAGCCTGACCGTCCGCTGGCGTGGGAGGACGCCCCGAACTGGGTCTCGCACTCGGGGGTGGTTGCGAGACCCTACGCAGGCGTGTTTGTTGAGGGCGCCTGCGGCGGTGCGGCGCGGCTTCGGCGTTCCGCGGCCCGGGCAATACGAACTTAAACAGACACTTCGAAGCTCCACTCGTACGCTACTGAACAATGTGGCAAATCACCTACAGCGACTGCCGTGCCGGCCATAGCGTTGTCAGTCTCGCCTCAACTCACGTCAAAGTTGTACTGGAATAGCCCTACTGCGGTTAGACAACACTTCCTATATTAGACAGCCCCTCCTATATATATGAGAACCAAGCTCCTACCTAAGCTGGAAGTTGTACTGCAGCAGCGCGGACACAAAGCTCTGGCCCTTGAAGGTGCCTTGCACCTGCGCGGCTTGGCGGTCGCCACCGAGAACTTGAATCGTGAAAAGTCTAATAAAGTATTTCTTGGTCCAGGGCGGATTCAGCGTAACCGAGGGGAACATCAGAAACGTATTTCCCTTGACCCCGTAGATCATGGTCCAAGCCGCGGCGATGTCGCCGTAATACCACGAGGTACCCACATTGAACAGCATCTGGATCGGGTTCTTCATGATATGGACCTGGTTGCGGTTATTCGCATCCATATCCTTGGCCGTGTCCAAGGTGATGCTGTCGAACACCTCGAAGTTGGCGCTCAGGTCACCGGTGCTCGACAGCCACGGCGCGTAGGCGTTGGTCACGTCCAACGCCGCCATCCAGTTGACTACGTCGGAGAACCGGCGCGTCGTGAGCACATACGGTCTGAGGTCGTCGAAGCTTTTGTGGTTGATGTACACCGCCTCGGCCTTGGCCACGATCGGGAAGTGCTCAGCGATAGTCTCCGGTAACGGCACTGGCCTGTTGGCGGTCAGCCCGCCGAGCACCTCTGCGGCGGTATCGTACTCAAACAGGTTGGTGTAAGGGACCCATTTGAGGTTGTTCTGAATACCCTGATTGGTGTTGTCGTAGTAAACAAAGCTGGTCAGTTCGGTTTCGCCGAACAGAGTGTGGTAGCGGAGGCCCTCGTTCCAAAACTGGGGCGAGTAACCGCGAATGCGCCATCTGCCGACGTCGGTAAGCGCCCCATCAGCGAGCGCGCCCGCGGTGTTGAAGCCCTTGCTCAGATGGTTGTTACAGGGCCTACGCAAGAAGAGCGGAACCTGGTTGAAAACGTTAACTACTCCGGGTTTATCACCGAACAGTAGCCTTTCATCACGAGTAGTCGACCCGAACTTCCCTACCGGGGCGCAATGCGAGAGCTCAAAAAATCCTGTACCGGCGACCAGACCATTGTTGCCGACGCCCGTGGGGTATGCTCCGTTGGAAAATCCTCGATCAAAGGGCCCATTTATCTTGTTCCCTATGAGCGGGTCGGCAAATACACCATATTTGTAAATATGTTGGGCCTGGACAGGTTCGAAACGCATAAACGGGGCGGAGCTTAGCGACGTCTGGCCGGTAGCCATACGCCCGCACTTAGTCGTGTAAAAATCATAGCGTTGATCGGCGTAGTCGCATTCCCACCACTGTGGGTCCCACCCAGGCGACCAGACCAATTCGAGGAAGTTCGAGCTCAATAGCCCGAAATCGGGCAGGTTGAGTATCGGGTGGACCATCCATTGTGGCTTTCGCGACTGCTCCAGGTTCGCGAAGCCGAAGGCCCAGGCCGTGTCACTGGGGTTGACGATGTCGCCCACGCGGAAGCTAAGCGACTGGCCCCACACGACGATCTGGTTGCCAACGAAGGTTGTCAACGGGCCCCACTTGTTCTGCCACCACGCATCGCGCACGTCGTACTGATTCAAGGCGTCGTTGGCGAAATGGCCGTAGCTGTGCGGCCCCACTGAGAGACCCGCCCCTACGCCCTTTCCCTTGGGATTGAATTTCGGGATGCGGGAGTAGATACGGTTGTTGGCGCTGTTCCACGAATAGGGCGGATCGTACGTGAACCATTCCCGCATGAAGAAAGAGTTATGCTCGTCTAACTGAAAGTTTTCATCGACTTGAAGCGTGGTCCGCGCCACCGCCAGATTGTTGCGCGCCGGAGTTAGGCTCCGGAGCGTAGTCGGGTTTTGCCACATGCCGAATTGTTGGCTCAGGTAACCGGTAACGTGGAACCGCTGCAGCCAGCCGCTCTCGGAAGCGACCGCTCCTCCAGCCTGGGGTAAAGCACCCGAACTCGAACCGACGACGCCAAGACTGTCCCTCGGCTGAGCTGACAAATCACCCGCCGAGGCCTGAGTGGCGCTGATTCCTGCGAATAGGAAGATAGCGGCCACGATTCTGAGGAGTTTTCCGGTTCCCCCCAACGTAGCCGACAACGCGTAGAAGCTCATCATGTCCTCCGTTCAAACCCAGAAACATCACCTGCGGTTGATTGGGCGGCCAGCGCAAGTACGAGGAATATCGCGCCCGCTGCGACTACGCCTGATCTCGCGAAACCCCTGACCACGCTAGACATGCGACCCGGAATATTCACCGCTGCCTCCTCCCTCGAACCTTTGGAAACACACAGCCCGTTAGTCCCTCTTTCGGTCACTTGGCCGCTTCTTTTGACTTGGCTCAACATACACATCGAAATCGGCGCCTTTGGCTCCGTTAACTGCGGAGTATAGAATCAAGCTAAGCCTGCACCAGAGGCATTCTTTTTACTGGTATGGAAACTACTGGCTATTGCTTATCCTGGTACAATAAGTACCAACGTAACGGTTCGGCGCGATGAACCACGACGAGAGCAGGCGGCAGGAGCTGAGCAATTTTCTCCGCACCCGGCGGGCGCGCATCTCTCCCGCCGACGTCGGCCTGGCGACCGCGCACCGACGGCGAACGCCCGGCTTGCGGCGAGAAGAAGTAGCGCAATTGGCCGGTATGAGCGTGACGTGGTACACATGGCTCGAGCAGAAACGTCCAATCGGTGTGTCAGCCGGCGCTTTGGACAATCTGGCCCGTGTGCTGCGGCTCGATCCGCTCGAGCGGATGCAGCTCTTTCAACTCGCGCTTCGCCAGCCGGTTGTCGATTCCGCTCCTCAGCGCGAAACGGTTAGCCCGCGGTTCCAGCGCATGATCGATCACAACGCCGACACACCGGCCATAGTCATGGGGCGTCGATGGGACGTACTCGCGTGGAACCAGAGCGCGCGGGCATTCTTTTTTGATTTCGAGAAAGTGCCGGCAGATGAGCGGAATCTGCTTTGGCTTTACTTCACCAACTCAGCGTTGCGCTCCTTGATCGTAGACTGGCCGACGCGGGCCCGGAACATGGTCGCCATATTCCGCGCCGATTACGGGCGTCATGCCGGCGACAGCTATTTTGTCGAGCTGGTTGAACGCCTTAACTCGGTCAGTCCCGAGTTCGCCCAATGGTGGCCGCGTCATGACATACTGCCGCTGACTGAGGGCGTTTGGCCGTACAATCATCCGCTGGCGGGGCGCATCATCGTTGATATCATGACGTTCTCGTTGGCCGATAATCCCGAACTGCGGGTCGTTGCGTTTCTGCCGGTGGCCGAGGCTAATTCGATCAACAAGATGCGGAAAGTTATCGCGGCGTTCCGCAACGGTGCACGAACGAAACGTGTCCGTTGATCGATGTACCGAACAGGTCCCGCATCGGGGAATACTAGTTTGCCGAAGGTGGTGCGAGATCCCACTCTCGCGCAATCAGGAAAAAGAGTTTCCAGACTTTTCCCACCGACCATTGAACGTAAGCGTGTTTCCCGTAATGGGCCGCCGCGACAGCACCATCCGACGCCAGCCACGCCTTCAGTGCCCTAGCCACCGTGCGGTAGAGGTCCTTAGTCGTACGCACATCCCGACCGCGCAGAACCAAACACATTGGAGGCCTACGGGCTACGCGTCACGATCCTAATGGCGGTCAGCTTGCTTGAATAAGTTGGTTCTTGATCCCCACTGGAACCGTATAAGATCGGTCCTCCTGCAACGTGGCCCTATTAAGGGCCATACACGGTGTTTCTGCCCGAAGATGGATTTCATCAGACGGTGCCACCCCGATGCGTGGAGGGGTCGTCAGCCTTCCCTCGACGTATACTTGGCGTCCCTTGGAAAGGAGGCGCTGGCAGTTGTCCGCGAGCTTCCCGAAAGCGACCACGCGGTGCCACTCGGTGCGTTCCTGCTGCTCGCCGTTTCGATCCTTGAATCGCGCCTTGGTTGCGACTGAGAAATTCGCCACGTTCTGACCTGATGGCAGCGCGCGAACCTCGGGATCACGGCTCAGATTTCCGACCACGATTGCTTTGTTGATAGACATGACGCTTACCTCCAATTCCTTTCTCGTTTCCTTAGAATCCGTCTTCGTCGATTCGGTGGCCGTTGAAGTCGCGTTCAGCCTTTTCGCCGTGACCGCAAGAAGTGCCGTAGAGGGCCTTATCGTTGGGGTAGTAGAAGGCTCGTTCGCCGGAATTGATTCCCGTCTGGCAGTTGGGCTCCGAACATCGGGCCGGATACCGGACGGTGATCCACTTGGGATCGCATTTGAACCTACGTCGCATGTTTGGTTTCTCCTTCCGCCCGCTTCCGCTCCTGCGGCAGGGCGTCCTGCGCTTTCGCTTTCATCCCCGCGCAACTTTTTTCCGCGCGGGCCTCTCACTGACGAACTGGAGGCCTGTGCGCAGATTTCTAGATGCGCGAGCGGAGCGGGCGGCAGGACGTGCCAGAGATACCGTCTTGCTCAGCAAGAGGATCGGTATCGTGTTCCGCGCAGCGAACCTGGCGCGGCGTGCTAGAGAAGTGAGCGCCACCACTTAAAGCAGCGCGAAACGGAGCCGCATGGGTAGTCGGGCAAGAGGAAGGGCCGCGACGCGAAGTTTACGGAGCGCTAGAGGAGCGGCTCACAGTGAAGGCGCTGCGGCGGATACAATATTGACAGGGCATCCAAGTAGTAGCGGATCGGGGAGCACTTCTAAAGTCTACGACCGACGCGATGATATCGATGGACTCACCCGTCAGAAGGTCTCACCAGCGGTGGCGGACGAATCCGAGACTTACTCTTACATTTCGGCAACGCGGGCTAGCAGGGTCTGCGTCAAATCGACGTGACGCGGCATTCCGATACGCTGGTAACTCTCCAGCGCTTCGCGAAGTAGCGTTTGCGCCTTTTCGCGATCGCTGGGGGCGGCGCGATCCATCAGCATCATTGCGTGAAAGCGACCTATCTCCGCCTGTTCGAGACGGTGGGGAAAGGACCCGGCCTGCTGCAGCGCGGTCTGAAAATGATCTTCAGCGGCTTCCCACTGCCGTGCGGCTGCCGCGGCGATACCCGCGATCGTATGCGTGAAGCGAAAGATCGGCCAGAGCGCTACCGCTCCAGTGCCGACCAACTCACGAGCAAGCGGATAAAACTCGCGAGCCCGCGAATGCTCGCCGAGCATAAAGAGGCCCTCAACAACTAGCGCGAGCATCCACCACGAACCCATGGTGTTCGGTCGGCCGCTACCGGGCAGCCAAGCGCGCTTTTCGCGAAGGATCGCCGACGCGCCGGCGTGATCGCCCGCGTAAGCCATCTGTCGAAAAAGCGTTCCCACGCCGAATCCCTGGAGAAACGTCTGCACTTGAGGGTTGCTTGACGCTTTGGCATGTAAGAGAGCGCTCGCCCAGTTCCCGCGAAAGAAATCTAACAAACTAAACTGGACCTCTGAGAAGACCTCCCAGTCGACAAACGACACCTTTAGGTCAGACTTCAAAGCCTGCTGGAGGGTGGTTTGGAGTTTGGCGAGTTCGGCCGCCTTGCCAAATTCCACCCAGGCTCTCGTGATTAGACAGCGTGCGATCGAATAGGATTGGCCTATTTTCGTCGCCAGGGGTTCGAGTTCATCCCGGACTTTTGCCGCCTCTTCCAGGCGTCCAAGAAATAGTAATGTCTGATAGAGAACTTGCAGTTGGACGGCGCGCTCCCAGGGAGGGGCTTCCGATCCACCCGATTCCTCGCCGTCAGCGGCAGCCTCGCTCAAGCGAAGGAACATGTAATTTACTTGCGACCGGGCACCAAGCAGTCTGGCCACGAGCTTCGGCTCGGAGAGATGGGATGCAATTTTCAGCGCCTCCTGCAGTGCCTCATTGGCCGGTTCCCAGCTTCCAGCAGCGGCTCGGACGTTACCGAAGACAGCGAGAAGACGCGCCCGGTCCGCGCTCAAATCCGACTCGAGGTAGGCGAGACCGCGACGAGCCGTTTCTGTTGCTTCCTGCAGGCGACCAGCCCAGACGAAGACAGCGGTCAACTCGGTACAGATCCTCCCAACCATCTCCCAATCACCAAGAGCGATATAGATGTCGAACGCTTCCTGTAGATTGGTAAACGCCGCCTCCCAATGTTCAAGACCCCACTCGGCGGTCGCAATGTCCTCCAACAAGTCCGCCCTTTCTTTCACGTCAACATCTGTTAGATGCGACAAGGCGGAGCGGAAACTGCGCCTGGCTTCCTCAAATGCTGCGGCCTCAAGTGCGCGCTTGCCCGCCAGCTTCAGCCAACGACCCAGTCTCCGCTTGTCAGCGAACGATCCCGCTTTGAGGAGATGATCCGCGATCTCCCCAGCGCGTTCGTCGACAGCACCGGGATCGAGCCGCTCGATTGCGTCGGCGACGCCTGCGTGCAGCCGCTCTTGGCGTGCGACGGATATACCGGCAAGTAGCGTCTGACGCACAAGTTCATGGCCGAAGGCGTACGGCCTCTCCGGTCCCTCGGCGCTCGGGACGATTACGCCCATCTGCTGCGCCTTCTCGATGACCGTGAATAGTTCGTCAACGTCGATCAGGCTGATCCCGGTCAGAAGTTGAAAGCTGAAACTGCGCCCGATCACTGCGGCTGCTGCCAGCACGCGCCTTTCATTCTCGTCGAGCCGTTCCAGACGGCGGCGGATGACCAGACGAACGTTTTCCGGAACGTCGGTTTCGTCGATCTTTATGTCGGTGCGGAACTGACCGGTCGCGTCGAAGAGTTTCCCCTCCTCGAGCAGATGCCGGTACAGCTCCTCGACAAAGAATGGATTTCCCTGGCTTTCATCAAAGATGAGGCTCACTAGGCTTTCCGGAGCCTGGCGCTGGCTTAGCCCATGCAACATCTGCGCGACGGCGTCCTTTGATAGGCCACCCAGCTTTAGCGGACGAGTACCCAGCCGAATCAGCTCTTCCAGCGTTCGAGTCAACGCCGA
>WNFA01012615.1_pt1 | contig 12014 bp, 8 predicted proteins | sample 5400481 | NCBI WGS metagenome assembly WNFA01 (sample SAMN13153340, study PRJNA577476) | soil metagenome | isolation source: 120 cm saprolite under Douglas fir tree site 2 hole 1 replicate 2 | place: USA:California | collected 2015-04-18
TGCAGGTTGCAGTCCACGTGGGTGGCCTTCAGGTTCTGCCCGGAAAGCAGCAGCATCACGTCCGGGGTGAGCCCGATCCACCAGTTAGGCGGTTCCACCTTTTTTACGACTGGGGCGGAAGAATTAGATGCGTTTTGCGCGCAAACTTCCGGCCAAACCATGAAACTGGACAGACAAACGCCCAAGCCGAGGCGAGCAGCGATCGAACTTATCTTATGAGTTGTAGTTGCCATTTCTTGACACCGCGAGCTTAGCAGAAATTTCCAAAGACCAAGGAGGCGAAGCCATCGCCGCCGGATGGCGCGGCGCTTGCTGGTTTCACTTGTGCTAGTGTGTGTGTCGCTGCTGTCCCGAGCTGTCGCGGAGAAGAAATTTTTGCTTGCCGAAGGACCTACTGTGAGAGTCGTGACTATCCCTTTTCTGGCCAATTTTACTGATGTCGCCCTGCTCCTGCTGCGGCTGATGGTCGGGCTCATCTTTTTCACCAGCGGTTGGAAGCATGCCTCCGATCCCAAAACCCGCAGCGCAGACATCGAAATGAGCAAAGGCTTCACGTTCATTCTCGGCATCGCCGAATGCGCGGGAGCGTTGGGTGTGACCTTCGGAGTTTTCACACAATTCGCCGCCATCGGTCTGATTCTCATCATGCTTGGGTCCATCCAGAAAAAGATCTTCAAATGGCACATTAGCTTCTGGGGAAAACACGGCACCGATGGCTGGAGTTATGACACCATGATCATCCTTATGAACTTTGTGATCGCAACCACTGCCGGTGGTCGATTGGTGATCGAAAATCTATTCCACCGAATGCCATGAACTGCTGGCGCTTGCCGAGATCGTGCCGCCCGAACCACACGCGCTCTTCCCCTGTTTCGTGGAAGTTGAACTCGATGGGCGCTACATTTGGACGGAGAGCTGCCCGATTCTTCGTTTCAGCTCGCAGCCTGGGCACGATCCGGTTCGGTGTACCCAATTTTCTGGATCTTTCGCCACGGAGATAGCCAACGGGCTGAGGATCGTCTTTGCTTCTGACAACCGGCAACCACGAAATGCTGTGATCGAGCATGGTGGCGTAGGCCACAAGAGTCGAGTCCTCGAGGGTCACGTGCAGTGGTTTCCCCAGCAGAAGTTCACTTAGCTTGTATTGGCCGGTATCTCTTCGCTTATCCGCCGGAATCACAGCGATGCGGGCAACAATTTCATGGAGGTCGCTGCGGTCGAGAGTCCCCCACAGACTCTGCGTTTCGTCGAGGACGAGGAGTTCACCGGTGGGGCTTTCCTTCAGAGCTCTAATCGCAGCGGCGAGCGTAGTGTCTTTGCGCAGGAGTTCGGCAGGAAGCGGGTCCAGCAGCGAAGCGAGTGGCTCTCGGTCCAAGAGCGACTTGGCCTGGGGGAAGCGATTCCAGAAATCGCCTGAGCGGCGAATCACCGCCTTGGACAGCACTTCGCGGAAAGGCGCGAACGTTCCCGCGATTTGCAAAAACAGAGCGCTACTGGCTTGCCGCAGGCGAACAGCTGTGCGGGCACGGATGCTTGTCTCATGGGGACGGTTTCCCAACAGAGCAGCTTCGCCAAAGAAGTCGCCTTTCGCCAGGATAGCGAGGACTTTTGCCTCAGGATTCTGCTCGGTCGTTTGCAGGACCTCTACCTCGCCTTCTTCGATGACGCTGAAGAACCGGGCCAACTCTCCTTGTCGATGAATGTAATCGCCTGGACGATAGTAGGCGTGAGTGAACTGCTTCGCCACATCGGTATTAAGAAAACTGAGATCGCGCGGGAAGAGCACGTCCCATCCCCAGTCCAAGCCGACCTTCACCCTGCGGGACCACGTCGGCAGCTTGAAGAGGTAGACACCGCGCCACAGAAACCAGGCCAGGAAACCCGAGACTCGCATGCCAAACATTTCCGCGACGGCCTGGTAGCCGCCGATGGAGCAGAGCTGCCCAAGAACTTTGAATCGAAATGGTTGGGTCGGCTCGCCCTTCAGCACTCTGACGAGGTTGAGCGCCGCCTGGCGGCCCTGGCGTTCAGCAAATTGGCCGGTAGGAAGTGACGGCTTATTGTCGAAGGAATTGACGATGAGGGCGCAATCGCCGACTGCCCAAGCGTTGGTCTGTCCTTCGATTCGCATTTCCGGTGCGGTGCGAATGCGCCCCCGGTCTTTAGGAACGGGGAGTTGCTCAACGAGGGGCGAGATTGCGGTACCAATGGTGCACACCACAGTGGCTCCCCGCAGCATTCGCCCATCGTTCAGCTCAATTCCTTCGTGCGTTGCCGCGAGGGCGTGCGTCTTCAGCACCATAGTAATGCCCGCTTTCTCCATCCTTTTTCGCGCGAATTCCGCAAGCGTCGGTGCAACTTCGGGCAAGATGTGCTCGTGGGAATGAACCAGCGCGACTGTTACGTCCTCTTTTCTAAAATTTCGATAAAAGCGGGTGCTGCTGCGAACGAGCTCATTGATTTCTCCGGCCACCTCGACCCCGCTGAAGCCCGCTCCAACGATTATGAAACTGAGGTGCCAGCGCTGGCGCTCCGGATCGGTGGAAGCCTCAGCCAGTTCCATCTGGCGCACGATATGCTGTCGAAGGTCAATGGCATCGCCCATGACCTTGAAGGCAAAGGCGTGCTCGGTCATTCCGGGGATGACGCCCAGGTTGCTTTCCGCGCCGCAGGCAAGGACCACGTGGTCGTAGCGCAGGCGACTGAGCACGCCACTTCCATCGTCGAATTCGATTTCTGAAGCGGGAAGGTCGATCCTCTGCACACGCTCGGTGCGGCAACCAACACCAGGGAGCATTTGGCGCAAGGGTGTTGCGGCCGCGTCCGCATTGATGGATGCTCCGGCGACATCCGCGAGGAGAGGATGGAACACCATGTGGTTCTCGCGGTTGAACAGGAGAATCTCACACTCGGCAGGTCGTAACTTTCCGCGAAGGGTCTTGGCAAATTGGACCGCCGCAAATCCGCCCCCAACGACGACTACCCTTATAGGTTTCATTTGCTCCCCCCTAGCCGATGTGCAACGGGTACGCCGCGTTCCCATCGGCTTCTCGGTCTTCGCAGAGCCGGAACGGCATTTCGGCATTCTACTTCAGAATGGGGAGCGGAAGATTTTGTATAGTTTGGAATAACTTAGGCTGAATCAGATGGCGGAGAGGGTGGGATTCGAACCCACGGTACGGTTTCCCGTACGCTCGCTTTCGAGGCGAGTACTTTCAACCGCTCAGTCACCTCTCCGGTGTGTCGGCAGGATTAGTGTAGCAAAGCGGTGTGGTTGGCCGCTACGCAAACCCAAAACAGGCAACCAGACTTTACCTAGCGGCGGGAGGCGAAAAAGGATTGCAGCAGGGCGGCGGAGTCTTCGGCGAGGATTCCCGTGGTGACATCCACCTGATGGTTCAACTTTGGGCTGGAGAGAATTTCGAAGCAGGTGCGAAACGCGCCGCCTTTGGGGTCGTCGGCGGCGTAGACGACACGCGGAACGCGGGCTTGCACGATGGCTCCCGCGCACATGGCGCAGGGTTCGAGGGTCACATACAAGGTGGTGTCCGCGAGACGATAGTTGCCCAAGAGACGCGCCGCTTCGCGCAAGACAACGATTTCCGCGTGGGCCGTCGGGTCGTTGTCACGAATGGTGCGATTGCCGGAGCGGGCTAGCACGCGGTCTTGATACGCGAGAACCGCGCCAATGGGCACTTCGCCGGCCGCGGCGGACGCGCGCGCTTCCTCAAGCGCCAACTGCATGTAGTGAATGTCGTCGGCCATTTTCGGTTGAGAATAACATGCCCGGTGCGCTGGTAGCAGCGGCTTCCGCTCGTGCGCATTCGTCTCGTGCGGAAGCCTTGACAAGGTGGCGCTTGGGAAACAGACTGAATCCATGAAAACGCATGTGCTGCAATTCCAGCTGCGAACAACTTCACACGCTGGGCAAGTCTTGAACAATCCAGCGTTGCGGAGCGCCGACTAATCCATGGAAATCCGAAGAGACCCTGTCACGCAGAGCTGGGTGGTGTGCGGCCAGCGCGAATCCACCGACGAGGTGGGCGCGCCTTGCCCGTTTGATCCTGAAACGGTGGATAGCGTGAAAAGCATTTTGACGCTGCCGGGTGAAGGCACCTGGCAGGTGAAGGTGATTCCGCACCCCGAGCCGCTCTACCGCGTGGAGAATGATCCGGGCCGAGCCGCCGAGGGCATCTACGACAAGATGGGGCCGCTGGGCGCGCACGAAGTAATTATCGAAACGCGGCAGCACGACAAGAAACTTTCGCAATTGAGCGACGACGAAATCGACCGAGTGCTGAGCGCCTGGGGTTCGCGCGTGATGGACCTGAAGAAAGATCCACGGTTCAAGTATGTGAGCGTGTTCAAGAATCAGGGCGCGCTGGCTGGCGAAGAATGGACGCACGCGCATTCGCAAGTGACCGGCACCATTTTCGTGCCGCGGCGCATCAAGTACGAGCTTACCGCGGCGCATGAATGGTTCAAGGACCGCGAGCGCTGTGTGTTCTGCGACATCGTGCGACAGGAGGAAAAGCAGGGGAAGCGCATCGTGGATGTGCAGGGGGACTATTACGCGTTATGTCCTTACGCTTCGCGGGTTCCCTTTGAGGTGTGGGTGATGCACCGGCGGCACAACCATTTATTCGAGCAGCCGCGCCCCGGCTCAAATCGCAAGCAGCTTGCGGCACTGCTGGGACGCGTGCTGCGGCGCCTCGAAAAAGTTGGCCCTTCCTATCACCTCGTGGTGCACACCGCGCCAAATACGCGCAACCGCAAGGGCGAGCTCGCCGGCTACTGGAAAACGCTGGCGGAGGACTACCACTGGCACATTGAAATCATGCCGATCCTCGAGAAGCGCAGCAAGTCGTACAGCATCAAGGAAGTTTATTTTAACGCGGCGTTGCCGGAGCAGGCTGCCGAGCAACTCCGGGGCATCGATCCGAACTCTTAATTCATGAGGCGACTGGTCATGGGAAGGAACGAAGAACGCGGGGGCGTGGTCGCCAGCCTGATTGCGCTGCTCTTCGTGGCGGTGCTTTGCGCGGTTGTGTATTTCGCGCGGCATCCCATTTTGCGTTACGCGGCGGAAAGCTGGATTGTGGATGAGCCGGCGGCACATGCGGATGCGATTGTCGTGCTTGGCGACGACAATTATTTCGGTGACCGGGCCACGCGCGCGACGGAGTTGTTCCGGCAGGGAGTTGCGCCCGTGGTTGTGGCGAGCGGCAGAAAATTGCGGCCCAGCGCAGGCGTGGCGGAATTGATGGAGCACGATCTGTGGCCAGTGCTCGCGACGGGGACTTCGATCCCCAGAAATGGTGGGAATCGCGCAAGGCGACGAAAGCGTTTGTGAGTGAGGTGGAGGAGATGGTTGTGACCATGTGGGATTTGCGAGGCGCGCGTTAAGTTCCTACCGCGCTTGTTCCGCTTCAACCTTGCAGTTCGTCCAAACGAAGATTCATTTTATGGAGTTCGATGCGCCGCTCCGCAAGCGTTGCTTCCAAGCCCTTGATGATTTTCTCCGGCGCGCGGCCGCGGAAAATGTCATCGCCAAGCTGGCGTTCTTTCGAGACGATATCCTTGGTGAGCCGCTCGATTTCCTTTTTCGTACGTGCCAGTTCGGCGGCCACGTCGACGGTTTCCGCTGAGTACGGAATGCGCAGATCGAACTGCGCCGTCGAGCGCATTCCTCCGCCACCTTCGCCCAGTTTCCCAACGGCCATTTCCAGTCCCGTGAGGAACGCCAGCCGGGTAATGGGGTCGGCATTAACAAAAATTACCGCGAACGCTTGAGTGTCCGGGGTGGAAAACTCGGCGGGTACGTATTTCCTGGGATCGAGTTTCATTTCCGCGCGAATGCCGCGAGCCGCCTGAATGACTTCCTGCACGAGGCCGAAGTCGCGAAGTGCTTTAGCGTCTTTCCATTTGGCATGGGCCTCGGGAAAGGCGTCCAGCGCAATGGATTTTGCGCCGGATTTTTGCGGCAATTGGTGCCACAGCTCTTCAGTCAGAAACGGCATGAAGGGATGGAGCAGACGCAGCGCTGCATCGAATCCAGCGAAGAGATTTTTCCAGGAGACCGTTGCGCGCGCCCGGTCGGTGTGGAGCAATTCCGGCTTGACCCACTCGATGTACCAGTCGCAAAAATCGCCCCAGAAAAACTGGTAGACGCCTTGCGCGGCTTCGTGGAAGCGGTAGTTTGCCAGCGCGTCGTTCACCATCTCCGTGGTTTCCGCGAGCCGCGAGAAAAGCCAGCGGTCCACCAGCGGAACTTCTCCGGCATGAGCATAGGGAGCGGCCGCTCGAATTTCGGGAGCTGCCAATTCTTCGAGAGACGCGCCGCCCTCCTCGAACTTGTCCAGATTCACAAATAAAAAGCGTGCGGCGTTCCATATTTTATTTGCGAAGGAACGCGCCCCGAGCAGCCGGTCGTCCGAAAGAACAATGTCCGTGCCAGGCGCAGCCATGGAAGCCAGGCAGAAGCGCATCGCGTCCGTCCCGTACTTCTCGTTCAAAGCGACTGGATCGAGGCCGGTGCCCTTGGACTTGGACATTTTTTCGCCGCCGTTGGTGCGCACCAGGGAATGCAGATAGACGGCGCGGAAGGGAACTGCGCCGGTAAAGTGAATCCCCAGCATGATCATGCGGGCCACCCAGAAGAACAGGATGTCGTAACCGGTGATCAGCAGGGTCGTCGGATAGTATTTTGTAAAGTCGGCAGTCTTCTCCGGCCAGCCGAGCGTGGAGAAGGGCCACAGCCCGGAGCTGAACCAGGTATCCAGCACGTCGGGATCCTGCTTGAGGTTCGCGGAGCCGCACTTCGCGCACTTGCTGGGATCTTCGCGCAGAACCATCAGGTGTTTGCAGTCGCCGCAATACCACGCCGGAATGCGATGGCCCCACCACAATTGCCGCGAAAGCGTCCAGTCGCGGATGTTGCGCATCCAGTTGAAATATTCCTCGCGCCGGTTGTCGGGAATAATCTGGATGTCCCCGCGCTCGACCGCCGCGATGGCCGGCTCCGCCAGTGGTTTCATGCTGCAGAACCACTGCGTGGAGGCGCGCGGCTCGACAATCGTTTTGCTGCGCTCGCAGATGCCGACCGCGTGCACATGGTCGGTGATTTTTCCCAAGGCCCCAATTGCCTGCAAATCTTCCACAATTTTCTTCCGCGCTTCAAAGCGGCCCAGCCCCGCATAGGCGCCGGCATTGGCGTTCATGTGGCCGTCGTCGGTCATCACGTCAATCTGCGCCAATTTGTGGCGGCGGCCCACCTCGAAGTCGTTGGGGTCATGCGCCGGAGTGATTTTCACCGCGCCGGTGCCGAACTCGCGGTCCACCATTTCGTCGCCGATGATGGGGATTTCGCGGTTCATCAGCGGAAGCACAACCGTTTTTCCAATCAAGTGACGGTAACGCTCGTCTTCCGGATGAACTGCCACGGCGGTATCGCCCAGCATGGTTTCCGGCCGCGTGGTCGCTACAGTCAGAAATTCTACCGTCTCGCTGACCGGATACTTGATCTCCCACAGGTGCCCCTGCCGCTCTTCGTGCAGCACCTCGAGGTCGCTGAGCACTGTCAGGCAAACGGGGCACCAGTTCAACAGCCGGTTGTCGCGATAGATCAATCCCTCTTCGTACAAACGCACGAATACTTCGCGCACCACGCGCGACAATTCCGGTGAAAGCGTGAACTTCTCGCGCGACCAGTCGCAAGACTCGCCGATCTGCTTCATCTGCCGCTGAATCGTTCCGCCGCTTTCTTCTTTCCATTGCCAGACGCGCTTGATGAACTCTTCGCGGCCCAGGTCGCGGTAGTTGATGCCTTGTTCGCTGAGTTGGCGCACCACCACGCGCTGCGTGGAAATTCCCGCGTGATCTGTTCCCGGGAGGTACAGCGTGTTGTAACCGCGCATGCGGTGCCAGCGCGTGAGGATGTCGATCTCCGTGTGATCGAGCATGTGGCCGATGTGCAGCGAGCTGGTCACGTTGGGCGGGGGAATCACGATGGAAAAGGCAGGGCCGGGCGCAGCCGGATCGGCCTTGAACAGCTCTTCTTTGACCCAAAATTCGGCCCAGCGCGGCTCAATCTGCTGCGGTTCGTATGCTTTGGCTATTTCTCGGGTCATGCCGCGAAAATCTCCTGGATTTCCAGCCGCGTGGCGCAAGAAAGAGTTCGCTGCGTGCAGTGGAATCCTTGAATATACGTGGCACGCGCCGCGAACGTCAATTGGCGGCCAGTGTCCGGTGACCAGCGACCCTCCGAGGCTCCGGGCAAGCCAGTGTTGAGTTGGGCGTGAAGGAAACAAAGGGGATAAGGGATTGGCGGCAAACAGGGAACTAGAATTGACGGAGATGGGGATACCCCACCCCCGGGTGTTTTGTGGATGTATATCAAAAGAAAGGGGATGCGGGCGCGAGTGTGCGCATCTATGTGAATCCAAAGGGGATGAGGGGAATTTGTTGGGAGAAGGATGTGGGGAAGCAGAAGCCAGGGGCGACCGTTCGAATAGCGTTTGAGTTAACATGCGCTAGTATATAGTGTTTAGTACATAGAGTCAAGCGGTATTTTGGTAGGGAGGGGTGAAAACGGAGAAAGAAAACCCAAGACCCGCTCTCCAACCCCGAGGACGGAGCACCCTGCACCCAACAGGGTCTTGCATTTTCATCTGGCACCCACCCATTATTTCGTTGCCGTCTCAGGTGCCTTCGTTGGGATGTCAAATGCCTGCACCGTTAGAATGATTTCCCGATTAGTGTCCTGCTGTTGAGCAAAGACATAACGGAACGTGCTTTCGCCAGATGTCCCGAGGTCGCGTTTGAAAAGTGGATGCTTCGGCACAGTCTCACGAATCTTCACAAGGACTGCGCTGAAACCTGCATTTCTGTTGAATATAAGCACAGCTGCTTTCGTGTCTCTCCAGCTCAAGTAAGAAAGAAGTTGATCCAAAGTTGCCAAAAATACTTTTTCGCCGTGCCAGAATTTACATTCAGCGATGAATATGTTTTTGCCTTCGACGCGTATGAGGATATCGGTTTTACCCTGAAAGTTGAATGTCTCTCCAGTAGCCTGACCATGAAAAGCACCGTTAAGCTGCACCAAAAAATGAGATCGGAGGTCCTCCTCGCCCATCTCATGAAAGGCGTTGGGACTAAGTTCCATAACGCGCACCATGTTTTGCATGATGCGCAGGATTTCTTCGTAGTCCTCGCTCGAGAGGGCAGGCTCCGGCCTGAATGCCTCGCCAGTTCGGATCTGTTCGACTTTCGGTGTCCTACGGGTCACCGGCACGGAGTAGGTGGGGCTTGTTCCCTCTCGTTTTTTTAGGGGCAATCCGATTGCTGCCGCCATGTCTGCGTTCGCCAGGAGTCTCGCTTTCCTTTCTTTCAAATTCAATCGGATCAAGTCTTCCAGTTGGCCGTTGAACTGTGTCGAAGACTGTAACGGCGAGGTGAGATACTGCTTAATCGCATTTACAGTCTGTTGGTAATCATGTTTGATCGCCTCCGCATTCTGGTCCCTCCGGATGTATGTAAGTAGAATCTCGTTTTTTGTGATTTCGCCGCGTGGCGGATTCAGAGTGTAGGATTGTGGCTGAATTCTAAAGAATTCTGAATCACCTTCGAATGGAACCGCAATGACGGTCTTATTGCCGGGCACGTAAGCTGGCCCTCTACGATGCTCGTAGAAGAATCTGTTCGTGGGATCACTGCTTACATCAATTTTGGTTTCACCGGAGTATGAGATATGAATCTGGTCGTCCTTTATGATGGGGACGTTTAGCTGGAACTCCTCTTTTAGAGCTTGAACAAGATCTTCCTCGCTAGCGCTCAGCAGAGTATTGGCTGGCAGCGACTGAGCCCGATTCTTGACAGCCTCTGTTTGTCCTTGGATGATCGAAAATATTTGGACCTTATTGAATAACAGTTCTTCGCCCATAGATTTTGCTCCGTGTTTGCGCCCTCGCAAAAAAGTCCAGAAATGCTGATCACCTGCGCGACGAACTTATAACTCAGAATCGGAGGCATTCAGTGGAAGACCAAACTTCTCCATTTCCTTAGCTCACTGGCAGGGCGGGTGGAGCATCATCGGAGGAATGCAAAATAGTGAATAATACCTATGCATTTACAATTTTCAGCGAGGTCACTGGAAAGGAGTTGCCTATTGGCTTGTTTTTTTCGAACCATTGGCACCAAGCCGTTAGCGTGCCACCTTGGTCTAGATCCACGGAAGACACAGTCATTATCGGTCCGCCGGACTTCAACTGCACTACATCACCCGCTTTGATTTCATTCATTTCAGAATCCTCACGGAAAATAGAATATATCTCAGAGGTAAGTCTTCAACAATATAAGGGCACATTGTACCCCAATAACACGCCGGTGCCCCAGCCTCAGGGGGTAAGAGGCTGGGGCACCGTCTTGCGAATTTTATCGGCGGGGCTGTGGAGGATTCGTCCGAGCTTGGGGTGAATCGTTGTACGCGTTGATGCGGTGACGAGTTGGGCCGGAAGTTTCGAGAGAAAATCCAGCGGCGAAGTGAAACCAGGACCCGCCCTCAAAACCCGAGGACGGGGCACCCGACAGGAAAAAAGCAGATTCCTCGGCCCGTTCAAAAGGCGAACGGGACTCGGAATGACAATTGCCGGAGTTTTTCCGCAAGCTATGAAGTCATGCGCTCCCGAGAAACAAGAGTTCTCACGCAGACTCCTTGGAGATGGACTTGTGAAGTTGGAAAGAGGTGCGCTGGTTATTTCTTGGGGTTGAGCTCGTCTTTGAGGAGCGCTTCGATGACGGGCTTCAGGATGTCCTGGGTCATTTTCTGCATGACTTCCGGGTTCAGCTTGGCGAGGACACGGGCGACCAGCTCATCCATCGATAGCTGCGCGGGGAGTTCCGCATGTGCTGGCGGGTCATGCTCCAGAATCGATTCGGCGTTGTACTGGCTCGGTTGAGACGCCTCTTCCTGTAGCGCGGCTACTTCTTCCTGGACGGCCGATTCGACGGAAGCTTCGAACTGTTCGACGGTAGGCTCGGGCTCTTCCACATAGGGCGCAGGCTCGGGCTCCGCGTCAATCGCATGTTCCACCACAGGCGCGGTTTCGAGCACAGAGGCAGGCGGCTCCACAACCGGAGTGTCCCAAGTTGAGGCCAGCGCAGAAGCTTTCTTCGCTTCGACGTCCCACGGGGAAGGCGGAACGGAGAACCATCCGTTAGAGGACTCTTGAACTTTTGCGGGCTCCGCAGCAATTGGTGCTGCGGCCACTGGCTCATCAACGACCGGCGCCACGGCAGCTTGTTCGACCGCTGCCGACTGAACGACTTCTTCCGCGGCAACACTCGAAACTTGTGCAGCCACGGGACTGGCTTCGATTGCGGAAACTTCGGGAATTTTTTCTTCGAGGCCCGCGGACATTACCGCTGCCCAAGCATCGCCGGAAAACGGGGAAGAAGCGGGAGCGTTGGCAGGCTTCGGCTCCATCGTGGTTACGGCGGTGGCGGGAACTTCCGCCGCCTCTACATACTGCGTCTGCGCTTCACCGGAAGCCCAGGAAGGCATCGGCGTATCGGAAACCGGCGAACTTCCGTGAAACGCTTCTTCGCGCCAGTCGGTTACTTCGTTCAAGCCATTCGAGGGAGCGGCCGCTGGAGATGAAAGAGGAGTTCCCGTCACCTTGGCAATGGCTTCTTCCAGTCCACCAGGGTGCCACCCGCCGCCGGACTCTTCCTCTTCCGCGACATCGAGTTGCTCTTCAGAATCTTTTCCCCAATTTCTTTCCGGGACCAACCCGGAGTTGGGCTTGGCCGCAAAGGCCACTTCCTCTTCCGCGTCGGCGGTGTCCAACATATTTCCAAAAGCTAGTGGTTCGTGGCCGGCGTCAATGCTGAATGGTTTTGGAGGAGCCGTAAATTCTTCAGGAAATGGCTCGATAGGAGTAACAGGGAAGACTTCCGCTTTCATCGCCGCGAGCTTTGCGCTTGCTCCGGCCGCAAGCAGCTCCGCCGCCTTGCGG
>WNFA01016367.1_pt1 | contig 12012 bp, 15 predicted proteins | sample 5400481 | NCBI WGS metagenome assembly WNFA01 (sample SAMN13153340, study PRJNA577476) | soil metagenome | isolation source: 120 cm saprolite under Douglas fir tree site 2 hole 1 replicate 2 | place: USA:California | collected 2015-04-18
CTGATGGCGGCCGGTGACGAAATCGCGGGCGTCGACTTTGGGAAGGGGCTTGCCGGCGATGGTCCAGTCGGGCGGCGGTGTGACGGGATCTTCAGCGGGAAGGTTTTGGGCGAGCGTCTTGCCACGAGCTAGCGAAGCGTAAGTGAGCGAGCGGCCGGACGCGGGATCGGTTAGCTTTGCGTTCGCTGCTTTCACTGAGCTGGGCGCTACGTTCCATTCTTTTGCGGCGGCTTCGATGAGCAGGTCGCGGGCAGCGGAGGCTACGCGGCGAAGTTGCGGAGTCATCGTGGGTGTCGTGCGGCTGCCGAAGGTGCCGGCGTCAAAGGGAGTGAGGGCGGTGTCGCCCATGACCATGCGCACGCTTTCGAACGGCACGCGCAGCTCGTCTGCTACGGTCTGCGCAAGCGAGGTGCGAATGTTCTGGCCGATTTCTACTTTGCCGCAGAACGCAGTGACGGTGCCGTCCTCGCCGATGTGCAGCCAGGCGCTAATGTCGGAGGGCAAATCTTGCGGGTGAAAGCCGTGCGAGGGAGCTGTTTCCTGGGCGGCGCGCGAATTGGTGGCGACTGCGAAGACGGCGATGCCGGCGCCGAGGAGCTTGAAGAATTCGCGGCGGGCGAGATCGAAATGGTGGATGGAGCCGGAGGAGAATTCGTAGCGTTCCGGCTCGAGGATGAGCTTTTGTGGCTGGTTGCTCATCGGAGTCATCAGGTGCGCTCCTGCATAGTCTTCGCGGCCTGGCGCACGGCGTCCACGATGCGCGGCTGCGTGCCGCAGCGGCAAATGTTACCTTGCAGGAACTGCGCGATTTCGCTGGAACTGGGATTGGGATTACTTTGCAGGAGGCCGACGCTGCTCATGATCATACCGGGCGTGCAGTAGGCGCATTGAAACGCGCCAGCGTCGATGAAAGCTTGTTGCACGGGATGCAAGCGGCCATCTTTTTCCAGGCCTTCGATGGTGGTAACCGGCTTTCCGACCGTGGCGCTGACGGAAATTTGACAGGAACGGCGCGGCTGACCGCCAAGCAACACGGTGCACGAGCCGCACTGCCCTTCTCCGCAGCCGTATTTGCTGCCAGTAAGACCGAGTTCGTCGCGCAAAACAGACAGCAGCGGAGTTTGCGGGTCGTAGCGAACGGGATAGCGTTTGCCATTCACTTCAATTTCGATTGCGTTTGGCATCGATTTTCAGCTCCTGGCGCTGGGAGCACAAAAGTACGGAGTCAGGCTGATTTCTTTCAAAGTATCCGCGCAGGAAAGCAAGGCTGTCAAATCGCAGAATGCCGATCCTCGATCCAATTTTCGGCAGCGAGCTGGTGCTCTAGGTAAAGGCGGGAGGTGGCCTACTGCAGTTGCCCGATTTTCTCCAATCGGTAGCGGACATGAGATGAGCGATGTAGCGGACTTGTGACATGCGCAAGGCTGGAGATTACTCTGCGGCTTTAGCCGCCAACCCCTCGATTACCGCAATACTTTGCATCAACTCTGGCGCTATGGCGTGGCGCTCCTGCAAATAGGCAGGACTGTTGTAAGAAACCCAGACCTTTCGTTGCGCGTCCTCCCAAATCAGAATCTTGAGAGGCAGATCGATGGCAACGCTCGGACTCGCCAGCATCAACGGTGTACCGGCCTTCGGGCTGCCAAAGATCAGCAGCTTTGTAGGACGCATTTTCATTCCCACTTTCGCTGCCTCTCCGCTGTGGTCGACCGTCGCAAATAGCGTCACGCCCTTACTCTGCAAAATTCCTTTTAGCTTTTCGACGGTTTCATCTACCGAATGATTGCTGGGTTTGTCTACGATCCCGTTGTTTGTGGCCTTGTCCATGGGCCCTCCACATCAGTTGTGATGCTTACACGCGAATCCAGTTGAACAGAATCACGGCCAGCGTGCCGGCGCCAACGATGACCCATAGCGTGAGGCCCTGCAGCAATGGCCGAATCCCAACCTTTCGCAGCGTTTCCCTGTTCAGGCTCGCGCCGATCAAAAATAGTGTCACGGTCAGGCCCAGCTTCCCCATATGGTTTAGCGCACCGAAAACGGAATGGAACTGCGGCCGCAAAGTGTTCAGCAGCGCCGCGATGCAAAAAAACAGGATGAACCAGGGCCACTGGATGCGCGCCTTGCTCTTAAACACTATCGCAGTCGCCATGGCTAGCGGGACAATCCACAGCGCCCGGGCAAGCTTGATCGTTGTGCCTATGGCTAGCGCCGTCGGCCCGTATTTCGCGGTGGCGCCGACCACAGAGCTAGTGTCGTGAATCGCCAGCGCCGACCACAGCCCAAACTGGCTTTCGCTCATGTGCAACGCGAAACCAATCGGAGGGAACAGGAACAGCGCAACCGAATTTAAGATGAACACCGCTCCGAGCGACACTGCCATTTCTTCTTCGCTCGCGCCGGCAATCGGCCCAACTGCCGCGATAGCGCTGCCGCCGCAAATTGCCGTTCCCGCGCTGATTAGAAAAGACTGTCTGTCAGCCACTTGGATAAGATGGCCCAGCGCTAGCCCCAAGAATAGCGCCGCCGTGATACTCACCGCGGTGTAAACAAAACCGGATTGGCCGGCATGAAGAACCTGGTTGAGGTTCATCCCAAAGCCCAGCGCCACCACCGAGCCTTGCAGCAGAAACTTTGTAATGTCCCTGCTCTGCGCATGAAAAGGATGCGCCAGCGTCAGTCCAAAGATGAGGCCGCACAAAAGCGCGATAGCTGGCGAAAACAAGCCGGTGGCCGCCAGGATCACACCAACAACGAATATTGCTTTATTCACCGGCAGAGTCTCGCATGCTAGCGGTCGGCCTTCCAAGAGCAATTGGCGATCACGTGCGATGTAGGAACGCATCGCTTCCGAGGTGTTGCTTTGCACACAGTTAGGGTGAATCTGTGTGTCAACCGATCTTTTGAACGAACGTTTCCCGCAATCTGTGGTATACTTCCTTTGCGCTTAATACCGCGGTTGTGTTGTGCGGCCCCTCTGGTTCGTTATCTGATCTGAGAAACCCGCCCTCAGTCTCCTCCGTAAGTTTTCAGCGTAATTTAAAACGAAGACTGGTTATTTAATCGCCCAGCTTACCTGCAGTTCGTGTGTGCGCGCGATTACCCCAGCAAGAAAGCAAAATGCAAATTTTTTCAGAACTTCCGATTTCTGCCTATGTAAAGGAGCGCCTGTCGTCCGCACGTTTTTCGACACCGACTCCGGTCCAGGCCGCGGCTATTCCGCATGCCCTGGAAGGCAAAGATGTGCTCGCGACGGCGCAGACCGGCACGGGCAAGACCCTGGCATTCCTGATTCCCGTGCTTGAAAAGCTTCTCAAGCGTACTGCACCGGGCATTTCCGCCCTCGTGTTAGTACCTACACGCGAGTTGGCGATGCAAGTGGTCGACCAATACAATGCCCTGCGCGGCAAGCAACTTTCACCCGCCGCCCTGGTTGTTGGCGGCTTATCCGAAACTCAACAATTACACGCCATCCGCAAAGGTCCCGGCCTGGTCGTAGCGACTCCTGGGCGCTTGGAAGATTTTCTCGACCGCAGGCTCATTCACTTTCGCGAGCTGCAAATACTGGTGCTCGACGAAGCGGATCGCATGCTGGACATGGGATTCCTTCCCGCGATTCGACGCATCGCCTCGATCCTGCCCAAAGAACGCCAGACAATGTGCTTTTCCGCCACGATGGAAGGCGCGATGTCTAACCTCGTAAAGGACTACACGCGAAACCCGGTGCGTCTCGCCTTCGGTTCCACGCTAAAACCTTCAGAGAATGTGCGCCTGCAAGCCTTTGAAGTGACCGTCGACGGCAAGCAGGACGCGCTCCATCAGCTGCTTACCAAAGAACTCGGCCGGTGCCTGGTTTTCTCACGCACCAAGCGCGGAACCGAGCGAATCACCAAGAATTTGAATCAGCAAGGCATTCGCGCCGCGATGATTCATGGTGACCGCTCGCAATCCCAACGTAGCGCAGCCCTGGCCGGCTTTCAACAGGGACGCTTCCGCATTTTGGTAGCGACGGACGTTGCCTCACGTGGAATCCACGTGCAGGACATCGCTCACGTCATTAATTACGATTTGCCGGAAGTCGCGGAAAACTTCATCCATCGGGTTGGACGCACCGGCCGTAACGGCGAACATGGTGTCGCGTCCACGCTATTCACACGCGACCAACGATCTGAGCTATTCCAGTTGGAGCGTACGCTGGGCACTCGCATGGAGAGACTATCTCTAGGAGCTGGTCAGCCCGAACGCAAGGCGCCATCGCGAGACCGAATAGCCCCTGTTTCAGCGGCAGCAGATAGGTCCAGGATGGTTCCGCTTCCTGGCGAAGTCCTCCAGGTACAATTGCAGAGCTAGTTCTGGCTCCGACTTATTGATTTACGGAGAGATCCCTGCCGCGGTCGCGCTTCTAAGCGCGGTCGCGGCGGGCGCTCCGAGCTATTTTGAACAGCTTCTGTCGGGAAACTGCTACAATAGAGTAGCTCCTGAGATAAGCTGGCTTAACATCCGAGAGGATCGGAAGAAATCAGACTTCAGCCGCAACTCGTGCACTCCGGTCACAACTGCAAGTCGTACATCGTCTTATCCTATCCACGAAACGCGATTTAAGTATTCGCTCCGTGATAGTGTGGCGTTTGGTATGGCCGGTCGACAGTGACACGCGTGCCGAGTTCGGGTTAGAGCAGGAAATTGATTGTTTTGGAGAGACGGTAATGAAGAATCTTTTTGTGGGTAACATGAGCTTTCACACCACGGAAGCTGAATTAAACGACTTGTTCAAGCCGTTCGGACAGGTGACGCGCGTCCATCTCGTGATGGATAGAGAGACTGGCCGAGCGCGCGGCTTTGCCTTTGTCGAAATGCCCAATGACGATGAAGCGGCCAAAGCCATCGCGGGGCTGGACGGTAAAGAATTGGGTGGACGCAACCTGAAGGTGAACGAAGCGCGTCCAAAAACATCAGGGGGCGGTGGCCCGCGCTCCGGCAGTGGTGGTGGCGGCGGTGGGCGCGGCCGGGAACGATTCTCGAACGAGGATTATCGCGAAGCGACTCGCCAGCCACGCGAACCTCGCTGGTAGTTGCGAACGGCGGCTTTCGCCAATAGTTGGTCGCCTAAATGGGTAGTGTGTCTCGTATTTTAAAGGAGATCCGAAATGACGACGACATTTCAAAAACGCCAGAAAGAAATGAAAAGGTTGGATAAGGCACGCGAGAAAGCGGCGCGCCGCGCGCAAAGAAAGATTGAGCGCGCAGAAAAAGGCGTCCCTGCCGGTGGCGGCCCCCCGATTGCTGACGCAAACGAGTCCGATGCCCAAGATTATCAAGATGTAGATCCGCAGCGCGGAGCTGCATAGCAAAATCAGCTCTCTCGGCCACACGCATACCGCGATATCGCGAGCTCATCGGTTCTAAATCGCGCACAATACCCCATTCCCTTTGGTCTCCACTTGTACGGCAATCTCGAGCTCCGGGCCAGACTGTAACTTTGCTTCTGTACAGCAAACTGCGCGAGATGTACTGTGGTGGGCGCAAAATATTTCAATTTTACGATTAGGATTGCCACGTGCCGCGTTCTTTTCCTTACAGCTATCGCGCGAGTAGAAGATTTTGTTCTGCTTTTGCCGCGGTCATTTGCGTGACGGCTCTGCTCTATGGGGCTGGTCCCGTGCTGACGCAAGAGCCTCCCAAAGAACAGAGGCAAGGCGGTCAGGCTTCGCCGCAAGGACCGAAAACATCGCCGCAGGCTGGTGCTAATTTACCCGCGTATTCGCCGGAACAGATACAAGCCGGTCAAGCTCTCTTCGCCGGGCAATGCAGCTTCTGCNNNCGTGACGCTGCAGGTGGCGAAGGCGGTCCGGACCTGACCGCGTCTGCATTGGTCGCGCAAGACGTACATGGAGAACAAATCGGCCCCGTCGTGCGAAATGGGCGGCTGGACAAGGGAATGCCGGCGTTTGCGCCCACCGACGAACAACTCGCCACGATTGTCGCGTTCATTCATGATCGAAAAGCGAAAGCGAAGGAGGGGCGTAGGCGTACGGTGGACGTCACTGATCTCCAGACGGGGAATGCCGAATCGGGGATGCGATATTTCAACGGCGCGGGCGGATGCGCCAAATGTCATTCACCCAGCGGCGACCTTGCGGGCATTGCTGGCAAGTTCCAGGGATTGGAACTTCTGAGGCGCATGCTCTACCCAGAGGAAAGGCGCGCCGCTGGCCCCACTGGCCAAGTACCGACCGCTACCGTGACGCTTCCCTCAGGCCAAACCGTGACCGGAAAATTGGCCTACCGCGATGAATTCACGATTGCTCTGGTCGATGCGTCGGGATGGTATCGGTCGTGGCCCACCGGCCAGGTGAAATCCGCGGTGACCAATCCGCTCGAAGCTCACGCTGAGCTGCTAAAAAAATATACCGACGAAGACATGCACAACGTTTTGGCGTATCTCCAGACGCTGCGCTAGCAAGACTTTGCGGTTATGAAGCAACTAGTGGAGCGTTGCTACCGACGCTTCTCTCACGAGGTGGCGCAAGAATGAAGTTGGCATGGGACATTTTTGCTCTCGCTGTGGTGTTAATTCTGTCGTCCGTGTTTTGTCGCCTCGCGTGTGCGCAAGGGCTCGACACGAGTGCGCTTTTAAAGCCGACGCCGGACAGTTGGCCAATTTACCATGGCGATTACTCCGGTCAGCGTCACAGCCACTTGACTCAGGTTACTCCAGCGAACGTAGGTGAGCTCACGCTGACTTGGGCCTTTCAAACCGGGCAGGCCACGCAAATCAAGTCTTCTCCAATTGTGGCGAACGGTATTTTGTATGTATCGATTCCCGATCACGTTTGGGCCGTCGATGCTCGGACAGGTTCCCAAGTCTGGCACTACACCTATCCGCCCAACGAAGGTTTGCACATTGGCCATCGCGGCGTTGCTGTGTACAAAGATTCTGTGTATTTGACGACCCCTGACGATCACCTGGTCTGCCTGGATGCAAGGGACGGTACGGTTCGATGGAACGTTGTTCTGGCCGACGTGAAGCAAGGCTACTGGACGTCAGTTGCGCCTCTTATTGTGCGCGATCACGTGCTGGTGGGAGTCTCCGGAGACTTTGACAATATTCCCGGAATGCTGAAATCGCTTAGTGCCGACACCGGGGAAACACAATGGACGTTTTACAGTACTCCTGCGCCCGGAACTCAGGGCTCCGCAAGTGGTGGCGCCACCGGCGGCAATATGTGGATCACCGGAACTTACGATCCGGAGTTGAATCTGGTGTTCGTGGGAACAGGAAATCCCACCCCGGTGCTGGCCGCCCAGACTCGCCCCGGCGACAATCCCTGGACCTGCAGCATCGTCGCACTGAATCCGGACACTGGAAAACTTGTCTGGGGATTTCAGGCCACGCCTCACGACACTCACGATTGGGACGCCGTCGAGATTCCGGTTCTCGTTGACGGGTCCTTCAATGGCTCCCCTAAGAAAATGCTGTTGCAAGCTTCCCGCAACGGTTATTTCTTCGTGCTCGATCGCACCAATGGGAAGAGTCTTTTGACCAGCACGTTCGCCGCGGTGAATTGGTCCAAGGGGCTTGATAAGGACGGCCGCCCAATTCACAACCCGGCAAAAGATCCCGCGCGGGATGGCCGCTTGGTTGCGCCCGATGAAGGCGGAGCGACGAATTACCGCTCGCCTAGTTTTGACGCCAAGACCGGTTTATTGATCGTCAGTTCGCGGGATGCCTATGGCATTTATTTTTCGAAGCCGGAACACGGTACGGTTGGCTGGGCCGGCGCGGATTACGGCGTGTTCGGAAAAGCCGTACTGCGCGCCATCGATTATCAGACCGGAAAGATCCGCTGGAACCATGACTTGGGAGGCGAAGGAGCGGCGGCGGGAGTTCTCACCACCGATTCCGGCTTAATTTTTACCGGCGATTCCGTCCGCAGTGTCATGGCCCTGCGAACCAGCGACGGTGCGACACTCTGGCATTCCGCAATCGGATTCGTGGGAAATGCCCCAATCACCTACGAGCTTGATGGCCGACAATACGTAATCGTCGCCAGCGGAGGAGCATTGTTCGCTTGGGCCCTCCCCGAACATTTTAGCGTGCAGGCTAGACCACAATAGCGTAAGTAATGAACGCCGTAGCAGTCGCTGGTCGTGGTGGCCTGCATTTAACTGGAGTGCGTGCAGAGTGTGCCGCGTTCCGCGCATGATACAATTAAGAGCTTTGACGTTAGGGGCGTAGCTCAGTGGTAGAGCAGCGGCCTTTTAAGCCGAAGGTCGTGGGTTCGATCCCCACCGCCCCTACCAAACTACTTCAATTCACTGCATTTGTTTTTGGATTTGACACCATATCGCCGTTTGACACCAATTGAACTAATTCACTGCAAATTGTTCAATCCGTGCCGAACGAACTTCAAAGGCGTCACGTCGACCACCAGCGACATCGTTAAATGCCTTTCGGCCCCGCACCCGCCGCCGCAGACACCGCCCGCGAGGAGACGGCTTCCCTCTCCGAGCCCCTGTCGATCTCGATCGAACCCTTGAAGTCCGCGCCGTCTTCGATCATGATCTGTGCCGTCGTCAAATTCCCGATCACAGAACCGTCTTTCTTGATCTCGATCCGTCCACTCGCGCGCACGTTCCCCTTCACGTAGCCATACACCACGACGTCGCGAGCGTTGATGTCAGCCGTTAACTTCGCCGTCGTTCCGACGGTCAGCTTCCGCTCATCAAGCTGGATCAGTCCTTCGACCGAGCCGTCGATCAGCAGATCCTCGGAACCGGTGATGTCGCCTTTCACATGCAGGCCCGGTCCCAGCCACCCGATCGCGCGGTTCGCTGTCGCGTCCAACGGACGCATCGCATCGTTGTTCATCTTGGGTGGGTGTTCTCTCCCAAACGCCGGAGTGACCTTTGTCGGCTGGTTCGTTTGCAAATCTGTCAGTTTCGAGTCCGCAGCTTGCGGTGCCGGTTTCTTGCTCTTCCACATCGGAACCTCCCTAGAGACGGCGCAGCACAGCTGACAAATAGAGTCTGCGCGGCAATGTTTCAGTCTCATCTCGTGTTAGCTGATATGTGTCTCCAAACAACTGGCCATTCGCCTTGAACGTATCTCCCTGCCGTTCTCTCCACTTCTCAAATAGTCGTGGATTGTTCTTCAGCTGCAGTAATGCGGACGCGATCACTTCCGCGCGATGCATATCCGGGTCCGCCGCAACAGAAAAACACGTCGATTCGCCGCGGTGTGACATAACACGTACGAATTTGTAGCCCACTAGGAAGCGAATGCGCCCGATGGCGAGACGGTAAGCGCCATCGTCGTCTTGCCTGGCTCCAGTGAGCGCAGCGATACGCTCGAGATACTCTTCTGCGCGCTCGGCCGGCGTGAATTTGGTTTTCATTCTCATCGCTGGCGGATCGCACCGGTGAATACCTGGCCGTCGGCCTTAAACGCCACGCCATTCTGAACGGCCCACCTGCCAAAGAGCGCTGGATTGTTCTTGAGTAGCAGCAGGGCGGTAGCAATTTGCTCCGCTTTCGGAATGCTTTCGTCCACGGAATAAAAGCAGGTTTCCTCGTATGCACATTGGGGATCGGTCATGTCCCAGAGCCGCCGAACATATCTATCGCGCACTTGGAATCTAGCTGTGCCGACATCTAGGGCATAGCCACTACCCATTGGTGTCGCGCCGGTGAGGGCAACGATTCGGCGCAGATAGCTTTGCGCGCGGTATTTTCGGCCGACGGGGTCTACACCATCCGAACCGTTCGCAAGGTTGCCTGCAAGTATTCTTACACCGGCCCGATCCAAGATGTGCAGACGCTGATGCAAGAAGCCATTGTGTCGCCGTTGCGGTGCGTCGATTTCCCTAACCAGCAGTCCGCGCCACAAGTCAGCAAGCACAAACCTCCACCCGATCAGCGCGAGGAATGCAATCACGGATAGAATTACGGGCGCCATAACAGGTACAGGCGAGGCGGAAACCGACTACCGCCGGCGTTGTTTTCAGTCCAATACCAAGAAATGTCTTACGCCGCCGCCAGCCCGCGTAGTTGCCCGCCGGCGGCCAGCGCACGGTTAGCCGCCCGCGATCGGATGAACCATCAACACTTCGCGCTGCTCACTCGTTACTTTCCTGATGCGTTCACCGGTCGCCATATCAAATGGCTGCGCGCCGGTCTTGGCTTCGTATTCGGCAATCACTCTGTTTACTTCGTCCATGTCAGCGGTGGCCGGATCGTATTCGAGAAGTGTGGTATCGCCGTGGGATGAAAAGGTCTGAATCTTAGCGGTCATGTTTGGTCTCCTGCGGGACAGTCCATTTGCGGTCTTCTGTGGATACAGCAATTAGCGGGGTTTGGGTCCCTGACGCTCATATTGCACCCTTTCTCGGAGTTGTCAAGACACCCACGAGTGCCTCGTTGAAGACGGGGAGTCTTCACGACATCTGCCGATTGCGCGAGCAGCGCCCATCAAAAACAGGCCCGCGCCATCAGAATGCACCATCCAACCTTTCTTATAGAGTTAGTACTCTAATTAGGTAAAAGGCGCTGTCACCTGGCAGTTGTGCTTCCCAGCAGCAAGTGGGTGCAAGGCGCGACCCAGCAGGCCTACAAAGGCCTGTTCGGCTCGGATGAGTCGAGCAGGTGAAGTATGCACGGCTACAGCACAGACTCGGGCGAAAGGAGGATCGTTCCTCTCTTGCTCGCGTTTGTAGCGATTGCGTTGGCTTGGCTCTCCTCCAAGATTCTCGCGGTCATGCACCTTTCCCTGCCGTGGTGGTTGGATGCTCCCTCGACTCTGGGTTTTTACGGCGCGCTATACGCTCTCTTCGATAGGAACCTCTGGCGCAACCGCTTTCTGCGCAAATTGGGATTGGCCCGAGTCCCGAACCTGACTGGACGCTGGCGCGGTTACCTCATCTCCTCTTTTGACGGCCACGTGAAGCGCCGCAATCTGATGATCGATGTTTTCCAGAGCTGGACGCAAATCGCTGTGTTCCTCACCACGGCCACGTCCATCTCGCGCAGTTGCGCGGCTGTGATTCAGGTTGACGACCCGGACGGCCTCTCGTTGACTTACCAGTATCAGAATCAGCCGCTAGCCAACGCGATGAGGACGATGCACATGCACTACGGCACCGCAATGTTGAGATTGTCGAATGGCGATAATTTGACTGGAGATTATTACGCGGGGCGTGACCGGCGGACGTTCGGGCGAATTTGCTGCCGGAAAGAGCACAGCACTGGCAGCGAGCGGCGCACGTATGTTCTCGAAATTGCAGGCGGAAAGAAGTAGGCGCGCATGGCGGGTAAGAGCTGGGAGGTGTCGCAGTCGCCTAATTGCATCGTGCGCACCCGAGCAGAGGGTTCATGTATTCGCCGGTCGATCTCCTCGTGGAGTTGCTAGGAGCAATTGCAAAGACACTAGTGGACCATCCCGAAGAGGTGCAGATTCACGCGGTCCAGGGCCACGCGGTGACTATGCTCGAACTGCGAGTTCATCCGAAAGACATCGGCCAAGTGATTGGTCACCATGGACGGATAGCCGAAGCCCTCCGCACGATTTTCGGAGCGGCTGGTATGAAGCTGCATAAGCGCATTAGGGTGGAAATTCTCGACTAATGCTGGAACACCGCGTTGCAGGCGTGTAGAGGGCAGTCCGACGCAGAAGAGCCAACCCATGACCCAGGAAGAATTACAGAAACTCTTCGACCGCTACAACCGAAAATACTGGCGGGCGCAGTTGCCACGGTACACCGTTGTGATCTCGACCCGCTGGCATGGCGGGTATTGTGCCAAGAGATTGCGAGTTATCTTTATCCACCCGGATATTGCTGCCGATGATCGGCGAGCAAAGCGTACTCTGCTGCACGAAATGTCTCACGCCTCCGCACCCAGCGGCCATGGAAAACTCTGGAAAGCGGAGATGTGGCGACTCAAGAGGTAGGGTGCGCCGATTCTTGAAACGGACATAACCGAGTACGAGAGTTCCGAGAATGTCCCGACCCGCAG
>WNFA01017495.1_pt1 | contig 12011 bp, 8 predicted proteins | sample 5400481 | NCBI WGS metagenome assembly WNFA01 (sample SAMN13153340, study PRJNA577476) | soil metagenome | isolation source: 120 cm saprolite under Douglas fir tree site 2 hole 1 replicate 2 | place: USA:California | collected 2015-04-18
ATCAGGGGCGCGTCCAACTGCCCGGCCGTGAACTGGGCTCGGCCGCCGAGGACTCCGTACACTGCCGCCCCGGCCAGGAGGCCGACGAGGAACGCGAGGGCCACCTTCACAAGTTTCGTGAACAAGATGCTACCGATCACCGCGCCGACGATCGCCAGGATGAGCGCTGCGATGTCGCCGCCCAGGGCCGCGCCGAACAGGTAGCCGACGACAGCGCCGAGGAGCGCCCCGATGAGCGACATCACCGTCGCCCAGAGACCGTGGCCCCAGAACGCGAGGGCGAGGCCCGTGAGGATCAGGATCCCCGCGAGCAGGTATCGGATCTCCGGTGAGCTGATGATCGCGGGGAGTGCCGCCATCGCGTGTCGATTCGGCTCGCACTATAAAAAGACAGCGCGGGCGTTCTCCGATTCGTCGGTGGCCTTCGATCATCCGCGCCCGAAGACATCGTCCGCGCGCTTCGCGATTTCCCGAACGGTGCCTTCATCGAGGATCCCGCCGCCCAGGATGTGTTCGCGGACGTTCAGGTCGTCGTAGCTCAGGACGTCAATGACCGTGGGGATGCGAATCGCGTCGCCGATGACGGCAACTGTCCGCAAGGGGAGCTTCGCGATGATGTTCTCCCACATCTTCTTGTCCGGGACACCGGCGAGGGCCGCCTCGACATCCGATGGCTCCTTGAGGGACATCACGAGGCGGTTCGCAAGCTGACTTCGCACCTCGTCCGAGATACGGGACGGCCGCTGGTCGACGAGGGCCAGGATGAGATTGAACTTCCGCGTCTCGCGAGCGAGGCGGCTGAACGTGTGCGCATAGGGCGCGATCTCGGGACTCAGGAACTTGTGGGCCTCCTCGAGGAACAACACGAGCCGCGGGTACTCCTCGTTCCGCTCCGTGTAGAGTTCGAACAACCGGCGGGAAAGGATGTTCGCGACGAACAGGTAGACCATCTGGTCCGTCCCGTAGTCGCCGAAGTCGAGGACGACGCTCTTGCCGTCGCGGATCGCGCCGAGGATGTAGGCGAAGGCGTCCTTGGCCTGCGTCATCGCCTTCAGGAACGGGAGCCGATCGAGGCGGCCGATCCGCCGTTTCAGGCCCTGCAAGGTCATCTCGTGGGCCCTCTCCGATCCGAGCATCTCCATCGTCGCGTCCTTCACGGCGGAGATGAGGTCCCGGCCTCCTCGACTCTTCGCGATCTCGTACAGCGTGTCGACCATCGGCGCGGTCAGGTCCTGCAAGGCGACGATGAGGTCTTCCGGCGTGATCTCGCCGGTGTCGAGGACGAACGGCTTGGCCTCGCGGTTCTTCGGGTCCAGGGAGAAGATCTCGACCTTCCCGGGGAAGAAGAACTTCAAGCCCTCCGTCTTGTCGGTCGCGCTGAACACGCCGTACTCGCTGTGCATGTCGAAGATGAGGACGGACCCGACGTCCTTGGAGAGGATGCCGGCGCACACGAGCTTGTTCAGGATCGACTTGCCCGTCCCCGTCCGCCCGAAGATCGCGAACGGCTTCTCGACGAGCTTCTTCATGTCGAGCTGCACGTGGAACGGCTCGACGCCGGTGATCGTCCCGAGCGTCGCCGACGTGTCCGTGACCTCGTAGATCCGTTCTACGTCGTCCCGCGTCGCATGTCGGCACGCGGAGAAGTACGGCGGGATCGTCTGCGGCTCGCTGAGCTTCTTCGTTTCCCGGTCCACGAGCTGGATCATCCGGAGCTTCGCCTTGCTGTAGAAGATCGGACCTCCATAACCTTCGTGCGTCTCCGGTCGCGGCACGATGACGTCCGCGATTGTCGAGCCGGCCAGCTGGTCCGCGATGTCGCTCTCTTCGTTCAGGACGTCCTCCACGAGGCAATAGAAATCGTACCGTGCGCCCTCGACGATGACCGGGAACGCGATCTTCAGTTCCTCGGGGTTCCCGAGCTGAAGCTTCGCGACGAGGCCGTCGATCACGGATGCGGCGACGATCTCGCCGATCTTCATCGCAGGTCCCTCGCGACCTTGTCGAGGTACTCGTGGAACGCGCTCCGCTTGCGCCCCTCGACCTGTGTGAGTGTGAGTCCGTCGAGGATCGTGCGCACATCGAGCCCCATCCGGAGCGCCATCTTCATCACACTCTCCTGGTACACGGGCTTGAGCTGCCGGACCGTGACGGCCATGCGGTGCGCCTCGATGAGGGGCCACGGATATCCGACGGACACGAGGCTCTTGCCGTACGCCGAGAGTTGGCCGAACGCCTCGTCCGGCCGGTCGCGGAACGTCCCGAGATCCACCCGGAACCACTTCCTCGCCCGTGGATGCAACCGGGCATAATAGATGTCGCCGAACAGGAGGCCCTCCTTCTCCGTCTCCGCGGCCTTCGGAGCCCGAGCATACGCCAGGGCGTCGGGAGGCAGCCGGTCCTGGCACCGGGCCATGAGCTCCTCGTCCGTCAGGACGTGTCCGAACGCGTGGAGCTGGCTGTCCTTCGAGATTCCGACGAGCAGGTGCCCGCGTTTCTCGCAGACCTCGACGAGTCGCTCCATCACGGAGAACTGCTTCGGGAATTCCGACAGCGTGCCGTCGACCGCGACGATGCACCCCTCGAGGTCGTCCGCGAAGTTGATGGCCGTCTGGCCTTCGATCAGCCGGCGGTATTCGTTCACCATGTCCCGCGGCTGTTCCTCGCGCCGGTCTTTCGTGAACTCGAAGAGGGACCGGTGGAGTTCGTCCTGGGTCGCGACGAACTCCGCGAACGTCGACACCCCGACCATGCGCTGCACGAGCCGCCAGTCCTTCCTCCGGAAGGCCATCCCATCGAATGCATAGCGCAACAGGCCCACGGAAATCAGGGCCAGCCACCAGCTCGAGAGGTTGAGCAGGAACGAGTACGAGCCGTCGACCGCGATCATGTCTTTCGCGGGGTCGGCGCATCGGAACGTGCGGAAATCCGGGACCTCCTCCGGCGGGAGCGGCACGTCCCGGTGATGCTTCACGAGCAGCTCGAGTTCCCGTCGCATGTCGTCGACGTAGCCAACGCGGGGCCGCTCCGGGTCCCGAGCCTGTCCCGTGTCATCCCTTCGGACCAGAGGGCAACCCTCAAGCGCCAAAGAGGGCGCGGGACGGCATATAAGGATGCCGAACACCCCTGCAACAGTACGCCCGCATCTCCATGGCCATTCAGGACAGGACTTCCGCACGCGACTCCTGATTCGGGGTCATCGTCACTCGGATCCGACCGGGGAACCGCTCGGCGATCTCGGCGAGGTGCGTGATCAGGATCACCTTCTCGAAGACTTCCCCCATGCGCAGCAACTTCTGGACGAACAGTTCCCGCGAGATCTCCGTGTCGAGGGAGCCGAGGTCCCCTTCGTCGATGAACAGCGTCTTCATGCGACCGAACGTGCGGCCGATCTGCGGCATCGAGGCGAGCTCCCGTGCGATCGCGAATCGAAGGGCGGCGTTGATCTGCGTCTTCTCACCGCCGCTGAACTCTGCGACGTCGTGCCACTGACCGTCGACGCCCTGGACGAGGATCCGGATCCCGTGGCCCCGGCCCTCCTCGTATGTCTCCAGGCGGATCCGACCGAACCGGCTGTCCGTGAGCTCGGAGAGATTCTTCGACGCCTCGATCTCCAGTTCCGGCAGGAGCTGATCGACCGCGTACATCACGACGCCCCGCTTGTGGAACACACGGTTCACGAGGACATCGTAGATCTCGAGTTCGCCGCGAAGCCCCTCCCGTTGCCGCTGTGACTCTTGCAGTTTCTTCGCGTCCGCTTCGAGGCCGGCGATCTGTTCCTTCAGCGTCGTCGCCTGTCCTTCGAGGAGGTGCCACGCCTTCCGCTCGGCATCGAGTTCCTTCTGGAGGAGCTCGAGTTTCGCCTTCGCGGAGCCGAACGCCTCCTCCGACGATCGGAGTCCTGTGACTTCCGTTTCGAGGGCCGTCCGTTCGGTTTCGAGGGACGTGCGTTGCGCCGCGAGGTCCGCGAGCCGCGCGCTCACGTCGCCGACCTGCCGCAACAGGACCGTGAGTTCGTCGAGTCGCTTCCGTTTCCCGGCCTTTTCGAAGACGGACGCACCGACGACTTCCAGGCGCTTCTCGTCCTGCTCCGTGAATGGGACCGCATCGAGCTGGCGCAGCGCCTCGATCTTCGCATCGTCGAGGGGCTGGAGGAGCCGATGGCTGTCGTCCGCCTCCCGTCGGAGGTCGTCCTTCAGCTGCTCGAGTTGCCGCTTGTACTCCGTCAGCACGAACGAATCCTGATCGATCGAAGCAACCTTCTCGTGGACCCGGGAGAGGGCCTTTTCGGCGCGCGCCTGTTCCTCGCTCAGTTCCCGGACCAGCTCGGCCCGGTCCGCGAGCCATGCCAGTTCTCGCGCGATCCGCGTCACGCGTTCCTCCAGGCGTCCTTCGTCCCGGAGGGAGCTGAACGCGGTCTCCCGGTCGATGTCGGTCCGGAGGGAAGCGATCTTCCGGTGCAGTTCGTCGATCCGGTTCTTCGTCTCGTCGCGTCGCTTCTCGTGCTCGTGCTTCGCGAGGTCGAACTCCCGCCCCGCCGCTCGCGCCGCGGTCTCCCGCTGGGCGTGGACCGCCTTCGTCTCCTTCAGCCGGTCCAGCTCGTCCCGCAGGCGATCGAGGTCCTCGATCTCATCCTCGAGGGCGGCCCGCTCCGGCTCGAGTTTCGCGGCGATCTGACCTTGATCTCGGACTTCCGCCTCGCGGGCCTCGAGGGCGCTCAGCCGCGTCGTCCGGTCCTCGAGGGACGCCGACGACCGCACCCATCGCTCGTGCTTCGCCTCGAGATCCTTCATTTCGTTGGAGCCGGATTCGAGGGCGGCCTGGAGCTGCATGACGCGCGCCCCGCGCGATGTGCGCTCCTGGTCCAAGCCGTTCAATTGGTCCTGGAGGCCGGGCAGGCGGCCGAGCGCTTCTTCCCGCGCGGCGATCTCGGCCTCCTTCGCCTGGATGTCGCTCTTCACCGACGTGAATCGTTCCTTCGCCCGCTCGAGGGCCTGTTCGAAGATCTCGAGACGAAAGAGCTTCTGGAACACCGCGAGTCGTTGCGCCCCGCTCGCCGCCCCCAGCTCCTTCATCTCTTCTTGGCGGACGAAGGTCGAGTTCCGAAATCCGTCGTAGTCGAGGCCGACCACGTCGCGGATCGTCCTTTCCTTGTCCGGGATCGTGCCCTGAACCGCCTCGCCGTCCCGCGTGAGCTCGAGGTACGATTCTCTCTTCGTCGTGAAGCCGCGGGTGACTTCCCAGCGTTCGTCCCCTTGGCGGAACGCCACGCGGACGTAGCCGTTCGGCCGGCACACGTCCGCGAGCTTCACGCTCTGGATGTCCGTCCGCGTCGTCTTGGCGTACAGCGCGAACGTGATCGCGTCCAAAATCGACGATTTCCCCGCACCCGTGCGGCCCGTGATGACCGTGTATTTCTCCGGAAACCGGAGCGGCGGGACCGTCTTCTCGAGATACCGCATGAACCCACGCATCTCGATCTCCTCGAGGACGAATCCCTCCGGGCCCGGCGCGGACTCCAGGTTCGACACCGCGGCGGCCTCGACTTCCGCCTCGTCCCTCATGCGAGGGCCTCCTTGAGCACCCGGCGGGCCTCGACCTTGATTGCCTCCCGCTTCGGATGGTCGGCGAGGACTTTGTCGACGTAGTCCGCCAGGAGGCGACCCGGGTCCAACGTGAATTCCTCCGTCACGACGCGTGGCCGGCTCGCGGAGATGAACTTGACTTCGTAGTGGAACGCATCCCGGAGGCGATCTGAGAGGCGCTTCTCGTCCAGTCGGTTCCGGAGTTCGTCCGGGAGTGTGACCTCGATCCGGACGAGATGGCCCGCAACCACCGCCGGGATTGCCGCGAGGACCTTTTCCGTCACGTCGTCCCCCATTCCGACGACCGTTTCGACCTTGTCCATCGGACGCGCCGGGAGTTCGACGAACGACCAGCCTCCCTCCGGACGGACGACCAGGAATCCTTTCGGATCGAGGCGTTCCCCCCAGTCGATCCGCTCCGGCGCGCCGGCGTACACGATCTTCCCGCCCACGGTCTGGTGCATGTGGATGTGACCGAACACGACGAGGTCGATTGTATCGGGGATCATGTCCGGGGTGAAGGTGAAATCGTTCGGGACGACCTCGGTCGGAGCGGTGCTGGCATACCGCACGCCCTGGAACTCGAAGTGGCCGAACAAGATGCGGAGGTCCGCGTCCTTCAGGTCCTGCGCCCGGTTGCGGATCCACTCTTGCCATGTGCGGCGCGCGGTTTCGTATGCCAGTTCTCGCGGCACGTCCTTTGCGAGGGTTTCCCGCACCTGTTCGACGACTTGCTCCGGATGCATGTACGGGATGAGGATGAAACCGATCCGGCGCCCGTCGATGTCGCGGACCTCCATCTTCGGATCGCGGAACACCTTCACATGAGCGTAACCGCGATAGTCGTCGAGCGACGTCGAGCGGACGGCGCGCCTTGGCTGGTCGTGATTTCCCGCGAGGATCCAAACCTCGATGCCGGCATCGCCCAGGGGCTCGATGACGTCCCTCCGGACCATCTCCCGAAACACGGGGGCCACGTGCGCGCGGTCGAACAGGTCGCCGAGGATGCAGAACAGGGAGGCGCGATGCTCGATCGCCCACCGAGCCGCTTTCGCGAAGTTCCCGTGGAGGTCCAATGCACGCTCCGAGATCCCCGTTTCCGGATCGATCCGGAAATCGAAGCTCAGGCCTTCGTGGACATCGCCTACGCAGACGATCTCGTGCATCCTGGCGTGCGCAAGGCCGCCTTGCTACTTATAATGTGTACGAGATGGTCAGCGAAAGTGTCGAACCATCCGCTCGCGTCTAGGGAATCCGCCGCCGTCCGGCCGGGAACGGCGCATCGGCGCGAACGGGTTGCTTGTCTGCGAACCGGGAGGCGCGCAGAGGCACGAGGGATTCGGGTCTTTTCCCCGTGGCGACGTACTCGGCGACGAGGCGGCCGACGGCCGGAGAGAGCTTGAATCCATGGCCGCTGAAGCCGACCGCGACGAAGAGGCCGTCGGGGCCAATTCGATCGAGGATCGGATACGAATCCGGCGTGACGTCGTAGGCACCCGTCCATCCCCCTCGCGGTTGCGCATCCCTCATCCTCGGAAATCGTTTCGCGAGCCGCGTGCGCAAGTCGCGGACCGTGGCCCCCGGAATCGACTCCGTGAACGCGTGCCCCGGCATCGTCTTCCGCGGGTCCGTGTTCATGTAGCCGGCCAGGGTGTCCTTCTCCCCTTCGGGCCGCGAGTACGTGTTTCCGTAGAAGTCGAAGTGGATTCTGGGCGGTGGGCCAAAGTCGACGGGTCGTCGCAGGATGGCGACTTCCCCCCGGACAAATCGCACCGGCAAACGAGGGGCCACGGTCGCGGCCAGGTCCCGCGTCCAATTCCCCGCTGCCAGGATGATTCGCTCGGTGGAGAGGAGTCCCGCTCCGCGGATCTTGACGCCGACGACCGATCCCGACCGCGTCGCGATGGACGCGACTTCCTGATTGCCGAAGACCTTCGCCCCTTCCGCCTCGGCCGCTTTGGCGAAGCCGTGGGCGGTGGCAATCGGGTCCGCGTATCCCGCGTCCGGGTCGTGGACGACGGCGACGTAGTCGGACACCTCGAGCTCGGGCTCCAGCATCTTCGCCTCCAAAGGGGTGAGCCGTTCGGCCCGGACTCCCTCCGCACGCAGTAGGTCGACCAATGCCCCGAATGCCGGGAGATCCCGCTCTCGCGTTCCGCAGAGGAAACCGGTCGTTCGGAAATCAGCAGAGAAGCCCGTCTCCTTCTCGAATCGTTGGAAGAACGCCAGGCTCTCCCGCGCGAGTCGGATGCCGATCCGGGCCTCGTAATGTTGACGGACCAGCGCACCGCTGTGGCCCGTGGCCCCGGCCGCGAGGTGCGTCGGTGCCACGCGATGCTGGTCCCCATGCAGCCGCCGCCGACGACCACAGCATCGGCCGAGCGCGGGACACCGGATGGCGGCACGGTGTCCCGCATCGATTGCACCCTTATCGTGCTTTCCTTCGCGATATTTCTATTCACGTATCTGAATAGATATCATCCGCGAATGACAATCCTTTATCTCCGAGGACTTCCGATGCGCGGGCGTGCCGGACACATGGAGGCTCGGCGTTGGAGATGAACGTGCCCGAGTCGCCATCGTGGGCTGCGGCGGTGCCGGCTGCAATGTTCTGCGCCGCATCGCGGCGCCGCCGAACGCGACCCGCATCGCGATGAATGACGTGATCCATCCGTCCATGGCGGAGGTCTCGAGTCGCATTCTGGTGGTCGCCGATTCCCTTCAGGCATACGCCTCGATGGACGAGAAGGCCGTCCCGAACATGGAGACGGACGAGGAGAAAGAGATCTCCGCCGCGCTGCTCGATCGGGACATCGTGGTCATGCTCGGCGGCCTCGGCGGCGAACTCGGCGGCTGGGGTATGAGCCTCGTCGGCCGGGTCGCGAGGATTCTAGGCGACGCCAGCATCGCCTTCGCGACGGTGCCCTTCACGATCGAGGGGCCGATTCGGCGACAACTTGCAGAGGCCCAGCTCCGGCTTCTACAGAAACGGGCAGACGGCGTCGTAACGTTCGGCAACGATCTACTCCTGCAAGTTGCCCGGGACCTGCCGCTGACGAAAGCGTTCGCGGCCTTAGGGGCAATCATGGCTCGACCCGCCGCGGAGCTGGGTGCGGCCCTCAGCCGGTCTGACGTTGCGCCGGTCCGTCGGACGCTCGCGCGCGTGCGAGAATGGCGATTCGGGATGGGCGCGGGACGGGAGAAGCACCGATGCTTCGTCGCCGTGGAAGAAGCGTACGCGTCCCCGTGGTTTGCGTCGCTCCCTGAGGAGATCAGTCACGCGATTGTCCTAATGTCCGTCCCCGAACCGGATAAAGATGAGACTGAAATTCTTCAGGAGGTGCGTCGGAGATCGCCACAAGCAGTGATCGCGTGGTCGAGCCGGCCATCCGCCACCGCGGACGACCGCACGTTCGTGCAAGTTCTCGCCGGCATCTGACCGAATGCCGATTTTCGCACGCCGGTGAACGCAGCCTTGAAATACATCGTCCGCATCCGGTCCGTGCTACGGATTCGCACGGGTGCCCTATGTCTTCCATCGGGAAGGAAATACGCATGCGACGGGTCCTGCGAGGGGGCAAGACCCTGATCGTCGCGATGGACCACGGCGTCTCGTCCGGACCCGCCGCCGGGCTCGAGGACATCCGCAAGGCCGTGGCAAATGTCGCGAAAGGCGGCGCGACGGCCGTGGTGCTTCACAAAGGGGTTGTGCGATTCGCGAAGGACTATTTCGACGAGGGATTGTGCCTCGTCCTGCACCTCAACGCGTCGACTTCAATCAGCACGCACCCCAATCGAAAAATTCTCGTCACACAGGTGGATGAAGCGATCTCGTATGGTGCCGACGCAATCAGCGTCCACGTGAATCTTGGCGGCGAGGACGACGATCGGATGATCGAAGACCTCGGGACGACCGCGACGGCATGCGATCGATTCGGCTTCCCGCTCCTCGCGATGATGTATCCCCGCGGGTCGAAGATCAAGAACCCCTACGATGTCGATGTCGTTAAGCATGTGGCGCGGGTCGGCGCCGAGCTGGGTGCCGATATCGTGAAGACGCTCTACACCGGCGCGCCGGAGACGTTCAAGGAGGTCGTTCGGGGCTGTCCCGTCCCGGTCGTTGTCGCAGGCGGCCCGAAACTGGACTCGGATCGCGCAGCCCTCGAAATGGTCGACGGAGCGCTCTCCGCTGGCGCCGTCGGTGTCTCGATGGGGCGGAACATCTTCCAAGCGAAGGATCCGATCGGCATGACGCGGGCGATCGCCCGCATGATCTTCGACGGCGCCTCGGTCGACGAGGTCTATCGCGGGTGAGTCCCCATGGACCGCCTGGTTTGGGTGGGGGCCTTTCCCCACGCGGACAACGAGGACGTTCGGTCGATCGTCTCGGCCGCGCTGGAGGCCGGCTTTGACGAAATCGTCCTGGCGGAACGGGACGAGTCGCTCCGCGAGCTCGGGCGCTTCTCCCCGATTCTCCTGAAAGACAACATCTTCTTTTTCGACGACGCGGAAATCGGCCGCCTCGCGACGATTCGCTCGGCGAAGGACGAAACCTCCGTCCGCGCACTGAAGGGCGCCACGAAACACGTCGTCGTCCGGACGGAAGACTGGAAGATCATCCCGCTCGAGAACCTGATCGCTCATCTCCAGGGGAGCGGGACGCGACTCCTCGTCGAGGTCCACGACGCCGCCGAGGCGAAGCTCGTCTTCGAGACGATGGAAGTCGGTGTGGACGGCATCCTGCTCACACCCGATTCATCGAACGAGATCCGCGCGGTCCGAGGTCTCCTCGAGTCCGCGCGACAGGATGTGTCCCTCGTTCGAGCGAAGGTCACCTCGGTTCGACCGATTGGGCTCGGCGACCGCGTGTGCGTCGACACGTGTTCCCTCTTGCGGGATGGAGAGGGGATGCTCGTCGGGAACAGCTCCGCGGGCCTGTTCCTCGTCCACGCGGAGACCGTCGAGACGGGTTACGTGGCGGCCCGCCCGTTCCGGGTGAACGCAGGGGCGGTCCACGCCTACATCTACCTCCCGGGTGGCCAGACGAAGTACCTGAGCGAACTCCGGGCGGGGGACGAGGTCCTCGCGGTGGACTCCGAGGGCCGCGCGCGCGCCGTGATCGTCGGTCGGATCAAAGTCGAACGCCGCCCTCTCCTGCTCCTCGAGGCGGAGGCGGACGGCCTTCGCCATACGACGATCGTCCAGAATGCCGAGACGATTCGGTTCGTGACTCCGGATGGAGGCTCGGTTGCCGTGGGTCAGGTGAAAGCCGGCGACGAGGTGCTCCTGCGGGTCGAGGAAGGCGGCCGCCATTTCGGAATGCGGATTCGAGAGACGATTGCGGAGCGGTGAGATGACGAAGCTCGCGGCGGTGATCCGCGCGGACAACGAGGGGGAGGCGGAGCGTCAGGCTCGAACAGCCCTCGAAAGGGGCGCGGACCTCGTCGAGCTTCGCCTCGACTACATGCGGGATTTGGGACCGGCGAAAATCCGGAGACTCGCGAACCGCGTCGGTCCTCGGGCGATTGCGACCTTGCGCTCACCGATCCAAGGAGGCGCAGGCGCCATACGTCCTCTTCAGCGCACGCCGCTCCTCAAGGAGATTTGCTCTGAGCCCTTCGCGTACGCGGACCTCGAGCTGGAGACGGATCGTGAGGATCTCGAGTCACTCGGCCGCCTTGCGTCCCGCAACCGGACGAAGGTGATCGTGTCCCACCATTTTGTCCAGGCTGCCGAGGCGCATCGGGTTTCGGAGGCCCTCGAGTCCTGCACGGCGCTGGGCGACCTCGCAAAGGTCGCCGTCCCGGTCCCCGAGTTTGAGGACGCAATTCAGCTCGTGGATCTTGCCCGGACGTGGCGCGGTCGTCCGCATCCCTTCGTCCTAATCGGGATGGGCGTTGGCGGCATGGTGACCCGTGCCCTCGCGGACGTACTGGGCCAGGAAATCCAGTATGCGTCGTGGGGACTCCCGGCCACTATAGGTCAACTTTCCCTGGGGACGGCGACCCGTCTCCGTGGCCGCGAACCGATGATTCTCGGCGTGATCGGCCATCCGATTGAGCACTCGATATCCCCTACAATCCATGAAGCGGCCCTCGCCGTCTTGGGCCTGCCCGCCGTCTACCTGCCTTTCGATCTCCCGCCCGACGCGTTGGACGGTTTCTTCCTCGCGGCCGAACGGCTGCGAATTCGAGGTTTCAATGTGACAACCCCGCACAAGGAGACGGTCGCTCGGTCCGTTGACGAGCTCGATGGCGACGCGGAGCGGCTCGGGGTGGTGAATACGGTCGTCCTGAGGGACGGCTGGACCACCGGTCACAACACGGACGTCTACGGGTTCCGCATGTCCTTGCGGTCTCTTGGCCTGCGCGTCGGTGACCGAAAGGCCCTCGTCGTCGGTGCCGGCGGCGCCGCCAAGGCGGTCGT
>WNFA01009493.1_pt1 | contig 11999 bp, 11 predicted proteins | sample 5400481 | NCBI WGS metagenome assembly WNFA01 (sample SAMN13153340, study PRJNA577476) | soil metagenome | isolation source: 120 cm saprolite under Douglas fir tree site 2 hole 1 replicate 2 | place: USA:California | collected 2015-04-18
TGTAGTTGTCTTGGCCATGGGGCCCCAGGTGACCATGGGACAGGACGCCGGACACCCCTACCGCGTGACATGGGGTGACGCGGCATCGGTGGGGACCGCCGGTGTGCTATACGTGCTACCCGCCGCCCTGGGCCTCCCACACGGCCGCCCATCCTGCGCTCCCTGCGATCCAGCCACGCTCCCAGGGGTCGATCGGTGGGCGTTGCGGCCTTTCCCGGCGACGGGGGACGCAGCGGGTGATGTAGTCCTCGCCGGCGTCGCGGGGTTCACGGCATTCGCGGGCCTCCATGGTCTACCGGCCCAACAGTGGCACGGCAACTTCGCGGTGTTCGCGAATACGGCGAGCTGGACCGCGGCCTCCACGGAATGGCTCAAAGTGCTCGTACGCCGCAAGCGACCGGTCCTGTACACGAGCGACGCGGTCACAGCGGCGAGCGATCCGGAGAGCCTACAATCACTGCCCTCCCTCCACACCTCCCTGGCGTTTGCGGCAGCGACATCCTACATGGTGATCGCGCGGCGGCAGCATCTGCCGCACCGGACGCGGAACACCATCCTCCTCTATGCGGGGGCGGTGGGTGTGGCGGCACTGCGGGTCGCGGCTGGCAAGCATTTCCCAACCGATGTGCTCGCCGGCGCTGCCCTCGGCAGCGGGATCGGCTGGGTGGTTCCGACCATTCACCCCACACAACCGTAGCCCGTGGCGTGTCGCCGGAGCCCGCGGCGCGAATACGTCCGCTCCCGCCGGATCTCGTCGCTGTCCCGGACCGCACTCGTGATCGGTGCCCTCGGGGTCACCGGTATGCAGGCGGCGGCGCAAAGCGATAGCGGACGGGTCACCGTTGTCGTGCGCCAAGGCGAGCACCCGATCGCGGAGGCTGCGGTGCGGAGCGGCCGCATCCGCACGCGGACCAACGCCGCGGGGATTGCGACGCTCCGGCTGCCGGTCGGTCTCCAGCCCCTGATCGTCGCGAGCATCGGCTTTCGCGCCGAGACGCTCCAGGTGGCGATCCGCGCGCAGTTCGACACCATCGTAACGGTGCAGCTTTTGGAACAGGCTCAGGCGCTTTCCCCCGTGGTCGTCACGGCCACACGGATCCCGCGCCTCCTCGAAGACGAGCCGGTCCGGGTCGAGGTGCTCGCGGGAGAGGACATCGCGGAGAAGACGGAGATGCGGCCGGCCGACCTGACCGTGCTGCTCCGGGAGATCAGCGGCGTACGCGTGCAGCCGACTTCGCCGGCCCTCGGCGCTGCGAACATCCGGATTCAAGGACTCCCGGGCCGATACACGCAGCTCCTGTCGGACGGGCTGCCGCTCTATGGAGGGCAGATCGGCGGCCTCGGTCTGCTCCAGATACCGCCGCTCGACCTGCGCCAGGCGGAGGTCATCAAAGGGGCCGCGACGGCGCTGTATGGCCCCGCGGCGCTGGGCGGTGTCGTCAACCTGGTCTCGCGCTCACCCGCGGATCGACGCGAAATCCTGCTCAATCAGACGTCGCGTTCGGGCACGGATGCGGTTGGGTGGCTCGGGAAGCAGCTCAGCGATGGGTGGGGCTACACGCTCATCGGTGGCGTTCACCACCAGAACGAGGTGGACGCCAACGGTGATGGGTGGGCCGATCTGCCGGGCTTCGAGCGCGCCGAACTGCGACCGCGGGTCTACTGGAACGGGGACCACGGCCGATCACTGTTCGCGACGCTGGGGGCGATGGCCGAGAACCGCACCGGCGGGACGGTAGCGGGCGCGGTCGCGCCCGACGGCCGGCCGTTCACGGAAGGCGTCGACACGCGACGGCTTGACGTGGGCCTCGTGGCGGCGTTGGCCGTGGGCCATGGCGACACCCTGACCGGTCGGGGGGCCGTCACGAGCCTGTGGCATCATCACCAGTTTGGCGTAACGGTCGAACGCGACCGCCATAGCACGGTCTCGAGCGAGGTCACCCTCACGCTCCCACGCGGGCGGGCCACCTGGCTCGTGGGCGCCGGGTTCGAGCGAGACGGCTACGATGCCTCGGACGTGTCAGGCTTCGATTACACCTTCGTTACGCCCTCACTCTTCGTGCAGAGCACGCTCTCACTGACGCCGCGGATAGCGATGTCAGCAAGCGGTCGGTGTGATGCGCACAGCCGGTACGGCACGATCTGCAGCCCGCGCGTCTCCATTCTGGTATCGCCGACCACGGGCTTGACGGCGCGGCTCTCCGGGGCGACCGGCTTCTTCGGTCCGACGCCGTTCACTGAAGAGACTGACGTCATCGGGCTCCGACAGCTGCGTCCCCTGACGGGCCTTCGCCCCGAGCGGGCTCGATACGCCTCGCTGGACGTTACTGGGAAACGCGGCTCGTTGCAGCTGAATGGAACGTTATTCGCCTCCTCAATTGAGGACCCCGTGCTGCTCCGGGATTCGTCAGGTGTGTTGGAGCTCGTCAACGTGTCCGGCCCCATCCGCGCGAGCGGCCTGGAAGTGTTTGCCGTATACGCGCGCGAGCCGTTCACCATTATCGCGGACTACGCATACCTGCACTCCACCGAGGTCTCGCCCGAGACTGGCATCCGAACGTCACTCCCCCTCAACCCGCGTCACAGCGCCGGGTTCGACGTCGCGTGGGACAACGACGAGACGGGGACACGCGTTGGTATCGAGGCTTTCTACACCGGCTTTCAAGCTCTGGACCATGATCCGTATCGGACGACGAGTCGCCCTTATACGACGATTGGCGTATTGGTCTCGCAGCAGATCGGGACAGCGCTCCTGTATCTCAACGGTGAGAACCTCACGGATGTGCGGCAGACGGGCTACGACCCGCTGCTGCTTCCAGCGCCCGGCGAGGGCGGTCGGTGGACGACTGACGAGTGGGCACCGTTGGAGGGTCGCCTCGTGAATCTCGGCGTGCGCATCGGCCTCTAGGTCTCGCGGCGTTTGAGCTCGCCGTGCTGGATGCGAATCGCTTCCATTACGCGGTCGATGACAGCCTGGGCGGTCTCTCGTGTGCGCGGCATCTTGAGGAATTCCGCATAGTCCACGGGCTGGCCAAAGGATACAGAGATCCGCTTGAAGATTCGCGGGACGTAGTGGCGGATGGGAAGCACCTTCCGCATCCCCTCGATCGCACCGGGAATCACGCGCGGTCGCGTAGCGAGCATTAAGAGCCCCGGCCCCGGTCGCCCCGGTCCAACGCAGCCATCTCGCGACCGGGTGCCCTCCGGAAACAGCGTCATCACGCCGCGGGGTAGCACCTGCATCATGCGGTGGAGGGCGTGCAAGTCGCGACGCCCTTCCCGCACCCAGATGCATTTCCAGTTGTCGGCCAGCCAGGCGAGCACCGGGCTCTTGTAGAAGTTCTCGGCGGCCGCCGGATTCCAGGGAAGCAAGTGCGGTCTGAGCCACGACTGGGGATAGAACGCCGCCAAGCCTACCAAGAAGCTGTCGAGCATCGATTGGTGATTCGACAGGAGAAGCGTGTTCGGCTCTTCACCGATGTTCCGGCGGCCGATGACCGTGGTCCGGTTCAGGACGAAGAAGAGCAACCAGAACAACGTCACGGTCACGTTCGTGACGAGGTAGGACGTGAACGGCCATAGCAACAGGAACAGCCTTCCGCGGCGAGGCGGGAGCAGCTCTGGAGTACGTCCGCGAGTCTCGGGCTCTTTGGCGGTTCGCGAGCCTGGTTTCTCCGAAGAGGGATTCGCAGCCATTCCCATCACGGGATTATAGCCAGCAAGGCAGACGACCCACCAACCAAGAGAGCCGAGGGCTGGATTCTGCTCGCCCCTCATTGCTGTTGTCTACACCTGTCGCCGTGGTGCCAACGGTGGTGTCAATAGGGCCGTTGCTGGCCATCGCGGGTCGTCGCGCTCGACGCGTAAGTTCTTGAAAAACCAACGGCCAGCGCTGGCGTGCGCTGGCCGTGCGGGATTACAACGGCACCGAAACAGTCTTGAGCTCCTCGCCCTTTACCGCGGCCCGCAGCGAGACCTTTGTCTTGGCCATCGCCGCACTCTGACTCTGTGCAGCGGTGTAATCTTCGCCGTCTGCAATCGGCTCGGTCTTGACGACGCGTCCGCTGTTGGGATCGATGCTCACCTCGAAGAACTTGCCGCCTTTCGTGGTATAGACGGAAAGCTGCGACTTGCCCTCATCGATCTCGAATTTGGCCGAAATCGGCCGCCCGTGACTCGCGCTCGCCGACAGACCACGCTGGAGGGACACGCGAGCGCTCAGTGCTGCCTTTGCCGCCTCTTTGTCCTGGGCCGCGAGCGTGGTCCCCCAACACACTGCCGCGACGGCGAGAACCGCAACAAGCCACTCCTTCATCGTCATCTTCATACAACGCCCCCGATCTCGGTGTAGTGAATTGATGTCCTCGCCCGCTCGAACGATCGATGATACACTTGTTATAGTCAACCGCGATGCGTTCATGCAGCGCCGAGGCTTCTATGCGATGGATTACTCGTGAGCATCCGAAAATCGATCGCGTCGCATGCCCGTGGCTAATAACACGGTTCATCGACCCGCAGGGAGAGTTTCTCTTTGCACCACCTGCCGAGGTCCGCGCCCGCGCCACCGAGCTCAATGCGATCCCGTACGATGTCGAAGGTGTGGAGCTTTCTCACGATGGGCCTTTGTGCAGCTTCGATGCCTTCCTGCAGAAGTACCGCTTGACTGATCCGGCCTTGCACGAGCTGGCGGTTATCGTCCGCGGGGCGGACACGGATCGTCTGGACCTTGCCCCGCAGGCGGCAGGACTGCTCGCCATCTCTTTAGGGCTGTCGCAGCTGTTCCCGGATGATCACGAGCTACTCGCCCACGGGGTCGTCATCTACGATGCGCTGTACGCATGGCTCCAGCACGCCAAGGGGGAGCGTCACACCTGGAACCCGCAGCGCTCTCCCGCCCCCGTCTGATGTCCAAGGGCACCGCGACCGGACGTTGGCTCCTGCTGTTCCACCAGATTCCGCCGAAGCCCGACTACTTCCGGGTGAAGGTGTGGCGCAGGCTGCAGCGCATCGGCGCGGTGCCGGTCAAGAACTCGGTGTGGGTCCTCCCGTACAATGATCAGGCGGTCGAAGATTTTCGCTGGCTCTTGCAGGAGATCGAGGCAGGCGGTGGTGAGGGGTCGGTGTGCCGAGGGGATTTCGTGGACGGCTTGAGTGATCGCGACGTCGAAGGACTGTTCCACAAGGCCCGCGCCGCGGATTACGGGGCCATCGCGCGCGAGGCGAAGACCCTGGCGCGCAAGGCAGCTCCCGCCGAGGTGGCGCGCCTCGATCACCGGCTGGCCGAGGTCGCAGCGATCGACTATTTCCACGCGCCCAACCGGCAAGCGGTGGAGCGGGTCGTGACGCGCCTCGAGGCACGCGCGCGCCGGGCCGAACTGCCCGAGAAGCGCAGGGTCCGTGCTGGCCGCCGAGCCGGACGGATACGCGGGCGGACGTGGGTCACGCGCCGGGGCGTGTTCGTGGATCGAATCGCGAGTGCGTGGCTGATCAAGCGCTTCATCGATCCGACGGCCCGGTTCAAATTCGTGGCTCCCGAGGGCTACTTGCCTCGTAAGAGCGAGCTGCGCTTCGACATGTTCGAGGCCGAGTACACGCACGAAGGGGACCGCTGCACGTTCGAGACGTTGCTCCGGCGGTTTCGACTGCGCGACCCCGCGCTGCGCGCGATCGGCGAGATCGTGCACGACATCGACTGCAAGGACGAGAAGTTCGGCCGCGCCGAGGCTACCGGTGTCGAGCGCTTGCTCGCGGGAATCGCCCGGAAGCACGCTACCGACGCTACGCGCCTCCGTCTCGGCGCGGTCGTGTTCGACAACCTCTATCAGTCGTCGCGATGAAGCCCGTGCCGGCCCGAGCCACGCTCCGGGAGTTCGTCATTTACTTCCTCAAGCTCGGCACGTTGGGGTTCGGCGGACCGATCGCGCTCGCGGGCTACATGCAGCGCGATCTCGTGGACGAGCGTGGGTGGATCGCGCCTGACGACTACAAGCAGGGTCTCGCGCTCGCGCAACTTGCCCCGGGTCCGCTCGCGGCCCAACTCGCCATCTACCTCGGATGGGTGCGTGGCCGCGTCCTGGGCGCGACCCTCGTAGGGATCGCATTCGTGGCGCCGTCGTTCCTCATGGTGCTCGTCCTCTCGGCGCTGTACCTCAAGTTCGGCGGGCTCGCCTGGATGCAGGCGCTGTTCTACGGCATTGCAGCCGCGGTCATCGCGATTATCGCGTGGAGCGCCGCGAGACTTGCGCGCACCACTCTGGGGCAGGACCGATTGCTCTGGGGACTTTTCGCGGTGAGTCTCATCGTCACGGCCTGGACGGCGCGGGAGATCATTTGGGTTTTCGTGGCTTCGGGGTTGATCCCCCTGTTCGCCCGCGCTCGCGCACGCCCGGCGATGCCGACCAAGACGCTGCTGGTCGCGGCGTGGCCGGCTTGGCTTACGTCGGGTCTGACTGGGGCGGCATCCGTGGGGGTGCTCTGGAAATTATTCGCGTACTTCGCCGCCGCAGGGCTCTTCGTATTCGGTAGCGGGCTCGCGATCGTGCCGTTCCTGCACGGGGGCGTCGTCGAGCAATTCCATTGGCTCACCGAGCGGCAATTCCTGGATGCGGTCGCCGTTTCGATGATCACGCCGGGCCCGGTCGTGATCACCGTGGCGTTCATCGGTTACCTCGTCGCGGGACCACTGGGGGCGACTGTGGCGGCCATCGGTGTATTCGCGCCCGTGTATTTCGTGACTGTCCTGGCTGCACCGAACTTTCGCCGCTTTGCCGAGAGCCCGCGCATCAAGGCATTCGTCGACGGCGTCACGGCAGCCGCTACCGGTGCGATCGCCGGGGCGGTGCTCGTGCTGGGCCGGCGTGCCCTCGTCGATTTGCCGACCGTAGTGATCTGCGCGGTCACGCTCGCGGTCATTGTGACGATGAAGCGCGTTCCCGAACCGGCACTTATCGCGGCGTCCGGCGTCGTTGGCTTGCTCCTGAAGCATGCGTTGTAGGCGCGGCCACCATCACGAAACGGAGGAGTTCATCCATGAAGAAGCTCCTGAAGACAACTCTATTCTTGTACCTCGTCGCCGCTGGAGCCCGTCCGGTGCTCGCGCAACAGCCGTCGACCGCTGCCTGGGATTCGGTCGGCCGCATTCTCGGAACGGCTCCCACGAGTGCGGCTGGCTACATCCGCTACAACCTTCCCCGCCGCGACCTCACCGTCCGGATCGGCGACGTCACGGTCGCGCCGGCGCTCGCGCTTGGCGCCTGGGCCGGGTTCAGCGGGGAGCCTAACGACGCGACGATGATGGGTGACCTCGTACTCACGGCGGCGGAGCTGGGCCCGGTGCTCGCCGAGTTGGCGCATCAGCACATCGGGGTGAGCGCAATCCACAACCACATCGTCGGCGAACAGCCGGAAATCATTTACGTCCACATCCTCGGCCAGGGCAGCGCGCTCGAGCTGGCAACTCGGTTGGATCGGGCTCTGACCAAGACCGGGACGCCGCGACCTGTCGCGGCGGCGCCGCCGGTTCCGCTGACGATCGACACAGCCGCCGTTTTCGCAGCGCTGGGACGTCACGGCACGGCGCGCGGCAACGTCGCTCAAGTGGCTTCGTTCTGGTCTCGGGGACAGTCACCATGGGCGGCCGCACGATGACCCCCGCGCTCGCCTACGGCTCGCCCGTGAACGTGCAGATGGTGAGCCCCTCGCGCGCCGTCGCCACCGGCGACTTCGCAGTGCGAGACTCCAGCGTCGCCGGTGTGGTGGACGCGCTTACCGCGCACGGGATCACGGCGACCGCCGTGCACAGTCACATGATCGGGGATTCCCCCCATCTGGACTACATCCATTTCTGGGCCGACGGCCCGCTGCCGGACGTGCTGCGCGGACTCAGGGCGGCAGTCGATGCCGGGCATTGAGAGGACATATGACGTCATTTCGGAAAGCAGGGCTCGTGGCCCTCAGCCTCGCCTTGATCGGGACGATAGGATGCAGCAAGAGTCGCGGTCGCGACCAGGATGATGATGATGATGACGACCCGGCTCCGGTGGTGAATCCCTCGACGGGTACCGCGCAAGCCGCCACCCGCTGGACATTCGACAGCTTGAGCATCGGGGAGCCACCCGCCGGCTTCTCGTTCGGCCGGACCGGATCGGGGCGCCCCGGCCGCTGGGTCGTCCGCGCCGCGGCCGACGCCCCTAGCGGGCACAACGTGCTCGCGCAGGAAGACAGTGATCGGACGGACTACCGCTTCCCGGTCGCGGTTGCCGACGGGCCCACGTTCGGGGACGTCAGCGTAGCGGTCCGGTGCAAGCCGGTGAGCGGTCGGGTGGATCGCGCGTGCGGTATCGTGTGGCGCTACCAGGACGAAAACAACTATTACCTCACGCGGGCGAATGCTCTCGAGGACAACGTCTGCTGGTACTACGTGCAGAATCGCCGCCGCGTCGAAGTGAAGCGCGTGCATGTGCCCGTCGCATCGGGCGTCTGGCATTCGCTGCGCGCGGACATGCGCGGCGATCACGTCGAGGTCTACTTCAACGGCAAGAAACTGATCGACGTCCACGACACACGGTTCACTACGCCGGGCAAGGTTGGCGTGTGGACAAAGGCCGATTCGCACACCCTGTTCGACGATCTCACCGCGACAGCACTCGCGCCCTGATGCGGGCCCTTGTCGCGCTAGCAGTGCTGCTGCCGATCAGACTGGCGGCACAACAGGGCGTCGACTCTGGCGGCCGGCCGAGGAACCACTCGGAGGGAGCTGCGACGTTGCGCGTCGTCGCCGCGACCGCCCCGATCTCTCTGGACGGTCGCTTGAGCGGCCCGGCTTGGGCCCAAGCGGACTCGATCACGGACTTCCGCCAGCGCGAGCCCTCGGCAGGCGCTCCCGGGAGCGAGCGGACCGTGGTCAAGGTGTTGCGGGATGCTGAGGCCCTCTACATCGCCGTGCGCTGCTACGACTCCGACGCGCGCGGTGTGCGGGCGAGCCAGCTCCGTCGCGACGCGGACCTCTCGAGCGACGACAACGTCCAACTCTTGATCGACAGCTTCGACGACCGGCGTAGCGCCTTCCTTTTCGGAACGAATCCGAACGGCGCCATGTGGGATGCGCAGTTCTCGGGCGTCGACTATCTGAACGAGAGTTGGAACGGCATCTGGGAAGTCGCCGTGTCGCGCGACACGGCTGGGTGGACGGCAGAGTTCCGCATCCCGTTCCGGGCGCTGCGGTTTCACGCCGGGACCAACACCGAATTTGGGTTCAACGTCCGGCGCTTCATCCGGCGCAAGAACGAGGAGGACCTGTGGCGTTCATACGGCCGGGCGCAGGGGCTCTACCACCTCAACAATGAAGGAAGGATCACCGATCTCGGTGATCTGCGCCGCCCGCACGATGTCGAGCTGTACCCGTATGCGCTCGGTCGCGCCGTCGAAGCTGAGCACGACAGCGTCGGCGGGGAGACGGCCGGGGGCTACCTCGGCGGCAAGGGCGGCGTCGACGCCAAGGTCGGCCTCACACCGACCTTGACCGCCGACGTGACTGTGAACACGGACTTCGCGCAAGTGGAAGCCGACCAGCAGGTCATCAACCTCACCCGGTTCCCGTTCTTCTTCCCTGAAAAGCGCCAGTTCTTCCTCGAATCGAGCGGCCTGCTCGACTACGGCACGCCGGGCATGGTGCAGCTGTTCTACTCGCGCCGCCTCGGCCTGGATACGAGCGGCGCACCGGTGCCGATCATCGCCGGTGGCCGAGTCTATGGACGGCTCGGGCCCTGGCAGCTGGGGGTCCTCGATGCGCAGACCGGTGGGAGCGACCGCGCCAACGACGCCGTCGTGCGCGTCACGCACGACCTGTTCGACCGGTCATACGTCGGCGCGATCGGCACGCTGCACGCGGGCCCCGGCGGCCAAGGCGTCGCGCGAGCGGGCGGCGTAGACGTCGATCTGCCGCTCGTCATCCATGGGATGAACCTCGAGCCGAAAGTGTATGTGGCGGCGAGCCAGACGCCGGGCGTTGCCGGCACGCCGATCGCCTGGCGGATCTCGACCGACAATCCGAACGATCTGTTCGACAATTTCGTCTCGCTCTATCATATCGACGGCGCGTTCGCACCACCGCTCGGCTTCGTGCGGCGGACCGGCATCTGGGAGACCAAGGGCCACACGGACTTCATGCCCCGACCCCACGCGCTCGGCCTCCGGCAGCTCGATTTCAAGTTGATCCCCGAATGGGACATCATCGCCAACGAGTCGGGATCGCTCGGCCGCGCGGGGGACTGGCAGACCGCATGGTTCGAGTGGCGCTTCCTCGGCGGCGACCGGGAGAACGGAGACCGCTTCGAGGTGAACGTGCAGCGCTTCCTGGACGCGCCCATCGACACGTTCGACATCTTTCAGGCGGTGAAGATCCCACCCGGCCGTTACTGGTGGTCCCGCTACGAGCTGCAGTACTTCATGTCACCGGGTCGGCCCCTCGCGTTCGGCGCGTTCGTGAACTGGGGCTCGTTCTACGGCGGCCGCAGTGCGGACGTGGAACTGCAGGGCACGTGGCGCGGAGGCGGACACGTCATTGTGAGGGCCGACCTGTCCCGCACCGCCGCGCGGTTGCCCGGCGGCGGCTTCACCGCCCTGCTCGCCGCTGGCCGCATCGAATACGACTTCAACACGCGGACCAGCTTTCTGGGCTTCGTGCAATACAACAACGACGCGCGGCGGGCGGACTTCAACCTGCGATTCCACTGGATTCCCCAGACCGGAGACGACGTTTTCCTGGTCTGGAACTCGGGGTACACCACCAACCGCGCGGCGACCTACCGCTTCCCCGCGGTACGATCGCTCGGTCGGCCCTTGAACGGCGCATTCGTGGTAAAGATCGTCCATCGGATTGCGCCATGAGAAAGGCATTCTGATGCCAGCGTTTTGGCTCATCCCACTCATCCTCGTCGCCGCCGCACAGGCGCCGCCAGCTCCCTGTACGCTCGCGGGTCCAGCGGTCGAGGCTCATTGGTCGAACGCGATTCCGTCGGCGTCGACGGTCGAGGCACCCCTCCGCGTCGTCACCGATGTACCACTGCCGGGGAGTGCGTCTCGCTTCGACTACCAGAGCTTGGAGCCGGCATCCGGTCGACTGTTCATCTCACACATGGGTGCCGGGCAGCTCGTGGCCTTTGATGTACGCGCCGGGGAAGTCATCGGCAATCTGGACGGATTTCCTACGGTGACCGGAGTCCTCGCCGTGCCGGCCGAACACCGGGCGTATGCCTCAGCGACGGGCGATCACGCGGTCGTGGTCGTGGACGATTCGACACTTCGGGTGGTGGCGCGAGTTCAAGGGCCGCGGTTTCCGGACGGGATCGCGTATGCGCCCGCCGAGCGACGAGTCTTCGTCTCGGACGAATCGGGGCAACGCGATTTTGTGGTCGATGCGAAGACCAATACGGTGGTCACGCAGATCGAGCTCGGTGGCGAGGCGGGAAACACGCAGTACGACTCGACCTCGCATTGTGTAATCGTCGCGGTCCAGACCGCGAACCAACTGGCGATCATCGACCCAGCGACCTCTGCCATCGTTCGTCGGATCACACTCGACAACGCGGTTCGCCATCCGCACGGGGTGTACATCGACGCACCGAACCGTTTGGCCTTCATCGCGGGTGAGGAGAGCGGGACGCTGGGCGTGCTAGATCTGCGGACCCTGCAGCTGCGTCAGGTGCTGCCGGTCGGGAGCGGTCCTGACGTCTTGGCGTTCGATCCAGAACTCAAACAGCTGTATGTTGCCGCCGAGTCCGGAGTCGTGGCGGTGTTCGAGGAGCGAGACGGAGCGCTCGTCCAGCTCGGGTGGTACCGAGCGTCCCGGGCCCACTCGGTTGCGGTCGATCCCGCCACGCACCGCGTGTACCTGCCGCTCGCGGACGTGAACGGTCATCCTGTCCTCCGGGTGCTGGCGCCGAGCGATTTTCACTGAGCAACTGCAAGAGGACCGAGACCGCGAGGGTAGATCCACGGAG
>WNFA01007542.1_pt1 | contig 11997 bp, 8 predicted proteins | sample 5400481 | NCBI WGS metagenome assembly WNFA01 (sample SAMN13153340, study PRJNA577476) | soil metagenome | isolation source: 120 cm saprolite under Douglas fir tree site 2 hole 1 replicate 2 | place: USA:California | collected 2015-04-18
CGTCCTGCTCGCCCGCTGCAACCTCAAGCACGACGTCGTGGAGGAGACCGACCTCACCGACGAGCGGCTCGGCGGGTATCGTGCCGTCCTCGTTCCGAACGCGGCTCACCTACCCGGCGAGACCATCGAGCGCCTCGAGCATTGGCTGCGCGACGGCGATCGTCGCCTGATCGTCACGGGCAAGACGAACATCCCCCCGCACCTGCTCGGGCTCACCGCCGGCACGCCGGCGGCGGTCACCGGCTATACCGGCTGGCGCTGGCTGCCGGGCTCTCTCTTCGCGAACGCGGCGTGGGAGACCATCTACGTGAGCGGCTATGCCGGCCACCCGGCGCACCGGGTCACGCCCGCGCCGGGCAGTCGCGTGCTGGCCGACCTGGTCGAGCTCACGGGCGACTTGACCAGCGCCACCACTGCGACGGCGACGACCATTGGGCCGGCGATCGTGCTCACCGAGCGGACGACCTACGTCGCCAACCAGGTGCTCGAGCTCCTGGGCGGCATGCTCCAGGCCCACCTGAACGTGGAAGCGGTCCGTCACTGGGCCAACCCCACCCACTGGGGCGACACCCTGCTCTTCTTCCTGCGGCGCCTACTATTGGAGACGGGGCTCGAGCCCCATTGGCAGACCCGGCTGCGGTCGTTCGGCGCTCACGACGGCGTGCTCTCGTTCCGCCACGACGTCCACGGGATGCGCGACTTCACCTTCCTCGACTACCAGGTGCAGAACCTGATCCCGGCCAGCTACGACATCGAGGACCCGGCGTTCTCGACCAATATCAGCCACGCGATGGCCACGGACTGGGTGGCCCGCACGAGCCGCCACGGCTTCATCGAGCCGGCCCTGCACAACGACAGCTCGATCGGCGACCCGCCCGCCGCGATTCACGGCCCCGGCCTCTACGAGCACGTCCGCAACGCCACCAAGAACCTGGGGTTCCCGGTCTACACCTGTGGGCGCCACGCGGGCGGGCACATGCACCCCGAGACGATCGACGCCATGGACTATCTGTACGCCCACGACGACCGCGTCCTCGGCACGTGCACGTTCTGCTACTACCACATGATCGAGTACGGGGTGCGAAACCCGGCGGTGATGGTCGGCGGGCAGATCGGCGGCAAGCCCCTCACCTATGTCACCGACGTCCGCCGCACGATCGCCACCCCCGGGATCTGGTTTCCCTTCCATCCGGTCGTCACCACCGACACCGAGTGGCGCCCGCTCCGCGGCTGGGACCGCACCCACGAGTTCGACGCCGCCCACGACCTGGTCGAGACAATCTTCGGCGGCCACAGCGCCCGCGTCGCCGGGGTGGACGACCACCTGGAGAACGGCGTGTACAGCTTCCAGTACCACCCGGAGCTGGCCCGGGACCCGTCGGTCAACGATGGGAAGGGCACCCTCGACTATCTGCGGCACGCGATCAACCTGGCCGAGCGCAGCAACTTCTGGATCGCAACGCAGCGCGACCTCTACCAGCGCATGGCCGACTACGAAGCGCTCGTCTTCGAGGTGCGGGACGAGGGCCGGGAGGTCACGGTGAGGAACCCGACCGCTCGACGGATCACCAACATGGTGATCGAGCAGCGGCGCCCGTTCGGCAGCGTCTGGGACGGGACCGACGAGCTGACCCACGTCGTCCGGGACGCCTTCGTCACGGTGCCACCGCTCGGACCGAAGGCCGCGGTGACCCTCCGCTTCCGGACCGAGGAGGCCGAGGCCCCGCTGATCCGCCAGCCGAGCAACAAGGGCCTGACCATCCTCGACGCCCGCCACGACCCTAAGAGCGGAGAGACCCGCCTCCTCGTCAGCGTGTGCCGCGTCCAGCCCCTCTCCGTGGAGGGCGTCGATCCCGAAGGCGTCTACCGGGTGCAGGTGGACGGGGAGCCCGCGCGGCTCGTCGCCCCACGCATCACGCGGACCATCCAGGCCCTGCTGAGCAAGCAGAGCGACCCCGGTGCCACCCTCGGTCTCCGGGCTCGCATCCCGGGGACCCTGCGCTTCCTCGACCTGCTGATCGAGGGCGCCGAGGACCGGTTCGTGGAGCGGACCGTCCGCATCCGCCGCGTTGCCCCGGAGGAGACCGCCGCGGCCCGGGCCGCGCTACGCGCCGCGATCCCGGCCCGCACCGGCCGCGTCACCTAACCTGCTCCATTCATGAACGCGTGTTCCGCGTCCTGTGCGCCCCCTCACCCTATCCCTATCCCTCTCCCCCTCCGGGGGCGAGGGGATCGAAACGGCTCCCTCTCCCTCGGCGAGGGAGAGGGTTGGGGTGAGGGTGGCACATGTGTTCACGCATCATCCGGGCTTGCCCAGGGCTAGGCGGGACGCGGCCCTCAGCCCCCGAGGTAGTGCGCCCGCACGTCGGGGTTGTCCAGAAGCGCCTGGCCCGTGCCCTCGAAGCGGTTCCGGCCCAGCTCGAGGACGAAGCCGCGATGCGAGATGGCCAGGGCCTGCTTGGCGTTCTGCTCCACCATCAGCACGGCGGTGCCCCCGCGGTTGATCGCCACGATGGTCGAGAAGACCATCTCGACCATCCGCGGGTCGAGACCCAGCGAGGGCTCGTCGATGAGCAGCACCCGGGGATGGAGCAGCAGCGCGATTGCGATCTCGAGGATCTGCTGCTGGCCGCCCGAGAGCGTCCCCGCGGGCGCCCGCCGCTTGGCCGCCAGCATGGGGAATCGCTCCATCAGCTCCTCGATGTCGCGGCGCACCCGGGCATCGGTGCGGGTATACGCCCCCATCTCGAGGTTCTCCTCGACGCTCATCGCCGGGAAGTTGCAGCGGCCCTGCGGTACGTAGGAGCAGCCGCGCCGGAGCACCGCCACCGGGTCCTCGCCCCCGATCTCCTCGCCCCCGAGCCGGATGCGGCCTCGGGACGGCTTGACCATGCCGAACACGGTGCGGAGCAGCGTGGACTTCCCGGCTCCATTGGCCCCGATGATCGACACGATCTCGTCGGCACCCACGTCCGCCGACACCCCGCGGAGCACCTCGACTTCGCCGTAGCCGGCGTGCACGTCCTCGAGGTGCAGCAGCGCCTCGCCCGTGGGCCTATCTGCCAAAGTAAGCCTCGATGACCTTCGGGTCGCGGCGCACCGCCTCGGGCGGGCCCTCCGCGATCTTCTGGCCGTGGTCGAGGACGATCACGCGCTGGGAGATGTCCATGACCACGTCCATGTTGTGCTCGACGAGCAGCACGGTCTTGCCCCGCCGATGGAGGGCGCGGATCTGTTCCTTCATCTGGTTGATCATGGTCGGATTCACCGCGGACGCCGGCTCGTCCAGCAGCACCAGCTCGGGGTCCGGCATGAGCGCGGCGGCAAAGGCGAGGAGCTTGCGCTGGCCGTAGGACAGGCGGCCCGCCGGCGCGGACGCCCGGGCGGCCAGTCCCACCGAGTCGAGGAGCATCATGGCCCGCTCGACCGCGACCGCCTCGTAGCGCCGTACCCGTGGCGCGCGCACCAGCCGGGTGAGCACGCCCTCCTCCTGGTGCTGCTGCAGGAACGTGAGCAGGTTCTCCAGCGCGGAGAGGCGCGGGAACACACTCACGAGCTGAAAGGTGCGGCCCACCCCGAGCCGCGCGATGCGGTGCGCGGACACCCCGGTGACGTCACGACCGTGGAAGAACACGCGCCCCGCGTCGGACGGCAGATAGCCGGTGACGCAGTTGAACAGCGTGGTCTTGCCCGAGCCGTTGGGGCCGATCAGGCTCACCAGCTCGCCCGCCTCGATGCGCAGGTCGACCGCGTCCACCGCGGTCACCCCCAGGAACCGCTTGGTGAGCCCGCGGGTCTCGAAGAGAGCCATGGTCTACGCGCCCGACGACGGCCGCCGCCAGGCGGCCGAGCGGTGACGGATGACGCCCTCCAGCCCGTCGGGGGCGCGGATGACGATGAGGAGGAGCAGCAGCCCGTAGATCACCATGCGCCACGTCGGAGCCATGCGGAGGATCTCGGGCAGCGCGGTGAACGCGACGGCGCCAACCACGACGCCCCGCAGGCTGCCCACGCCGCCGAGGAACAGCATCACCAGCAGGTTGACGCTCAGGCTCACCGCCAGCTCGGTCGGACAGAGAACGCCCACGTAGGAGGCGAAGAGGGTGCCCACGCCGCCCGCCACCGCCCCGCCGATCACGAAGGCCAGCATGCGGTACTTCAGCGGATGAATGGACGCGGCGGAGGCCAGCATCTCGTTGTCGCGCACCGCGTGGAACGCGCGGCCGAGCCGGGCGGTGGTGAGGCCGTGGTAGAGGAGCCCGACCAGGCCCACCGCGGTGAGTCCCATCCAGTAGAACGCGGGGAGCGTGGCGATCCGGAGCGGGCCGAGCTCCGGCTTGGGGATACCGGTCACGCAGAGCGGCCCGCGGGTGAACTCGACCCAGTTGGTGGCAACGATCTGGGCCACGAGGGCGAAGCCGAGGGTACCCATGGCGAAGCTGTGCTCGGTCAGCCGGAACATCGGCACCCCCACCGCGAGCGCGATCAGGCCGGCCGCCGCGATGCCGGCGGGCAGCGCGGCTGCGAACGGCCAGCCCGCCTCGGTGGTGAGCAGCGCCGCGGTGTAGGCGCCGATGCCGAAGAAGGCCGGGTGGGCCAGGGACAGGCTGCCGACGTGGCCGACGACCAGGTCGTAGCTCAGCGCGAGGGCGCCGTAGAGCGCGGTGAAGATCAGGACGTGCAGGATGTAGCGCTGCTGGCCGGGCGCCACCGCCGCGACGATCCACGGGACCGCGACGAGGAACGTTCCCCCGAGGCTCCAGCGCAGGGCGCGCACGGTCAGATCCCGATCCGCCGGCCGAACAGGCCCTGCGGCCGCACGAGCAGCACCGCCACCATGACCACGAACGCGATGGCGTCCTTGTAGGCGTAGGAGAGGTAGCCGGCGGCGAGCGACTCCGCTACCCCGATGAGGAAGGCGGCCGCGATGGCGCCCTTGACGTAACCGAAGCCGCCGACGATGACCGCCGCGAAGGCCTTCAAGGTGAGCAGGGCACCCACGTCCGGGAAGATGTTGAAGAGGGGCGAGACGAGCGCGGCGGCCGCCCCGGCCAGCGCGGCCGAGAGCCCGAAGGTGGCCAGGGCCACCCGCTGCACGTCCACCCCCACCACCGCGCACGCCTCGCGGTTCTGGGACATGGCCCGCATCGCCTTGCCGAGCTTGGTGCGGGTCACGAACCATTCGAGCCCGGCGAAGACGACTACCGCGGCGACCAGCACCACCGGCCGCTGCCAGGCCAGCCGCACCCCGCCCACCTCGGCGATGGCGGAGGACAGCATGGTCGGCACCTCCTTGGGCTGGGTGCCGAACACGATGATGGCCAGGTTGGTGAGCGTGATCGAGGTGGCGAGCGTGGCGATGAGCTGGACGTGCCACGTCCGGGCCAGGATCGTCCGGATCACCGTGCGCTCGTAGGCGAGCCCGAACACCGCGGTGGCCGCCGCGGCCGCCACGCCCGCCACCGGATACGGCAGCCCCAGCACGCGGTACGCGTACCAGAACGCGTAGCCGCCCAGCATGTAGAACTCGCCGTGGGCGAAGTTGACGAGCCGCACCACCCCGAACATCAGGGCCAGTCCGGTGGCCACCATGGCATAGAGCGAGCCCAGGGTGAGGCCGTGGACCAGCTGCTCGACGAGATCGCCCAAGCTTCCGCTACGGCTGGATCACGATCTTCTCGAGAACCTTGAGCTGCCCGCCGTTGATCTGCACGAGGAGCATGTTGATGAACGCCTGGTGCGTGTCGTCGAACCGGATCCGCCCCACCGGGGTGTCCGGCACGTCGACTGCTTCCAGCGCGTCCCGGATGGCCTTGCGGTCCGCCTTCCCCGTCTTCTTGATGGCCTGCTCGATGGCCGGCGCCAGCGCGTAGCGGAATGCGATGGCGGCCAGGCTGCCGTGGACGCGCACCGGCACCTTCCAGCGCTCGAGCCACTGCTTCTCCCACGCCGGATCGAGCGCCGGCGTCCAGTAGGTGGCCTCCACCAGCCCGTCGGCGATCGAGGGGGTGTCCCGCACCTGGTGGAGGAACTCGACGGTGGCCATGCTGCCCCGCGCGAAGAGCTTCTGGGTCAGCCCGACCTCGCGGAACTGCCGCATGAACACGCTGCCCTCGCTGGCCAGCATGACCAGCAGCACCGCCTCGGGATTGGCCCGCTTCACCCGGGTGAGCACCGGACGGTAGTCGGCCTGGCCCCGGTCGAAGAACTCGGTGCTGACCAGCTTGATGCCGGTCTTCTTGAACGCGGCGTCGTAGGCCGCGGCCGCCCCGCGCCCGAAGTCGTCGTTCTGGGCGAAGATCGACACCGTCTTGGTGGACTGGGCGATGTGCTTGGCGAACTGGTTCGCGAGCATGACGTCGTCTGGGTTGACCCGGAACGCCCACTCGTTGCCGTTCTTGCCGATCAAGTCGCGGATCTTGGGATTGCTGCAGGCTTCGATCACCATCGGCACCTGCAGCTCCTTGACGACGGGCAGCGCCCCCAGGCAGGCTCCGCTGTGGGTCTGGCCCACGATCACGTCCACCTTGTCCACGTCGACGAGCCGGCGCACCGCGCTGACCGCCTCGCCCGGGGTGCCCGCGTTGTCCCCGAAGTACACCTCGATCTTCCGGCCCATGATGCCGCCCTTGGCGTTGTACTCGTCGGCGAGCATCTGCGCCGCCCACTTCACGCCCTCGCCGGTGATCGCCGAGGGCCCGGTCATGGCCGAGGAGAACCCCACCTTGATGGGCGGCCCGCCCTGCGCCTGCACCCCCGGCCGCTCCCCCCCGAGCCACAGCAGCAGTCCGACTCCGATTCCGATCGTGCCTCGCCGCATCAGTGTCATCGCTCTCTCCTCGCTCGGCTTCTCAGCCGAGGATCGCCAGCTCCTGGCTCGACTGGGTGAGCCGGCGGACGCCGCCGGCGGTGATCTCGACCGCGTCCTCGACCTGGACACCGCCCCAGCCATGTTCGTAGTAAGGCGTCTCCACGCAGAAGACCATGCCGGGCTCCAGCGCGGTGTGGGTCGCCGCGTTGATGGTGGGCGGATCGTAGGGCTCGAGCCCGATGCCGTGGCCGACGTGGTGCCGCTCGTAGTGCGGCATGCCGTGCTCGCGCGTCACCCGCATCGCGGTCTCGAAGATCTGGCTGACCGGCACCCCGGGCTTCATGGCCGCGATGGCCGCGATCTCGCCGTCCCGGGCCGCGTTGTAGTAGCGGAGCTGCTTGTCGCTCGGCCGCCCGAGCACCGCGGTGCGCGAGATGTCGGAGCGGTAGCCCTGGTACACGCAGCCCAGGTCGAAGCGAATGAGGTCGCCCGGGGCGAGCGCGCGCTCCGAGGCGTACACGTCGGCCAGCGCCGCCCGCTCCCCCATGGTGACGACGGTGAAGAACGGCTGCGCGCCCTTGCGCAGCACCTCCTGCTCGAACACGACCGCGGCCTCGCGCTCGGTGACGCCGGACTTGAGCATGCCGAGGATGGCGGCCACTCCGTCCTCGGCGATCAAGGCGGCCCGCTCGAGCCGCCGCACCTCTTCCGCACTCTTGACCATCCTGGCGGTCCGGAAATGCGCGTAGCCGGGCACGAGCGTGGTCACGCCGAGCTGCTCGGTGAGCCGCTGCCACGTGGCCGGGAAGACGCCCGCCTCGTCGAGGGCGACCCGCTTCCCGAGGGCGCCGAAGCCGTCCAGCACCTCCCGGAGCGCCTCGACGGGCCCCGCTGCGGGCGCGCTCGTGATCTCGCGGACCCGAACGCCGATCGCTCCGGGCTGGTCGGCGTAGTTGAAGAAGAACTTCCCGTAGCAGGCGAGCCGATCCACGACGATACCGTCAGCGGACACCCCGGTCGCGTCGATGAACGGGATGACGAGGCCCACACCCTCGCGGGTGAACACGCCGTACAGCTCGAGGCCGCGGAAGAGGGCGTGAGCGATCGAGCGGAATCCGGTGACGTACTGGAGATTCTCTGGGGTGCTGGCGACGAGGGCGTCCAGCCCCTCGGCGTCCAGCACTCGAGTGAGCCGCGACTTCACGTGCGGATCCATGGCTACCTCCTGAAATTGGGCAGGACTTCCTGGCCGAACAGCTCGATGGCTTCGTGCATCTCGGGAACGGAGCTGGCCACGAACAACATGCCGGACAGCGTGGTCACCCCGGCCCGCTCGTACACCCGGATGCGCTCGGAGATCTCGGCCGGGCTGCCGATGAGATTGCGCTGGTCGAATCCGCCCGTTTGCTCCCGGAGAGTCGACCGCTTGAGCGACTCCAGGTGCTTGAAGAGCTGCGAGGCCCGGAAACGCCGGACGGCCTCGTCGTGTGTGCGGCCGATCGACACTGCGAACTGCGGGGCGATGTCGATCACCGAGCCGTCCCGGCCCGCCGCCGCCGCCGCGCGATGGATGTCGGCGACGCCCCGCTCGATCTCCTCCGGGGACAAGACCGCGGGCATCCAGCCCTGGGCGTACTGCCCGGCACGGCGCCGGACCTCGGGGTGGTTACCCCCGGCATAGATGGGCATCGGGTCTTGCACCGGCTTCGGGAAACACTCGACCTCCTCGAAATGCACCGCGCTCCCCCGGAAGGTCGCCCGGCGCTCGGTGAAGAGCAGGCGCAGCGCCTGCATCCCCTCGTCCACGATGGTGCCGCGGCGCGCGCCCTTGGCGTCCGGGAAGAGCGCCTCGTATTCTTCTCGATAAGCACCGGTGCCCACTCCGAGAATCACGCGTCCGCCCGAGAGCTGGTCGAGCGTGGCCACCTGCTTGGCCAGCACCGGCATATTGCGCATGGGCAGCACGATGATCCCGGTGGCGAACCGGAGCCGGGTCGTGCGCGAGGCGCAGTAGGCGAAGGTCATCAGCGGCTCGAAGAAGTTCGGGGGATCCGGAAACTCCTTCCGCACGTAGCGCTGGGTCGTCATATGGTCGTTGCCCCACACCGAGTCGAACCCGAGCCGCTCGCAGAGGAGCGCCGTCGGCAGGATGTCGGACGGCTTCGCGAAGGGGACCGGATACATCATCCCCTCGATACAGGTCGGGATGTGGACGCCGAACCGCATGCCGGGCTACCTCAGCTCCCGCCACGCGGGCACCAGCGTCTCCGCGCAGCGCGTGAGCTGCTCCATCATGTCGGCCTCGGGGGGCAGCAGGGCGATCGGCGCGTCCAGTCCCGCCTCGCGGCCTCACCGCGGCGCGCGCGGCCCCGCCGTCTGGGCTCACCGCCATGATCACGTAGGCGAGCACGGTGAAGCCCGAGCGGCCGGCTCCGGCGGTCTGGCGCACCCGGCGCACGTGACCGGGCGAGGCGAGCACCGAGCAGTGCACGCCGTCGGCGATTTCGCCCGCGAGCCGAAGCGCCTTCGGCCCCTTCACGCCGAGCAGCACGGGAACGGGCTCGGGCGGCGTCCATTCGAGCTCGACGTCGTCGATCGTGAAGACTTCGCCGCGAAACGTGACCCGCTCCCCGGCGAGCAGGCGCCGCACGATCTCGACGGACTCGCGCAGCCCGCCGAGAGGCGCCTTGAACGGGATGCCCATCTGCGCCTCGATCCAGCGCCGATTGCTCGAGCCGAGCCCGAGCACGACGCGGCCGGGCGCGATACCGGCGAGCGCGGCGGTCTCCATCGCCAGCAGCGCGGGATGGCGCGTGTACGGATTGACGACGCCCAGGCCGATGGCGAGGCGCTCGGTGACCGCGGCGGCCGCGGCGGCCAGCGCGTAGGCGCCCGGATGGAAGTAGTCCTCGATGATCCACACGCTGCCGAGGCCGGCGCGCTCGGCGGCCCGCGCCCACTCGGTGACCCGCGACGGCACGTCGGCCCCCATCAAGGCAATGCCCGGGCTGGTCGCCCAGCGAGTCTCCATCACAGCTCGCGCAGGCCGTACTGCTCGCGCAGGACGCGGAGAAGCCCGACGAAGTCGGCCGGCGCGTCTGGTACCGGGGGCAGCCACGTCCGGCTCGCGCCCGGGTCCTTGAGCCCGCCGGAGGTCAGGACCACCACGATGGTCTGGTCGGGATCGAGCGCCCTCCGCCCGGCGAGCTGCATGACCGCGGTGAGCGCGGTGGCCGACGAGGGCTCGACGAAGATGCCTTCCTCGCGCCCGAGGGCGCGCTGGGCCTCGAACAGGCCCTCGTCGGTGATGCGCACCCCCTCGCCGCCCGACTCCTTCAACGCGGCCAGCCCCTGCCACGTCCCGTAGCGGGAGGCGATCGAGAAGGCGACGGACGCGCCGCCCGGAACGACCTCCGGCGCCTCGAGGCCGCGCTCGAGGGCGTTGGCGAGCGGCCCGAACGGCTCGGCCGCGATCATGCGCGGCACGTCCTTCACCAGACCCAGCGCCTGCAGCTCGGTCCAGCCCTTCCAGACGCCGTAGAGCCCGTCGCTGTACGCGCTCGGCATCACGACCACGCCGGGCGTCGTCCACCCGAGATCTTCCGCGATCTCCCACGCGATCGTCTTGTAGCCCTCGATGCCGTAGGGGTTGGAGCCGATCGGCGGCACCACGAAGCCGCTCGTCGGATACCACCCGAGCCGCTCGATGCCCTCGCGCATCAGCTGCCAGCGTGATTCGGACGTCGGGCAGGCCACGACGGCGGCTCCGTAGGCCTGCATCAGCGTCTTCATCGTCTCGGGCACCGAGGCGAGCGTGAAGATCACGCACGGGAGGCCCGCGCGCGCGGCATAGGCGGCGGTCGAAGCGCCGTGATTGCCGGTGGAGGAGATGGTGATGACGCGGGCGCCGGTGGCCACCGCGTGGCTGACCGCGACCGCGCAGAGTCGGTCCTTGTAGGACCAGGTCGGGTTCCGGCTCTCATCCTTGACGAACAGGCGCGACAAGCCGAGGCGCTTCCCGAGCCGCTCGACGTGCACGAGCGGGGTGGCGCCCTCGCCGAGGCTCACCGCGTGCTCGGCCGCCACCGGCAGCACGGCGGCGTAGCGCCAGAGACCGCGCGGTGTCGGCGGCAGGCCTTCCGGACGCAGTCCCGCGAGCGCGCTCAGATCGAGGCGGACGGTGAGGTTGACCGAGACACCCGCTTCCCTGCATCGGGGACAGCCCGCGAAGCCGCAGGGGCCTTCGAACACCGTGTGACAACGCAGGCATTCGAGTCCGACGACTGGAGCGGCCGGGAGCATGACGCGGGTAGTGTAGTACGCCGCCTCGATCTGTCAAGGAGCGGGGCGGTCCTCCTCGGCCATCGCCTGGCGCGCGAAGTCCGTGTCCACCAGGTCCTCGTAGCGCGGCCGCCGCCTGATGAAGCCGCCGGCCAAGAGAATCTCCTCCAGGTAGTCGTAGCCGGGGCGGCGCAGCAGCGGATCGCGGGCCCACGTTCCCTGCCGGTGGTAGCGGGCCACCGCGCGCTCCAGGATCGCCGGCGTCGTCTCGGGGAAGACCGGCGCGATCGCCGACGCGATCGCCGGCGCCGCGTGCCCGGCGAGCCAGCGCTGCGTCCGGTACACCGCGCGGGTGAAGGCGCGTACAACGTTGGGCTCGCGCGCAAGGAACGCGGGCGTGGTCATGTACGAGGTGAAGGGTACCGGCCCGGTGGCCTCGCCCATCGAGGCGACCAGGTGGGCCGCCCCGTCGGCGAGCAGCTCTTCCACGACCGGCTGCGGCTGCTCCAGGAAATCTCCGTGCCCGGCCCGGAACGCGGCGACCGCGTCGGGGGCCGGCCGCTCCCGCTCGATCCGGACGGCGCCCGGATCCACGCGGTGCCGGCGCAGCACGGTCAGCATGCACTGCCAGGGCGTCGGCGCCTCCGCGAAGGAGAGCACGGTCTTGCCGATCAGGTCCGACCACTGGAAGGCAGGCCGGGGCTCCCGGCTCAGCAGGAAAAAACCGTTCCGGCTGCAGACCTCCGCGAAGTGCACCACCGTGGGACCCGACCGGTCGGCGAGCTCGAAGCTCCGCATGAGGCCGCCCAGGCTGATCTCGATGTCGCCGTCGAGGAGCGCGGGAATCGTGCCTTTTCCGAAGCTCGCCGCGGGCATCGTGGAGACGTCGAGCCCCTCGTCGCGAA
>WNFA01012819.1_pt1 | contig 11997 bp, 15 predicted proteins | sample 5400481 | NCBI WGS metagenome assembly WNFA01 (sample SAMN13153340, study PRJNA577476) | soil metagenome | isolation source: 120 cm saprolite under Douglas fir tree site 2 hole 1 replicate 2 | place: USA:California | collected 2015-04-18
CTTGTTCGCCGCGTGCACGGCACAGCCGTCGTCGTCGTCGTTCACCAACGGTAACAGTATGCAGACTGGCCAGGCAAGGCAGGATCAGATCCTCCACGGCCGGTTTCTCGTCGTCAGTCATGCCTGCGGTGATTGTCACGGCGGAGGCAGCGATCCGGCCGCAGCGGGTTGGCTGGATGGCCTGCGGGACACGATCACGCAGCAATTCCGCGTCGGTCCGTTCGTGACGCGACCCAAGAACCTCACGCCTGACAACAATACCGGGACCGGACGCTTTACCGAGCGGCAGCTCTTCAACGCGCTACGCTATGGGTTGAGGGCGGAGGAGACGCCGGACGTCGAGATAAGCTCGACGGTCCCGGGCCAGGGTAACTTCCCTCAACATCCCCACTATCTCGCGATACCGATGCCGTGGCCGTCGTGGCGCCACATGCCAGATCAAGACCTGTGGGCGATCGCCGCTTACCTCAAGAGCATCAAGCCTGTGAATCACAAGGTGCAGGACAGTGATGGGCCGCCAGATTTCTGGGCGAGCGAGTACACGGTCCAGAAGATTGGGCCTTACCCCGCGGTTCCGTATCCGACGGCGAACGAGAAGCGGTAAGGGAACTGCAACTTACGACTACCGGCCGGGGGCCGAAGGCCGGCCGGCCGTGGGCTTCGCGCTGGCTGCGATGTGTCAGCGAACTGGCGCAGGGGGCGTGCGGCGGTCGTCATCACTTTCGTCCGCCCACTGTCCACAATCAACGCGCAGGAACAGCCCGCCCGTAGCCATTAGCCGACCCGCCGAAAGCCCCCAGCCGGTAGTCATAAGTTGCCGTTCAGGAGTTAATCGCCGGATCGAAGAAACAATGGCTATCGCGGCAGGAACGCGCTCATTCATAGGCACTCCCTGGGTGGGGCGAAGAATCCCGTTTTGTTCAGTTGCATTTCTATAGCTCGGCCCGCGATTCCCTCGAGGCTTCAAGAAATTCACGCGACCTCGACGCCGGTCGCGTGGGCCCGGACCCGACTCCGAGTCTTTCGATCGTCGCCGCAATCTCGTCGAGATCGCCGGATGTCAGAGTGAGCGTCGCTGCATCGATCCACCCATCGACCTGCGATGGCGATCTCGCACCCACGATCGCGCCGGTCACTCCAGGCCACGTGAGAGTCCACGCCACGGCGACGGCCGACACGCTGGTGTTGTGCCGCAGCGCGATCGGCCTCAGTGCGTCGCGCAGCGCGATGTTCTTTTCGAGCCATGGCGTCTGGAAGTTCGGCGCTTTCTTCCGCCAGTCGTCGTCCGCCATCTTCTTCACACGGTCCACCGAGAATGTGTCGGTGAGAATGCCGGACTGCATGGGACTGTAGACGATCACTCCAGTGCGGTGCGCATTGCACCACGGAATCTCGGACGCGGCAGCGTCGCGCTTGATCAGCGAGAACGGCGGTTGCAAAGAATCGACGTGCCTGATCGCCTCGCACTTTCGGAGCAGCGATGCATCGAAGTTGGAGACGCCGATCGCGCGGACCTTTCCTTCCTCGAAGAGCAACTCCATCGTGCGCCACGATTCCTCGACCGGAACGCCGAAGTTGTCGGGCCGGTGGAACTGGTAGAGATCGATGCGCTCGACGCCGAGCCGGCGGAGCGATGCCTCGCACTCGCGGCGAATAGAATTGGGGGCGAGCGACCGCACCGCGTCCTTCATCGGCTCTTTCTCATCCCACACCAGTCCGCATTTGGTGAACACGTACGGCCGGTCAGAAGCGTTCAGGCCTCTCAATACTCTGCCCACCACCTCCTCAGAGTGTCCGAGGCCATAAACCGCTGCGGTGTCGATCCAGTTCACGCCACGCGCGAGCGCGTGGTTGATCGCGGCGATGGATTCATCGTCGTCCTGCGGTCCCCACCCGTAGGCCCAGCCGCCCCCGCCGGTTGCCCACGCGCCGAATCCGACGCACGTGATTTCCATGTCGGTAGTGCCGAGCTGTCGAACTGGAAGCGGGCTAAGCATGGGGACGACTCCTGGGCTGGTAGTTAGCGGTGCAGAATCAGTTCAGTCTGCCATACTTGTGCCCGCGAGCACGATCAGCTGCCCGGACATCATGGGCAGATGTTTTGGAACTGCGCAAACGATGGGATAGATGCCGACGTGCTTCGCCACATAGGTAACCCGGGTTGTCTGCTGCGGTGGAAGGGGCACGACCAGATCAGGCAGTACGAAAGAGTGATCGTCGTCCTCGGGATTGATGAGCGTGAAGTGGATCGTGTCTCCTTCCACCACGGTAATCGTGCTGGGCGAGAACGCGTAGACCTCCTTTCCTTCGAGCACACCGCCCTTTCCGAAATCCTTTGCCAGGAATGGAAAGACGCGCTGTTGCTCCCTCACCAGCAGCGGGACTGTCGTCACTGTGATCTCTCGTGTGTGCGGGACGTATGAGTGCGAGGCCGTCGTCGTCCGCGAGCTGGTGCAGCTGGCGAGGAAAGCGAATCCGGCGGAAATCAGGATCGATCGGTTCATTTGAAGATCAGCCGAAGATCGCGTACTCCGATCATTTGAAGATCAGCCACAGACCAAGTCCTCTGATCATTTGAAGATCAGCCAGAGACCCAGTACCCCGATCAGGATTCCGACCACTCGGCGGAATGTGTCCGCAGAGAGTCCGAAGAGTAACCGTTCGCCCCACAGCGTCCCGATGAGCACCCCCGCGGTGGCGACGCCGATTGGCTTGAGCACCGTGAGCAATGCCGGTCCGGCACGCCACACGTAAATCGGCATTCGTGCGGCATCAATCGCCAGTCCAACCGCGGTCGATGTTGCGACGAAAGCAGCCGGCGTAAGCGAAAAAGTCAGTAGCGCGGCGGCGCGCAGCCCACCCTGGTTCCCCGCCATCCCGCCGAAGAGCCCCGAGAGAAAGCCCAGTGTCTGCGCCACGATTCCACGGGGCTTCCACCTCCGCGTCCAATCGCTGAGCGCCGCGATCGCCGTCGCCACGAGGAGAATCCCAAGCGTGATCTCGAGCGCACGGGAGCCTACGCGCGTATAAAGCAGTGCGCCGAGCAGGCCGCCCGCCGCGCTCAACACGCCGAACGTGCGAACGATCGGCCACGATATCGCTCGTCGCAGTCTCCAGCAGCGAACCGCCGTCGCGATCGCGTGCGGGATCGACACCGCGGCGACGGCGAGAGATACGCCGAGCTGGGCGGCGAAAAGCGGAGTCATCAGGCTGCCGATGCCAAAGCCGGCGATGGCCGCGGTGACTCCACTCAGGATCCCAGCGACGAACACGATGACGAGGAAAATCAATCGAACCCCGTTACGGTGCGGTGAATTATGCTCATTACGCTTGGACCTCGACACTCGCGGGTGACGTGGTTTAGAATATCAGGTGTGATCGAGACACGATCGATGCCCCCAACCGGGACGTGGCCGCGCCTCGCTCTGGATGAGTGGGCCCCGACCCAGACGACGCTGCATCGCTGGACGCAGATGGTCGGCAAGACCCGGCTGGCGCTGGCGCCGATGCAGAATCATTGGTGGCAGGTGGTGTTGTACGTGACGGGGCGCGGACTAACCACATCGCCCATACCATATAATGGGCGCAACTTCGACGTCAGCTTCGACTTCACTAACCACAAGCTGATCGCGCGGACGAGCGAGGGAGATATTAGAACGATCCCTCTCGTGCCTCGATCCGTAGCCGACTTCTACGATGAGTACATGTCGATGTTGCGGTCCCTTGGCATCGACGTGAAGCTCAAGCCGGTGCCCATGGAGCTTCCCGACACTCTCCGCTTCACGGACGACCGCATCCATGCAGCCTATGATCCGGACGCGGCGCATCGCTGCTGGCAGGTTCTCGTCCAGGCTGATCGCGCGCTCAAGGAGTTTCGCGGACGGTTCATCGGCAAATCGAGCCCGTCGCATTTCTGGTGGGGCGGGTTCGATCTCGCGTGCACCAGATTCTCGGGGCGTTCGGCGCCGGAGTATGGCGGAGTAATTCCAAACTGCCCGGCCTACGTGATGCGCGAAGGCTATTCGCACGAATGCATCAGCGCGGGCTGGTGGGCAGGATCGGTGGGTGGACCGGTCGCCGATTCGGCATTCTACGCATACTCGTATCCGGAGCCGCCAGGCTGTGACGTGGCGCCAATCCGGCCCGAGGGCGCGTACTATCACCCCGAGATGCACGAGTGGATTCTGCCGTACGAGATCGTCCGCTCAGCCCCGGATCCGGAGCGGGCGGTGCTGGAGTTTTTGCAGAGCACCTATGAGGCTGCGGCCGATCGGGCGAAATGGGACCGGGCGGCACTCGAGCGGCCGAGCGGTTGGGAACCGCCTCCATCCGCGCCACGGAGCGTGAAGTAGGACCCGGGAGCAACTGAAAAACCACGCCGCTGCCAGCGCCCTCGCATTCAGCGTGAGCTCCGATGTCTGCTCGCTGTTCGGCTGGGGAGAATCCAACGGGCTGCCTCCAAATCTGAATCAGAATCTAGTTGCGCGGCACGTCGCCTGCATTCTATGAGGACTGCAACCGCTTAAGAGAGAGAATACGATGGAAATCAACTTCCGCCACGACGTCGACAACGTGCTCGAGCAGGCGAAGAAGCAGGGCAAGCCGGTTCTGCTCGATTTCAGCGCCGCGCCCATGTGAAGCGGCTGTGCTCGGCTGGATGCCGAGGTGTGGCCCGATGAGCGGGTGGAGAGATTCGTCAACGAGAACTTCGTTCCGGCACGTGTACACGTGAAGGAAGATCCGGAGGCGTTCAAGAAGTACGGCGAGAAATACAACGCGCACTGGACGCCGACGGTGCTCGAACTCGATCCCAATGGCGAGGAGTTCTACCGGTTGGAAGGATTCCTTCCCGTCGAGGATTTCCTGGCGCAGCTGATGCTCGGCCGCGCGCACATGGACTTCAAGCAGGGGAAGTGGGATGAGGCGGAGAAGCGGTTCCGCGAGATCTACGAGAAGCTTCCGAACGCGGATGCGGCGCCAGAGGCCCTCTACTGGGCGGGCGTCTCGCGGTACAAGGCTAAAAATGACAGCGCGGCGTTGAAGGAGACGGCGCGCGCGTTCAAGACGCGATACAAGGACTCGAGCTGGGCTAAGAAAGCCTCGATCTGGAGCTGACGGAACGAGGTTCGCGGAGGGTTCAACGTATGACTCTATCGACTCACACCACTGACGCGACTGAACGAGCCGTCGAGATCGACGCCGGAGGAGTCGCCCTCGAAGGTGATCTGGCGGTTCCTCCCGATGCTCGTGCGTTGGTCATGTTCGCCCACGGAAGCGGAAGCAGCCGCCATTCCTCTCGGAATCGCTATGTCGCCGAAGAGCTGCGGCGCGGAAATCTTGGAACGCTGCTCCTCGATCTGCTTACGCCGGCGGAGGAGCAAGTCGATCGACTCACCAGGCGCATTCGGTTCGACATAGGACTGCTCGCGGATCGTCTGATCGGGGCGATGCGGTGGCTGGACGACAATGATGATACGCGCGGGCTCTCGGTGGGCCTGTTCGGAGCGAGCACTGGCGCCGGCGCGGCGCTTGTCGCGGCGGCTCGAAGGCCCGATCGCGTGGATGCGATCGTGTCGCGAGGTGGTCGCCCCGATCTGGCGGCTGAGGAACTGCCCCACGTTCACGCTCCAACGCTGCTCATCGTTGGGAGTCGCGATACTGTCGTAATCGAAATGAACGAGCAGGCGTTGAGGCGGATGAAAGCACCGGTTCGCCTCGATACAATTGCCGGCGGCACGCACCTCTTCGAGGAACCCGGCACTCTCGAGCAAGTCGCTCAGCTCGCTCGCGAATGGTTCGTGCGCTACCTCGGGTCGGGCGCTGGCGCAGGGTCGCCTGGTTGACCTACCCCGAGCCTGTTAATTACACATAACCCTTCCCTCAAGGAGTTCAACGATGAGAGCAAGAGATATCATGACCAGGGACCCCGACGTTTGTCGACGGGAACACACCGCGCGGGACGCGGCCCGGGTGATGCGCGACCGCGACTGCGGCTGCGTTCCGATCGTGGATGATACGGGAAGCGTCATCGGGATCGTGACCGACCGCGACCTCGCCATTCGCGCGATTGCGTCCGGCAAGGATTCAACCACCAAGCTGAACGACTTGATGACGCCGGTGGCGAGCTGCTGCGGGCCTGACGACGATCTGAGGGACGTCGAGCAGAAGATGGCCGAGCTACAGGTTCGCCGGATCCCGATCGTCGACGCCAACGGGCGCTGCGTCGGAATCATTTCGCAGGCGGACATCGCGCGCGCCGCTGCCACGGACAGCCCTGTCACAGAGCAGGAGATAGCTCTGGTCGTCGAACAGATATCTCAACCTTCCGGCAGAGGTCGGTCGCGGGCCGAGAGCGTCATCACCGAAGCCGGCATCTCGCCGCAGTTCTAGACTGCAACTGCAACTGCAACGCAGTGAGGCTGAGAGCTATCAGTTGCTAGGCTCAGGCTGACGTCTTGTTCAGTTGCTGTTGGTCGCGCCGTGAGAGGAGCTCTCTGACTTCGTCGTCGGTCGTCTCGCTGAAGTCGGCGTACCATATCCCGACCGCTCGAAATGGCTCGGGCGTGAGGGCACACACGATCTCGTCGACCTCGTCCTTCATTGCCGCGCAGGTGTCGCGTGCGGCGACCGGAACGGCGACCACGATCTTTTTTGCGCCTTCCTCGCGAAGCGCTTCGACGGCGGCACGCATGGACGATCCGGTTGCGAGGCCGTCGTCGACCAGAATCACCGTGCGGCCGCTGACATCCGGCGGCGGACGACCATCCCGATAGAGCCGCTCGCGCCGCTCCATCTCCCGTCGCTCAGCCGCGGTCACGCGCTCAGTTTCTTCGGCGGGGACTCCATACATGCGGATTAATTGCCGGTCGAGGATACGTACTCCGCCGGTGGCGATCGCTCCCATCGCCAGCTCGGGGTGTCCCGGGAACCCGAGCTTCCGAACGAGGAAAACGTCGAGCGGACCGTGGAGCGCGCGCGCCATCTCGTACGCCACCGGCACACCGCCCCGGGGAAGACGAATGACCCGCAGGGAGCCTGCCAGCGGCCGGAGCTCGCGACCAGAGTAACTGCAACTGCAGACGCAGTCACGGTTTAGCGGGTGACACCGCTGTTGCGGAAGCAGAGCCAAGCTTGTCGAGCCCGAGCATGTACACCTCGAGCCCCAGATCAGGCAGCGTCCGCTCGTAGCCCGCGACTAATTGATCCTTGTACCGGTCGAGCGAGAAGTTGAAAAACCGTGACGGTCGCAAATCGACTATCTGCATCTCGGCGTCGAGCATGAGCAGCTTTCCAAAGTGGAGCGTTCCCCCCTTGTAGAACATGTAGGGGCCAGCGGAGGTGTCGGGCGGATGGAGAGGCGGCGCGTCGTCCAGCGTGCCGAACGTTTGAAGGAACTCATCACCATCGACCCTGATCGCCGTGGCGTGCCCCTCTATTGCCGGCGGCGGAAGGATACGCACCGGGTCGAGAAAGAGATCACTTCCCTTTACGGTCACACCTTTCGCCTTGCTCAGATCCAGAATCTTTTCGAGGGTAAGGTGAAACGCACGCATGAGATCGTCGCCGTTGACCCCAAGTATGCGCGTCTTCACCGGATGGAGTTTGATCAGACCCTCAGGCGTGACGGATAAATCCGCCGTGATCTCGAACGGTATGTCGAGGATCTTGTGCATCACTCCCGACTGGACCACCCGCGAGCCGGACGTGCGGATCTTGAGATGTTTCAGCGGCGCGCCCGGATACGCGAAGATGTAGGAGTTCATTAGCGCGGTGAGGTCGTCGCCATTCAGTCCGATCTCGGCGTAGTCGAGATGTATCACGAACGCGTTCTTGTCGTCGAACGTGACGGGCCCTGCGCGCAGCGGGCGCACCTGGCCACGGAGCGTTCGAATGCGGAGGGCAGCCGCCGGAATGATAAAGAAGTTGACGTTTCGCATCGACACCTGGGTGACGGTGTCGGAAGAGTCCGATCTGGAACGCGAAGGCGCTGTTGCGCTCGTACCTATGTCCGACGAGCGGCCGGTCCTCGAGGCTGTTGGAGAAGGCTTGTCTGGCGAAACCTGCGTGAAGCCAAGACCAATCGCGGCAGCCGCCGCCAGTCCAAACCGCGCTCCGATCCGGATCATGGATGGAATGATGCGAACCGTTGGCGGGGCGGTGGTCCAGCCTGCCGCGGGAGTATGCGGATGGGGTGCAGGCGACAAGAATCATCCGGCGAGTTTGCCCGCCCGAAACTGGCTCGTCATGATACCATAGAAGACATAGAGTCTCTAACCACAGAAGGCATAGAGTCTCTAACCACGAAGAGAGACCCTAAATCCACCGAAAACGAGAGCGTCTAGCTGCCAATAACGGGTAGACTCTCTAACCATTAAAAGCGGCGCCTGTTCAGTGGCGCCCGAGGAACGAGCGTGAAGAAACACTGCAATTTCTGCGGCGAGCCGATGTCTGCCGATGCGAAAGAGTGCGCTCAGTGCGGCTGGGATGTTTCGCTCAACGCGCCACCAACCACTGATCCCGGCGACACCAAAGCGCGGCTCGGCGTCGCGGCGGGAATAGTGGTGGCGTACGTCGTGATGTCGACCCTCATCTCGGGCACTCCTGCTCCAGCGAGCGCCGAACCGACAAGAGCGCCCCGGTACGTTGACGCGCCCCAGGTCGCGCCCGAACGCACTTATGAGCCAGTGAGCAGCCCGGCAACCGCGATCGGAACCCCTCCGCCAGAGGTCGCATCGACATCAGACGCATCCACCTCACCGGAAGCGCTCATAAGTATCAAAGTCGCCGACACCAAGAAAACGACCATCCCCGCGCGCGACGCGCTCCAATACGTGTTCGGGCTTCCTGACACCGATCAGAAGTGCAGGCTCGTCGGATCGACCAAAGGGATCGGCGGATTTGGGCGCAACATCGAGGTGTTCCTCCTCACCGACGCCGATTATGTCTTCTGGAACGCCAACCCGGCGGCGATTGCGCCGTCACAATGGGAGACTTACAGGGGGTCCGAGAACACGCTCGACTACGAGCTGCGTGAGGCTGGGACTTATCACTTCGTGGTGTCGAACCAGATGTCGCCAACTCCACAGACGATCGCGGTGAAGGTGCAAGTGAAGTGTGTCCGCTAGGGGCATTTGGGCGGCAGTGAAATTCTTAGTCACGTTTCGTCCGGGCAGGAACTCTCCTTGCATCAGTTAGGCAGGTACCCGTGCCGGGTGCGCTCACCGAGGAATGTGTGAACCGCATATTGATCAAGTGTCCGACAACTGGAAAAATGATCTACACGGGCTTTTCGATGGATCCTCAGACGTTCGAGGCTTCTCCGATCGAGGAGATGGATCCGGTCCAGTGTCCTGCCTGCCGCCAACTGCATCGCTGGACGAAGAAGGATGCGCGCTTCGAGCGCGATCCGAACGAGTGATCGGTAGAAATACTGGGCGAGCCGCACGGGAAAACGTCTGTAGCGCGAGTTTGATTATTGAGCGGGCTCAGCCGTTCTCGGCGGGACAATTCTTGCATCCTGCGTCCGACTTTAATCGATCGCTGATCTTGCTCAATGGATGACCGACGAAAGTCAGAAGCAATCGCGGCCGCCCGTCGCGAAATCGCGCGCAGAATCGCGCGCTTCTGCACGACTCTCTCTCCCGAAGAATTCGACTGCCTGCTTGATCGGATGGCGCATGTCCAATGGAAGTACGAGGTTTTTCCCCACATAGCAGAGCCCCCGCCGACCGGGCGCAATACCCGCGAGCTGCGCGATTAGGGGCCGCGGCGTCGGGAGCACGACGCTGCGAAAACATCCACAAAACCAAAGTGGGGAGCTATCGGCTTTGCAGCTAATCGCTTAGAGCCTTTCCGTCGGCGTCGAGTGTCCCGCGGAGAGAAAAGGCCCGTTTCGTTTCCCCCGCTCCTTCGTGTTGATAGCAGCCGCATTGCGGCGCAAAAAACACTTTCAGGAGCATCCGCTTTTATGAAATTCAGAAATCCCATGCTCACTGCCGCCGCAATGTTCCTGGCGGCCGGAGCAGTTGCTTGCAGCAGCGATCTGGCAGGTCCGCCCGCGATCGATGACGCGCAGATCAACGCCGATGTCGCTGCGACTTCAGGCGACGCCGTTGCGTCACAGATCGCCGGCTTCACCGACAACGTCACTGCAGCTGGCTCGTTTACCATGGTCGCGCCCCGCTACAACGTGAATGCCCCAGGGTACGGCACGAGCGGTCAGCCGAGTTTCGGGGCCGTCGCGCCGAACTGTAGCTACACCGCGCCCCGCTACACCTGCACGGCGACGACAGAGCAGGGGCTCAGCGGTACCAGATCGTTTGCGTTTTACGATGCAAACGGTGGGTCGCTACAGACCTTTGACTCGACGAAAGTCGAATCGGTGAACTTCCAGGCCCAGGTCGACGGCTCGTTTCAGAGGGATATTGTCTGGACGGCTGGCGTTCACAGAACGCACAACCTTACAGTGAGCGGTCTCATCAGCCTGAAGCCGCAGCGGAAGTGGAATGGAGTTGGATCGGGCGCCGATACCGTCTCGCACATTGGACTCGACGGGATCAGAACCCTCGCCGGCACGGCACACGATACAGTTACCAACGTTGTGATGCCTGGGAAAGCTGCGCCGAGCCAGATCCCCCTCAGCGGCACAGTGGTCGTCGCAACGGATTACACCGCGTCCCTACAGGGCGCGACCGGAACGGCGAGCAAGCAGGTAACGAGACGGGTCGTCGTTACGTTCGATGGAACGGTGACGCCGAAGCTGCAGATCGGAAGCCTGATCTGCACGCTGCACCTCGATACGCACAGAGTGGACGGCTGTCAGTAAGCGGGTAAAAACCAACAGCGAGAAGAGCTAGGGGGGAGGGGCGAGGTACTAGGAGCGAGGGTGGAGGTAGAAGCGCCACGTGGTGTCGGTTCTACCTCCTGCCTCACACCTAGTACCTCGCACCTTCCACCTTACTCTTCTCGCTGTTGGTTTTTATCCAGAGCCCTGATCTGCGAAACGGCGTCGTCGATCTTGTACTGAAGGAAGATGTCGCCAAGCGCGGCGGTCGCCTTGGTCGGGTCACCATCGACGCCGGTACGCGCGGTTTGAGCGCCTTCACTCGGCGCCAACTTTTCGGTGCGGATCCAGCGATGCTGTCCGTCGAGCGCCATCAGCTCCGACGTGTCGTCGGTCCCCGCATGAACGTCGTGCGTCGGAAGTCCATGTGACGCTTCGTACGCGTGCGCCTGTTGTTTTTCCTCGAAGTACAGATCGGGGACGTAGAACACGCGCACCCCCTTCGGCTTCCACTCCGCGTCCAGCTCGTTTGCGACGGCGCCGAGTACTTCCTGACCGTCGCCATGGTCGCCCATGATGAAGACGTTGTGAAATCCGGCGTCGATCGCGCTCAGCGCCACATCGTGAACGACGGAGCGGTACGTCTGCGGGGTGAGCGTTACTGAGCCTGGGAAGCGCATGTGCGCCGTTCGCTTCAGCGCATCGCCAGTTGGTGCAAACGGCAGCGTCGGATACACGAGGGCGTCGCCGAGTTTTATCGCGATCGCGCCCGCGACCCAGCGTGCGATGAAGTTGTGCTTGCCGATCGCCATGTGCGGACCGTTCTGCTCGGTGCTGCCAGTATAGATGATCGCACTCGTTTTCCCGGACTGAATTGCCTGTTGCACTTCCGGCCAGGTGAGATCTTCTATGTAAACCGAGCGTTGCGCGACAAGTGGAGCAGCGGAAATAGCGAGGGCCGCAAACGCGACGGTAATTGTCCGAAACAACCCGATGAGCCGGCCGCGGGCAGCGTCTGTTAATGTCGGCAGCTCACAGCTAGCAGCGCGCATTTGTCTTTACCTCATATTGCCAGTATGCCCCAGAGAGTACCGACCCGGCTGCGGCCACACTGAAAGACCGTGTGGCTCGCGTCCCACCGGAATCCGGTGCGTCAGCTTTCCGGTCGAAGTGTCGAACACGTACACCTCGTCGTCGTAGCGCCCCGATACCCA
>WNFA01004216.1_pt1 | contig 11995 bp, 14 predicted proteins | sample 5400481 | NCBI WGS metagenome assembly WNFA01 (sample SAMN13153340, study PRJNA577476) | soil metagenome | isolation source: 120 cm saprolite under Douglas fir tree site 2 hole 1 replicate 2 | place: USA:California | collected 2015-04-18
ACCGATTGACATAAAAAGAGCAGGAAGCGCCAAACCTCTTGTTACTTAAGTACAGCCTCACATTCCTGTATGAGCTTCTCAAGAGTCGTGACGTGGTTTTTACAGATTGTAAGAACGTCTCCGGTTGGCGGTGGAAGGGTTGTAATCGGCGTGCCGTTTCCTTCTGTTATAACCAGTTCTTTGAAGCCCCATATCTTGTCATGAGTCTGAGCCGGATATGGTACAGGTGCCGGAGGTGGATCAGGTGCGTTGGGGTCTTTAAGTTTGAAAAGAGTGGTAATATCGTGGCTAACTGCATGATAAATCTCAGTCTGTACAGCGTGAATTGTTTCGTTTCGTGTTGCTGCTAAGTACAGCCAGACAGGATCAGTACCAATAGGACGGCCTTTTTTCTTTGGCACTATAAACAAGTCCTTCTTGATCTTGTACCAAGCTGAAAAGGCCGCCTCCTTGTTTTCTTGGATAGCATATCGTGTTCCTTGCTTTTTCATAATTTCAGTTACACTGTCTGATGCAGCGAGAAACGCATCGAGGTTATAGATGAAGAAATCTTGGTTAAACTTCGTTTCTTCCATTTTATCCAAGAAGAATTTAGCAGCGTCAAGCTTCTTTGTGATGCTTTCAAGTACTTCTGTTAGTGTGAGCTTACGGTTTGCTGTAGTCAAGCTTATTCATCCTTTCTTTATTTCTTCGTCCGGTACGTCTTCAATAAGCTCAGCAGTTGAAACAGCCAACGCCTTAGCTAGCCTCTCAAGCGTCTTCGTATTCACTCCTTGGTATGGGTTGCGCCAAATAGCCTGTATGGTCTTGTAGTTAACATCAGCAGTCCTAGATAACTTTGACATGCTGATCCTCTTCTGTTCAGCTACCTCCTTGACGCGCAACCGTACCATAGCCTCTATCCTTGTTGTGTTTGGCCGATTGTAACAGACACCTACTCTTGCTAGCAGTACGGAATTTATGGTAAGGTTTTATCACTGGTAAAAATACGGTGGTGTTTTTATACCTATCGGCAATCATGGAGGTAAGGTTCAATGCGCAAGGTTTTGCATTTAGCATCGTTGGACGTTGGGCTTGGCTATGGCAGTCTGCTAGTGCTGTTCTATGCGGCAAATGAGATCGAAGTCAAGGAAGAGGTTGCAGAGGCCGAGGTTGATTATGATGCCAAGCTCACTGAGGTTAAGGCCTATCCGAACGGGTTTAGGCTTGTGTATACATCTATGCCAGGCATCGTAGACGTACCAGAAGACGGTATGGCATAACAACTGCTCCAGCCGAGGTTGCTTTTTTATCAATTCCGTAGTATGCTGAACAGCAGATACAGTGTAGTTCAGGAGCAGATATCTTCAGATGTTTTATTGCAGTACTCTCAAGTCACAAAACCAGCAAAGAAGCCATTCTAGATACCTGGTGTGCTAGTGACACAAGAGCAGTACGAGCAGACATCGACAACATACCTCATCATCCAGCAGGGACCACAGGCTGGGAAGCGCATAGAGATCTGGAAGGACCGTACTACCATTGGCCGCAGCCGCGAATGCGACATTTTTCTAGAGGATATCGCCGTTCATCGAAAACAGGCCAGCATCGTCCTCTCTGCCGTTGGCTATATACTATGCGATGATCATGGCAGTGGCGACAGTTTCGTCAATGGCAGGTCCGTCAAGGAGCAGTTGCTCATCGATGGCGATCAACTGCTCTTCGGCCATACGCACTTCACCTTTTACTCACAGGCGGCTGCTACCAGGCCCATCCCTCTTCCTTCATCTCGTGGTCGTGAATTGCACGTTAAAAAAGTCATCGATCCTGGCAGCAGCGCTATTGCCATGCTAGAGTTTCCAGGCATGCGAGGTGCAGTGCGCAGTTTTGAAATACAGCCCGAGATGACTATTGGGCGCAGCCGTGAATGCGACATCTTTCTGGAAGACCTGGCTGTCAGTCGCCTGCATGCGACTATTCACCAGTTACCCGATGGAGGGTACGAGCTGGAAGACCACCGCTCTGCTACGGGCACATTGGTTAATGGGCAGGCAGTTACTCGCTCCCGCCTGAATGAAGGAGACGTGGTGCAGATCGGTTCGAACGGGCTTATTTTTCGCATGACACGTTCCTGAGCAGTGTCTTTAAAAGCTTTACGCGCTCAGCATAGAAATCGATTTCTGTGCCATCAGGTAGGCGCAGCGGTGGCGCATACGCGCGAGTCTCGCGCATGAAACGTCGTACCTCGCCTGGTATCTCATGCTGGTGCATGCTGGCATGCTGGCGGACCTGGGTCGAGGAGATCTCGCGGTAGGCGGGATCAAAAGGGAGGGTATGAATATAACGAGCGAAGGACTGATTCTCGGGGCGTTGCAGCAATTCGTCCAAAGAATGCTCACCTTCATTCCCTCTTGGCGCGACCAGCAGCTCGGCCAGGGCAAAAAGATCATGAAGCGCGGCATCGCGATCTTCATAGTAGTGGGGATCAAGAATCTGCACGATCTTATCGAAACCCATCAAAAACAGTAACCGCCTCACCTGTGGGAAAGCAGTATGCACCGCCTGGGCTTGTTCCACGTACAGCCCGCGGTTAAAAAGCAGGATGCCCGCATGCGGGAAACGCCGTCGCAGCAAGTTATCGAGCAGTAGAATGCGATCAAGCAGTAGAGGACGTTCGACTGTTTCCTTGTCAACGATGTGTTTGCTCAGGGCAGCGTAAAGTTGCATCGACCCCCGCCCGCGTACGGCTTCGAGCCGGGCAAAATGCCGCGCCTGTTTCAGAAGAGCCAGGTGAGCCGTCGTGGGTGGGTTGAAGGAACCAGGGAAGACAATGATCTCACCGCTCGGTATCGGCGAGCCAGGTGCGACCAGGGCTTGCGGCGGAGCATCGGGGTCCAGTTGTTCAAGTAGCTCTTGTATCCGTTTGAGTCGGTGAATTGTTTGCATAGAGACATGCATGGTAACGTTCATGTCTCTATTGTAGCATGCACATTTTTCCCAGGCTTTTTTACTATCCGGCAAATGAAAATATAACTCAGAGGCTGGCTGTCCTTGAGGAGCACCAACCTGAGTTATGTTTCTCTGATCTGCCTGTTATTGTATCCTTCTCCGCACTACAAACTATACTCCTGTTGAGTTAAACCAACTTTAACAAACAGGGATATTTGTGTTAAAAGTTACAAAAAATGAGTTACTTTGTAAACAATAGTTTAAGAATGGTTCCAAAACTTCGCTTGCCATTGTATTTTTCTATACTGTTTGCTATACTTGTCATGAGTAATCCTCATCAATAAGGATACTCAACTTCCCCGCATCTTCTCTGTTCTGCCTGAGAATTATCGAACCGATAGTTGCGTATATTAAGTACGTAGAAGGCAAACACCTACAGAAAAGGAACGGTCATTCTACTGTACTATGCGTTTTACGTGTAGTGCGTTATTTTTTAGTTGTGACAACTCGTTCAGGCACATGGAGGAACCCCTTATGAACAGTCAAGAGCACGGACTATTTGACACCATCTTCACCCCGCACAGCCGCCGTAGTTTTCTTAAGCGGGCAGGTGCGCTTGGCCTTTCTGGAACTGCGCTCACTGCTTTCTTAGAGGCGTGTGGCGGCACTACCACGACAGGCTCGACGCCAGCTGCTATCCCGTTAGGCCCCATTGACTTGCAGACGTTGACTACCAACGCCAAGAAAGAGGGTCAGCTTCAAGCAATCGGTATTCCACCCGAGTGGGCAGACTACAAGGACATCCTGGCTGGCTACACCAAGAACTACGGCCTTAATATCGCCTACCAGGCCGAGGCCGAGTTTTCTTCTGCCCAGGAACTGGAGGTCTTCAAGAATTCGCTCAAGCATCCCCACGGCGACATCGGGGACGTAGGCCTTAAGTTTGGCCCCCAGGCTGTCCAACAGGGATTGGTCACTCCATATATTCATTCGCACTGGAACGACGTCACGGCTGAACTCAAGGACCCCAAGGGCAACTGGTGTACCGAGTATTATGGTGCGCAGGCTTTCGTCATCAATACCGACCTGGTCAAGCAGCCACCGGCCACTTTCCAGGACCTGCTCAATCCTGCTTACAAAAATATGATTGGCATTGACGGTGACCCTCGCCAGGCCAGCGATGCCTTTCTCGCCGTCTTCTCGGCAGCGATTGCAAACGGAGGCAGCCTGGACAACATACAGCCCGGCATCGATTTCTTTGCCAAGCTGAAGAAGAATGGAAACTACACTGCTGCTCGTGCCAGCGACGCCAATATCACTAAAGGCGAAGTCGCTATTGCCATCAAGTGGGACTACCTGGGTCTCAGCATTCGTGACACGCTTGCAGGCAAAACAAATATAAAGGTCCTCATTCCATCCGATGGGTCACTGATTGGCCCATACGTCTCAATCGTCAACAAGACCGCGCCACATCCCTATGCGGCACGCCTGTGGATTGAGTACATCTTCTCAGACGAAGGCCAACTGTTCTATCTGACTGGCTATGCACACCCGGCACGCTACCAGGCATTGGTGAGCGCGGGCAAAGTTCCTGCCGACCTGGCAGCTAAACTGCCCCCAGCGGTGCAATATGCCAATGTCAAGTCTCCAAGTTCTGACCAGTTGAACGCTGCATCCAACATCATCACCCAGAACTGGGGCACTCAGGTGCTCGGACAATAACAAACATGCTGGTAGTGTATAGTTTACTGCAAAACTATACACTACCAACGCTATTCAGGAGGTGGTCTGATGCAACAAGGACCAGGCGGGACGCAGGCAGAAGCAAGCATAGCTATCAGAGCGAACACGGCTCAACCTGCCGTCAAGTCCAGGAGGCTAACCGGAAGGAGTTGGAGTTATACCATCACGAGTTGGCTGGGGCTGGTGCCATTTTTGCTATTCTGCCTGCTCTTTGAACTCTTGCCCGCCGTAGTAATCATCCAGGGGAGTTTCACCGACAGTAATACGAATGCTGCGACGCTCAACAATTACCAGCGCATGTTCTCTCAAGCAGGTAATTTCCATGCCTTCCAGACCAGTATTTCCATATCACTTGTCACTGCATTGTCAGGGGCTATCTTCGGCTTCCTAGCCTCCCTGGGTGTCTATAACTTGCGCACAGGCTGGCTGCGCAATTTTTTGATTGGCTTCTCCAGCATCGCTGCAAACTTTGCTGGCGTACCTCTGGCCTTCGCTTTTGTCGCTACACTTGGAGTAACAGGGTTTGTTACGGCATCTCTTCATGACTGGCTGCACATTAATCTCTATGATCTCGGCTTCAACCTCTACACTTTTGGGGGATTGGTGCTCGTCTACACTTATTTTCAACTCCCGCTGATGATCCTGGTGACCGTCCCTGCTCTGAGTGCCCTGCGTCCAGAGTGGCGAGAAGCAGCTACGAACCTGGGAGCATCGAGTATTACCTACTGGCGACGCGTGGCGCTGCCTATTTTGTTGCCTTCGCTCATTGCAGCTGCTATGCTCTTGTTTGCTAACTCTTTCGGAGCTTATGCTACAGCGGTCGCACTCGCGCAGGGGAACATCAACATCGTACCCGTTTTGATAGGTTTTGTGGTAGCGGGCAATGTAAACATCGACACGGGCCTGGGGGACGCGCTGGCCGTTGGCATGATCGTTGTATTGCTCATAGCAGTTTCGCTGTATACCACCATGCTGCGCCGCGTCAACACCTGGCAGGGGAGGTAAATGTGATATGAATCCAGGGCAGACGGTAAATACCACAGTACAGGCTTTAGCTGCGGGGGAACGGAAAGGCCAATCACCCTCTCGAGGTTTTGGATTGGATAAGCTCTTCCTCATCCTCGTCATACTGTATCTCATCGTGCCTTTAGGAGCGACACTGGCTTTTGGCCTCTCTAACGGCAAGAGCATTGATCTCCATACCTACAAGCAGATCCTTGTTGATTCCAACTTCTCACAGACATTGCTACTTTCCCTTGAGCTATCATTTGCCGCTACCATTCTCGCCATTGTACTGGTCACGCCGACGGCGTACTGGGTTCACTTGCGTCTTCCTAAAGCACGCCCTTTAATGGATTTCCTCTCACTGGTGCCGTTTGCTATACCTGTCATCGTTATGTCACTTGGTTTGGTTCAGGAATATGGGACATCCAACCCGCTGCTAAATGTTCTCTCCTTTGGACTCGTTCCATTGTTAAGCAATTCGCCGTTTAATATCGTCAATACGCCACAGCTACTGGTTTGCGCCTATGTCATTGCTTCGCTGCCATTCGTGTATCGCCCCATCGACAACAGCCTGCGTGCAATCAATACGGCCGTGCTCACCGAGGCAGCATATAGTCTGGGGAGCGGATGGTGGAGAGCGTTTTTGACGGTGATTCTACCTAACATCTGGCCTGGAGTAATCAGTGCGGCTCTGTTAACTTTCTCCACAGCAATGGGTGAGTTTACACTGGCCAGCCTCTTCGGCATCTTTACCTTCCCGATCTACCTGAATCAGATAGGACAGAGCGATGCCCATGAAGCGGCTTCTCTTTCCATACTTAGTTTCACATTTACACTCATCTGTGTGCTTGGCATTATCTTCTTCGTACGACGGGGAGTTGGCGGCGTAAGCAGAGGAGACAAGCTCGACATTGTAGCTGCAAAGTAGTAAGGAGCATAGCGTGACTTTTCTTGAGTTAGATGAAGTTACTAAATATTTTGGGCGCGTCACTGCCGTTGATCATGTCAGCTTAGCCGTAGAGCAAGGCGAATTTCTCACCTTGCTTGGTCCGAGTGGGTGCGGCAAGACGACGATGCTGCGTATGATCGCCGGATTTGAGATACCGAACGAAGGAAACATCCTGCTGGATGACGACGATATCACCAATCGTTCAGCGAGCAAACGCCCTATGGGCATGGTGTTCCAATCCTATGCCCTCTTTCCGCATATAACCGCCGAGCAAAATATCGCCTTTGGCATGAGCATCAAGAAACTGCCGAAGGATCAGATCGAGCGACGTTGTGCCGAATTACTCCAACTGGTAGGCTTGAGCGACAAGGGCAGCAGCTACCCGCATCAGCTCTCCGGAGGCCAGCAGCAGCGCATTGCCCTGGCTCGGGCACTGGCGATAGAACCCAAAGTGTTGTTGCTCGACGAGCCACTCTCCGCCCTGGATGCCAAGGTGCGCGTCTCCCTGCGTAACGAGATCCGCCGCATTCAACAGCAGCTCAAGATGACCGCCATATACGTCACTCACGACCAGGAAGAAGCCCTTGCCATCTCTGACCGCATAGCCGTCATGGCCAAAGGCAAGATTGAGCAACTCGACCATCCGGAGGAGATTTATAACAATCCACGTACAGTCTTCGCCGCCACCTTCGTTGGCACCAGCAATCACTTCCGGGGGGTACTGACCTCCGCTGCTGAAGGCCTGTGCCAGGCCGACCAATATACCCTGCATGTCCCGCCTATGCCGGATCTCCATAACGGCGACCACGTGCTGGTCATCGTCCGACCCGAAGAGGTAACTATACAGGATGCCAGGGAGACAGCCGGTACAAGCGCCGACGGCCTCGGAAACCATATCGCGGGTGTGATTGAGTTACGTACCTTCCTTGGGCCCTTCACGCGCTTCCATGTGCGGGTGAGCGACAGTACGGTACTCATTGCCGACATCTCCAGCCAGCAGGCAAGAGATTACTTCGTTGCCCAGCACGTGCAGCTTTCTTTCCCACCTCAGGCCTGCCAGGTCTTGCCCGTGGAATCGCAGGAAACGGAACTGGAGAGCCTGGCGGAGGCGGAGAAGGTGTAGCTTTTAGCATGTGAGCAAAGCTACTGCAGCAACCCCAAATATGAGACTATAATCTGAGTAAGTACCGGCCTTCTCCTTAGGAAAACAGCCTAATTGGTGTTAAGGTGCCAGTGAGCAAAGGCACGCTACCAATTGGGCTTTGGCTACTTTGTTGTAGAAAATTGACAGCATAACAAACCAAGAGTAATATGCAAACCAGCACCACTGACAGCAGTCACTGGCGAATCTTGATAATCGGGTATACCTTAATTCAACGAGCTTGTGGTTGGAGAAATGCAGGATGACAGTTCAAGTGTTAGAATTTATAGATGTGAAAGAGCGAAGTTTAGAACTAGGATGCAATATCCCAACAGAATTGGCTCTCCTGCCAATTAACTTCGAGACTGCTAACTCCAAACATGAACTAGTTCACGAGGATAGCGTTTTAACTATCAGAAAGCTCTGGAGAAAAGCCGGGGTAGATGAGACCAGGCTTGAGAAAAAGGGGGAGAAAATCCCATATGAACAACGTAAGTCATTAGAATTGGCTCTCCCCACCGTGTTTGTTAGTTTCTCTCTATTGAGCCAAGATCCAAATTTAGTTTCAGTTGCACTAAACATTATTTCTAACTATGCAACAGATTTTTTTAAAGGCATTGCTGGCGAGAAAAAAGTAAAATTTGATCTTGCAGTCGAACAAAACGAAAACGGAAAAACCAAACGCATCCATTATGAAGGTGGCCTAGAAGGTCTCAATATATTATCGGAAATACTCCAGGAATTCAAAAACCTATGAATGAACATATACAAAAGTTCTTAATAGAGTTTAGCGAAACCGCTAACGAACTTCAAAAGTTTTGTTTCATGACGAGAGCAAAAGAACTTCAGTTAGAAGCATGCGACAAATTGGAGGAACTTAAAGAGAGAGCAGATGAGCTTAAGCGAGAGGTAATTAGTCATAGAGACGAAGATTCAGCGAATGCCATGCTCAGCATTGAAGAAATGATTATCGCGCTCATGAGTGAATTACGAATGTGGATCGCACTAAAGGATGATGATGCAGACTCAGCATGGAACCATCTCGTAAGTGCCCAGTATTCTGCCAGAACAGCAATGCAAGCACATTCCGTAGCAAATCATCTTGACGGCTATGTTAATCACTTACATTTATTGGAGCATATTCTCTTTCCTCCGCTAGCATTCTTTAGTCCAGGAATGGTCATCGGAAAGAGTAGATGCTCTATCTGCGGTCAAGAATACGGTGAGTGCGACCACATCGTAGGTAAGGCATATATGGGAGAAATGTGCATCCGTATTATTGAGGAAGTAAAAGAATTGAAGGAAGTCTCGCTAGTGACCGAACCGGCTAACAAGCGAGCGCGGGTCTCTCGCATAACAGATGAAGATGGGATACTTAGAGATGCTCTGACATGGCGAGTTGTTCTTAACAATAGTAACAAAACTGTAAATAGCTGAGAATGCGAGGATTCAAGCATGTTAAATGATTTAGACAATCTGATGGGCGCTGAGATTAGCAAGGAACACTTGAGCTGGCTTCATCTGAGCATGAGTAACGCCAGCCTTAGAAAAGAGGACCTCTACTCAGCCTATATGACGAAGGAACCAGACCTGAGAGGAATCACTTTAAGGAAGGTAGAAGACCTTATTGACAGAATGAGGCAACGCCTACATCTATCACCCCAGGTAAAACGTCCGTTGACAGTAGGTGAATTTGAGGAAAAACTTTACCGTGAAGGCTTGATAGAGAATATTCCTACACGACAACCCTTGACTCCAGAAGAACAAGCTGAACAAGAACGTCTCAGTCAGGTGTTCGCTGGCGGCAAACCTATGTCTGAGATGGTCATCGAGGACCGAGGTCCATATTGATGGCAATCTACTTTCTTGACACCTCAGCCATAGTCAAGCGTTATGTTTCTGTTGAGCAAGGACACGCTTGGATAGTAACCTTATGTGCTCCTCCACAGGGCCACAAACTTTATATCTCACAGGTAGCGTTAGTCGAAGTAGTGGCAGCCATGTGCCGAAAGGTCCGCGAACAGAGCATTACTACTAGTGATCGGGATCGATTGATTGCCAGGTTCAGACGAGATATTCGAATTGATTATGATCTCTGGCGTGTCACCACTGCTACATATACCTTTGCTGGAAACCTGTGTTGCTCATACAAACTGCGAGCCTACGATGCTGTGCAACTAGCCTGTGCACTCCATTTACGCGACAAAGCTCGGACAAATCAAGTTCCTGCTCCTATCTTTGTCTGTGCTGATGACGGTCTTATCAATATTGCCATTGAAGAAGGATTGAGTGTTGAGAATCCGAACAGCTATCCTTGAGCCGCACTCCTAAATAGGCAGAAGGTTATGCAGCTATGTGTGCGACAACCACTGAGTCAGGCTTCGCGAGAACCGGCAAGCCAATTTCCTACTTCTGAATTCCCTTTCTGTGATATACTTGTCATCGAAAATACACATTATCATTAAGGAAGGCTCTCATATGGTTGGATTAGTCCCATCAATCCTCTCAGCCGACTTTACCCGCCTGGGAGAACAGGTGCGCGAGGCAGAGGCGGCAGGAGCCCAGCGTATTCAGATCGATGTCATGGACGGGCACTTCGTGCCCAATATCACTATGGGACCCATGGTTGTCGAAGCTGTGCGCCGCTGTACCGGTCTCCCTCTCGAAGCCCATCTGATGATTACCAACCCGGAACAATACATAGAGAATTTCGCGGTGGCCGGAGCAGACGTTATCATCGTGCACCAGGAAGTTTGTCCGCACTTGAACCGCGTTATTCACCAGATCAAAACAGCCGGGAAAATGGCTGGCGTAGCCCTGAATCCTTCGACGCCCGTCTTCATGCTAGACGACATGCTCTCCTTCCTCGACCTGGTGTTGATTATGACTATCAATCCTGGCTTTGGCGGCCAGGAATTCATACCTGAGACACTGCCCAAAATTGCGCGTATGCGCCAGATGATTGTCCAGCGGAACTTGCATTGCGACATAGAGGTCGATGGTGGCATTCACGAAGCAACAGCTCCGCTGGTTGTGCAAGCAGGGGCTAACCTGCTCGTTGCTGGCTCCGCTGTATACAACGAGCATGAGAGCGTTTCCCAGGCTATGGAGAGGCTGCATAAAGCAATTTTAGGAGGCTAGCGACGTGGCAAACCGACAGCACCTCAGCACGCTCAAGCAGGGCGTTGCCGCCTGGAATCAATGGAGGAAGGATAATCCCGACGTTCGACCCGAACTGCATGAAGCTGCATTGGCTGGCATGAATCTCAGCCAGGCCAACCTGACCTCCGCAAACCTGAACGAGGCCAATCTCTCTGGGGCGGACCTGCACGAAGCCAATCTCTCGGGCGCATCTCTCAACGATGCCAACCTGAACGAAGCCAATCTCCACAAGGCAGACCTCGGCTTCGCAGACCTCACCTTCGCAGACCTCAGCAAGGCGGATCTCACATCAGCAAGGCTCTGGAAGGCGGATCTCACCGCGGCCAAATGTGCCGGTGCAAACTTCGCTACCGCGAACCTCTCCATAACAACGCTGCGAGAAACCGACCTTTCTACGGCAAACCTCAACGGCGCAGAGTTAAACTACGCCATCCTGGTCGAGACAAACCTTAAGGAAGCTAACCTGACTGGCTGCTCTATTTATGGCATCTCTATCTGGGATGTTCACCTGCAAGGTGCGATCCAGGCAAACCTGGTCATCACGCTTCCAAATGAACCTACCATCACCGTGGACAGCCTTGAAATAGCGCAATTCCTCTATTTACTGCTGCACAATGAAAAGGTGCGTGAAGTCATCAGCATTATCAACTCCAACATAGTGCTCATCCTGGGCCGCTTTACACCCGAGCGAAAACCAGCGCTGGAGGCTATCCGGGATGAGTTGCGTAAACAGCACTATTTACCCGTCTTGTTCGATTTCGAAAGGCCGCTTAGCCGTGATTTCAGCGTCATGGTCAGCACACTGGCACACATAGCCCGCTTCATCATTGCTGACCTGACCTATCACAAAAGCATTGCGCGGGAATTGCAAAGCTTTGTACCCCATATTGCGGTACCGGTCCAACCGTTACTGAGCAGCTCAAAGAACGTTTATAGTATGTTTCCTGAGTTCAAGAAATACCCGTGGGTGCTGCCTGGATACCGCTACAAAAACCTATCGGACCTGATTGCGTCACTCGAAGCCAGAATTATCAAACCAGCCGAACAAAAGGCAGCAGAATTAGGAA
>WNFA01004220.1_pt1 | contig 11989 bp, 13 predicted proteins | sample 5400481 | NCBI WGS metagenome assembly WNFA01 (sample SAMN13153340, study PRJNA577476) | soil metagenome | isolation source: 120 cm saprolite under Douglas fir tree site 2 hole 1 replicate 2 | place: USA:California | collected 2015-04-18
GCATCGCCCAGGGCATCGCGCAGGCGCTTTACGAAGAAGTCGTCTACGACGACGAGTCCGGACAGATGAAGACCGGCACGCTCACCGACTACCTGGTCCCCACGGCCAATGAATTCCCGATGTTTGAGCTCGACCGCACTGTGACCCCAACCAAGGACAACGCGCTGGGTGTGAAGGGCATCGGCGAAGCCGGCACGATCGCGGCCAGCGCAGCCGTGATCAACGCCATTTGCGACGCGCTGTCGCCGCTCGGTATCAAGCACGTCGACATGCCCGCAAGCCCGGACAGGCTCTGGAAACAGATGCATGACTCGCGCGGCGCGTCCCATGACGGAAAGGAGGCACGCAAGTGATCCCAGCCGCATTCGAATACTCCCGCGCCTCGTCGGTGGACGAGGCATCGAAGCTTCTGGACAACTACGGCGATGACGCCAAGGTGCTCGCGGGCGGGCACAGCCTCATCCCGCTCATGCGCCTGCGACTGGCGCAGCCAACGGCGCTTGTCGACATCAACGGCATCAAGGGCCTCGACCAGATCAAGGTGCAAGGCTCGAAGGTGCACGTCGGCGCTCTGGTCCGGCACGTCCAGATCCAGAATTCCGACGTGCTCAAGGACAAGCTCCCGATCCTCGCTGAGGTCGCGGGCGAAGTCGGCGACAACCAGGTCCGAAACATGGGCACGATGGGCGGCGTGATCGCGCACGCAGACGCGGCGGGCGACTACCCGACGATCGCCCTGATGCTCGACGCCGAGATCGTCACCAACAAGCGGACGATCCAGGCCAAGGACTTCTTCAAGGACTTATTCACCACACCGCTGGCCGCCAACGAGATCGTCACCGAGGTCGTATTCCCGGTGGCCGACGGCCCGCACAAGTACATCAAGTTCCGGCGCCGCTTGTTCGACTGGGCCATCGTCGGCGCCGCCGCGCAGAAGATGAACGGCGACTGGCGCATCGGCTTGACGAACGTGGGTCCGATCCCGGTGCGCGCGAAGGCCGTCGAGGACGCCTTGCACAACGGTGCCAAGCCCGAGGAAGCTGCCCAGCACGCGTCCGACGGACTCAACCCGTCCGGCGACCTTCGGGCCAGCCCGGAATACAAGAAGCACCTGGCGCGAGTGCTCACCAAGAGGGCCATACAACAAGCGGGCTGAAGGCCCGGTACTGTTTGACTCGATGACGGCTCCGGCGAGCATCGACGATGTCGAGCGGCGCCTGCGCGAGCGCCGCTACATCGGCGACCGCGGTCTCGCCACGTCCATCTTCCTGGCGCTGAAGCTCGAAAAGCCGCTCTTCATCGAGGGCGAGGCCGGCGTCGGCAAGACGGAGGCCGCCAAGGTCATGGCCGAGGTGCTCGACGCGCGCCTCATCCGCCTGCAGTGCTACGAGGGCATCGACCTCGCGCACGCCGTGTACGAGTGGAACTACCCGCGGCAGCTGCTCCACATCCGTCTTCTCGGTGAGGGCGAGGACCGCAGGACGGCGGAGCGGGAGATCTTCAGCTCCGAGTTCCTGCTGCGCCGGCCGCTGCTGGACGCCATCGACAACGACGACCCCACGCCGCCCGTGCTCCTGATCGACGAGATCGACCGCTCGGACGAGGAGTTCGAGGCGTTTCTGCTCGAGCTGCTCTCCGACTTCCAGGTCTCGATCCCGGAGATCGGGACCATCAAGGCCAAGAAACCTCCTTTCGTGGTCATCACCTCGAACCGGACCCGCGAGGTGCACGACGCGCTCAAGCGCCGCTGCCTCTACCACTGGATCGACTACCCCGACCTCGAGAAGGAGGTCGAGATCGTGCGCGCGCGCGCGCCAGAGGCGGCCGACGGTCTCGCTCGGGAGGTGGCCGCTTTGGTCCAGGGCCTTCGCACCATGGAGCTGTACAAGGTGCCGGGAGTGGCGGAGACGCTCGATTGGGCGCGATCTCTCGCCGCCCTTGGCGCGACTCGGATCGACGCCTCGCTCGTGGACGCGACCCTGGGCTCGGCGCTCAAGTACCAGGAGGACCTGGAGCGTATCCGTCAGCAGGTGCCGGCCCTGGTCGAGAGGGCCAGAGGTGCCTGAGGCAGGCTCCCTCCCTTCCTCTGGGGCCCCCGCGACGGAGTCGCGGGAGAGGGCGGGGAGAGGGGAGGGAGGAGTCCAGGCGGATCTGTTGCCTCGCCTGGGCGCCTTCGCCCGGCTGCTCCATGACGCCGGCCTCGAAGCCGGCCCGCGCAGGCTCACCGACGCCACCCGAGCGCTCACCTTCATCGACCTCAAGAAGGAGCGGGATTTTCGCGGCGCGCTGAGATCCGTGTTCGTCAGCCGCAAAGACGAGATCGCGACCTTCGAGGCCGCATTCGACATCTTCTGGGCGCCGCCCGATCCGCGCGCCTCGGCCGGGGTCATGCCGGGCCGGACGCGTTCCCTGCCGTTGTCACCGGAGCGCGCGAAGGTCTGGGCGAACGCGCTCGGCCTGAACAGCTCGCAGATGAATCGCGAACAGGAGCCGCACACAGTGCCGGAGACCTCGAGCGGCTACAGCGCTGAGGAGCTGCTGCGCCACAAAGACTTCGACTCGATGACATGGCAGGAGACCGAGCAGGTCCGGCGCCTGCTCGAGCAGGCACCGTGGCGCGTCGCCGAACGCCGGACGCGCCGGCTTCGCGCGGCGAGGTCGGGCGCGATCGACCTGCGGCGCACCGCGAAGCACGCGATCCGCTCCAGCGGCGAGCTTGTGCGCCTCTTCCGGCGCCGGCCGAGGCTGCGGCGGCGTCCGCTCGTCCTCGTTTGCGACGTGAGCGGCTCGATGGAGAGGTATTCGCGAGTTCTGATGATCTTCGCGCACGCGATTGCGCGACGCGAGGACCTCGAGGCTTTCGTGTTCTCGACCCGTCTCACTCGCATCACGCGACTGCTGCGCCAGCGCGACCTCGACAAGGCGCTCACATCTGTGAGCAAGGGCGTCCACGATTTCAGCGGGGGCACTCGCATTGGCGAAGCGCTCGGTGACTTCAACCGCCGCTGGGCTCGGCGCGTGCTCGGCCACGGCGCGGTCGTGATCATCGTCAGCGATGGATGGGATCGCGGCGATCCGGCTCAGCTCACCGCCGAGCTCATCCACCTGCGGCGTTCAGCACACCGGCTGATCTGGTTGAACCCGCTGCTGGGATCCGATGGCTACCAGCCGTTGACTCGGGGCATGGTGGCCGCCCTTCCCTATTGCGATGACTTCCTGGCCGTGCACAACGTGCAGGCGCTCGACGACCTCGGACGCTTGCTGGCCGGCCTCGACAGCCGGCCTACGCGGAGTCGGTGAAAGGCGCATGCGCGAAGTCTTGAGCGAGCTGAAGACGTGGACCGAGAACAAAGAGGAGATCGCCCTCGCCACTGTCGTCGAGACGTGGGGTTCCAGCCCGCGTCCTCTGGGTTCGAAGATGGTGGTGACGCGATCGGGAAAGATGGCGGGCTCGGTCTCCAACGGATGCATCGAAGGCGCGGTGTTCGAGGAAGCGCAGAAGGTCTTGAAAGCGCGCGAGCCCAAGGTCGCTGCCTTCGGAGTCGCCGACGACGTCGCGTTTTCGGTGGGGCTCGCCTGCGGTGGGCACATCGAAGTCTTCATCCAGCCGTTCGCCGCGGTCCACGAGCATCTGATCGAGCTCCTGGACGAGAACCGCCCGGCGACGCTGCGCACGAATCTGGTGACCGGCGAAGCCACCGTCTCCGAAGGGACGCCTTCGGGATATGAGCTCGCTCGCCGCGAAGGCGACTGGTTCGTGGAGCCGTTCCGCCGGCCCGCGCATCTTGTGATCGTGGGCGCCATCCACATCGCGATCCCACTGCACCGTCTCGCGAAGCTCTTGGGCTATCGCGTGACCGTCATCGACGCGCGCGCGAAGTTCGCGACCAAGGAACGCTTTCCCGAAGCGGACGAGCTGGTCGTGGCCTGGCCGGATGAGGCGATGTCGAACATCACGCTCGACAACTCCACCTACGTGGTCATCCTCACGCACGATCCCAAGTTCGACCTGCCGGCGTTGCGCTCGGTCCTCGGAAAGGACGTCGGTTACATCGGCGCCATCGGGAGCCGCAAGACCAACGAGAATCGGTTCGCGGCGCTGCGCGCGGAAGGCTTTACGGAGGACCAGCTCTCTTCAGTCCACGGCCCGGTCGGCCTCGACCTGGGCGCGCGCGGGGCAGAGGAAACCGCGCTCGGCATCCTGGCCGAGATCACCGCTGTGCGCTTTGGGGGCTCGGGGTCGTTCATGCGGGAGATGCGCAGGCCTTCGGTCGCTTAGCCGGCCTTCTTCGCGCGCTCGCGAAACCGCTTGGCCTTCTGGCGGTTGCCGCACGTCGCCATCGTGCACCAGCGGCTCGAATGATTCCGAGATCGGTCGTAGAACGCCCAGCGGCAGGTCGGGGAACCGCACAGCTTGAGCAGGCTCCAGTCCTCCTCGCCCATGGCCGCGAACAGCGCGGCCACGATGCGCCCCATGGCCCCGGCGACTCCGCCCGATTCGGGCTCGAGCCGCGCCTTGCCGTCGGCGCCAAAGCGCGCCCGCAACCGGCTCGCGGTGGCCGCCTCGTTGAGGGTGGCGATGTCTAGCGGGTAGGCCCTGCCACCCGAATTGGCTCCGATCACTCCCCGAATCGCTTCTCGCAGCGCGATCGCGTGCTTCAGATCCGCCTCCGTGACGGCCTGGCCGCTTGCCATGAGCCCGTGTGCAACCAGCCAGGCGCCGAGCGTATTTGGGTCTGAGAGCTCTTCCGGGCCGTCCTGGACATCAACCGTGTTGACGTACGCCTGCACCAACCCGACCACGCCGGTTGCGGTCTCTCGATCGGCCATCTCGAGATCGATTATATCCGTAACCGTCCAACCTTGAACATCAGTTATAATAACTGGTAAACAGAGGACGCTAGTTAAAGGAGGATCGAGCGTGCACCCCTTCATGAATGAGGACGCGGCGTGGCAGCGGCTTCTGGACATCCAGCGCGAGATGGAGAACCGCCGCCTGCTGGCGGCTGCACAGCCGAGCGCCACCATGGAGACGCTCAGGCGGCTGGCGGCTCGGGCCTGGCTGCTCGCCGGCCTGGCGGCGACGCGGCCATCGCGCCGGCGCCCTGCGAGCATTCGGCGGGACGGCGAACACGGTCCTCGCGTCGTTTAGGCGGCCAGGCGCCGGAGCACGGCGACCTGCTCGGCATCCGGCCCGTCCCCGGCTCCAGGTACCTCGAGGATGAAAGGCAGGCCGGCCAGGCGGGGCTCGTGTAGAAGCGCACGAAAGCCGTCCTGACCGATCTGCCCATCACCGATGTTGGCGTGGCGGTCACGGTTGGACCCGAGGCCGGTGACGGAATCGTTGCAATGGATGACCTCGACGTTCTTCAAGCCGATGACTCGATCCAGCTCATCGATGGTCCGCGCGACGTCGACAGGCGTGCGCTCGTCGTAGCCGGAGGCGAAGGCGTGGCAGGTGTCGAAGCAGACGCCGACGCGGGGATCCCGCAAGCCGTCGAGCATCCGCGCGATTTCCTCGAAGCGTGCGCCGACACACCCGCCTAGCCCGGCGTTGTTTTCGATGAGCAAGCGCGCCGTCTTCGGATCAGCGCGTTCCATGACCTTCTTGATGTGCTCCAGGATCGACGGCAGGCGCGCGTCGAACCCGGCGCCCTTGTGCGATCCGGTGTGGAAGATCACGCCGTTGACGCCGAGCTCATCCGCCGCCTTGACGTAGCCGGCCAGCGTGCTCTCAGAACGCTGCCGCAGGGTGGGGTCGTCGCCGGCCAGGTTGATCAGGTACACGGCGTGGAAGTAAAAAGGCGGATGGCCGTGCCTGGCCGCGGCTGCCTTGAACGTCGAGATCCGGGTCTCATCGAGCTTGGGCGAGCCCCAGAAGCCTGGCGGAGTCGGGTGGATCTGGATCGCGTCGGCGCCCATGGCCTGGGCCCGCTCGAAGGCAAGATGCAGGCCGCCCGAAGAGTCGACATGGGCGCCGAGCAAGGGCATGTCAATGAGATTAGTGGGTGCCGGCTACCGGCTCGGATCGCGGTCCCGTCTGCCATGCTTTTTTGGTGACGGCGATCTTCGTCATGAGCGACCTCGAGCTCCCCATCCGGGGCCGCACCTATCGCGAACCGGAGGGCGCCCACAGCGTGGTCGTTCGCGGCCGCGACCTCGACGCCGCCCTTCAGCACGCGGCCGCCCGCGACGACTGCCGAGCCGTCGCTGTGATCGGCCTGCCGGCGCAGGATCCAGACCTGACCGTCATGAAGGGGCGAAGGTTGTTCCTGGTCGACGCGGATGGTTCGCGGTTGCGAGACTTCGCAGAAATCGCCCTGAGAGCTGATGCCGACGTCGAGTGGATTCGCTCGGCGACGCCCCCATTCGACCGTCTCGCCGACGCGTTGTTGCCGGTTGGCGCCGTGGTGCTGGCCGCGGGCTCGAGCACCCGCATGGCCGGCTCTGAAAAGTTGCTGCTCGAGTTCGGTGGCAGGCCGATGATCAAATCCGTGATCGAAGCCGCGTCGGACGGCGGGTGCCACCAGATCCTGGTTGTGTACTCGTCCAATGAGGTCATGCAGGCGGTCGGCCGCGATGCCGAGCTCGTCCACAATCCCCACGCCCAAACAGGCATGGCATCGTCGCTCCAGGTCGGCCTTCGAGCCCTCCGCTCCGACATGGAGGCTGCGATGGTGATGCTTGGCGACCAGCCGATGGTTGGTTCGCGGACGGTCTCAGCGCTGCTGCGCGCCTGGCGCCGCGAGGGGTCGCGGCCTGCGGTCGCGGTCTCTCGCGGCGAGGCCGGCAAATGGGCGCCGCCGGTGGTGCTGGCGCGCGAGCTTTGGGACGAGCTCATGGCGCTCAAAGGCGACGCCGGTGCGCGCCAGGTGCTCGATCACCGGCCCGAGCTGGTCGACACCGTGCCCTCGCTCGACCGCCTTGACGACATCGATACGCCGGAGGACTACGCCAAGATCGTCAAGCTCTTCCCCCGACCCAACCCGACTCCGCAAGCGTAGGGGTGCGTCGTTGGAAGTAGATGGAAGGTTGGTGGCGTGGGTCGCGCTCTCGGCCTTGCTCATCGCGACTCCAGGTCCCGATACAGCCCTGATCATCCGCAATGCACTTGGCGCCGGCCCGCGAGCGTCGACGATGTCAGCGCTTGGCGTTGCCGCCGGGATCCTCGTCTGGGTCGCCGCATCCGCGGTGGGCGTCGGACTGCTCCTCGAACGTTCTTCTACGGCCTTCACCATCCTCAAGCTGGCGGGCGCCGCCTATCTCTGCTACCTCGGATTCCGAAGCCTGTTGTCGAAGCAGTCTGCCGAGGTTGGTGCTCCGAGTGTTGCGAAGCTCAATGACAGGAGCGCCCTGAGCCAGGGCTTGTTCAGCAATTTGCTCAACCCCAAGACCGGGGCGTTCTTCGTCACGGTCATGCCTCAATTCACGATTCCGGGCGACCCTGCGATCCGGCTCCTTCTGATGGTCGCCGCCTTCGAGATCATGCTGCTCGCCTGGCTCATCGCATACGGGCACGTAGTCAGCAGGCTGGGTCGCAGCGGGCTGGGCACTCGCGTTCGCCAGGTCATGACCAGGTTGACCGGCCTGGTGCTCATCGGTCTCGGCGCGCGGCTTGCTTTCGAGCGCCGCTGACGCGGCACGGCGTACGATTCGAACAGTGCTAGTGATTGCTCTAGGAGTGCGAGCTTGAAAGGTCGAGCCACCCGGGCCAAGGGCACGTGGGTGGGTTCGGGCGAGTACGAGGACATCGTCTACGAGACGTGGGACGGCATCGCCAAGATCACGATCAACCGGCCTGAGGTCCGCAACGCGTTCCGGCCGACGACCGTGTTCGAGATGTCACGAGCCTTCGAGGTGGCTCGCGACGATCCGAAGATCGGCGTCGTCATCCTGACCGGGGCCGGCACCGAGGCCTTCTGCTCCGGCGGCGACCAGCGCATCCGCGGCGACGACGGCTACGTCGATCCGACGGGCACAGGCCGGCTCAACGTCCTCGACCTGCAGGTCCAGATCCGGCGTCTCCCCAAGCCCGTGATCGCGATGGTGGCCGGCTACGCGATCGGCGGAGGCCACGTGCTCCACGTCGTGTGCGACCTGACCATCGCCGCCGACAACGCCCGCTTCGGCCAGACCGGGCCGAAGGTCGGGAGCTTCGATGGCGGTTACGGTGCGGGCCTCCTCGCCCGTATCGTCGGGCAGAAGAAGGCCCGCGAGATCTGGTTCCTCTGTGAGCAGTACGACGCGCAGGAGGCGTTGGCGATGGGGCTCGTCAACAAGGTCGTGCCCCTCGCATCGCTCGAGCAGGAGACAGTCGCCTGGTGCCGCCGCATGCTCGAGCTCAGCCCGCTTGCCCTGCGCCTGCTCAAGGCGAGCTTCAACGCTGCCGATGATGGGCTGGCCGGAATCCAGCAGCTCGCGGGCGACGCGACGCTTCTCTATTACATGAGCGAAGAGGCGCAGGAAGGCCGCGACGCGTACGTGCAAAAGCGAAAGCCCGACTTCTCAAAGTTCCCAAAGAGACCCTGACGTGATTGCCACGGCTCCAGCTCTTACGCCCGGAAGCGTCTGGTGGTCGGCGGTCCGACCCGCGACGCTTGCCGCTTCCGTCGCGCCGGTCCTCGCGGGCACCGCGGTCGCCATCCACCAGGGCGGCATCCGGCCCGCGGCGGGATTGGGCGCGCTGGTGGTCGCTCTTGCGATGCAGGTCGGGGTCAACTTCGCCAATGACTATTCGGACTTCGTCCGCGGCGCAGATACACCGCGGCGGGTGGGTCCGGTCCGCGCGGCATCCTCAGGGGTCGTCGCGCCTGAGCAGGTCAGATGGGCGGCGCTGGCTGCCTTCGGAGTCGCCGGCGCCGCCGGTCTCGCGCTCAGCCTTGCGACCGACTGGCGATTGCTCATCGTCGGAGCGGCCTGCCTTCTCGCGGGCTGGCTCTACACCGGCGGGCCACGTCCTTACGGATATCTCGGCCTGGGGGAGCTCTTCGTGTTCGTCTTCTTCGGCCTGGTCGCGACCATCGGCACGGTGTATGTCGAGGCGCTGCGCGTGTCGCCGCTGGCCGTCCTCGCCGGCTGCGGAATCGGATTTCTCGCCACCGCGATCCTCGTCCTGAACAACCTTCGCGACATCGAAACGGACTCCGCCGCCGGCAAGCGGACCCTGGCGACGAGGATCGGCCGCGACCGCACCTTGATCCTGCTCGTCCTCATCGTCGGTGCCGCGTTCGTGGTGCCGATCATCATGTCCGTGCTCGGATTCGCAGGCGTGACTGTGGCGCTCGCGTTTTTCGCGATCCCGATCGCCGCGATGCCACTGCGCACCGCCTTCGCCACTCGCAGCGGTCCGTCGCTCGTGGCCGCGCTCAAGCAGATGGCCGCAGCGGAGATCGCCTACGCGCTGCTGCTGACCCTGGGGTTGCTCATATGAGCAGCGGCTACATCACCGTCATCCATCCAGAGCAGGTCGCTCGCGAGGTGGAGCGCCAGGTCAAGCTGGGATGCAGGGCGTTCGTGCTGCGCGCGGTCGCCGGCGGCGGCATGCTCGACCAGGAGCGGCTGGGCGCGGCTCGCTACGCCGCGGGCCTTCATGCGGTGGTCGAGCTGGAGTCGGTCGCCGGCGTTCCCGCCGCCGCGAGGTGAGCGGCGAGCACGCGCGCGAACGCTTCCGGCCGCTCCTGGTGCACGGCGTGGCCGGCGCGCAGGACGATCTCGATTCTCCCGTTGGGCACCAGCGCCGCCAGCCGGCGCGCGGAGGCGACGTAGCCATGATCGAGCTGGCCTGCGACGAAGGTGCTCGGGACTCTGACTTGAGGGAGGTCGTCCCACAGAGGCTGCATCGCGCCCGCGCCCATTCCGCGCAGCGAGGCCGCCAGCCCGGCCACCGTGTTCCCCATGCGCTCGGCGCGCACCTGCGCGACGAACGACGGCCCGCGCCGCTCCAGGCCCTCGAACATGGGCAGGGCAGTCCAGTAGTTGACGAACGCCTCGAGCCCCTCGTGTTCGATCCGTTCAGCGAGCGCCTCGTCGCCCTGACGCCGTCCCTCCCGTGCGTCCTCCTCGAGGCCCGCGTGGGCGCCGATCGTCAGCAGCGACAGGACGCGCTCGGGGAGCCTCGTCGCCACGTGCAGCGCAAGCCGGCCGCCCATCGAGTAGCCGACGAGGTGAGTGCGCTCGATCCCGAGGTCGTTCCACAGCATCTCGAGGTCCGCGGTGCAGGCGTCCATCGTGCAAGGCGCGCCGACCTGGATGCGCGTCTCACCATGGCCCCGAAGGTCGGGCACCACCCACTGCCAGCCGGTGGGCATGGTCGAGATGAGCTCCTGCCAGCTGCGACCGCTCTGGGTGAAGCCGTGGAGAAGGGTGACCGGCGTGCCTTCACCGGCGACGAAATAGTTGAGGCGCACGTCGGCACCCTCCAGAATCGCCACAGTTAGAACTCTATGGACATAGCGCAGACATTCGCCGCCACTTTCGTCGATGAGCTCGCCGCGCAGGGTGTCGAGTACGCATGCGTGTCGCCAGGCTCGCGCTCAGCGCCGATCGCGATGGCCCTGCAGCGCCACCCGCGGATCAAGGTCATCATCCAGATCGACGAGCGGTCGGGCTCGTTCTTTGGCCTCGGGCTCGGAAAGGCCACGGGCAAGCCGGCGGTGCTGCTGTGCACCTCGGGCACGGCGGCTGCCGAGTTTCATCCCGCCGTAATCGAGGCGTCGTATTCGCGGACGCCCCTGATCGTCATCACCGCAGACCGGCCGCCCGAGCTGCAAGACGTAGGCGCGAACCAGGCGATCGACCAGCAGCATCTCTACGGCACCGCGGTGCGCTGGTTCTTCGACCCGGGCCCTCCCGTCGAAATCCCGGGCGCGGCGCGGGTCTGGAGGCGGCTCGCGGCGAGGGCGGTGGCGGAAGCCGCCGGCGGCCCGGTCCACATCAACCTGCCGTTTCGCGAGCCGCTGGTGCCGCCGCCAGGCCAGGCTCCGTCCGCGGAAGGCGAATCGGGGCAGAGCATCACGAGCGGCCGCATGCTGCCCACCCAGGCTCAGCTCGCCAACCTCGCGTCCGCGCTTCAGGGCGCGCGGCGGCCGCTGGTGGTGGCGGGCGAGATGAGAGACGGCGAACGGCTTGCGCCCGCGCTCATGAGGCTCGGGTTGCCCGTCCTGGCCGAACCTGGATCGCAGCTCCGCCGTGCTGAGACCGGCGGCGCTGTCGAGGCGTACGAGGCCCTGCTGCGCGCGGGCTGGTCTCTGCAGCACGGACCGGACCTCGTGATCCGGGTCGGCGCCACGCCGACGTCGCGCGCCTTGAACGCGTGGCTCGCGGCGGCCTCAGCGCCCACGTTTCTCATCGACCCGGAACACGCCTGGCGCGACCAGGACCACATTGCTCGTCACGTCGTCGCCTGCGATCCCCAGGCGCTGCTGGAAGCCCTGCCGCCTGTGAATCGCATGGCGTGGCGAGACGAATGGATGTCGGCGGGAAAGAAGGCCGGCGCGGCGATGTCGGCCACGCTCATCTCCACGCCTATCCACGAAGGGCACATCGTGCGCGCGCTCGCCGCGCGCTTGCCCGACGCGGCGCAGGTCTTCGTCGGCTCGAGTATGCCGATCCGCGCCGCCGACAGCTTCTGGCCGCTGTCCAAACCGCAGCAGCGTTTCTTCGGCAATCGTGGCGCCAGCGGCATCGACGGTCTCGTGTCCACCGGCCTCGGAGTCGCCACCGGCCGCGGCGACATTCCCTCCGTCCTCTTATTGGGCGATCTTTCCGTGTACCACGACATGAATGGGCTGTGGGCGATCGGGCGGCATGGCATCAAGGCGACTGTCGTCGTCTGCGACAACAACGGCGGTGGTGTCTTCAACTTCTTGCCCCAGGCTCAGCATCCGGACGTCTTCGAGGAGATCTTCGCGACCCCGCTCGGGCTGGACTTCGCGCAGATCGCGCGCCTGTACGGACTCGTGTACAGCCCGGTCACCGACCGGTCGGGCCT